>WNFT01006206.1_pt1 | contig 10520 bp, 9 predicted proteins | sample 5400191 | NCBI WGS metagenome assembly WNFT01 (sample SAMN13153359, study PRJNA577476) | soil metagenome | isolation source: 80 cm saprolite under Madrone tree | place: USA:California | collected 2016-06-14 | reverse complement strand
TCTTCGACGGGCTGGTGGGCGCGTTGCAGTGAATGTCGGGAGCAATGTCACCGCCGCCCTCGCCGCGGAACTCGGGCTAACCGAAGACGAGTTCGAGCGCGCGGTCGCGATCCTCGGGCGTACCCCGAACATGACCGAGCTTGGCATCTTCTCGGCGATGTGGAGCGAGCACTGCTCGTACAAATCATCGAAGGTCTGGCTCAAGACATTGCCGACCACCGGGCCGCGAGTGATCTGCGGTCCGGGCGAGAACGCCGGCGTCGTCGATATCGGCGATGGTGACGCCGTTGTATTCAAGATCGAGAGCCACAATCACCCCTCGTACATCGAGCCCTATCAGGGTGCGGCGACCGGGGTCGGCGGCATCCTGCGCGATGTCTTTACGATGGGCGCGCGGCCGATCGCGATCCTCGATTCGCTGCGTTTCGGCAGTCCTGACCATCCCCGGACCCGCCATCTCGTATCCGGCGTCGTCTCCGGTATCGCCGGCTACGGCAATTGCGTCGGCGTGCCGACAGTGGGCGGCGAGTGCGACTTCCACCCTTCTTACGACGGCAACATCCTGGTCAATGCGATGTGCGTCGGGCTCGCCCGCGCAGACCGGATCTTCTATTCGGCCGCTGCCGGCCCCGGCAACCCGGTCATTTATGTTGGGGCCAAGACCGGGCGCGACGGTATTCACGGTGCAACGATGGCCTCGGCCGAGTTCGGCGGGGATGCCGGGGAGAGGCGGCCGACCGTGCAGGTCGGCGACCCGTTCACCGAGAAATTGCTAATCGAGGCCTGCCTCGAGCTGATGGAAGGCGATGCGATCGTCGCGATTCAGGATATGGGTGCCGCCGGCCTGACGTCATCCGCGGTCGAGATGGCTGGCAAGGGCCGGCTCGGGATCGAGCTCGATCTCGACTGCGTGCCCGTACGCGAGACCGGCATGAGCCCCTACGAGATCATGCTGAGCGAAAGCCAGGAGCGGATGCTGATGATCCTGCGGCCGGGCAGCGAGGCTGAGGCCGCCCACATCTTCGCGAAATGGGAGCTCGACTTCGCCGTGATCGGCCGGGTCACCGAGACCGGGCGGCTCGTCTTGCGGACGAACGGAGCGATCGCGGCCGACATCCCGGTCGAGCCGTTGGTGAACGGGGGTCCCGTCTACGAGCGGCCGTGGCGGCGCCGCGATCCCGAACCGGAAATCGACCTGGCTTCACTTCCGGACCGCGATCCGGTCGGCTGTCTGCAAAGCCTCCTTGCTTCGCCGACGCTCGCCTCCAAGCGCTGGATCTGGGAGCAGTACGACCACCTCGTCATGGGCAGCACGATCAAACGCCCAGGCGGCGATGCCGCGGTGGTTCGAGTTTCTCCCGACGGCAAGGCTCTGGCGCTTGCAACCGATTGCACGTCCCGCTACTGCCGCGCCGACCCAGTCCGCGGCGGGGCGCAAGCCGTTGCAGAAAGCTGGCGCAACTTGATTGCAGTCGGTGCAGAGCCGCTGGCGTTGACTGACAACATGAATTTCGGCAATCCCGAGCGGCCCGAGATCATGGGCGAATTCATCGGCGCCATCGAGGGCATGCGGGAAGCGTGTCTTGCCCTCGACTACCCGGTCGTGTCGGGTAACGTGTCGCTGTACAACGAGACCAACGGCAGCCCGATCCTGCCGACACCGGTGATCGGCGGCGTTGGGCTGATAGCGGACGCCCGCGACGCGGTCCACCTCGCGCTGAAACATGACGGGGATGCGCTGATCCTGATCGGAGAGACCTGCGGCCACCTCGGCTGCTCACTCTATCTGCGCGAGATCGAGGGCAGCGATGCCGGCCCGCCGCCTGCGGTCGATTTCGCCGCGGAGCGACGCAACGGCGATTTCGTGCGGAGCGCGATCCGCGCTGGGCACGTCGCTGCGTGCCACGACCTTTCCGATGGCGGGCTTCTCGTCGGAGTCGCCGAGATGGCAATGGCGGGGGGTCGCGGCGTTATCCTCAACGCGCTCCCCGCGGGGCTGCCGCGCAACGCCTTCCTCTTCGGGGAGGACCAGGGGCGCTATCTCGTCGAAACTTCCGATCCTCGGGCGCTGGTCGAGGCCGCGGGAGCCGCCGGCGTGCCCGCCCGCGTGATCGGCGCGGTCGAAGGGGCCGCGTTGACACTTCCTGGCGTCGGTGCCATATCGGTTGACGCCCTAAAGGCGGCAAACGAGGCTTGGCTGCCGGGCTTTATGGCGCAGGCGTGAGCGAGGGAGTCAGGCAATGGCAATGGACGCGGCGATGATCGAGCGGTTGATCACGGAGAGCCTGCCCGACGCGCTGGTGACGATCGAAGATCTGCGCGGCGACGGCGATCATTACGCGGCGCATGTCGTCTCCGGCGCCTTCCGCGGCAAGACCCGCGTCCAGCAGCACCAGATGGTGTATCAGGCGCTGCGCGGCCGCATGGGCAACGAATTACACGCGCTCGCCTTGCAGACCGGCGCGCCTGAGGACTGAAGCCGATAACCACGATCAGCTACCACCGAGGATCAAGATGGACATCACGGTTCACGAACGTATCCGCCAAGACGTCGCCGACAACCCGGTCGTGCTCTACATGAAGGGTTCCCCGGTGTTTCCGCAGTGTGGTTTTTCTGCGGCCGTCGTGCAGATCCTGAGCCATCTCGGGGTCAAGTTCAAAGGCGTCGACGTCCTTGCCGATCCGGGAATTCGCCAAGGCATCAAGGAATTCTCGAACTGGCCGACGATTCCGCAGCTCTACGTCAAGGGCGAGTTCGTTGGCGGCTGCGATATTATCCGCGAGATGTACGAGACCGGCGAATTGCAGCAGGTCCTCGAGCAGAAGGGCGTCCCCGTCCGCGCCTGATCGATTGTAAGCGGCCGTCCCTCCCGCTTCGTACGATTGATGGTCGAGCGGGCCGCGGACCGAGCCAAGCTCATGGCTCGATTGCGAAGGAGAGTTTCGCCGCGAACAGAAAGATCGAATAAAAGTACAACTCGGCGTCAAGGGTGCGCTTGATCGTCTGCGCGCGGCGGAAGCCATGCTGCTCGCCCTCGAACAGCAGATACTGGAACGGCAGACCCTTGGCCTTCAGCGCCGCCACCATCGCCTCGGCCTGATTGGGCAGGACGATCGGATCTTCCGCTCCCTGGAAAAAAGCGATCGGCACCGATAGTCGATCGGCAAAATGAATCGGCGACCGGTCATGATAGAGATCCTGCCTCGCCGGATAGGGGCCGATCAACCCGTCGAGATAACGCGACTCGAATTTGTGGGTGTCCCTGGCCAGCGCCTCGAGATCGCTGATGCCGTAGTAACTGGCACCCGTCGCGAAGACGTCGTGGAAGGTCAACGCGCATAAGGTCGTATAGCCGCCCGCGCTGCCGCCGCGGATTGCCATGCGCTTGCCGTCCGCTCGCCCTGTCGCAGCGATGTGACGGGCACCATTGATGCAATCTGCAACATCGACGATGCCCCACTGGCCGCGGAGGCGTTCGCGATAGAGGCGCCCATAGCCGGTACTCCCGCCGTAATTCACATTCAGGACGGCAAACCCGCGGCTGGTCCAGTATTGGACATTCCAGTCGAGGGCGGACGAGAACGCGCTGGTCGGCCCACCATGTGCACGGACAATTAGTGGCGGCAGCTCTGCTGCGGGAGCGGTGAGATCGCGATTGACCGGGGGGTGGAACAGGCCGAAGGCAGTCAGCCCGCTTTCGGTCGGAAATTCGATCGACTGCGGCACCGAGAGGTAGCCCTCGTAAGCTCGAACATCTTCCGTGTTGGAAAACTTGAGGATCGTCACCTCTCCCGATGTGGGCGACAATTGGACGATCGCCGGGAAATGCATCGGCGAGGCGCCGACAAAATAAACATCATCGTTGGCGGCCCGCAGCGAGCCGATCTCAGTGAACTCGGTGGCGACGCGCGTTACCGCGAGGGTCTCCAGGTCGACTGCCGCCAATGACGCCGCGCCATCCCGCGAGTAACTGCACAGCAGCCGCCGTGCAGATGCAAAAGCATAGCGCGACGGACGAAAACCCCATTGCGCCGAGCCAAACTCTGCCGCCAGAGGGTAGACCGCCTCGGCCTCGGAGCCCCCACTCGGTGGATCGCCGGCGAGACGGTAGAGATTCCACCACCCGCTGCGGTCGGACACGAAGTAGAGGACACCGTCGGGTGACCACTCCGGCTGAAAAATCGATTCGGCATCACCGCCCGCCACTTTGCGTTTGTCGGCAATCGCCCCGTCCGCGGTAACGCTTGCGACCCACAGCTCTGTGCCGTCCCAAGGCATGTTCGGATGACGCCATTCGAGCCAGGCGAGCCTTGCGCCGTCTTGACTGAGGCGGGGGGCGGCATAGAAGTCGCTGCCCGAGACCATCACGCGCTGCGGCCGTACCCCGTCCAGCGCGATGTCGACGAGGGTGTTGACCGGCTCAGCCGCACTCGTCGTGTGGTCCTCGCGGACCCAGATCATCCGTCCGCGCGCCGCATCCATGACGCCGTCGGCGTAGCGCATCCCCCTCGACTTGCTCGGCGTTTCGGTTATCGGTACCGGCGATCCTCCGCGCTCCTGCCGGTAGAGCCGCTGGTCGGCGTCGTTGCAGAAATAGACGACCCCGCCGCTGACCAGATAAGCTCCGCCCCCATATTCGTGGACTCGAGTACGAACGTTGACGGCGCCTTGGCTGTCTGACGGGATCGGCGGCGTCACATCCGCTGGTCCGCCGTCCTGCGAGCAGCGCACGATGACCGATCTTCCCCGCTCCTGCGGCCGGCTCTCGATCCAGTAGATGTCGCGGCCGTCCGTCAGGATGTCGCCCAGACCGATCGACGAAGCGACGATCAGATCCGAAGTGATCGGCGACGCCCATGACGCATACGAGGCTATCTGCGGGTCAGGCATGACGGCACTCCCTAAATCTCGCTATTCCTGTAGCTCATCGGAGAGACAAGCACGCTGACATGGCACCGGATTTTGACCGTTGTCGTTTCGCGTTGTTCTCATCATCCCTAGGAGGCAGGAATGAAGGCTCGTCTCGGGTGGCCCGGGGTGGTGGCATTGGCCGCGCTGTCGGCCTCGGCTTATGCGCAGGCACCACCGCCCGGCTCATATACGCAAAGCTGCAGGGACATCAGGCTGCAAGGCACGACGCTGACCGCGGTCTGCCGTCGAGCAGGCGCCGGTGGGGACAGCTGACGGCCCTCAATGTGGCGCGTTGCGTCGGCGACATCGGCAACAATAATGGTCAACTACAATGCAATGGCGGGCAGCCTGCGACGCCGACGCCGACGCCGCCACGGCCACGGCAAGGTGCCGCGCCGGTTTACCCGGGACCGGGATATTTCCCTTCGCCCGGCACCGGTTATCCGCCGCCGGGCCACGGACCAGACTACAGGTGGAGCGAGGCACAGGCGTTCCGAGAGCATTGCGAGAGACTTCGGAGCGCCGAGCATGAGATTCGCGACCGGCTCGCGTACACCCCCTATGGCGAAGAACGTGAACAGTTGCAATATCGCCTGAGCCAGATCCACCAAGAACGCGAACCGTGCCGGCGCGGTCGGCCGTAATATCCGTTCCTCAACTCCGGTAACTCGGATCGAGTTTGTCGATCAGACGCAGCAGAGCCGGCCATTCGCGCTGCCCCGCGAGCCGCCGCTCGCCATCGCCGCCCATGCGGCGGGAGGATTGCTCGCAGACCTCGCGCGCCGGCGTGACGATCTTGCCACCGGCTGCCGCAGCCGCCTGGATTTTGAGCTGTGCGGCGGCCGAGCGCTCGAAATGATAGGTCAGCCAGAAGGCCTCGGCGGGGTTGCGGCCGACGGTCAGCAGTCCGTGATTGCGCAACACCAGCACCTGATGCAGCCCGAGGTCGTGCTGCAACCGGGCGCGCTCGTCGAGATCGAGCGAGACGCCTTCATAGTCGTGATAACCGGTATTGCCGTAGAAGGGCATCGCCCATTGGCTCAGCGGCAGCAATCCCTCTTCGAGAGCGCCGACGGCGATGTCAGCCTCGGTGTGGGTGTGCAGCACGCAACCCGCGTCCTCGCGCACCATGTAGACGGCACTATGAATGATAAAGCCGGCGTAATTCGGCTCGTAGTCCGAGGGCTCGACCAGATTGCCGTCGAGATCGAGCTTAAGCAGGCTCGATGCGGTGATCTCGGGGAACATCATTCCCATCGGGTTGATCAGGAAATGACGATCGCCGCCCGGCACGCGCGCCGAGATATGCCCCAGGATCATGTCGTCCCATCCGAAATGGGCAGTCAGGCGATAGCAGGCGGCGAGGTCGACCCGTACCTTCCATTCCTCCGGATCCATTCCCCGCGGTCGCTCGGCAATCATTGCTTCGATCGTGTCCATCAGACTTGTTCTCCTTGAGCCATCATGCGGGAGTGAACATCGGCACCGGCGGGCCACCGTCGCTCGGCTTGAAGACGAGACGGACGGCCTGGCCGATTTTGATCTTGTCGAGGTCGCAATCGACAATGTTGGTCATCATCGACACCCCTTCCTGCAATGTCACATAAGCGATCGCATAGGGGACCGGCGCGCGACGCATGACGCTATAGGTATAGATCGTCCCGTTGCCGGAGGCCTGCTGCAGCTCGGTCTTGTCGCTGAAGCAGAAAGGGCAGATCGCACGCGGGTAATAAAAGACCTGACCGCAGGCGAGGCATTTGCCGATCATCAGCTTGCCTTCGGCGGCAGCGTCCCAGAACGCCTTGGTTTCGAGATTGGGCTGCGGCGCTTGGATTTTGCGTTCCTGGCTCTGCATCGCGCTCACTCCCTCTCCATGATCACGGTCGCCGCACCATGCCGGGTGCCGAGCGAGCCGCCGGTGCCATGCGCCAATGCCAGATCACAATTCTTGACCTGCACGGCGGGATGCGCCTCGCCGCGCAACTGGCGCACCGCCTCGACCACCTTGGTCAGGCCGCCACGGTTGGACGGGTGATTGTTGCAGAGACCCCCGCCATCGGTGTTGAAAGGCAATTTGCCGGTGCCCGAGATCAAATTGCCGTCGGAGACAAACCGGCCGCCCTGACCCTTCTCGCAAAAGCCGAGATCCTCGATCTGCATCACCACGGTGATCGTAAAGCTGTCGTAGATCGAGGCGTATTTGATGTCGGCGGGCTTGACGCCGGCTTCGGCAAAGGCGGCCGGCCCCGACCACACCGCGCCCGAATAGGTCAGGTCGATCTGCCCGCCCATCTGATGCTTGGGCGCTTCGCCGGCGCCGATGATCTTGACCAGGGGCCGCTTCAGGCTTCTCGCCACCTCGGGGCTGGCAACGATGATGGCGCCGCCGCCGTCGCTGATCACGCAGCAATCGAGCCGATGCAGGGGGTCGGCGATCATCGGCGAATTAACGACGTCCTCGACCGTGACGACGTCGCGTAGCATCGCATGCGGATTGTGCTGCGCGTGATGGGAAGCGGCGACCTTGACCCAGGCCAGCTGCTCGCTGGTGGTCCCGTACTGGTATATGTGGCGCATCGCGCACATCGCGTACATGTTTGCGGTGGCCGGCGCGTAGGGGTTCTCGAACGCGGTCTCAGCCGATTGCACCGTCGCAGCGCGCGGTGCTGTGCCGGTCGCTTGACCCTCGGTGCGCGGCCTTCCGGCCAAAGTGATCAGCGCGATCGAGCATTTGCCGGCGGCGATCGCCTCGGCCGCGTGACCGACCTGCAGCAGATAAGACGACCCGCCGGTATCGGTCGAATCCCAGTGGCGCAGCTTGAGCCCGAGATAGTCGATCATCGACAGCGCGCCGAGGCCGGGCGTGTCGCCGGAGGCGCAGAAATAGCCGTCGATGTCGTTCTTGGAGAGCCCGGCATCGGCGAGCGCGCCGCGGGCGCATTCGGCGTGCAGCTGGAACAGCGACTTGTCGTCGGCCTTGCGCGTCGGATGCTCGAAAATCCCGACGATATTGGCCTTGCCCTTGATGCTCATCGCGATTTGGTCCTCCCCTTGACCGGGCGTAACGGTGGGCAAGGATGGGATACCGTTCGGCGCGCTAGGTCAATCGCAGATTGCCGCCATGCCGACGGCGCATGCCAACGCGCGTCTCTGCCCCGCCTGTTCCTCCTGTTTTTTCAGGCGAAGAACAGGCAGGCGTTCCCCGACTCATGCCGTCCACGAACCCATACTATATAGTCCATGCGAATATGTCAATGCTATATGGGCAATAACAGAGCATCTTGGCAGCCCCTTGCCACCTTCGTAAGCCAAGAACGCCTGCCCAAGTAATATGGTTAACAAAATGGGCAATGGTTGACAGCCATCAGTTAAGTTCTACCCGATCTGTTAAGATCGTGTTACAAAGAGAGCACATAAATGCTACAAACGAAGATATCTGTTACAAAACAAAGGTCATGTTTGGGTTGACAGTCTCCTTTTCGACTGGCTAGCCTCGAACGTCCTACCCTCCATGCCTGGTTCCGTCGGGGGCAACCAGGCCTACACCGATCTGCATTTCCTTGCTCACCCAGTATTACTGGCGTGGGGCGGCGCGATCTATTTGCCCGCGGCAAGGCGATGCTCAGCGAAGAAGGATCCGATGCAATGCCAATGCGTCGAGCGATCGGCATTTGCCTTGCGTGCTTGGTCACATCCGCCTGCGCGATAGGCGAGACCCCGGAGACGGCCAAGACAGCCGAAGACAGCACCTCCCACTACCCAGGCGAAGCCTCCGGCAACCCCCGGCAAGACCCAGACCCCTCGATTCGGGGGGTTGGCAGGAGTCAGTTTGGTAAAGCCGCGTGGTACAACCATGTGGGCCGCCCCACCGCAAGTGGCGAGATCCTCGACACCGTCACCGCCACCGCCGCCCATCGCTCGCTGCCGCTGGCTTCTTTTGCGAAGGTGACAAACCTCGACAATGGCCGCTCGGTTGTCGTCAAAATCAACGACCGCGGCCCATTCACGCGCGGACGCATCCTCGACCTCTCGCCGCGTGCTGCCGACGTGCTCGACATGAAGCGCGCCGGGGTGGTGGCAGTCGTGGTTGAACCCTTGGTCAACGAAACAGCTTCGGCCACCCTTGCGATGTTTTAAACCGCTATTCGGTTAGTGCGGCGATCTCGGCCGCGGAATAGCCGAGTTCGGCGAGCACGCTTCTCGTATGCTCCCCGAGGCGGGGCGGCGGGAGACGGAAGCTGTCGCCGGGAGAGGCGGAGAACGCCACCGGGATCGCCATCGTCAGCATCTTGCCCTCGGTGGGATGCTCGACCTGCTGGAAGAACCCGGCTTCGCCGAGATAGCGGTCGGCGAGCAGGCCTTCGAGGTCGGTGACCACACCGTTCGGGACGTCGAACGCGTCGAGCCTCTCGCGCCATTCGGCGGTGGTGCGCCGGCGCATCCGCTCGATGACGATTTCGTAGAGCGCGCCAATGTTGTCGGTGCGGCGCGCCAGGGTCGCGAACCGCTCGTCATCGGCGAGCTCCGGGCAATCGATCGCCTCGAACAGATGGCGCGACTGCGTGTCGGTCGTCGCCAGGATGCAGATGTGGCCGTCCTTGGTCGGGAACGGCCGGCGATGCTCGGTCAGCATGCGCGGATAGCCGAGCCCCTTTTCCGGCTCGGCCAGCACACCGTGCCAGAGATGGTCGACGAGGTTGAAGGCGACCATCGTCTCGAGCATCGGGACATGCACTTGCTGGCCTTCGCCGGTGCGCTCGCGATGAACCAACGCCATGCCGATGGCCGATGCCAGCACATAGCCGCAGATCTTGTCGCACACTGCCATCGGCACATAACGCGGCTCGCCGCCGCTGCCGCCGTTGAGTGCCGCAAGCCCGCTCTCGCCCTGGATCACGTCGTCGAACGAGGGCCGGTCGCGGTATTTCCCGTCCTTGTCAAAGCCGGTCGCCGCGGCGTAGACGATACGCGGGTTGCAGGCGGCAACCGCCGGATAATCGAGCCCGAGGCGCTCGGCCGCTCCCAGCCGCATATTGTGGACAAAGACATCGGCGGTCTCGACCAGCCTGAGCAACGCCGCGCGCGCCGCCGGCCGCTTCAAGTCGAGCTCGACGCTCTTCTTGTTGCGGTTGATGTTGAGGAAATAGGCGCCCATGCCGGGATGGCGCGCCGGCCCCAGCGGGCGGACCGGATCGCCGCCCGGCATCTCGACCTTGATCACGTCGGCGCCCATGTCGCCGAGGATCTGGGTCGCCACCGGCCCCAATACCGCCGCCGTCAAATCGACCACACGGATGCCTGCGAGCGGTCCGGACATGCTCAGCGCCTCCACGCGGTATTCTCCCTGCTCAACGGGGAATTTACGGGGAAAAATCGCATCGGTGCCGGGTTTGTCGCCGAGATTATCTTCTCTATCAGAGACTTACGATACCGCGTGGGACGCTTCAAGGACACCGCGGCAGCGGATTTTTGACAATTTCCTGACGCCTCGATCCGGGGCAGCACCGATGAGCCGGAAGACATTCGGGAAACCGGGGCGGATCGTCATCTTCTACTCCCATGGTCTCGCGCGCGACGGCCGGACGGCCGCGGCGCAGCCATTCTCGAG
>WNFT01006203.1_pt1 | contig 10521 bp, 6 predicted proteins | sample 5400191 | NCBI WGS metagenome assembly WNFT01 (sample SAMN13153359, study PRJNA577476) | soil metagenome | isolation source: 80 cm saprolite under Madrone tree | place: USA:California | collected 2016-06-14 | reverse complement strand
AGTTGGCGGTGGGTTCCGCAGCCAGGGGTTTGTCCCTGATATCAGGCAGAGGATATAGTGTTCGGGAGAATCTCTGAAGACCCAGCGGTAGCAAGGCCGCGACAATTCCTATCAAAGAATTCCGCTGCCAGCCGTCCAAGCGCAACCCGATCTGCGAAAATCGCAATGATTGATGACGTGCTAGGCCCAACACGATGCCAACAACAAGTCCATTTCGGAGCCAGAGCACATATCGACCGACCCTCTCCGCCCTCTGGGCGACCTCGGGAGGCATGGGGTCGCGTCGACGGTGAAATCCCCATGAGAATTCCACCCAGTTGAAGGGGAAGAGTGCCAATATGGGAAAGATCGCTAATGGCAGATATGGTTTCCAATGTGGGATTCTAGCCTCCGATGGACAGAGCATGCAAGAACTGAGCGCATGATCACAGCCTGCGTGCCATCAACGTACCTAGAGATTAGCTCTTTTTGTCCGCCCCGGGCTTATCGTTCGCGAACAAGGACGGAACCTTATCGAATGCCTTGCCACCCTCAACTCTTTTGTATACGGGCGGAACCAAGATCCCGAATAAAAAGAGCCCAACTAGGCAAAGAACTATCGTTGCTCCGATCGTGATGAAGATGAACATCCCATCGTGGTAGTAGCCTATACGCCACGTCAGAAAACCTGAGAGAACCAGGCTTAGTGCGCAGATTGTGTAGGAGTACTTGGAATCGCTTTTCAACCATTCTCCGCAGCTTGGACATGGAAAACTATCTCCATAAAGACGAATGTCAGATGGGCGAATGATCGCACCGCATACTGGACACGGTCTTGAGTACCGAGACATGGCCTGGTTTTCTTTTATCATATTGCCTTGATAATTTCATACACAGTTCGGGCTCCGGCTCCGACGAGTCCCCCCGGCGTCTGCGGGATTGTCCCCGGAGTCGTGCTGCCGGCTGCTCGCCATCCTCGGATGGCATCTGGGATTTGATTTAAGGTGGCAACGCCCCCTGGGACATAGGTTTCGGCAGCGGCACCTATTACCCGTCCCGCTTGTGGTACCGCTTGCACCGCGGCCGGACCGGCTACGACTGCGCCGGCCACCGCGGCTTCCGCGCCCACGACAACAAGTCCCGCCTTTACCCCAGCATCGCCCATCTTCCCAGCATGGACCAGCGCATCTTTCTTGTCCTGCTCTGAGGATGTCCTAGTCTGCTCTGCGATTGCCTTCTTTTTGGCGTCGGCCTGTGCTTGTATCACTTGCTGCACCTGATCGGGACTCTGTTGGTTTTTCTGCTCTTGCGCCTGCTGGCCCGGCTGTTGGGATTGCTGCTGTTGCGGTTGCTGGTTCTGGGCCTGTGGGTCTGCCGATGGATTGGCGTCGGCGCTGTCGTCGCTGTTTTGATCGGTCGCTTGGTTGCTGGTGTCTGAGTTCCGTTCGTTGTTCACGGCGCCGAATTTGGGAGCGGCGTTTTCCTCACCCAGATTAGGACCGGTGGTGGGGCTCCAGTGGCCTTGCCTGCCCAGGTCGCCTGCGCCCTTATTCATCGTGTCCTGAGCGCGCGCCATTTTGGCTGAACTGCTGTTGTGGAATAGTCGATCTAGCAGGTTCTGACAGCACACGCGCCCGACTACTTGCCGTGCGTTACGCCCAAGATTTCACCTGTGCGTTTCGATATTCTCACCTCAGCGACCCCGCCAGCCATGCCTTCTGGCAGACTGCCAGTAACGGTCCAAACGTCACCCTTCAACTTGGCGGAAAACGGTTGCTCAGATGCTATTTGTTGCTCTCCATAGATCGCGCCTAGTACCGCTTCGGCAACGCGAACAGCCGTTTTCTCGTTGGGCACGAACCCATCCTTTGGCTTGAAGGACTGAGCAGACATTTTTGTTAATCCTCCGCACAACGCGATCAATAAGAACAGGACAAGCCAACGCTTAGGTTTCGTCATGTTAGATAAGCCTCTCATCTAGTTCAACTTAATTACGTGGTTTGTACTGGGGTCGTACATTAGTATTTTTCCGGCAGGAGTACCAAGAAACGCGGGGACGTGTTCTACCTTGGCATTGTGTCTATCTTGTGGTGAAAAATGTTCATTATCGTATCCCGGAGTCGCATTTCCATGGGTATGGTACAACCCGGCGTTCGTAGTCCCAGGCGGCAAACTGCTGATTGTCCCGTGGCTGGAGCTGGCTGTGGTCCCGGGATTCGGAGTTGTGAAAGAATACGAGCCATCGGGATTCTTGTAGACGCGCCCCGCGTATTCTATGCCCTGTTGAATGGAGGTTGGGTTAATTGCAGCGACGGCGTGTTGCCCCGTTCCTTGAAGCGAGGGGTCTCCGACAAGTGGCTTGGGCGATTGAGGCGTGGGCGGCGGCCCCGGGTCCTTTTGGAAAAGCCCGCTGACTGCTGAGCCCTGCTGCTTGGCGGCGTCGTTCTGCTCTTGCGGCTACTCATGGTACGCTACGTCATAGTGGTATGCCTCGGATCACTCGCCTACGGTAATCGTCACGCGGTTTGAAGGCACAGCTCCTTTTTCGCGGCTCCAGATTGGCAAGCCGAAGTTCATGCTCGCTGGAATCGGGCTGTGATACTCGGCGACCAGCTCATACGTGCCACTCTTCTGCACATTGAGTTGCGCCAACTTCGATCTCAGCACCACGCCGTAAACGTGGTCAGGAAGAAGCTTCACAAACGCATCCTTGGAACCGGGTGGCGGCGGAAGCGCATCAGCGATGAACTCCTCCGGGACGTCTTTCCCCGAAACTGCATCCTTCAGCCAGAGGGACAAGCTAGCGGATTCCCCCCAATCGAGCGTGGCGTAAATATACAGCGGGGATTTTGACTTGTTAGTCAGCAAAACCTGAACGGTGATATTGTCCCCCAACTTGTAGGAGTTCCGGTCGGTCTTGAGCGCAACCTCAAAGGGAGATTCATGCGTCATGCTCCCGACTTTAGCACCACTGGCCGACGATTGCCCCGAACAGGTGCCGACCGTCAGACCTACAAAGACCAACGCGCACAAAAGATGCGCAGGGCAGTCAAAAATTCGCAGTAGCGGGCTTCTCATCACTTTCCTCCTAATGGCTAGAATGGCGATGTGTTGTAGGCTGTGTGTCTGTCGGTCGCGATGTAATTTAGCTCGGCTGTCGTGAGGCCGAGCCATACCCCCGCACGAAACATGACCGCATTCGCCTCGCGCTCTGCGGGGCTACCCATTAACCGCCAACTACAGGGGCTAATCGCCCCTTTCCTGGCTAACCTGGCGGACCCAGAGCATGGCCGGGACCGGCAGGCGGCGCGGATCGGCGGCTAAGGGAAAAGCGGGCTTACCAGCGCGATGCGTCACCGATTCTGGGCAACACTGGCCCCCTGCTGGACGGGCTCCCCGTCAATGGAGAGGCTATCTGTCTTTGCCCCCAGAACGTGAAAAACCACGCTTAGCTGATGGTCTGGTTCCAGCGAGTCCTCCTCGGAGACCTTCACATTCAACCCAGACTTCCTGAAAAAATCCGACAGAAGATCGCGTGTCCCGAGAGCAGATGAGCGTTTGTAGACCTGATTCTCGGCCAGAGGCAAGGGCGGCAACTCCACCGTGTGTGCATTCGACAAGGCTCCGTACCACTTGTAGAGAATGTGCTTCACTATAGTAGGCTTGGTACGCGCGCTGACCGAGACATCTCGCCATTCGCCAGAGTCCGAGGTTTTCACCTCTATCGACGAAAAGAGATCGGTGCTATCGAGTTGCTGCTTTGCATTCTTGATCGCATCACTCGAAAAACAGGGAGTACGCCTTATTCCAAGGATGCTGTCGATGAGGGGAAGCGGTGTGTAGTCGTCTATGTTGATCTCGTTGAAATTCCTGACGTACACGTCGCATCTCCTTGGGCCTGGGAGAAGTGGCTCTTCGGGGTTGATGCTTGGCCCTTCCCAGACTCTATACACGAGACTGGCAGTTTTGTGATCGTAGTCGAGGGCAACATCCTTTGAAACGAGTGTAAGGACTCCCTTGGACTTAAGGAACTGTTCTAGTTTTGTTTCGGCTTGATCGGCTTTACGGTAATCGTAAATATCTCCAGCGTGTGGTGCGAATTCATCCTGACGCATCAGATTTTCAAATTCTATTTGGCGGTCAACCGGCAGGCCGAAGTCGACCTTGGACAAGGTCAGTGCCGGCGACTCCAGGACAAAGGTAACATTCGTAAATCCGCGACGCGGCTTAACAACAACCTTACCTGCGGTCAAGTGTGGATGAGATAAGACGGAGTGCAAGCATCCATCCACCTCTTTCCGGTCGAACGGTTTCCCTCGCATATCTCTTACGCACGAATACCACTCCGAAACCGGCGGGATTGACCCTTTGGTTTCGATGAAGGGTTGCGTTCCCGATAGGTCCTGTGCCAAAGCTACCGTCGGCAGAGTTATGCAAGCGAGCAAAACCGCTTTTCCGGTTAACATTTTCTTGGTCATGTTCGGCTCCGACTTTAGGGGTTTGGTATGGGAACCACGAGTCGTTGAACCCATGCGCCTGCAGGGAGGGAGTAGCCGCCGGGAATCCGCTTGCTGATCACCTGGACGTTGAGCGTCCCCGTCTGCTTGTGGCCTTGTGAGTCGGTGGTCGTGAATCGTATATATCCGCCTTCTTGAGGTTTTCCACCGAAGCTCCCAGATTTATTGTAAGGCCTGACATCAACCAGAAGCGAATTCACAGTCTTTGGAGCTTCCTGCCCGCCAACTTTGGCCTGAGCACTTTCCGCTGCGGCACCAAGAAGAACCTCGGTCCCCTTAGCTACTTTCTTGTCTGCGTCAAAGTGCAAGTCGGCTGTAACCGTGAGATCGCCCGGCGCGAAATTGGTTTTCGATTGGATGGATACAGTGAAGCCCGCGGCTGCCTCGGCGTAAGGCGTGCCCGCCGCATCTTTCTGTCCGGAAACAACACTAGCTGTTAGCCCGCTCTGATTTTGCGCCTGCTGGCCCGGCTGTTGGGATTGCTGCTGTTGCGATTGCTGGTTCTGGGCCTGTGGGTCTGCCGATGGATTGGCGTCGGCGCTGTCGCCGCTGTTTTGATCGGTCGCCTGGTTGTTGGTGTCTGAGTTCCGTTCATTGTTCACGACGCCGAATTCGGGAGCGGCGTTCTCCTCGCCGAGATTGGGACCGGTGGTGGGGCTCCAGTGTCCTTGTCCACCCAGGTCGCCTGCGCCCTTATTCATCGTGTCCTGAGCGATCATGTGGCCATCGAGATCGGCTGACGTGACGGGATTGTTGCGGACGTACGAGTAGAGGTTCAGGCTCTGCGGGTTCACGAGGTCCGCGTAAGGGACAGCGCTGGGCGATGCGGACCAGTCCGGGCTGATCCAGCGGCCGAATTGCGAGGAGTAGTAGCGCGCGCCGAAGTCGTCGAGATTGGTTTCCGTGTCGCGTTCTTTACCGTTGAATTTGTAGTTCTGCGGGCAGGTGTTGGTGACCACGACCTCTTTGCCGAACGGATCGTAGTCGGCGTCGTAGCAGACCGTGCCGCTGGCCTGCGTGATCACGCGCGAAGATCCGAGGTGATCGGAGAAATAGTAGTAGATGTTGTTCGAGGAGTCGCGGCGAGCGATGCGCTTACCTGCGAAGTAGACATATTCGTCCGTGAGGTTGCCCGAGGCGTCGGTTTCGTCGAGAATTTCGCCGCCTGCGCCGTACCAGTAGAGTTTCCCATTGCTCTTCTGGACGCGCCGCCCATCGCCGTCGTAGGTGTAGGTCACGCCTGCCGCCGTCTTCAACTGGCTTTCCGCATCCCAGGTATAACTGAAGCTGCCGTCGGAGAGAACGTTGCCCGAGGCATCGTAAGAAAAGCTGGTGTTGGTAATGCGGTTGTTCGTGTTGATGCCCACGCTCAAAGTGGTCCAGGAGCAAGAAGGCCGCGCGGGATCGAGCGTCGTTGCCGTAAGGTTGCCCCAGATGTCATAGGAATAGTCGAGGCCAAAGCACAGTGCGCCAGACGTACCCTGCGTGAGGGCCGTTTTCAGGCGGTTTAGCTCGTCAAAGGCAAAGGTTTGCGAGCGCGCCGCGGTCCGGTTGTTGGTGAAGCCATTCACGTTGCCATTGTCGTTCACGCCGAGGCCAAAGTCATACTTAAGGTCCAGCACGGCGGCGCTGGCGACCCCTGTTTGCGTGCAAGTGGTTGGAGAGCCGGACGATAATGTGTTGATGTACAGCCAGCAAGGCTGGAGCCGCGTGTTGAACAGAAAAGTCGAATAGAGACTCGTGCCATTTTGGAGGCTCGCCAGCATACCGAAGGCACTGTACGTCGCACTCGTCGCGTAGTTGATGCTGTTGGCCACGTCCACTGCGGAGATAGCGCGGCCTGCTGCGTTGACCGTGTACGTGATGATCCTTCCGCTGGGGTAAGTGATTGTGGCGAGGGAGCCGTCCAAGTTGTAGGTGTAGGTCGTATCCTTGGTGACTCCGTTGGTGTTGCGACGCTCTGTCAGGACGCGGCCCATCACATCATAGCTCCAAGCTTCCCATCCTGCCGCGTCGCACATGGCGGTGCGTCTGCCAATAGCATTCGTAGCCGTGAGCGTCGGCGAGCAACCGGTCGGAGTCTGCCCGTCGTACCAGTAAGTGACCTGCGGGGTAGTGTCCGAAAAGGTTTTCTTTGTCACTCGGTCGAGCGCATCATAATACAAAGTCGTCGCGACGTTTCTCGCGTCGGTTTTCGTCAAAACGTTTCCGTCATTGTCGTACGCATACGCGATTATACCGGATTCGGGATTCGTGGCCGCGAGAAGCTGCGACAGCGAATTATAAGTGAAGGTACGAGGCCGCCAGGAGGCCGGAAGGGTACCGTCCGTGCAGGCTTTGTCCGCCGTTGTATCCGTTCCGCGCTGATGTACACAAAGCAGGTTCCCGAGCACGTCGTACTGGTAGTCCGTTTCGTTGACGAGGTTACCGGAGGCGTCGGGCTCGAAAACTTGAATCAGCCGGCCGAGAGCATCGCTGCACGCCTTTCTCTTCTTCCCTGCCTGGTCGGTTACGGTGCCGCAATTTCCGGAATAGACGGTAGAAACATTGTTTGCGCTGCTGCTCCCATCGGGAGGAATGACTTTCACGATGCGGCTAAGCGCATCATATTGGAACGTTGTCAAACCATAGGTCGATTCCGAACTGCTACGGTAGGGATTGGAAACCATAGATTTGCGTTCGAGAGCATCGTAGGTCGTATCTGTGTAGGCCACGCCTTGGGGATCGCTATTCAACTGCGGCTGGATCACGCGCCCCAAGCCATCCACAATCGCGGCTCCAGTGCCGTTGAGCGTGGCAGTGATCTTGTTCGTCGCCGACAAATTGCGCGGGAGACTTGCCTCGTTGAATGCTCGTGTCGTCTGGCCGCCGTCGGGCAGATTGGTTTGTGTAAGCCTGCCCATTGCGTCGTAGGAGCTGGAGACGGTTTGACTGTTCGGATCGGTTGTGGATGCGGTGGTACCCGAGCAGGAATTGAACTTACTGGTAACGGTTTGACTCAGCGCGTTGGTGGCGCTGGTGCGATAGGCAGCGGCGCTGCCACCGGTCGGAGAACACGTCGCATCGTTCCATGAATCCGCGAAGCTAAACGACGTCGCGTGACCGTTCGGGTCTGCCGTTTTGCGAATGTTTCCCGCATCGTCGTACTGATTGTGCACCGTGAGCCAAGCGCCGTCGCTGTTGCGCCAATGCTGCACGGCAGTAAGATTCCCGCGTGTCGTAAACGTCGTGCCAAAGGCTGAGTCATGTTGGGCAGCGCCGCTGGCGGTCAGCCCCTCAGTGTAGTTGTCATACTCGTACTGCGTTTGGGCAATGATGTTGCCGCTAGAATCCTTTACCTGCTCGCTCGCCTTCCGATTAAGGATGTGAAGGGAAGTGGCGGTGTAGTCTTGGCCATTGACCGGATTCACGGCCAGCCAGGTGTAATCCGTCTTACGGATAAGGGCGCCAACGACGCCAGAACCAAAGCCATAGTCACGTTCTTCTGACACCTGGTCCGCAACGCCCGTGTAGTCCCATTCCGTCTTTTTTATGAGTGCAGGTGACACGTCGTTGAGGCTGACTGTCTCCCGGATGGGGAGCGAAGCATTCGTTGTGTTCCCATAGGAGTCAAGATTGTTGTAATCCGTCTGGACAGTTCGCAGCAACGTGCTTTGCCCTTGATAGTGATAGCGGAATACTTCCCGCATGGAATAGCGATTCGAGGAAGGGCCACTGCTCGTGACGTAGCTGAACTGGTGGCGCGTCCGGTCGCCCAGAGGTGAAACCACATCCATATACTGGTTGTTTGTCTTGGTTCCATCAACCGTGGGCGTGTACGTGGTCACATCCTCGGGCGTCGTGCTCGGGCTGCATGCGCCGCTTGATGAGCGACAGACGTAGCGCGCTGTCACCTCGCGAAAATCCACAGACCCAACGTTCGGTGCCCAACTGACATACGCGGCATAATCGTAACGGCTGTACCCGCCCGTCGGATACGTGATCTTGATCAGCTCGCCAAAGGTGTTGTACTGAAAGGTATACGTCAGACTATTGGACATAGTTATTGTGCTTATCAAATTTGCCGAAGTTTGGGGGCCTGAGCCCGGCAGGGGGTTTTGGAAAGATGGATTCAGTGTTTGATTGGCAAGGGCTATGGTAATTGTTCTCTGGGTGCCGGTCGAGTCCTTGTAGGCGATTGTCCCGGTGAATCCCTGGGTGAACGTCGCTGATCGGCCCAGGGAATCCGTCCAAGAGATGAGATTGCCGCTGGTCTGGAAGCTGATTGTATTTCCGTTTACGTCTTCGATCTTGGTCCCCGTACCTCCCGCGTAGTTGCCAAAATGAATTGCCGTTCCGTCCTTCGCGCGAGCAATGATCTCTGACGGTGTGATATCGAGAAGAAAATAGGACGAGTCGCTTGCCGCGCCTGTGGCGATGTCCAACTGCGGTTCTTGGACAGGGCCTGAGGGGCTGTAGAACACGCAGTTTGTTCTAGGCCCGTCTGCTGGTCTGGTGTCGGAATAGAAAGCATGCTTGCTGCCATCGCCGGTTACCAGCGTGTAGGCGCCCGTACATTGGTAGTTGGAGTTTGTGACGTATGGCATGACAATGCTAGAGGTAAGGACCGGTGTGTTTAGGCGCCAGCCTAGCGTGCCAACGCCGTAGCCGGAGGTGTCGTAGTCCCAGTAGTAGTCATACTGTCCAGTATCCGGGTTGTAGTCGCTGTGCGGCAGCCAAATCTTGCTATCATAGTGGAGCGTGAGCGAAAGATTGTTTCCGTTTCGTCCGGACAGAGAGACGAGTGGGATTTGCAGGTCGAGATTTCCTGTCGCCAGGTTAATGTTTTCTCTGGTTCCGCTATACGCGTCGTATGGCTGCAGTCCGGTGGTCCCTTGCGGGCCAATTTGTTGGGCCCATGCTGTAGAACATACAGCACTAGCGATAACGAGCACCGCGAACAGCATTGCAAAGGGACGGTTTGCATGCATGGTCAAGAAGGAGAGCAGTTTCATTGCGTTGTTCCTCCCGCGAGACGACCTGTTCTTGCACACCCGGAGTGCATCGGAGTGGAGGCTGGGGCTGATCGAACTACCTACTCAACTGGTGAGCGGGGAGAGTTCCCACGAGCGACGAACACATCTCTCCAGTTCATGCTAGGTTATTTAGAAAAATCTATACTCCCATGCGCAAAAGGTTGTCAAGTTAAACTTTTCGTTAAGGCAAAATTTGAGTGAAGGCAGGCGAGTGGTCTGACCGCGCCCGCGAGGAGAGACAAAGCTGGGAGTGGTCGATGTAAGCGCCGGTGGATGGCGGACCGATCTGATCGGCGCTCGCGAAAATCGTTCGTCGCGAACAGGCCGCAATCAAATGCGCACGGGGCGGGATGCAATTACGAATGATCAATCAATCGGTGGTGAATGGCATAGAGCGCGAGCTCGAGGCGGTCGGAGACGCCGAGCTTATCGAAGATGTTGTGCAGATGGTTTTTGACGGTTTGCTCGGAGATGAAAAGTTTTTCGCCAATCTCCTTGTTGCGGAAGCCCTGAGCAACGAGCTGCACGATTTCCTTTTCGCGGTCGCTGAGCAAAGGCTTTTCGCGGCGCGGGCCGGCTTCCGAGGATTTGGAAAAGGCCTTCATGACCTCGGCGGTCATGCGGTTATCGAGCCAGATCTCGCCGGCGTGCACGCGATGAATGCTCTTCACCAGAAGATCGGTGGCGGATTGTTTCAGCACCACGCCGCGCGCGCCAAGGCGCATGGCGCGGACCACGTCGCGATCATCTTCCGCGGCGGTCAGAACGACAACGCGCGTGGGCAGCGTATCGAAATTCACTTCCTCGAGCACGGCAAGGCCGTCTTTGTCCGGCATGCGCAGATCAAGGAGAAGAATGTCGGGCTTGAGTTTGGTGAGAAGCTTGATGCACTCGACGCCGTTCTGTGCTTCGCCGACGATGGTGATGTCCTCGTCGGAATCGAGGAGCTTCCGCAGACCATCGCGAAAGATGGCGTGATCGTCGGCTAGTAGTACCCGTATTTGCTGTTT
>WNFT01006202.1_pt1 | contig 10521 bp, 10 predicted proteins | sample 5400191 | NCBI WGS metagenome assembly WNFT01 (sample SAMN13153359, study PRJNA577476) | soil metagenome | isolation source: 80 cm saprolite under Madrone tree | place: USA:California | collected 2016-06-14 | reverse complement strand
CGCCGCGTCGGCGGCCCTTGCCGTGAAAAGTGGAAGCTCTGACTCGACGTCGCTTCTTGAGCGCCGTGGCCCTGGGCACGGGGACCGTCCTCGCTCCGCGGCGCTCCGGCTCGGCAGACCCAGGCCTCGGCTTTCGGGGCACGCTCTGCCTGTTCTCGAAGCACCTGCCGCACCTCGACGCGCTCCACCTGGGGCGCGCCGTCAAGGCCCTCGGCTTCGCCGGCGTCGACCTCACGGTCCGCCCGGGCGGCCATGTGGCTCCGGAGCGCGCCGCCTCGGACCTCCCGCCGTTCCTCGGCACGCTTCGCAAGGAGGGCCTGGACGTCCCCATGATCACGACCGGGCTCCTTTCCCCTTCCGACCCGACGGCCCTACCGATCCTCGAAGCCGCGGGGCGGCACCAGGTCCGTTTCTTCAAGCCCGGCTACTACCGTTACGCGTTCGTGGACGTGAGGCAGGAATTGGAGAAGGCCGGGACCGACCTCCGGGGGCTGGCCGAGGTGGGCGCGCGCTGCGGAGTCCAGCTCGGATACCACAACCACGCGGGATACGTCGGAGGCCCGGTTTGGGACATCGCCCGCGTCATGGACGGCCTCGATCCACGATGGGCGGGCTATTACTTCGACGTTCGCCACGCGGTGGTGGAAGGGGGCGACGGAGGCTGGCGCGCCGCCCTCAACCTCGTGGGGCCGCGCTTGAAGATGGTCGCCATCAAAGACTTTTTCTGGGAGAAGGCGGCGAAGGGCTGGAGGCAGCACGACTGCCCGCTGGGCGAGGGCATGGTGCCCTGGAAGGATTTCTTCGCCGCCCTCGTCAAGGCGGGTTTCCAGGGCCCCGTCTCCCTCCATCTCGAGTACGAGATCCCCGGCGCGACCCCGGAGGCGAAGCAGGCGAACACGCTCGACGCGGCCGCGCGCGACCTGGCCTTCCTGAAGGCGGGCCTCGCGGAAGCCTACGGCGGCGCGGGACCCGGGGCGTGAAGATCACCCGCCGCGGCTTCCTGGGCGGCCTCGCCGCCGCGCCTTTCGCCGGAGCGCTCCGCGGCGTGAGCATCACCGCACCCCGGACGACCGACGTGCGCATCGTCGAGGTCCGGCACGCCTACGAGGACTGGCGGTACCGGGCGCCGTACAAGTTCGGCGGGAGGGTGGTGGACCGCGTCACGATCCTCAACGTGCGCTGCCGCGTCGAGACCCGCGCGGGGAAGGGCGCCTGGGGGTTCGGCTCCATGACGATGGGGAACATGTGGGCGTTCCCCTCCCCGACGATGTCCTACGACGTCACGCTGGGGGCCATGAAGGATCTCGCGGAGCGGATCGCCCGCCTCACGAGCCGGTGCCGGGAGGTCGGACACCCTCTCGATCTCGCCCTCGTCCTGGAGCCCGAGTACCTGACGGCGGCGGCGGAGGTATCGCGCGAGCGGAAGCTCGACCAGCCCATCCCCAAGCTCTGCACGCTCGTGGTGGCGAGCCCCTTCGACGCGGCCCTCCACGACGCCTTCGGAAAGGCTCACGCCCGGAACGTCTACGCCACCTACGGCCCCGACCTGATGACCCACGACCTCTCCCGGTACCTGGGCCCCGAGTTCAAGGGGGAAGGCTTGGAACGCTACCTGCTCCACGCGCCGCCGGAGCGCATTCCGCTCTTCCACAGCGTCGGCGGGCTCGACCCCCTGGAGGCGAAGGACGTGGGGAAGCCGGTGGGCGACGGACTCCCCGAGACCCTCCCGGAGTGGATCGCCCGCAACGGCCTGGTGCGGGTCAAGATCAAGCTGAGCGGCGAGGACCTCCGCGGCGACGTCGAGCGCACGCTGCGCATCGACCGGGTCACCGCGGAGGCCCAGGCGCGCCGAGGTGTCGAGGACTGGAAGTACTGCCTGGACTTCAACGAGCGCTGCCCGAACGTCGGCTACGTCCTCGACTTCCTCCGGCAGGTCCGCGCGGGGACGCCCCAGGGCTTCGCGCGCATCCTCTACGTCGAGCAGCCCACCGCGCGCGACCTCGAGGCCAATCGCGCCAACGTCATGCACGAAGCGGCCCGGCTCCGGCCGGTGGTCATCGACGAGTCCCTGACCGGCCTCGAGAGCCTGCGGCTCGCGCGCGAGATGGGCTACAACGGCGTGGCCCTCAAGGCGTGCAAGGGCCAGAGCCAGGCCGTGCTGATGGCGGCGGCGGCCCGGAAGCACGGCATGTTCCTCTGCGTCCAGGACCTCACCTGTCCGGGCGCGTCCCTCATCCACTCCGTCGGCATCTCGGCCCACGTTCCCGCGGTGGCCGGGATCGAGGCGAACGCCCGCCAGTACGTCCCCGCCGCGAACGAGCCATGGGAGGATCGCTTCCCGGGCGTTTTCAAGGTCACGGACGGTCACATGCGCCCCGCCGAGATCCTGGGGCCGGGGCTCGGGATCCCGGACGAGATGGTGCCCCGGTTCTGAGCCTTAGCGGAGGTCCGCCGCCGCCGGCCAGCCTTCCACCGACTTCGCCGCCCGCACGCCCAGCACGATCGCCTCCGCCACCACTTCCGCGGCCAGGGCGCCCGTCACCGAGATGGGCACGTCCGCCTTCAGGCCTCCCGTGGAGACCGCGAAGAGCTGGTCGCCGTCTCCCGTCGTGTGATACGGCCGGATCGTCCAGGCGCCGCCCGAGTTCGCCATCATGGCGATCTTGGTCTGCTCGGTCTTGGAGTACGCGACGTTGGTCGCGGCCACGAGGAGGGTCGTGCTGCGCAGCACCGGATCCTCGATCTCGACCCGGCCATACGGCCTTCCCGCCGCCAGGGTCCTCTTCAGGGTGGCCACGGTGTCCGCGAATTCGGACCCATCGGCGGTGCGCGCGCCCGCCACGATCTTGCCCGTGCGCCCGTCGACCACGTCTCCCGCGGCGTTGACCACCGCGAGGGCGCCGATCACGAGGTCGCCGAGGCGAAGGCTGGCGGTGCCGAGTCCTCCCTTCATGCCGCGCATGCCCTGTCGCTGCAGCATGCGCCCCACGGTGCCGCCCGCGCCGGCTCCGACGTTCCCTTCCGCGACGGGGCCGGTCGAAGCGGCCTGGCACGCCTTGTACGCCGAGTCGGGATCCGGCCGGATACGGGCGTCTCCCACCGCCAGGTCATCGATGATGGCGCCGACCACGAGCGGAATGCGGGTGCCGGGCGATCCCCAGTCGTAGCCGATCTGCCTCTCCTCCAGGAACCGCACCGCCCCCGCCAGCGCGCCCAGTCCGAACACTCCGCCCCCCGAGAGCAGCATGGCGTGGATCCGCTCCACCGGGCTGACCGGCTGCAGCATGACCACCAGGGACTCGCCCGGCGCGGACCCGTCGTAGTCGACGCCCACCGCCGCCGGCTCGTCGAAGAGGAGGGCGGTGCAACCGGTGGGACGCCGCGGATCGGTGAAGTGGCCGACCTTGAGACCGGGGACGTCGGTGAGCGACCCGGGTGCCTTGGGCGGCGGCGCCCCCTGGTCCGTCCCGCCCACCCGCGCCGCGGCCATGGCGCCCGCGAACGACGCGCCGAACTCTCTTCTCCTCATGAGCGCTCCGGCAGCTTGTAGGGGGCCCGGTACCGGTAGCTGAGGCGCCGGTTGGCCTCCTCGTTGTTCAGGAAGCGCTCCGCCGTCCGGTCCCATTCCAGATGGGCCTTCGTGGCGAGGGCAACGTTACCGAGCAGGGTCGCCGACGTGCTGCGGTGGCCGGTCTCGATGTCACAGTTGCAGGTGGCGCGGCTCTTGACGCAGTCGAGGAAGTTGCGTGCGTGGGCCACGGTCTCCGTGTCGCCGCTGCCGCTCTTCGCCTCGATGAGCGGCTTCGCGCCCGTCCGCCAGCCGCGCTCGATCCGGCGATCGACGGGCGACCGCGCGGGAAATGCGTTGGGCGTGACCTCGTCGGGCACGATGTCGTAGCCGTTCCCCCGAAGGTAGAGCGTGCCCTTGGTGCCGCGGAACTCGATCTCGGCCCCTTTGAGCGCCGCGGGGGCGGCGTTCGCGTTGTATTGCGAGAACGTCACGAGGGTGCCGCCGGGATACATCCAGAGGACCTCGAGGGTGTCCGGGATCTCGCGGTTGTCCTCGATCGCGAGCTTGCCGCCCATCGCGGTCACGGCGAGCGGCGCGTCGTGCCCGAGCGCCCGGTGGACCACGTCCATGTAGTGCACGCCGAAGTTCGTGAGCTGCCCGCCGGAGTAGTCGTAGAACCAGCGGAACCGATAGAAGGAGCGGTTCTTGTTGTAGGGGCGCTTGGGGGCCGGACCGAGCCACTCCTCCCAGTCGAAGTCGGCGGGAGGCGGCTCGTCCGGCGGCGCGTCGATGCCCTTGGGCCACTCGTTCTGGATGTGGAACGAGCGAACGACCGTCACTTTGCCGATGGCGCCGCCGCGGACGAGCTCGGCCGCTTCGCGGGTGAACGCGGACGAGCGGCGCTGCAGCCCTACCTGCACCACCCGGTTGGCGCGCCGCGCGGCCGCGACCATCGAGCGCCCCTCGCTCACCACGAGGGACAGCGGCTTCTCGACGTAGACGTCCTTGCCCGCTTCGCAGGCGTGGATGGTCTGCAGCGCGTGCCAGTGGTCGGGGGGGCAGATGACGACGGCGTCGACGTCCTTCAGCTCGAGCAGCTTCCGGTAGTCCTTGAACTGCCGGGGCTGACCCCCCACTTTCTGCGCGGCGAAGTCGAGATAGGGCTGGTACAGGTCGCACAAGGCCACGATCTCGGCGTCGGGGTGCTTCAGGAAGGCATCGAGCACCTGGTCGCCGCGGTTGCCCAGAGCGATGAAGCCGAGCCGAACGCGATCGTTCGCGCCGAGGACGCGGCGGCCGGCCACGGTCGTGCCGATGCAGGCCCCGGCGGCCGCGCGGCCGAATTGTCGGCGGGTGAGGGCTGTCATGGTCCTCTCCTTGTCATTCTTGACGTCGGGCTGCCAGACCCGGCGACGGCCGGGGACGATGTCGAGTACCTACCACCTTCCCCCAGGCTTGACAATCCGGCGGCTGGGGTTACCTTGAGCCCCGGATTGGACGTTTCCTTCGAAGGAGCGGGAATGGAGAAGCAGGGGCTCGGTCGCCGCGAAGCGCTGCGACGCTTGACGCTCGGAGGGTTGGGGGTGGCGAGCCTGCCGGCCTGGGTGGAAGCGCTGACCGGGCTCGCCGAGGCCCGAGGACACGAGCACGCGATAGCCCCCGCCGCGCCCGCCGCCGACTGGAAGCCCAAGGCCCTCGACGCCCATCAGGACGAAACCATCGCGACCATCAGCGAGCTCATCATCCCCACGACGGAGACCCCGGGGGCGAGGGCCGCGCTGGTCAACCGGTTCGTGGACGAGGTCGTGGCGGACGCCAGCGAGGCGGACCGCCGCGAGTTCCTCCGCGGCCTGCGCTGGATGGACGGCCGGAGCAACGAGCTCTTCGGGGCCGACTTCGTGAAGGCGACCCCCGAGCAGCAGACCGCCCTCCTCACGATCATCAGCTCCGAGAAGAACAAGTCCCTCGAGGACGAGATCGGCCGGGATTTCTTCCGGGCCATCAAGTCCATGACCATCACGGGCTACTACACGTCGGAAGTGGGTATGAAGCAGGAGCTGGGGGACGACGGTCAGGTGTTCTTCCTGGAGTTCAAGGGCTGCACGCATCCCGAGCACGGAGCCCCGGTACCTGCCGCCGCCCCCGGGAAGAAGCCCCCGGCGAAGCCGGCTGCCAAGGCCCCGGCCCCCCAGCGCGGCTGATGGCGGGGCCAGTACAGGCGGGGAGCGCTCTAGCGCTCATCGATCGGCGGGGCTGGCCGGTCGGCCCACCCGATTCCACAGGTCGAGAACGTCCAACTCCCGCGCCCACCGATCGAGGTACGCGCGGTCCAGGGCTCCACCATGGACGTCCACCACGCCGGCGATGTCGGCGAGCTGCCTCTCGGAGCCGCCGCCCTTCCGGGCCCACTCCAGCTTCGACAGGATCGTGTCCTCCGGAGTCGCCAGCGACACTCGAGTGCCTCCGGGAAGCACCGCTTGCTGTCGTCGGCCCAGCTCTTCCCGGCTGAACGGACGGTCCTTGCGGACAATCAGGTCGATCTTCACCGCGCTCTGCGCATGGATGGCATTGAACTGGCGTCGCCGCTTCATGGCATCGTGCGCGGTCGCGGCGTCCACGTAGAAGCCGGAGGACGCGAGCGCGTCGACGAGTCGCGACCAGGGCCTCCGCACTCGGGTCGATGACGACGTCCACGTCGTGGGTCATGCGCGGGCGGCCGTGGTGGCTGCTCGCGACGGACCCGGTGACCATGTAGGCGATACCCAGCGCGTCCAGGCTCCGGACGACCCGCGCGAGGGCTTCCTCGTCTGGAGTCACGGATCGACGAGATCCCGTCCGGGCCAGACGGCTCTGGTCAACTCGTCGCCGAAGATGAGGCGAAAGAGCGCGAGGCGCGCCTGCTCCTCCCCGTAATCGGGGTGGCGGGCGCGAATGCCCGCGACCGCGGTCTCCCGCGCGAGCTCGTTGAGTCGGAACGCCACGGCCGTGCGCTCCTTGCCACTCATGCGCCGATAGGCTTCGATCTGCACCGCGTACGCTTCGGGTGTCGTGTCCATCGGCATGCGGGGGAACCCCCCAGAGGACCGGCTCATGCTCATCAGCCTATCACCGGCGCGCGCCGCGCCGGGACCCGCTCATGTGCCCGCGCCGGCTCGTTGGACCCGTGCTAGCCTATACGTGGAGTCATGAGGGTGTCCTCGCCCGCCAAGACCCGGCTGACACCGGAGGAGTACCTCGTTCGGGAGCGCCAGGCCGAGACGAAGAGCGAGTACCTGGCGGGCCAGACCTTGCTCATGGGTGGCGCCAGTCGGCGTCACGTCCTGATCGTGACGAACGTGGTGGGGGAGTTGCGGAGGCAGCTCAAGGGCCGCCCCTGCCTCTTGTTCTCGACGGACCTGCGCCTGCGAGTGACGCCCACGGGGCTCTTCACCTATCCCGATGTCATGGTCGTTTGCGGCGAGGCCACCTACGTCGACCAGGAGGCCGACACCCTGACGAACCCGACCCTGATCGTCGAGGTGCTCTCGGCCTCGACCCAGGACTACGACCGCGGCCGGAAGTTCGAGCATTATCGGTCCCTCGCCTCGCTCCAGGAGTACCTTCTCGTGGCCCAGGCCAAGGTCCACGTCGAGCACTTTCAGAAACAGCCCGACGGCCGCTGGGTGCTCGCAGAGACGAGCCGCCGCGACGACGTCGTGAGGCTCCCTTCGATTGGCTGTGATCTCGCGCTGACCGAGATCTACGACAAGGTCGATCTGGTCGCGGATCCGGCCGCGGGCGCGTAGCCGGCTCCCCTCCGGCGCCACGGATCGACGTGGTTCCGGCGAGGCCTGAGGCGGCTATAATCCAGGGCGCGGTGCAGGCAGGTCGGACAGCCATGAACGCGTCGGGGACGATCGTGGGGATGCTGCTGGCCGCGGCGCTCGCCGAGGCGGGTGCCCAGGCCGCGGCGTTCGCGCCGTACAGCGAGACCGTCCCCGGCAGCTCGGTGCGCTTCGACATGGTGCCGATCCCGGGCGGCACCCTGGAGGCCGGCGACCAGAAGGTCCCCGTGCGCGCGTTCTGGGTGGGCAAGTACGAGGTCACCTGGGACGAGTACGACGCTTATCGATCGGACACGACGATTCCGGTGGCGGTGGGCGTGCGATCGCCCGCGGCGGGCGGGCCGCCCCGCGCCGCCGACGCGGTCACCCGCCCGACGCCGCCCTACGCCGACGAGTATTTCGGCTTCGGCAAGGGAAAGCGCCCGGTCATCAGCGTCACCCACCACGCGGCCATGGAGTACGGCCGCTGGCTGTCGGAGAAGACGGGCAAGAACTACCGGCTGCCTACGGAGGCGGAGTGGGAATACGCGTGCCGGGCCGGGCAGGGGGAGGCGGGGCCGCTCGGCGAGCAGGCGTGGACGGCGGAGAACGCCGAGGACGAGCCGCACGCGGTGGGCAAGCGGAAGCCGAACGCCTGGGGCCTGTTCGACATCCTGGGCAACGTCGCCGAATGGACGCTGGACCGGGACCGCGCGGCGGACGGCTACACGACGCGCTACCCGCACCCGGTGCGGGGGGGCTCGTACACGGAGGACCCCAGGGCCGTGACCTGCTCCGCCCGCCGCCTCTCCGAAGAAGGGTGGAGCCGGCGCGATCCCCAGCGCCCGCAGAGCATCTGGTGGCACACGGACGCCATCTTCGTCGGCTTCCGGCTGGTGCGGCCGGTCGAGGAGGACGAGAACCTGAAGGGCTTGCGCTCTCGCGTGACCCGCGAGAGCCCGTGAGGAGGACCACGATGAGCGACGAGAGCAAGGACGCCGGAACGAGCCGGCGCGATTTCCTGAAAGTGAGCGGGGCCACCCTGGCCGCGGGGGCGCTGCGGGTGCCGGCCGTGCACGCGGCGGGCAGCGACGAGATCCGCATCGGCCTCATCGGCTGCGGCGGCCGGGGCACGGGGGCGGTGACGGACGCCTTGAAGGCCGCTCCCGGAGTGCGGGTGGTGGCCCTGGGCGACGCCTTCCCCGACCGCATCGAGCAGATCCAGAAGCGGCTCCTCGAGTTCGGGGACAAGGCCGCGGTGCGGAAGGACCGCACCTTCGTCGGCCTGGACGCGTTCGAGAAGGTGATCGCCAGCGACGCGAACTACGTCATCCTCGCCACCCCGCCGGGCTTCCGGCCCCAGCACCTGCAGGCCGCGGTGGCGGCCGGGAAGAACGTGTTCACCGAGAAGCCCGTGGGGGTGGACGGCCCCGGCATCCGCAGCGTCCTCGGGACCCACGAGGAGGCCAAGCGCAAGGGCCTGGCCGTCGGGGCCGGCACCCAGCGCCGCCACCAGAAGGGCTACCTGGAGGCGGTGCAGCGCATCCGCGACGGGGCGATCGGCGAGGTGACGGCCGCGCGCGCCTACTGGAACCAGGGCGGGCTCTGGAAGAAGGACCGCGAGGGTTCCTGGAGCGACCTCGAGTGGCAGATGCGGAACTGGCTCTACTTCACCTGGCTCTCCGGCGACCACATCGTCGAGCAGCACGTGCACAACCTGGACGCGGTGAACTGGATGATGGGGGCCCACCCCGTGAAGGCGACGGGGATGGGCGGTCGGCAGTCTCGGACCGATCCCGCGTACGGCCACATCTACGACCACTTCGCGATCGACTACGAGTACCAGAACGGCGTGCACATGCTCTCCATGTGCCGGCAGATCGACGGCTGCGAGAAGCGGGTGGCGGAAGACCTGGTGGGCTCCAAGGGCCGGGCCGAGACCTCGGGCGAGCGCTGGGCGATCAGCGGGCCCCAGACCTGGCGGCGGCGGGAGGACGAGGCGGAGGTCAGCCCATACGTGCAGGAGCACACCGACCTCATCGCGAGCATCCGAGCCGGCAAGCCATCGTCCGAGCTGAAGGACGTGGCGGAGAGCACGCTCACCGCGATCATGGGGCGCATGTCGGCCTACACCGGCCGGCTCGTGTCCTGGGAGGAGGCCCTCGGCTCGGCAGAGAGCCTCGTGCCCGAGAAGCTGGCCTGGGGGCCGATGCCCGTGCCCCCGGTGGCGCGTCCGGGCACTCCGGCCTGAGAAGGCGTCCTCCCGTCGGGGCGGGGAGCGCGGCCGTGGCGCTCCTCGCCCTGGCGTCTCCGTCCGCCGCCGCCCAGCGGTTCGAGTTCGAAGAGCCGCACATGGGGACGCTCGTGCGGCTCGTCCTCTTCGCGCCGGATCGGCCCGTGGCTTCGGCCGCGTCCCGCGCCGCTTTCGACCGGATCGCGGAGCTGGACGCCGCCCTCAGCGACTACCGCGACGCGAGCGAGGTCTCGCGGCTCGCCCGGGCGGCGGGCGGCCCGCCCGTGCCGGTGGGCCCCGACCTGTTCTCCGTCCTCGAGCGGGCGCAGGAGGTGGGGCGGCGGTCGGGCGGGGCCTTCGACGTCACGGTCGGTCCCCTCGTCCGGCTCTGGCGGCGGACCCTTCGCACCGGCGACTGGCCCGACCCGGCAAGGCGCGCGGACGCGCTGTCGTGCGTGGGGAGCGACAAGATGCACCTGGACCCTGCGGAGCGAACCGTGCGCCTCGATCGCGCCGGCATGCGGATCGACCTCGGCGGCATCGCCAAGGGCTACGCGGGCGACCAGGCCCTGCGCGTCCTGCGCGCCTTGGAGGTTTCGAGCGCGCTGGTGGCGGTGGGGGGCGACGTGGTCGCGGGCGACGCGCCGCCGGGCGAGGCGGGGTGGGTGGTCGAGATCCAGCCGGACGAGGCGAACCGGGCCGGGGAGCGCCTGCTTCTGCGCCAGGCTGCGGTCTCGACCTCCGGGGACCGCGAGCAGTGGGTCGAGCGTGACGGAGTACGCTACTCACACATCCTCGACCCGCGGACGGGGATCGGCCTCACCGGCGGGCGCCGGGCCACGGTGGTTGCGCCGGAGGGCGTCACCGCCGACAGCCTCGCGACCGCGGCCTGCGTGCTCGGGCCGGCGGAGGCAGTGGCGCTCGTCGAGGGCACGCCGGGAGCAGTGGCGATCGTCCGCTCGGGAGGCGTGACG
>WNFT01006201.1_pt1 | contig 10522 bp, 5 predicted proteins | sample 5400191 | NCBI WGS metagenome assembly WNFT01 (sample SAMN13153359, study PRJNA577476) | soil metagenome | isolation source: 80 cm saprolite under Madrone tree | place: USA:California | collected 2016-06-14 | reverse complement strand
TCCTGTGGTTCTGCGAGACGTGCGATAAAAAAGTGCTGTCGCGAACCGTGACCCAAGGCGACGTCGCCGCGCAGGTGAGCAAACTCTACGAGGCTTTCAACGCCGATCCCGCGCTGCGCACCTGCAAGAACTGCGGCACTATGTTTCCGGCAACGCCGATGGCCGAACGCCTGGCCTTTTTGGAATCGCGGTAGACGGCGCCGTTATTTCGCGGGACTTCCCGACCGAGGCGCCAACAAGTACACTCGCAGCAGACTTAATTCGTCCCGAGGAGGAAATATGAGAACGGCACGACGCGTCATGATGATTGCGGCCAGCTGCCTGGTCGCGGTTGCGCTGAATGCCAATGTATCCGGTACGGCCGCGGCTCCCGAGCAGGCCGGCAGCGAACCGCTCTCCAAGACCTATCGGGTCACGCGGGCGAAAGACGTCGAGTTTCAGAAGCTCGCGCCCTTCAAGGTGTTCGACAATCTCTATTATGTCGGGCCGGGTTACGTTTCGGTATGGCTTTTGACGACACCGCAGGGCGACATCCTGTTCGATACCGCGCAAGAGCCCTATGTCGATCACGTCATCGCCGGCATCAAGAAATACGTCGATCCCAAGGACATCAAATACATCGTCCTCAGCCACGGGCATCTCGATCATTTCGGCGGTGCGGCGCGCATTCAGGAGCTGACCGGCGCGCGCGTCGTCGCGATCGACCAGGACTGGAAGATGATCGAAGACGTGGGCAGCAGGCCGGGCCGCGACGGCAGCCCGCCGCCGCGCGTGCCCAAGCGCGACATGGTGGTCAAGGAAGGCGACACGCTGACGGTCGGCGATCAGCACCTGATTTTCCATTGGACTCCCGGCCACACGCCCGGCGTTCTGACGACGGAAGGAATTACGGTCTATGACGGCGGCAAGCCTTATAAGGCGATCGTGTGGGGCGGCGGCGGCTATCGCGGCGGACTGAAAGACGCCGAGGACGGCAAGGCAAGCACCGACAAGGTTGCCACGATCAAGGGCGTGCAAGTAAATCTGCAGATCCACAGCTGGGCCGAGCCCGTCGGCTATCCCGGCGGCGGCGTCCTGGAGCGTTCGCTCCTGCTCGCCAAGCGCAAGCCCGGCGACCCGCATCCCTTCGTGGACCCCGTGACCTGGACGAATTGGGTCAAGCGCGCCCAGGACACGATGGCGAAGTCCGTGGAAACGGAAAAACAGAAAGCGGCAGCGGCGAAGTAGGCCCAAGCCGTCAGACGCTTAATTCCGGCGGGCGGCAGGTGGTTATCTCCTGTCGCCCGAACCGGCCAATGCTGAAAAAGCGATCATCGATAGATCGGGTCCGGTTCGTTAACCGGGCGACGCATAGGGATTGTTAAGTCTTCTCCGTCATTCACTAGGCACCTGACGTGAATCAGACAGAGGAAGACCATGAGCGAGGACTACGCCGAAGCGCTGAGGCGCTCGCGCGCAAAATTGGTGGAACAGCGCCGCGCCTTGGTGAAGCGGGATTGCTCCACCGATCGCAACGAAGGCTACGCGGAGAGAATTGTCGCCATTCAAGCCGGGATCGAAGCCACGGACCAGGCCATCAGCGACGAAGAGAGAATGTCGGCCAACGGAGCGACGCTTGATCGGAGCACTCGGCCGCCAAAACATGAGCATCAGCCCATCCAAGCGGCTGAGTAAGTCCGAGCGGATTGCGCCCGAATAATTCTTATCGTTGTTTATCGAATTTGCTTGCCGTTCTTTAGGATGGCGAGTGCAGCCTTGTTTTCTTGCGAATGGTGAAGAGGGCAAGCTCTCGGCACCATATGGCGAAGCAGGAGCAAAGCGATGTCCCTTTCTTCCTTCGAGGGCGCATCTGGCCAACATTACGATTACTGGTCTCTCAATCTTAAAAGTCGAGAAGCGTTTCCGATGAGTGGCGGCAATTATTTGTTCACCCGTCCATCAGGAAAAGGACCCGAAATTGTCTGCGCCGGAGAGACGCACAGCATATGGATCGACTTCGTGTCGACGCCGCTTTGGGACATCGCGAAAAAAAAGCATGGCGCGACAGCAGCTTATGTCCGGCTCAATCCCGATCCCGGGGCGCGGCGCCTGGAGCGGCAGGATTTGATCGAAAAACACCGCCCGCCGATGAATGCAGATTTGCTCGGAGAACAAGCGTCTTAGCCCTTTTTTCAGCGCACCGAAGTCAAAATTAGACGGCATTCGGCCGCGTTTTCTCGAACGGCCGTCAAGGTTTTGCGTAGGGGCGATTGGACGTGTTTTCCTTCTGGCCCAGTCTCGGTCTGCTGTTGTTCTTCCTGGCCATTTTCCTGCAGTGCCGGGCAGTAGGCGGCCGCGTCACGCTGCCCCTCGGCAGCTTCCTGACGTTTTTCGGCTATGGCTGCATCGGCGCTTCGCTGCTGTCGCTTCTGCTGCAGCAGATACCTTTGCTTCAGTTCGCTGCGGTCCAGAATTCCCGCCTCGACCTCATCATGCCGGCCGCGTGGCTGACCGGTCCTCCGATCGAGGAATTGGCGAAGGCATTGCCGGTCATCGCGCTCGCGTTCTTCGCCGGCATCTCGCGGCGGCTGAGCATCGCCGATCTGACGCTTGCGGGATTGGCGAGCGGCGCGGGATTTGGATTCGTCGAAGGCAATCTGAACGCGTTGGTGACCGGCACGTTGCCGCATTTTCAGAGCTTGGCCGGATTTAATTTCGACGCGGTGCAGCGGATCGCGAGCGACTACACGGTCAATTTCGCGGGTCACTGCGTCTACCCCGCTCTGTTCGGGCTCTCTGCCGGAATAGGGCTGCGCTTGTATCCGGTGCGCCGCGACTGCGCCTGGATTCCGGCCGCCCTCGTTTTCGTGCTGGCGAGTTTCGATCATGCCATGTTCAATTGGAAGATTGCGCACCCCGGAATGGGGATCGGCGGAAACTTCCTGGATGCGCCGCGCGCGGTCGAAATTCTTTATTGGTCGACGTTTCACGGCCGACTCGAGACATGGCTGCTGCCGCTCGGCTTGATCGCGGCCCAAACCGTCGAGGCTTGGTTGTGCGCGAAGGCCACGGGCAAACGCCGCGACCTTCTGCTGCCGCAAGAATTCGGGCCTTGGGTGGTCAACGAATGGCTGGTCGTGCTTTCGCGGCTGCCATTGGGGCGCGCAGCTGTTGGACGGACACTGGCGTATTTCCGCCGTCGGCGCGCTTTTGCGCTGGCAACGCTGGAGGCAAAACGCGCTCCAAACGACCGCGCACTGGCACAGCATACCCGCTTCCTGGAGCAACGCCTGGAGCGCGAGCGCCCATTTCTGCTCGACCCTCCGCGCGGAACGTGGCTGCTGCCGCGAACGGTTCTTTCGCAAAGCCTGATACGTCGCGCTTGGCGGCTGCGCTGGATTCTGATCTTCGATATAGTTTTCGTCCTCCTGTTCATGCTGGGCGCCGATCAACTGCCGCAATCGTGGCGGCAATTCCTGTTCGATAAGGTCTTCACCGCGATCATCATCGCTTGTGGGCTCGGCTTCGCGGGATGGCAGAGTTTCCTTTTCTTCCGTCGGCGCCAGCCCGACCCTGTCGCGACCGAAAGCGCGGCCTATGCCGGCTACCACGGTCGCGCTCTGTTGCTCAGTGTTTCGCTACTCAGCGGCCTATGTCCGGCCCTTTCGCTTCTGTTTGGCTGGAAGGCGCTCGTGCCAGGCGCGGTCTACATCAGCGGCTACCTCCCGGGCTGGATCGCACAGGGCGGCAATCCGCATACGCTGATGGGGCTTGGAGCGCTGGGTGGCGCGGTGCACTCGGATGCCGCTCCGACCGGTGAAGCATTGCGCGACGAAATTGCCGCGGCGGGCGAGCGGATCCACCGCCTGGAAATACAGTTTACAGAAAAAATATCGTCCGCTTTGTCCTTCGCCGCGCGGGAACAGTTCGCCGTCCGTGCGGCACCGGGAAGCCGGGACGGAATGCTTAGAACGATGGCCGATGCGGTACGGCATGACGGCGGCAACGGCGTTCCGTTCGGACTAGGCGGAGGAGTGCTCGGCGGCCGCGAGAAGGAGTCTGACGGCGCTCCGCTGGATCGCACACTAGACGAATTCTTCGACTTCATGGTCCGGCTCGATGCCGAGCGCGACACGCAGCAGCGGCGCAAACTTGCGTTGGACGAGTGCGAACGCCAAGCGGCCGAAACGCGCGGCGATGATCTGAGCCAGGCCCTTGAAGCGGTCAAAGACGAGTTCGAGGCACTTGAAGCGGAGCTGCGTGCAGCGGCAGCGAGGGAACTGGAGCACATCGCCACGTTCGAGCGGGGCTACGGAAAGGCCTGGGCGCAGATCGTGCGAGATTTGGACTCGTACGACACTTCACGCCGGTCCCTGAAGACGCCGCTGCGCGAACTTTGGCAACCGGAAAAGGACATCGCGTGGGCGCTGAGCCTTGCCACGACAACAGGCGACGCCGCTTTGCCGCTGCTGAAGTTCCTGCTTCCCGATCTCGAGAGGTTTGCAAGCCAGGCAGAGGGCGAGAGCGCGGCGATCTTGCACGCTGCGATCAGCCGCATTCGCGTTTCATCGAAACTCGAGGCGGCGGACGATGTTGGACCGGCCGTCGGCCTCGGCGGCGTGATCGACGATGGAGCAAAAGATCTCAAAAGTGCCGTCGGCAGCGTGGAAGACTTTGCTCCCGCGGACATCAATCTTCTTGTTGAAGGAGTCGAACAGTCCGTACCGGCATTCGAACCGAGCGCCGCGCCCGCTCTCGCTGATGAGCCAATTTTCGTCGACGTTCCTGCCGGCTCGAGCGGCACGTCCGTTGAAATCGATCCGGCGCCTATTCATGAAGAATCGATACAAGACCGAGACGCGGGAGGCGAAGTGTCTCGGGAAGAGTGCGACAGCTCGCTCGATCAGGTCGAAGGCGCGTCGACCGATCTCGACACTGCCAAAGAGGACGAAGGGCCGCATCCGACACCCGAGCACTTGGAGAGCGTCGCGCCGTCTCTCGAAACGCCGGAATCCGCGGAAGGCCACTTTGATCCTGCAGCGCCAACGCCGATACTCGAGGCCGAGGGCTCGAGCGAGTTCGAGCAAGAGAGCGAAGCGCCGACCGCGGCCGACGAGACTTGGCAGGCCGCAACCGCTCTGCAGGAGCCGTCCCATTTTCCAAACCTCCTCGGCGAGCCCGATATTCCGTCGAAGCTATACAAAGCAAACGAAACGCAGAAATTGTCCGATGCATCAGCCGATGACGCGACAGCGGTTCATGCTGAGCACGCGGCGGCGGATAACGACGGGACACAGATCTCCGTGGAATTGCCGGAAAGCGCACGCGCCGAACTGGACGCGCCGACCCTGGCTCTTGAGCCGGAAAACGTCGGCGACGAAACCGCGACCGAAACCGCCGTAGGAAGGGACGACGCAAGTTCCGACGCCTTTGAGCTCACAGTTCCAGACCGCTCGCCGGCCGTTTTCGAGTCGCACCCGCCGATGCGGCAGGAGGCAGCGGCTCACAGCGACGGAACATCCGAGAGTCAGTTCGGGATGTGGCGCAAAGTCTCGGATTACGTGCGCACGCAATTGCAAAAGGTCGACGATCTTCCCGCGTTCGAAACGCAGCGCCAACCAGCGGGTAGCTTCAGTCCAAGCACGCCGGCGCGCAACCCAGAGCCCCCGAATCTCGAGGATACGGCAAACCCGCCGGCATCGATTCAAGAGGCACATCCGCAGACGACGGAGGCCAAGGTCGAGCATGAGCATAGCGAGCTCGACCGGCTGCTTGATTCGATCAAACGCGATTCGGGCTATGGCGGGGCGATCACGCGTTCCGAAGCCGCGGTTTCGCCGGTCGATAACGGAAGCTCGCAAAACGCGCAGGCGCGGAGCGAGCAAGATCACGAAGAGGTCGCTCGGTTGCTCGATGTGATCAAACGGGACTCGGGCTACCTCGGTAAGGCGAGGGATTTCGAAGTTTCGAACAATCTGCGCGCGCGACTGCAAAAGTCGGTCGACCTTCCGCGCCCCGAATCGGACCCCGCCGGCCTAGCGCCGGAGATTAGTTCCGAAGCGCCGATCCAACAGCGGGCTCCCGAAGAGCTCATGGACGGTCTCGAGCCTCAAAAACTCGAGAGTGCAGCGCTTACGGAGGTCGAGGAACCTGGCGACACGCCGACGGGGTCGGCTCAGTCTTCCCCAGCGCCCTTGGAGGACGACGTCGCTGCGAAAGCGCAATCTGGCCTGGACTTAGATACGCCGCAAGAGATCGATGCGCTTCCTTCCGATGAACGGGATTTCGCGGACGACGTCGACGAGGTGGACGCGGCCGGCGCCTTGGCAAATGTCGGTAGCGACGAAGTCGAAGCGGAGCAGATTTACGAGGCGCTTTCGGAAAGCGAACCCGCGCGCAACGAGCAAACTTCCGAGACGCGCGAGGAGCCGCATGATCCGATCGGCGGCAAGTTGAACGAGGTCGACTCGATCAAGCAGGCCGAGGCGCTTTCTCTCTCTACGCCATTGGAAAGCCCGAGTGCGTTGGAATCGCTGGAAGCGGAGCAGCCGCCGCAAGAAGCGGATATCGATCCGGCAACAACGACGCCAGATTTTGTTTCCGTGAACCCAGAGGCCGCGACGCCGCCCGAGCCGCAGAGAGCAAGCGAGACGCAGACCGAGGTCGCCTTCACAGAGGAGACGCCGACAGAGCCGCTTGCAGCCTTTTCACCGGCACCGTCGGACGCGGACGCGCCGCTGGGTCCAACTCTTGAAACGATCGATTTTCCGACCCCGCGCGACGTCGAAGATGTCGTCCCAATAGCGCCGGATGCGCCGGAGCTACGACAGGGAGGCGACGCCGATCAAGAGCCACCGACACTCGAAATCGAGACGACGGGGGAATCTCCGGCACCGAGCGGCGATGCCGAGGCTTGCGCGAGCCCGCCGGATCAAGCGCCGGAACCGCAAAGTCCCTCTTTGCAGACGCCTTTGAACAGCGCCATACCGGATGACAGCCGCGAGTCCGGCGAGTCGCAGAAGCCGGCGCGCAATCCCGAGCGTACGAGCCTTCGACAGATCGTGCACGGCGGTTTGGACTCTCACGAAGGTCGATACGGAATATGGCGCAAGGTCGGGGGACTTCTGCGCAAAGACGCAGAAGACGATCCCAGCAAGACGACGCGCGATCTTCGCAAGTCGAATATCGAGGTCGCGACGAAGACGATCGAGTCTGTCCAACCATCGGTTCCAGGCGAAGCTTCGAAGACTCCGACGCCGATGGACGAGTCCGACAGCTCGCCGATCACGATTGACGCGAAGGATGTAGCGACGACGACGCCCTACGAGCCTGTTCAGACGCCCGAGCCTCCCTCCGGCGCACAGCTCGAGGATCTTGCCGCGGTTGAAGCGCCAAGCCCCCCGCCCGAGGATGTCCTGGAGCTAAGAGCGCCAACGCCGGAGGTGGCAGCACGCTCAGACTTGGAATTGGCATCGGAGACTCCGGTTTCCGCGCCTGCGAAGGACGAGGAATCTCTGCCTTCACCGGCCACGCTTTTGCCTACGCCGGCCGCTGATCCAAAAATACAGGAACCGGAACCGCAGAAAACACGAGCCACCGAAGAAAAGGCGGCAACGCGCCCTCCCCCACCGCCGAGTCTCGAGGAATTTCTACGCGCCCAGGGGCAAACATCGGACGATCATCCGGCCGCCACAGCGCCGCGGCGGCAGCAAACGCGCGGCGGCGATCCAAAAGCACCGGCACCCGATCATTCGCTGCCGAACCTCGAAGAATATCTGCGCACGCAGGTCAAAAAGTCAGCCGAGCGAACACCGGCCGCGAAGCCGCCCCGTCAAGCGCGGGCGGGAGGTCCGCGGGCGTCAACGAAACAAAGCGCCGAGCAAAAAGCACCGACGCGCGAGCCTGCACCGACGAACGTCGAGGAGCAGCCGCGCGCGGAGACGCAAGTGCCTGGCAAACGTCCTCCGCTGCCTGCGAAACGTCTGCGTCCGTCGCGAGGCACAGGACGGACGTCGGAAAAACCTGTCGCCGAGCAAGAGGCCGCGGCGCCAAATCTTGCATCGCCGAACGCCTGGCGCACGAGGCCGACAAAGTTCTTCAAACCAGGACAGGCTGCCAAACCCAACATCGACGAGGCGCCTACGCCACAAAAGCCGGCCGCTGAAGCGCGCGCAGACTCGCCCGGGGCGGGCCTCGCTAATGCGCTATCCGACTATTACGGCTCATTGGGCAAATCCCAACCCCCGATGCACACGACCGATCGGGCGAGCCTCCTGAAAATCATCGACAACGGCAAGCTGGAAACGCCGCGCAAGGGCCCTGCGCCGTGGAGCTTTTCAGGAATGCTGCGCAAGAACGACGTGGTCATCCGGTTGAAACCCGGGGCCGACAAATTCGTCGAGTTCGTTCCCTCCAACGAGACGTTTGGACAGGTGCCGCGCTTTTATCCCCGCACCGTCGGAGTCGGCGCCTACAAGACGTTCATTCCGGCCGAGCATCTGGAGGTTTTCGATGCCGCCGCCCGCGAATGGTTGCCGTTGAAGCGATGAGGCCGAAGATGAAAGCCGTCACGAAACGAGACGACCAAGGTTCCACCAAGGACGATAAGTCAGCGTCTCAACAAGATCTAACGCGCGACACGGTGCGCCGATCCTTGAAGCAGATCCTGCAGTCGTTGAACCAGGACGTCGTGCGCTGGCAGGTGCAGCTTGCGGCCATGCCGCACGGTTCGGACTTCGACTTGCGGCGCGAGTCGGACCGCGGGGCAAATGTTCTCGACAGATTGAAGGCGACGGGGATGATCCTCGGCGAAGCGTTGGCGAAGGGCCACGCTGCAGGAGCCGTGCAAAGCGGTCTCACCTATCTGGCGGAGCCGCTGAGCGCGATGACCAGAGACGATCGGGGAAAAGTCGATGGCTTGCAGCGCGCCTTCCTGAAGCAATACGGGACGATCCTCGAGCGCCTGGGCGGCGACATGGCGAAAATTGCGCGCGGGCTGCGCGGCCTGTCCAGCCTTACGGCGCGAGGCGCAGCGGAACTTGACCCCAGCGGCGCGCATCGGATCTTCGATCGCATGCGCACTCTCGGCGACGCGACATTGCGGCAGATCGAAGAGGCGCTCGGGGCGGCCGTGTTGCGCGACGATCGCAAGCGGCTGCAAATCCTGCGTGACGAAATGAAGGATTGGCTGGCCAGCCGCGATGAGCGACTCCAAGGGATGATGCCCGCGGTGGATGAATTGAGTATTCGCGCCGGCGTCCTGCGCAGTGAAGGTTTGATTCAGTCGAACCGGTTGGCGAAGGCGGCAGAAATGGCAGGCCGCGCAGCCGGCACATCCGATATTGGCGCGCGGCCCAATCATGCGGAACAGGTTGCGCCCGAAGCCGAAATATTTTCCGCGAAGCTGCGCGCGCTGCTGCTCGGCGCACGCCTCGACATCACGGCCCCGCTTCAAGGAACGTAGGGCGGGCTTCCGATCGGCGCGGCCTCGTCATCGTCAGATTAAAATTATCGTCATTGCGGGGCGGGCGAGCAATCGACGAATGTACGGCGCATGGGGACGCCTGAAACCGAAATTCCATACTGGAGCAGGGACGTTGCCGAGCTGAGCGCTTCCCTCAGCTCCGACATGCGCGGGCTGTCTGCCGAAAGCGCCGCCGAGCGGCTTCGCCTTGTCGGTCGGAACAGCGTCGAGGGTGCACGCCGGCTGAGTGCGTTGCGGCTGCTTCTGCGGCAGTTCGAAAGCCCGCTTGTGCTCATACTCATCTTCGGCGCCGCGATCTCGCTCGCGCTCAGGGAATGGACGGATGCAGGCATTATTTTGGCTATCGTGGTGGGCAGTACGCTGCTCGGCTTCTACCAGGAATATCGGGCCTCGGCGGCGATCGAGGAGCTCAGGCAGCGTCTAGCCTTGACATGCCGTGTGCTGCGCGCCGGCACCGAGCAGACCATCGCCGTCAGCACCGTCGTTCCCGGCGATGTCATCGTGCTTTCGGCAGGCAACCTCGTTCCTGCCGATGGAGTGGTGATCGAGGCCAAGGACTTTCTCGTCAACGAAGCCAGCCTCACCGGCGAATCCTTCCCCGTCGAGAAGCGACCGGGAATCGTCCCGCCCGATACACCGCTGCCCGGGCGCACCAACACGGTCTATCTCGGCTCTTCGGTGCAAAGCGGGAAGGCGAGGATTCTCGCGGTCGGGACCGGGCGCCGGACCGCCTTCGGCGCCATCGTCGCACGGCTGAAGGCGCGCCCGCCCGAAACGGAGTTCGGGCGCGGCATACGGCAGTTCGGCTATCTGCTCATCCGGGTGATGGTTGTCATCGTGCTGTTCGTACTGATGGTGAACGCGCTTCTCGGCAGGCCGGTGGTCGAGTCCATGCTCTTTGCCGTCGCGCTCGCCGTCGGCCTTTCACCGGAGCTGCTGCCAGCGATCATCAGCGTGACTCTCGCCGCGGGCGCCCGCGCGATGGCGCGCCAGGGCGTGATCGTGCGCCGCCTGGACGCGATCGAGAACCTCGGCAGCATGGACATTCTCTGCACCGAT
>WNFT01006197.1_pt1 | contig 10524 bp, 14 predicted proteins | sample 5400191 | NCBI WGS metagenome assembly WNFT01 (sample SAMN13153359, study PRJNA577476) | soil metagenome | isolation source: 80 cm saprolite under Madrone tree | place: USA:California | collected 2016-06-14 | reverse complement strand
ACGGAGTCGGCCCACGTGCGCGAGGTGGTCACGGCCTCGCGCGAGGGAGGCGCCTCGCTCAACGTCCTTTCCGGTCTGACGGCGGGCAACTTCAGCGCGTACTGGATGGGCATCGTCATCGTCTCCCTGATGGGGATCGGCTTCTTCGTCTCCACCCAGGGCCTCTTACAGATGATGCTGGCCCCGGCCGTCTTCGCCTTCGGCCTGGTGGCGTTCGGGTTCCTGGGCATGGGCCCGGTGACCATCGCCGTCGACAGCTACGGGCCGGTCACCGACAACGCGCAGTCGGTCTACGAGCTTTCCCTCATCGAGCAGCTCCCCGGCGTCCAGGCGGAGGTGAAGCGCGACTTCGGCTTCGACATCTCCTTCGAGAAGGCCAAGCACTTCCTGGAGGAGAACGACGGGGCCGGGAACACCTTCAAGGCCACGGCGAAGCCGGTGCTGATCGGCACCGCGGTCGTCGGCGCCACCACCATGATCTTCTCCATCATCATGGTGCTGACCGACGGGCTGCGGGCCAACATGCAGTACCTCACCATCCTGTACGCGCCGTTCCTCCTCGGCCTGATCACCGGCGGGGCCGTCATCTACTGGTTCACCGGCGCTTCCACGCAGGCGGTCTCGACCGGCGCATACCGCGCGGTGGAGTTCATCAAGGCGAACATCAAGCTGGAGGGCGCCACCAAGGCCTCGATCAGCGACTCCAAGAAGGTGGTGGAGATCTGCACGCAGTACGCCCAGCGCGGCATGTGGAACATCTTCCTGGTGGTTTTCTTCTCCACCCTCGCCTTCGCCTGCCTGGAGAGCTACTTCTTCATCGGGTATCTGATCTCGATCGCCATCTTCGGCCTCTACCAGGCCATCTTCATGGCAAATGCCGGCGGCGCCTGGGACAACGCGAAGAAGGTGGTGGAAGTGGAGCTGAAGGCGAAGGGAACGCCGCTTCACGCCGCATCCGTGGTGGGCGACACGGTCGGCGATCCGTTCAAGGACACCTCCAGCGTCGCGATGAACCCCATCATCAAGTTCACCACCCTCTTCGGCCTCCTCGCCGTCGAGCTGGCGACTGAGATGAAGACCGGGACGCGGCTGGTGCTGGCCGCCGTCTTCTTCGCCGTTTCGGTGGTGTTCGTCTGGCGCAGCTTCTACGGGATGCGCATCCAGACAGTCATCCGCGCGGCACATACCGGACAAGCCGCCGCCAAGGCCGCCTGAAACGGTGTAGGCTCTCGAGACATGGACGACGCGGAGCGGGTGCGGCGCGCACTGCCACGGCTTCCCATCTTTCCGCTGCCTGGCGCGGTGCTGCTGCCGCACGCGCTGGTGCCGCTCCACGTGTTCGAGCCGCGCTACCGGCAGATGACGCGCGACTGCGGCGCGGGCTTGCGCGCGCTCGCCCTGGCCAACATCCCGGACGACCGGGCGGCCGGTGAGCGCCCGCCTCGCGTGTTGCCCGTGATCGGCGTCGGCGTACTGGCGCGGGTGGACCGGCTCCCGGACGGCCGCTTCAACATCGTGCTCCGGGGCGTGCAGCGTGCGCTGATCGAGCAGGAGCACGCGAGCGAAGAGCCCTACCGTCTGGTTCGCGCGCGCCCGCTCGGCTCGCGTCCGAGCGCTGCCGCGGGACGGATGGCCAGCGATCTGAAGCGGCTCGTGCTCGCGCTCTCGGCTGCGCTGCGGAACGAGGAGACGCAGGCGCTGGCACAGCTCGCCGCGCGGGCGAACGATCCGGGGGACCTCGCCGACATCGTCTCCGGCGCCCTGCTGGCCAACCCGGGCGAGCGGCAGGGCGTGCTGGAAGCGGTGGAGCTCGAGCCGCGGCTTCAGCTGGCCACCCAGGCGGCCGCCGCCGCGCTCGCCCGAACCGCCTTCAACGTCTCGGCCCCCAACTGATGCGAGCCTTCCCCCTGCTGCTCCTGCTTGCCGGCTGCCTTGAGCAATCCGCCCTGCAGTGCCCTCCCAATACCAGCATCGTGGGCCAGTACGCGCTCGGCTTCACTGGCACGCACGACGCGGGCGAATGCATCCACCTCGACGGCGGCCCGGATGGCGGCCCGCTGCGGCTGACGCTCGATGCCCCGCCCGACAAGAGCGCCACAGTCTGTGTCGGCACCTGGCCGGACGGCGGCACGCAGCTGAATCTCCTCGTTGCCGGCAAGGGCGGGGCGCGCACGAGCGACCTGCTTCCCGACGGCGGTTTTTTCTTCCCCAATGACGCAGGGCAGACGACGGCGTGCGGCTGCGAGGTCGGCGTGGTGGAGACGTTCGATGGCTATCTCCACACGGGCGGCCCGTTCGTGCTGCGGCCCGATGGGGGTCTTCCACCGATCACCGGGATCACCGGCACCCTGGTTGACTACGTGACGGGAGGGACGGGCTGCGCCTGCACCCTGCCGTGCACAGTCGCCTACTCGGTCAACGGGACGCTGTTCTGATGCGGGCCGCGGTGGTGCTGTTTTCTGGAGGCCTCGATTCCAGCACCTGTCTCGCCATCGCCAGACACGACGGCTTCGCTCCACACGCCCTGGCGGTCCGGTACGGCCAGCGACACGAGCACGAGCTCACGGCGGCCGAGCGGATCGCGAGCGCGCTGGGAACGCCGCTCAAGGTGGTCTCGCTGGATCTGCGCGCGATCGGCGGGTCTGCCCTCACCGCCTCGATCGAGGTTCCCAAGGACGCCCCCATCGGCGAGGGCATCCCGGTCACCTACGTGCCCGCCCGCAACACGGTGCTGCTCGCGCTGGCGCTCGGGTACGCCGAGACCATCGACGCGCAGGATCTCTACATCGGCGTCAATGCCATCGACTATTCCGGCTACCCGGACTGCCGCCCCGCGTTCGTGGAGGCCTTCGAGAAGCTGGCCAACGTCGCGACCGCAGCCGCGGTCGAGGGCCGCGCGACGTACCGGGTGCATGCGCCTCTGCTGAGGATGACCAAGTCGCAAATCGTCCAGACCGGCGTCAAGCTCGGCGTGCCGTACGCCTTGACGCACTCCTGCTACGACCCCGATGTGCTCGGCCGCGCCTGTGGCCGCTGCGACTCCTGCCGCCTGCGCGCACAAGGGTTTCGCGACGCGGGCGTCCCGGACCCGACGGTCTACTTCCCGAGGTGAATCATGCTGACCCTTCTTGCAGCAGCATTGCTGGCGCAGGCGCACGTCCACGAAACGGACGCCGGAGCTGCATCCGGGAAGGACGCCTCCGTACCGATGTCCCAGCTGCCGCATCCGTTGGACCCCGATGCGCCCAAGCCGGAGGGGACGATGACGAGGCTCCAAATTCGTGGACAGCCTTCGGAGGCTTACCTGGCGCGGCCACGGGCCGAGCCGCGCGGAGCGTTGCTCGTGCTTCAGGAATACTGGGGGCTCAACGACTGGGTCAAGCACCAGGCAGACCAGCTCGCCAAGGAAGGCTACCTCGCGCTGGCGGTCGACCTCTACAAGGGGAAAGTCGCGACCACGCCCGCCGAGGCGGTCGAGCTGATGAAGGCGAAGGACGAGGCATGGGGCGACCAGGTGGAGCAGGCCGGACTCGAGTGGTTGAAGAGGAATGCCTCCGGCGCCAAGGTCGGCACCATCGGCTGGTGCATGGGAGGCGCGGAATCGCTCAAGGCCTCATTGAACGATCCCAAGGACGTCCACTTCACCATCATCTACTACGGCATGCCGATCACGGACGTGGCGAGGCTGAAGACGCTGCGCGGACCGGTGCTGGGGATCTGGGCGAAGAGGGACCGCTCGATCACGCCCGAGAAGGTTGCGGCCTTCGATCAGGCCCTGACCGAGGCGGGGGTGAAGCACGAGTTCCACTCCTACGACGCCGACCATGCGTTCGCGAATCCTTCGGGAGGCCGCTACAACCCCGAGGCGGCGAAGGACGCCTGGGACAAGACTTTGAAGTTCTTGGACGCGAACCTCAGCTCGAAGTAGCCGCCAGCCGCGTTCTATACGGCCGGAACCGGGCGCCGCCTGGGGAGCTGGCGGATGGTTCCGTAGAAACGCACCGCCGCTTCCCCGGCGCGCTGCAGGTCGCGGTTGTTGAGGTAGGCCACCACCGGCGAGGCGAGGATGGGGACCACCCGGCCGAGCTGGGCCAGGCCGCGCTTGGTCAGCACCTTCTCGGCCACCCTCGCCAGCACCTTGGGTCCCGCCCGCCCCGCCAGGTTCACGGTGTCCGCGCCATTCGAATACCCGAGCACCTCGAACACCTCGTCCCGCGCGCGGTCGGACTTCAGGTTCACCCTGTGCACCAGCGCGACCTCCATGATCAGCGTGAGCTGCAGCACGGTGACGAAGACGAGGTCCGCCGGCACCAACGCCAGCCCGAACAGGCCCGAGACGGCCCCGCCCGTCGATGCCCAGGTCTTCTTGGTGTCCGTGAGCCGCTGCGCCAGTTCCTGCGCGCTCGCGCTCGGGTACTTCTCCCGCAGCTCGTCCACGCGCTTGCGGCAGCGCGCGATCTCGGCCACGTACACGCCCCAGAGGCGCTGCTTGGCGAGCTCCGTCAGCACCACCTTGGAGTGTAACCCGCCCGCGGAATTCGCGCCGGGCTCACGCAGGGCTGCAGACCTGGCGGAGGATGTCCAGCTCCTCCAGCGCCTTGCCGGCGCCGATCACGACGGAAGAGAGGGGGTCCTCGGCGAGGAACACCGGGAGGCCCGTCTCCTCGCGAAGGAGCGCATCCAGGTTCTTGAGCAGCGCGCCGCCGCCCGCGAGCACGATCCCGCGGTCCGCGATGTCGCCCGCCAGCTCGGGAGGGGTGCGCTCCAGCGTCACCTTCACCGCTTCGACGATGGCGTTGACCGGCTCGGCGAGCGCGTCGCGGATCTCGTCCGAGCTCACCGTGAGCGTGCGCGGCACGCCGGCGACGAGATCGCGACCCTTGATGTCCATGGTGAGCACTTCGTCGCTCGGATAGGCGTTGCCGATGCCCATCTTGATCAGCTCGGCGGTGCGCTCGCCGATCAAGAGATTGTACTTGCGCTTGATGTGCTGGATGATCGCTTCATCCATCTTGTCGCCGCCCACGCGGACGCTCTTGGCGTACACGATGCCGGCGAGCGAGATCACCGCGACGTCGCTGGTGCCGCCGCCGATGTCCACGATCATGTTCCCGGACGGCTCCGTGATCGGCAGCCCGGCGCCGATCGCCGCGGCCATCGGCTGCTCGATCAGGTAGACCTCGCGCGCGCCGGCGCTCTCCGCGGCCTCGCGCACGGCGCGGCGCTCCACTTCGGTGATGCCCGACGGGATCCCGATGATGATGCGCGGCTTCACCAACGTGGACCGGTTGTGCGCCGCGCGGATGAAGTAGCGCAGCATCGCAGCGGTGATCTCGAAGTCGGCGATCACCCCGTCCTTCATCGGACGGATGGCGACGATGTTGCCCGGCGTGCGCCCGAGCATCTCCTTCGCTTCCTTGCCCACGGCAAGGACCTTCTTTCCGCCCCGCGCTTCCTGCTGCACGGCGACGACCGAGGGCTCGTTCGAGACGATGCCCATCCCGCGGATGTAGATCAGCGTGTTCGCGGTGCCGAGATCGATGGCCAGGTCGCGGGAGAAGAGCTTGTAAATGCCGTTGAACATGAATGCCTTGCGTCAGAGGGAAAAGCGGGGGGGTGCAGCATAACGGTCCGCTGGATCCGCAGCGCGCACTTTCGCTCGTTTTCACGGCGGCGTCGAAGGAAATTCCAAGGAATCGGCGCCGGGCCGGAGGCTCGCCACGTGCCCTTGGGGAGCCACCGATCCTGGACGCAGGCGCTCTCCTTCTTCTGGGCCATGAGCCCGGAGAGACCCGGTCCGGGGCGCGCCGTGGGCGTCCTCCCCACAAGTACGACTCATGTGCGAATCTTGCCGACACGCGAGCGCTCTACTGCGCGGCGAGGCCGGCCCCCGCGCAGGCGATCTGCGCCAGGAGCAGCAGGACGCTCGCGCCGTGCAACGCGCCCCAACGCTTCCGCCGCGGGTCCAGCGCGTCGAGTCCTTCGATCGAGCCGCCGAGCTGGGCCCGAAAAGCGCGGATTCGAGCATCGAGCAAAGCGTGGACGAGCGTCAGCAAGGTGGCGGCGCTGGCCCACCAGATGGGGGCGCCGCGGACGAAGAGCCAGGCGGCAGCGGTCATCGCCACTGCCGCCCAGCGCAGCCAGGAGAAGCTCGAGAGCACGGCGCCTGAGAATCGACCCCCCTGCTCACGGGTTTCCGCGACCGCAAACACCGACCTGGTCGCGAAGAGGGTCGCAAGGCCGCCGCCGAACCAGAGAGCGAGAGCAAACCTCAGCAAAATCAGCCCCATCCGCCGCTGTGTACCACGGAGCACTCGCCGCAATCTTGACCTTGCGCCGCCGCCCTGAAACAGTGGATGTTTCTCGGAGGAGGAGCTTGATGCAGCGCCGACGGCCCGCAGCAGCGCGGATCCTGTCCGCCGTGGCGGGACTTGCGTTCGGCCTGCTCGGCGCGGAGCTGACGTTCGGGCAGCTCCGCCCGGACGAGCCGCGCTCGGAGGCGGTGCTGTACTCCATCGAGGTGCGCAACGGGGCCGGTGACCTCCTGGCCAGCCCCATGCTGATCGGCGAGGAAGGGCGCCCGGTCCATCTCAACCTCGCGCAGGACGGGGGTCCGCGCCGCGAGCCGCTCGCCATGTCGCTGGATCTGGAGCCGCATCCAGACGGCGGCGACAACCTTTGCCTCGGCTACCGGCTCTCGATCGATGATGGGTTCGCGCATTCCGGCCGGATGGGCATCTCGTACGGCGAGCTGAGCTCCGTCGAGCTGACCGGCGGAGGCGAAAGCTTGCGACTCTCGCTGGTGGTGGCCCGCGCGCATACGCGCGAGTTCGGGCGGATCCTGCAGCGGCACCGCCGCCCCACGGCGTAGAGAGCCGGCCCCCACCGTCGCGAGATGCGACCGCCAACGCACGGCGGCTGGGCGCCTGCGCGCTGACGCCTGTGGTAGAAGGCGGCGCGTGCCGCCGCTCACTCCCCAGGAAAGCCGGCTTGCCGCATTCTGCCGTCTCTTCGCGGTGGTGTACTTCGCGGGCGCGCTCTGCTTCGCGATCTCTCCCGGGCTGAGCTACCGGATCGCGACCCTCGACGGAGACGCCGCCGCGCTGGGACCGGAGGCGCTCTTCTGGAACGTGCTCGCGGTGGCGATGATGACGGCAGTAGGGACCGCTTGCCTCGTCACCGCGGCCCGGCCGCGCGAGCGCCGGCACGCGATCCTGCCCGTGGCCGTCGCCAAGCTCACCTCCAGCGTGCTCGCCGCTCTGCACCTCGCCGGCGGCGAGGGGTCGCGCGCGCTCGTGGCGGTGCTTGCCACGGACATTCCCCTGCTCGCGCTCACCCTCGCGGTGTACCGTGCGGCGGCGCCAGGTGTGCACAGCGAGCCGGCCCGGGAAGAACCACCGGGAATCGAGGATCCGCCGAAGGTCCAGCTGAAGGTCTCCAAGAGCTGACCGCCGCTTTCCTGCGGACGGCGCCCGGTTGCGTTACATTGCACCCATGATCGGCGTCGTGGTCGCAACGCACGGCAAGCTGGCCGAGGAGATGATCCGCACTGCGGAGGCGGTGGTCGGTCGCCTCGACCTGGTCGTGCCGGTGAGCGTCGTCGCCACCTCGCCCGACATGCGCGGAGACCTGAAGGCGGCGATCCAGCGCGTCGACCAGGGCGAGGGCGTGCTGCTGCTCACCGACCTGCTGGGCGGCTCACCCACCAACCTGTGCGTCTCGTTTCTCCTGGAGCGGAAGGTGGAAGTGGTCACCGGCGTCAATCTCCCCATGTTGCTGAAGCTCTCCGGGCTGCGAGCGAGCGGCAAGGGCATCGGCCAGATCGCCCACGACCTCGCCGAGGCGGGCCAGAGGTCCATCGGTCACCTGAGCGACTCGATGCGGAGGATTGGTTGACCAAGGCGCCGGGCGTGGCGCTGGTGCGCGTCGACAACCGCCTCGTGCACGGCCAGGTCCTGGAGGCCTGGCTCCCGGCGCTCGACGCGCACGGCATCCTGGTGGCCGACGACGAGGCGGCCGGGAACGTCCTGGCGCGCTCCGCGATGGCGCTGGCGATCCCTCCGGGCGTCAACTTCGAGGTGCTGCGCGTGGAGGCGGCGGCCGGGCTGCTCCGTCCCGGAGGCAAGGGGCCACAGGCGCCCCGCACGCTGGTCCTGCTGCGCGACGTGCGCGACGCCGTCGCGCTGAGCGAGGCCGGAGTGGCGGTTCCGCAGCTGAACCTGGGCAACGTGCACTTCGGGAGGGGTCGCAAGCAGGTCTCCCCATCGGTCTTTCTCGACGCCGGCGAGTTGGCCGCCCTGGAGAAGCTGTCGCGTGCGGGAACCCAGGTCGAGGTCCGTGCCGTGCCTTCCGAGCCGCCCTTGCGACTTCCGGATCTGAAAGCGCGCTTCGCCGCGGCCTGACCGGGTGTAAAGAAGGATCCGATGCTTCCGCTCCCGGCCGGCGGCGCGCCGCACCTGTTCTTCCTGGCGGCGGTCGCGGCGCTCATCGGCGGTCTCTCCGCCATCGAGCGCAAAGGCGCCTTCCAGCTCATGCTGTCCCGCCCGATCGTGCTGGCGCCGATCCTGGGGTGGGCAATGGGCGATGCGCAGGGCGGCCTGCTTTTGGGAATTCCTCTCGAGCTCTTGTTCCTGGGCGGCGTGAACCTCGGGGGAAGCCTGCCGGACAACGAGTCGCTGCTGGCGGCCGCGATGACCGCGGCGGTGATCCCGGCGGGACTGGCGGCGCGGACCGGCGTGGATGCGCAGGTAGCGGCCGTGGGTCTCGCGCTCCTCCTGCCGCTCGCTTTCTTTGGCCGCCGCCTCGAACGCGCCTCCGAAGCGCGGAACACGCAGTTGATGGAGGAGGCCCTGGAGCGGGCGGCGGGCGGCGACCCGGATGCCGCGCGGGTGAACTTGCGCGGGCTGCTCCTGCCCTTTGGAGCCGCAGCCGGGATCTGCGCCGTCTGTGTCCTGGTATCGCCGGTGCTCGCGTTCGTACGCCTGAAATGCCGGCCGGCCGAGCTCTCGGCGCTGGAAGGGGCGTGGCATGCGGTGTGGGCCGTCGCCGCGGCTTGCGCGGTCCGTGCCATCCGCGATCCGCGCGCACCCGCCCTGGCGACGATCTGCGCTGCGACCGTGATCGCCATCACCCTGGCCATCCGGGGGCTGTCGTGATTCCGGCGGTTGCGATGGCGCACCCGGTCCGACGCGTCTCGACCCCGACGCTCGCGCGCGTCTTCCTCCGGTCGCTCTTCCTTCAAGCAGCCTGGAACCCGCGCGGGATGCAGAACCTCGGGTTCGCGGACGCGATCACGCCGGCGCTCCGGGAGCTGTATCCGGAGCCGGTAGAGTGCGCGAAGGCGGTGGCGCGGCACCTGGAGTTCTTCAACTGCCATCCCTACCTGGCGGCGGCGATCCTCGGCGGCGCGGTCCACCTCGAGGAGCGCGTCGCGGGCGGACAGGCGCCGCCGGAGGTCGTGTCCAGCTTCAAGCGGGCGCTCGGGCCGCCCTTCGCCGCCCTCGGCGACGGGTTCTTCTGGCTGGCGCTCCGGCCCGCCGCGGGGCTCCTGGCCGCGGCGACGGAGCCTTTCCTGGGGCTGGGTTGCGTCTTCGTCTTCCTCGCTCTCTACAACGCCGTCCATCTTCCCGCGCGCGTGTGGCTGTTCGCCACCGGCTACGCGCGCGGCGAGGGCGTCGTCGAGGCGGTGGCGCGCGCGCACCTGGCGAGCGGCACCGCGCTGCTCAAGGCATGCAGCGCGGCGCTGGCCGGAGCCCTGGCTGCACGCGGAGTCCTGGCGGCGGGATTTCCCGACAGGCCTTTCCACGCGATTCTGGTCGCCTCCACGATGGTCCTGGCCTGGGCGATCCTGCCCCGCCTGGGACCGACCCGCGCCGTTTACGGCGGCCTGCTGCTCGGCCTTGCCCTGGGCGCGAGGTTCGTCTAGCCCCGGCCGCCGGCGGCCCAGGGGGCTTCGATTGAGCGAGGTCGCTCGCAAGCCCTGCGCTGGTTAAATCCGTTCTAGCCCGGCGCCTGTGCTTGTGGCGCTGAACTTGGGTCGGGTATGGAATGAGCCTGGTGTTCAGGGAGGGGCATGTTGGCCGAGTCAGTCGAAAAAATCTGCACGGTGCGCAACAAGATGGGCCTGCATGCACGGCCCGCGGCGCAGATCGTACAGGCCGCCAACCGGTTTCCCTGCGACGTGACGCTGGAGAAGGACAGCCAGCTGGTGAATGGCAAGAGCATCATGGGGGTGCTGATGCTCGCCGCAGCCCTGGGCACCACCGTGACCGTGCGCACCGAGGGCGAGCAGGCCCAGCAATGCGCAGACGCGATCGCGCAGCTGTTTGAAAAAGGCTTCAACGAGGAGCTTGGCTAGAGCCCCGGCCGCCGGAGGCTTGCCGACTTCAGTGCGTGGGCGGCAGGATGGTGGTCTCGTCGCGCCGCACGTCGCGACTGGGTGGCACCGGCGGCTCGGTCCCAGGATGCACGTCCGCCTCGCGGCGCCGCAGCCGGAGCTCGTCCGAGAGTGGGACGCCGCTCGAC
>WNFT01010127.1_pt1 | contig 10525 bp, 8 predicted proteins | sample 5400191 | NCBI WGS metagenome assembly WNFT01 (sample SAMN13153359, study PRJNA577476) | soil metagenome | isolation source: 80 cm saprolite under Madrone tree | place: USA:California | collected 2016-06-14 | reverse complement strand
GCCAGCGATCGTCGACACCGCAGGCATGGCAGGGTCCGCCAAAGCCAGGGCCTGTCCAGGGGCCGGGGATGATCGGGTCCGCGGCTGCGGCTGGCGTTGTCTCCTGCTGCAGCAGGGTGATAAGTTCGTCCTTATGGGTGCGCATCGCCTCACACATGTCGGGAGCTAAGGCGCCGTGTGAGGCCTTCGCGTGGATGGTCCCGTCTGCGGACAGGGTCAGGAGCACGCCAAGCGCGCGTAGCTGCTGGAAAAGGTCAATGGCGGTCATCTCAGAACACCCACACATCAATGACTTCCCCGCAGTCCAGGCAGATGTTTTCCCCGTCTTGGACTTCGAGGCGTTCATGGGGGCAAGGTGGGGGTGGAACAGGAACACGATGAGGGCTAGAGACCGTTTGTTCCTGATCCTGTAAAACATCAGGAACGGCATTTCCCCCTGTAACAGGGCCGTTGTTCCTGTGTTCCTGATGTTCCCCATGTTCCGCAACATTCTTAGTGGAAATTTTGCTTGCACCTTTGTCTCTTCGTCCTGTGTCCCTTCCCTCTGTATCATCCAAGGTAGGTGTTTTTTCCTCTATAGGTGCCCGATTATCAGGAACATCAGGAACATCAGGAACAGACCGCATATTTGCTGGGTCATCTGGCGTTCCTGATGCCGTTCCTGATCCGTGTGCATCAGGAACATCCTGCTCACGCCCAGTTCCCTCTGGGCAATCCTCCTCCTGGCCAGGCCAGCTACTCCCCGTGGTATTGCCCCCGCCACTAGGCGTCGTTCGTTCATACCCCCAGGCGGGAATACCCTCCACATAGTCATCGCGTATCTTCTTGCGGGTCCAGTCTAACGTGCGCATGATCTTCCCGATACGATGCGTGACAGTGAGTGTCTGATCTTTCTTGTCACGAATATGGAGGGCCTTCTCCATGAGCTCCAGGCCGGTGATCTTGTCCCTCCACGGCAAATCAGGAACCATCGCCTTGATGGCTGGATCACGCTTCATAGCGTTGACATACGTCAGGATTGGCGCCTCCCAATCGTCAGGCTCCAAGCGCTCGGCCTGTTCGAGCATCGCCAGTTGTTCAAGATGCCCAGAGAGGTATACGGGCTCCTGCGCTTTGTAGCGCGCAACCGCTTCGGCCCAGAGTTGATCGCGATCCCTGATTAAGCCCTCAATGTCACACATGCCACCGACACGCACGGGGATGAAACGCCTGTTTCCCGTCTCGTCGGTAAAGAACGTCTCTTTATTCGTGGTCCCGACAAAGATATTGCGCCGCGGGTGTGGCACGCTCACGCGCCCATAGGCTGGGCGGTAGCGGTCATCGAGGGAGGTGATGAAGGCCTTAATCGCCTCCGCCTCTCTGTTTTTCAGCGAGGAGAGGTCGGCAAATTCGTAAAACCAGACGCCGCGAAACTTCTCTCCGGCATCCTTGGTGCGGATATCGATAGGGGTATCTAAAAACCACTTGTCACTCGCCAGGGTGCGCCAGAACTTACTTTTCTGCCACCCTTGTAACCCTTGCAGGATGGCCATGGTATCGAACTGGCAGCCAGGTTCGTAGGCCCGCTTCACTGCACCAAGGAGCGTGATTCTCCCCACGGCCTGCACATACTCGGTATCCTCGGCCTGGCAGTAGGTGACGAACACCTTGTCGAGCCGTGCCGTCTGGTCCCATTTCAGCTGCTCTAGGTACTCCCGTATCACGTGGTAGGGAGCAACCATGGCGGTCTGGGCGTATAACCCATAGGCTGCTTGCAGCCAGTTATTGCACTCGGAGTGGTCGCGATCCTGGACTTCACGCACCTCCCACGGGTCTGCGGTCGCACGTTCCCAGAGTGGGCAACGCTGTAACGTGGCATTGGCAATCAATTCGTCATACTTCAGCAGTCCACTGCACCTGGGGTCCTTGGTGAGCACTTGCATCACATTCAACAGGCAGGCTTTGACCGAATCGTCTTTGTTCAGCCGCAAGGGGACAGAGACGGCCTGTGGTGCCTGATGAATCCTAGGACCTTGCGCTGCAGCTTTCGCTTTGGCTTTCGCCTGGTCGGCCCGCTGCTGCCGGTGCGTATGCCGCACGCTCTTCAGTGCATTCTTATCCAGCGAGGGCACCGCGGGATGAGGATGGAGAGTTTGTCCAGCACCGCATCGTGCTTCTCCTCCTCCGCCATGGTCTTGAGACGCTCCAGCAACTCTTGGGCTACCTGGAGTGGGTCCACAAGAGGGTCTGGAGCTTCGGGGGGCGGCGCATCGGCCATGGCCTGCTCGAAGGCTTCCTGTTGGGCGTTGATGTCGTCATCCTCTGCAGCTGGTGCTCGGTACGGTTCTTCGGCGGCAACGAGTGCCTCTAACTGCTCCCGCGTCCCCCCAGCCTGCACCCAGTCGGTCACATCGCCCTTCGGTGGTACCCCTGGCAGGCGTACCACCTTCAGACTTGCGGCAATGCCAGCAAGACTGCTCGTCAACTTCCGTACGCACTCCTCGCCAGGCGTATCGTTATCAGGCAGGATGACGACGTGTGCCCCACGCAACGTCTCGCTGTAGTCAGTCTTCCAATACTTGGCACCCATCGGGTTGCAGGTTGCGACCAGCCCCAGCGCACGCAGGGTGCCCACATCCTTCTCGCCTTCAGCAAGATAGATCGTGTCGCCACGCTGGAGCGCTTCCAGGACCCCTGGCAGGTGGTACAGGACAGGCGTGATGCCTTTGAGGTTCCAGAGATACTTGCCTGAGCGTGCGGGGTCTGGACGTCGCTGTAAGAATTTCTTGGGCTCATAGCGCACGGTTTGGTGCACCAGATGCCCCGCAGCATCCACGTAGTCGTATACCTTGACAATGCGGCGTTGGTTATTCTTGGGCTTGGTGTTGGTGGGGTAAAGGTCTTTGACCTTCATGCCGAGGGCGGACATGATAGCCTCCGCCGTGCATCCTGCGTGACATTTGACCAAGATCCTATCTTGAGTCGCCGTGATGGACAGTGATGGGTTGGAATCGTCGTGGGCCGGGCACAGGCATTGCCAGTGGTCGCCACGCTGCTTCGCCTGTCCGCACCGTTCGGCTAAGCGCTGAGCGAGGTCGCTTGGGGTTGCTGATGTGCTATCTTGGGCATGATTGGGCTGATTAGGTGTGCTATCGTCCACGCTTTGTGGTATGCTCATGTCGAATTCCTTTTGCAAGAGTTCGCGAATCCTACAGGTGTTGCGAATCCTTTTTGCAGGGATAGGGGATTCATTGGCACAGCATGGGAGAGAACTAGTGCTGTGCACCGGTATTTGCCCTCGAAACTGTCCCGGCCCTGGCTGGGATACCGAGACGGAATCGAGTGGCGGGCTATGGAGGCACTAGCGATTGCTAGCGCCTCTTAGTTTTTTCTGTCCCCAGAGCATCACGCTCCAGGCCAAGTTGGTCTCCTCCTCTCATCGCACTCTCCCCCTACCTCGTGTGAACGGTCTAAACGCATCCGTGCACAAGTCCCATACGCCTGTGTGTACTAACGGCGCATCACAGTCCGGGCAGCGTGGGTGTACCGTTGGTTGCCCGTAATGATGCTTGCTACAGCGCTGACAGTGCCACACTTCGACGAGAGGGTTTGGTTGTGGCGCTCGATCAATGACGTAGAGCTCAACGAGGCCGTAGCCGCTGGGTCCGGGAGAGCGCCACCCCGTGGCCCTGCGAATCAGCTGCTCAATCAGATCGAGGTCGGTTGAGCCAACTATGCTCATATACCAGTTTCTAGGCGACGTTCGCCGTTAGATGGGTGCAACCCGTGGACGCGAGCTCCAGCCTGAGCTTCTCTCGCTCCTCAAGCCTTGCCTCGTGTTCGAAGACGAGTCGAGTCACCAGTGCCCCCATTGTCTTGCCATGCTGACCGGAGATGCGCTTCAGAATCCCATGCACCTCTTTGGGGACATTGACGGTGAGAACGTGGACATCCGATCTGCGTTGGCTCACAGCCTTGCTCCTTCCAAGCGAATATGATCCCGCACCGTATGGTGCAATAGATAAGAAGGTAAAGGCTTCTGGGGCGAATCGCAACACAAAAGGACTAGTTCATAAAAAAGTATAATATTTTATACAATAATCTATACCTATTTATCAGATGCACGAGCGTGCCTTTCCAAGGCCGGATAGCTATAATCCCATATCGTAGCCCTCGCTTCGTACCGGATGGCAGCGAGACAATCGTAAGCCTTTCATCCTTCAGGAGGCTGTGTTGCCACCAAGAGCAATCAAGCGCGCTGGCGAGGGCGCTTTGCCGCAAAGCCTCCAGCTTCAGTCGGAACTCGCCCCTGAGCACAACTTGGCCTGTGCCATCTTGCGTCAAGTTCTCATAGATATAGGTCAGAAACGTCCCGCCCACAGAAAGACGGGCGGATGGGTTTCAGTCAGCGAGCAAATCCAAGCCATAGAATTTCTGGTGGATCAGGAGCAAATCGAATTCTGGGCAGGGCTCTTAGGGCTAGACGGGTCCTGGCTCCAGGAACAACTCGCCCTCGCAGCCGGCCTCTCCGATGCCACGCCACGGCTGGGTGAACGGCCTGCGCCTGCGCCACGCCACAAACGTCCCTACACGAAAAGGAACCTGCGCCATGCGTAGCTCTGAATACGAATTGCATCCCATCATCACCAACGACAAGATCAACCTCAGCCGCCATGAGCTTGGCCACTTCTGGATGGCGCACCTCTGCGGCTTTGAGGCGCACGGCCTTGCGCTCAGCCAGGATCACGGCGGCTGTACGATCTCGTATCCCCTGGAGGCGGCTGACTTCAGTGCCATCTACGCGGAGTCTCCCCTGCGCGCGGCCGGGTGGCTCGTCCGCACTCTGGCGGTGATCAGAGCTGGCTGCTACGTCGAAATTGTCGGCGACCAGGTGGGCCAGGAGCTCCGGGGCCAGGACCTGGACGATACGGCACGTTGGCGTGAGCATGTGGTTGGCGTCTATGGTGTGGATGGGTGGACGAAGGCCTACGCCGCAAGCTACCAAGCGCTCCAATCGTGGTATCGGCATGCCCAGGTGAAACGCGTCTTCCGGGAGTGCGCTCCAGCCGTGGCACGGCAACAGACTATGTCTCGCTATGGACCTACAGCACTGAAGCTGCGATATGACCTAATACCCGCCTATCGCACGGGAAAGACCCGCATGGCTGCCTCATATTCCTCAGTGACATCCGACAACGCTAACTCCCGATAGACGGCAAGACTCTGTTCAGTCGTATGCCCACTGAGCAGCTGGAGCTTCGGACTAATGATCCCTTGTTTTGTGAGATGGGTGATCAGTTGGTGGCGGAAAAGGTGCGGATAGACCCGCTTCGTAATGCCCGCAGCCGTGGCGTACTGTTTGACAATCTGCCGTAAGCGCCGTGTCGAGAACGGCTGGTGCCGCTTCGAGGCAAAGAGATACGTGGTCCCCTGCGTATGCTGGCGCTCGACGTATTGCGCGAGCTCGCCTCGAAAACCCGTAGGAAACAGGACGTAGCGATCCTTCGCCCCCTTGCCCTGGGTAATCCGGAGTTGGCACGTGGCCAGATTGACATCCGTGAGGCGGAGGTGCACGAGTTCGGCATTCCGGACCCCGGTAAAGAGGAGCAGTTTGAGCATGATCACATGTGTCAGCTGGCGTGCCTGCCAAATGGTCTCGTAGAGGGCGACCAATTCCCCCTCGGTGAGGAGTTCGGGCAGCCGTTTCGGCTGGAGGCTCGGGGTCACGTCCAACAACATGCGCGTATGCTGGAACACCTTTTTGAGGTAGTGGGCATCTGGATACTGCGGCCGCAGGAGCCGCACGAGCTTCTTGGCCATGGCTTTGGGGGGGAGCCGCGTCGCCATCAGGCAGCCTCCAGGAAGGAGGGTTGGTCGAGGTCGAGCGCGAACAATCCGTAGGGATTCACGTGTTCATAGAAGAGGGGGGTGAGCGCGCGGCGGTCGGCCTCGCTGAACTGGTCGAGCAACTGGTGCTGCTCGATGGTCCGTTGGACGAGGAGGGTGTTGATTAACATCAGGCAATTTTGCAACAGCTGGAGGCACAGTGTGGAGATCTCCTGCTGGGCACGACTGTTGGTGGCAAAGATGCCCTGCCGGCCGTAGCAGAGGAAGTCGTTCGCCGCATTCCACCGTTCCACGACATTCAACCCTTCGTTGACCTCGTAGCGCAGATCGAGCGACGACAAATACTCGCAGAGGTAGATCGTCTTCGCGACTTTGCCCAACTCCGCCAGGGCTTTGTACGTAGGATGCGTTATGTTATAGGAGTTGAAGCGCTTCAGGATCGCCTCGGCCGTGGCCGTGCCGGTCTTCAGGGCGACCGCATGCTTGATCATCTCATCGTATTGTTGGAGGATTAGCTCCCACCGAATTGGGCGGCTGAGGACGCCCGCCAGGTTGGGGAACGCTCCCGCCATGCCCATGTCGGGGAGGTAGAGGCGTTCGTATTTGATGCGCTTGAGGCGAGGCATCAAGCGGACACCGCCCAGGAGGTGACAGAACGCAAAGGCCACCTCGGACTGGCCGTGGGAATCCACAAAGTTTTTCTCCACCCGCATCTCGGTATCATGGCGGATCAACCCTTCGATCATGGCCGCCACTTCTGAAAACGAGAAGTTCCGCAGTTGCGAGTAGAGACACACGGCATTGGTCTCGACGTGCCAGTACACGACCACCCCGTAGCCCTTGTAGCGGGAGCGCCACTCCGTCATCAGATTCTGCCGCCAACTCTCGAAGCGCTTGCCATCCGAGGCACAGGCGTGGCCCTCGCCCCACAGCTGGGGATGACGCAGAGCGAGGATTTTGTTGACGACCGTCGCATTGGCCTGACGCAGCGCCTCCATGGAGACGTAATATTTCCGGACATAGAGCAATTCGTCGTATCCATAGCGCTGATTGGCGGTGGCAACCCGCTTGATCCCTGTATTGGTGCCTTCAGCAAACAAATCCAGGAGCAGGAGCGGACGTAATGCGTCACGGGAGCGCACTTCCTTGGTACCTGAGTGGGTGAAGAACTGGGTGAACCCGGTAAGGCGATCAGCTTCCACAAAGATATCGAGGAGGTCCACCATGCCATAGCGCTGGCTGATGAGGTCTTTGAGCCGGCCCAGACTCTGCGGTTCTGGTTGGGCCTTCAAGCGGTCAACCGCAAACAGCCGCCGATCCTCATTCGCCGCTGGGGTCGTGAGGTGGACGTATGGATTTCGGGGCAGGTCGCGGTTGAATTGGCTCAGAGCCTGGGTGAGCTGCTCCCGCAACGGGTCAATGAAGGAGGTAACTTGCATGGGTTGTGGGAGCACCTGATAATAGGCGGTCCGCTGTCGCGCATCCTGCCAATTGGCGGGCATATCCTGACTCGGATTCCGAAACGTCTGTGCGCCTTCGACCCAGACCTCTTTACACTTGAGCGCCCGCTCGAGCCGCTGGAGGACACAGAGCTCATAGTACTGCCGGTTGATCTGGACCTGGTCGTCCTGCTTTTCGATCACCGTGTCACGCCAGCTCGGCAGCACGACGCCGTCGAGGGGCACTGCCTCAGGGAAATACTGCCCCTTCATCCCCAAGGACTGCTTGATGACGTCGAGGGCCTCGATGACGGGCTGAAAACGATTCTCGCTGCGGAATGTCAGGTGCTCCAGCACCCAGGGCAGCATCTGCCGATAGTGGTGGATGTACTTCTGCCGCATGACATATTGATACCAGATACGATACTGGGGACCATGCGCCTTCGCTTCCGCTGCCAGCTCCCGAAAGGTCTCTTCTTTGACTTGGGGAAAGAGGACCGCGCGGATCGTGCCGTCGGGTTCCTCCACCACGGCCTCGGCCACCCGGTACAGGAGCTGCACCTTCCCCGTCACGCGCTTAATGTCCCGCAGCAGTTCCTTCTGGAGGTGTTTCTCCGTTTGCGTATCCATACGGCGGATGATCTCCAGCAGCATGCGGACGGCATCATCCGTCACCTCCATGGTGCGGACATGGAGCAAGCAGGCCAGCAGGGCGTAGCGGATGGGGGCTGGATGCGCCCGCATCTTGCTGGCATCTTCATTCAGCCCCCGTCGCGTCAGCGTCTGGAGGACTTTCACCGGGATATCAGCGAGGGCGTCTGTCGGGAGGCCAATGGCTCGGAGTGTCTGCAGCGTGGTGCAGACGTCCTGCAGATGCTTCACCCCGGGCGCGGCAGGCTCTGCTTTGAGCTTGTCAAACATTGATTGTGTCTCACCAGCGCCGACGGTCAGAAGCTGATCAAGCGTGGTCCGGACTGCCTCCGAGAGCCGTGCGGTGATGCATGCATAGAGGTCATGAAAAAAGCCCCGTAACGCCGCTTGGACCATACGGTCGCACTCGGCTTCCGCTGGAAGTTCAATCCCCAGCGCCCGCAGACGGCTATAGGCACATTCGCGTAACTCCTCTTCGGTGGGGGCCCCAGGAGCACCCTCGGTGCGCAGCCAGGTTTCCAGTGCGTGTTTGTCTTGGATCGTGGGAAAGCGGAAACCCGTATGCTGCCGAATTAACGCCAGATGGACATCGCGGGTACTCGGATGTCGTGGATACGCCTCGGCGTGGTCCCACAACAGCTGGAGTTGGTGAGCGATGAAGGTCCGAACAACGGCGGGCACGTGGCGGAGCTCGTCTGGGAAATACCCGAGGTACTGTACGGCCTTGAGCAACACAGCGACCCCGTGGCGATTCATCTCCCCACGGCAGGTGTCGACGAGGGCGTGTTCCCCGGGACTTAACAAAAAATGCTCGATGAGCTCCTCATGCGTATACGTGACTTTGAAGCGCGGATAGTCACCTTGCATACTCACCTCCAGCAACGATGGGTGGCAATTTCCCAAAACAGTGGTTATGTAGACAATCTGTACTCAACTCCCTATCCTCCACGGGAGACCGTGGCGTATGGAGAAGGAGAGAGGTATGGAGGAACGACAGACCACCCCCACGCTGCAGGAGTTCCCGCAACTCCAGCGGCTGGCGATGTTCAGCCCGGCGAATCACGGCTTGATTGCTGACTATCTCGCCCACCTGCGCGCGCGTCACTATGCGCCGTCCGTGCAGGAAGGCACGATCCGCGCCCTCAAAAGTTTTGCGAGCCTCCTGCCCGAGGCCCGCCAGGCCACGCTGTATGCGGACCTGACCCAGACCACGCCCACCGATATCGATAGCTGGATTGAGGCGTCGTTCCACCACCACCTCGCCCCCAGCACGGTGGCGACCCGTCTGCGGGTCGTCCAGGGGTTCTTTGGCTTCCTGTGTGATCAGGGCTATGTTGTCCAGTCCCCCATGCGCCACCCGCGTCATCACATCCTCGTCCCGCAGGACCTCCCCCGCCCGATGGCCGAGGACGAGGTCGTCGCCTTCTTTCGGGTGATCGATGCCCTGCGGGACCGTACGATGTTTTTGTTGATGCTGCGGTGCGGCCTCCGGGTGGGTGAAGTGAGTAGCTTACCCTGGTCGGCCATCGACCTGGCCCAGGGCACCGTGCGCATCGACAACAGCAAAGGGCATGTGGATCGGGTGGTGTATCTGGCCCCCGATGTCGCCAAAGCCCTGCGACAATGGCACGGGCACCAGGCCGCTGCGGCGCCGTATGTGTTCCCCAGCCGCGGGGCCTCGCTCACGGCACGGCAAATGCGCAACCTGATGACCGGCTACCTCAAGCTGGCAGGCATCACCAAGGCGTATTCACCCCACTCGCTTCGGCATACGTTTGCCACCCAGCTCCTCAATGCCGGGGCGTCGCTGGAGGTGGTCAAAGAGCTGATGGGCCACCGCTCCCTCGACATGACGCTGCGCTCTACGCAGCTCTATGACCGGACCAAACGCGCCCAATACGACCAGGCCATGGCCCAGGTCGAAAAACGCCAAGGGGTGTAGGGGAGGGACATGATGGATGACATCCGCCAGACCGCCATGGACCGGTTTCGCCTGTACTTGGAGCGCCGGCAGTTCTCGGCGCATACCATCGCGGGTTATACTCTGGATCTGCGCGTATTCTTTACGGAGGTGGCCGTCCCCCTCGCGCAGGTCTCCTTTCGCGAGGTCGACCAGTGTGTGGAGCACCAACATCACCACGGCCGCTCGTGGGCGACGATCAACCGCCGGCTCAATGCCCTGAAGCACTTTTTTGACTTTTGCCTGGATCAGCAGTGGGTGGTGGGGAACCCCGTCAAGCCGAGTCACTTTGTGCGGCGTGGACGTCCCCTCCCCAAAGCGCTCTCCCGCGAGCAGGTCCAGCGCCTGTTTGCCCAGATCGACCATCCGATGGACCGCGCCTTGTTTCTGGTGATGCTCCGCTGTGGGCTGCGCGTTTCGGAGGCCGCACAGCTCAAACTGGAGCAGATCGATTGGGAACAACAGGCGCTGCACATTGTGCAAGGCAAAGGGCGCAAAGATCGGCGCGTGTATATGTCCCCTGATGCGGTCGCGAGTGTCCAACAGTGCCTCGAGCAGCATCCGGGCGCCCGCGCACAGGGCTATGTCTTTTGGAACCGCAAACGCGCTCAGCAGCCGCTGTCGGTCAAAGCGATCCAAAAAAAGATGG
>WNFT01013776.1_pt1 | contig 10527 bp, 12 predicted proteins | sample 5400191 | NCBI WGS metagenome assembly WNFT01 (sample SAMN13153359, study PRJNA577476) | soil metagenome | isolation source: 80 cm saprolite under Madrone tree | place: USA:California | collected 2016-06-14 | reverse complement strand
AACTCGGCCGTCCAGGTGCGGACGAAGGAGCGCACTGCCGCCTTAGTGGCGCTGTAGGCGGTGAAGCCGGGGATGCCCTTGTTCTCGGCGATCGATGTGATCACGATGATCGCCCCGCCGTCATTCAGAAGCGGCAGGGCTTTCTTGACCGTAAAGGCCAGGCCGCGGGTATTGATCGCAAAGACCTTGTCGAAGCTTTCCTCCGTCGTCTCGGCGAACGGCTGAGGATCGACGATGCCCGCACCGGCGAACAGGATGTCGATCTTGCCCTTCTCCCTGGCGATCTTGGCGTAGAGCCGGTCGAGATCGCCGAGGTTGGACACGTCACCCTGCACTGCGGCGACGCTGTGGCCGATTAGCGACACGGCCTTGTCCAGTTCCGCCTGGCGGCGCCCGGTGATGTAGACGAGCGCGCCTTCTTCGACGAGGCGCTTGGCGGTGGCGAGCCCTATACCGCTACTGCCGCCCGTGATGACAGCGACTTTTCCTGCAAACCTGTTCATTTGGATTCTCCTTCTCGGCTTCAGTTTCGTATTTCCCGAGCCTGTTCAATACCGTAGCGATGTTGGAACGTTCAGTCAAACATTAGGTCGACCATCCAAACTTACCGAAGCGCGAGAGACGGATGATATTGAGGACTTGGATGACTCTCCGTTCCAACTAGAGCGTGCGCGATTCTGCTTTCTGGACTCGGTCATCATTGGCTCTCGTCTGTTTTGCTCGAGATCCAAAACACACCTTTCGTGCCAAGCCGCGGGTTGCCGAAAAGTGCATCGGCGCTAAGTTTTCGAGATTGTTCGCGGAAGTGCCGCTACGAAGAATCGTAAAACTTCGACTTTTCGCTGGTCGGGCGTCGTAAAGTTGATGTTGGAATGTTTAGTTAAACATCGAGTCGGCTTCCCAATTGACGGCAGGGCGAGTCACGATTATCTTGAGGATACGGATTGACCGTTTGTTCCAACTAGGGCAGAGGATGGCAGGTGTTAAACAGTTTGATCGGAATGAAGCTCTTGACCGCGCGATGGCGGCATTCTGGAGTCGGGGATACGAGGCGACCTCGATTGACGACTTGGTCCAAGCGACGGGGATAGGTCGCGGCAGCCTCTACGGCACCTTCGGGGATAAGCGCCAACTGTTCCTTGCGGCACTGGATCACTACTGGAACACGGTTGGTATGGAGATGTTCTCTGAATTGGCAGATCCGGACGCACGACACGCCATCGAACGAATGTTCGATGCTCTGATCCGGCGCGCCAGCAACCCAAAATTGCCGCGACGCTGCCTTTTCACTAACACGTCGCTTGAGTGTCCGACTTCCGGTGACGAAATCGCCCGAAAAATTGCGGAAAATATGGGTCAGCAAGAAATAGCGATCTATCAGGTCCTTCGGAAAGCTCAGAATGACGGGACGTTGAACCCAGCACAGGATGCGAGGGCGCTTGCCCGATTCTTCTTAGGCGTGGCCTGGGGAATTAACGCGGTGAACAAGAGTGTCGCGGATCCCGGGGGTATTCAGGGATATGGTCAGAGTCGCGATGACCGCCTGGAACACGCCGGCCGCAGCTCAGCGCAAAGGTTCAAGGCTCACTGCACACGGTCGCCCTAACGATAGCCACCGTTTTGATAGAAAGAAGGTCCCCTTGGGCGGACGCGGTTCCCACAACTCGAAGTAGCGGGAACCCCGGACAGTAGACTTCGTCGGCGAGATGTCAGTGCTGATCAACGCTCATCCGCTGATCGGCCCGGAGCTGGCGGAGCTGTCCATGCAGGTGATGTTCGCGCCGGGCGTCCTTACGCGGTCCGAGCGCGAGATGGTCTGCTGCGGTAGCCGCGGCGCTTTGAGATGAACCTGAATTCACGTTCGCGTAAGTACCGATAAACCTCAGCAGCAGCAGACCGATTCCAGGAGGCCGGCCAACTCATCCATAAAGGAAAGTGACACAATCACCCTGCCCGCCTATCCTCAGCCCTTTTTATCTCTCATAACCTCCTTAATGCTGACCTATTCGCCATTTTCTCCTTCGGAGGAGTGGGGTAGGGCGCTTCCCGGTCCGTGAAGCCCTTCCTTCTGAAGTTCCGCCGCCCGCCACGCCACAGCCCTATAATAGTTTTCTGCGTACGACTACCGCCGCGCGCCGCGCGAGAAATTAACCGTCATGTCAGTCGACGACTCTATTGAGTTAGCGAAGCAAAGCGGTTAGTATCGCTATCAGGCTTGGAGCTAGTGTCTTTCTTGATGTGGGGAGGTGTGGCGATGGAGCAGGGCTATGAAGAAGAAGCAACGCAACAATCCGCACGCGGTGGCGCTTGGCCGACTCGGTGGATTGGTGTGCAGCGAGGCCAAGCAGCACGCCAATCGCGAAAATGGCCGCAAGGGCGGCTTGGTCAAGAGCCGCAAGAAGCGCCTAGCCGCTCGCCGCAACGCGCGGCGTCCGCGGCCCGGTCGCAGGAAGAAATCATCGAAAGTGTGATCGCTGCGATCCGCGCGCGGTTCGGGCCGCAGTCCATCGCGCTCGGCAATGCTGGAATCCGATATGCCACACCTGCCTGCCGTTGACGGTGGGCGGATTGATGCAAGCGCCTTTGCCTTCACGACGGGAGGGGCATCAGTTGTCCTTCCTATGTGCGTGCGGGAAGCGCCCGATCGAGCTCAAGGCTCTCGGCTGTTGCCGTCGCTGTTACGATCGGCGCTATCACTCTTTGCGGTTTTTCGGTGGCATGCGGGAGCGGGTGCTGGAGCGTGACCGCTTCCGCTGTCGCGCGTGTGGCGCGAAGTCACGGCTCCTCGTGCATCATCGCGACCACAGCAACGCACCGAAGGTCCTGGTGACCCTGTGTATGCGCTGCCATATCCGAATCCATCGCTCGTCGGGTGTAAGGCACTGGTTGTCGGGGCTTCTGTTGCAACTATGGCGTGAGCTGCATCAGCATGAGCCGATGCAATTGCGACTTGCGCTACATTCGCGGCATAGAACGGACGCTCCGAGCGACCGGCCGGCGTGTTCAGGCCCTTTCTCCCGCGTGATGCAAATCAAGGAGTTCCCATCGCCAGAGGGCTTTGTGTTGCCCGGCCCGGCCTTTAACCAGTGGGGGCGGTAAACTGGTTTCAGTTTTCAGGGTGATGGCCGATTCAAAGCATCGCTGGCAATTTACGGCACAGTTCCGGCGCGGCGCCTTCGGCTGGCGTTCGCAACCAGCGATCGCTCGAGGTTTTCAGGGTGATGGCCGATTCAAAGCATCGCTGGCAATTTACGGCACAGTTCCGGCGCGGCGCCTTCGGCTGGCGTTCGCAACCAGCGATCGCGCGAGTTCGTCAAGCTGTAATTGAGATCGGAAAGGTGGCGCGTTGCGATCCCGTGCTGGCAGCCGAGGGAGCCGTGCTCTTCCTTGAGAAGGTGTCGCCGGCGCTCGAGCATGTCGACAGTTCGTCGGGCGCGATTGGCACCGCCGTCAACCATGCGATTGCCGAGTTGGTCTCGATCATTGCAGGGGCGCCCGTGGCCGTTAGTCGACGTGCGAAATGGCTTGAGCGGCTGTGGGACGCATACGTCGCGGACGCCATCCCTTACATTGAGACCCTGAGCGACTTTTGGGGCGAGTTGTGCGTGACCAAGGAACTAGCCTCGCTCTGGGCAGATAATCTGATTGAGCCGCTGGAGGCAACTTGGCACGATCACGGCACGGCTTCGTACTTTCAGGGAACGCCGGTCTGTTTGTCCTCGCTGCTGGCGGCGGGACGGTATCAGGAACTGCTCGACCTGCTGCAGGGCGGCGTCGATTTGGTGGGAATATCGCCGTTGGGGTGTTCAGGCCTTGGCTGCTATGGGGAAGCCCGACGAGGCGCTCCGCTATGCTGAAGCATCGCGCGGGCTCAACGACAATCCCGAGAGAATTGCGCGCACCTGCGAGGAAGTGCTGCTCTCGCAGGGTCGCTCGGCCGAGGCCTATGAGCGTTACGCGCTGGCGTCGAACCGGGGCACGTCAAACCTCGCGACTTACCGCTCAATCGTGCGGAAGTATCCCGAGCGCGATCCGTCCCGGATTCTCCGCGACCTCGTGGCCGCCACGCCCGGCGAAGAGGGCAAGTGGTTTGCTACAGCCAAGGGGGCGGGTCAGCTCGAGATGGCGGTCGAGCTCGCGAACCAGTCACCATGCGACCCCAAGACGCTGACGCGCGCCGCGCGTGATTTCGTCGAGAAGAACCCACAATTTGCGCTGTAGGCTGGCCTCGCCGCGATCCGCTGGCTCGCTCTGGGGTACGGCTTTGAGATCGTCGGCGCGGACGTGTGGGCGGCTTATTCGCATACTCTAAAAGCGGCGGAGCAGATCGGTCGACGCGATGAAGTGCGCGAGCGTATTCGCACCCTCGTCGCCAACAAGGGGTTCGTGGCGCAGGTGCTCGGCAAGGAACTCGGAATCTCGACACGATGAAAGTGCCGGCTCGTCTCTTCGGCACTTTGACAGAATTATCAAACTATACGAACTTGACGAACCTTACGAATTTGTCAATAATCTCCTTCGAGGTTCATCATGACCACAGCAAGGAACAAATCGCCGAGCCATGGGGTGGTGTTACGCAAGGATACCGCTCCCCATAGCGCAAAGCTGGTTCCGAGCGGGAAAGGATCGCCCCAAGTTAAGCAGGTGGAGATCCGACTCAAGTCCAGGACCTTGAGAACACTGGCAACCCAACGAGCGCAGATGAAAGACCTCATAGAAACCTATGGTGCCGCAGTCGCGAAAAGCCAGCGCTTGAGGAAGTCTGTGAGTTTCGTAGTCCGAATAGACGCGGGCGGTGAGCCGAAATTTCACGCACTGGAAGATGAATCGCCGCACGAGCCCGAAGCAACGGCGGACGGTAGCGAGCTTCAGGCGGCGCTAGCCGCAGCACGTGAGCGCGGGCAAACGCGGGTTGCTGATATTCTCAGTGGCGCTGACATGTTGAGCGCCGAAGAATTCGCGGATCTTATCGGCACTAGCAGAGTGACGGTCAACGCCAAACGTCAGAACCATCAAGTGCTTGGCCTCGAGGGCGCCAAGCGGGGCTTCCGTTTTCCGAAGTGGCAAATCAGTGAAGACGGCAAACCCTTCTCGGCGCTGCCTGAATTGTTCGATCGCTTGGGTGGGAGTTCGTGGGCGGTCTACCGGTTCCTGGTTCAGCATCATCCTGAGCTCGGCGGTTTGACGGGCCGGGAAGCGCTGTCCGGCGGGCATGCGGCCGAGGCGCTTGAAGTCGCCGAAAGCGTGGTTCGAGCTGCTAGCTGAGATGCCGGGGTTGCGCCCGATCAAGGCGTTCTCGCGCGTCACCCTTGAGCTCGCCGCGATTGGACGTGGGCATCGCTTCGGGCGCATCTATCACGAGCGGTATCCTGATCCGCTCGGCTTCGGGAAGACGAAAAGCCGATTCAGCGATCCGCGCCGCCGCCCCGAGAACGAGCGGTTCGGTGTTCTCTACCTGGGTTCCACGTTGAAGGGCTGCTTTATCGAAGCGATCCTAAGGGACCGGCGTAACGGGGCAGTTGGAGACTATCCGATCGAGGAAGCTGAACTTCTCCAGCGTCGTTACGCGGAGATCGTCGTCACATCTCCGCTGAGCGTGGTTGATTTGCGCGCGGACGGGAGGATTCGCATGGGCGTACCCAGCGACGTCGTGGGCGCCACTCGCCAGACGCTGGCTCGGACCTGGTCGCTGGCGTTTTACAACCATCCGGCCGCGACCGACGGGATCATCTATTCCTCAAGGCTGAATGACGACGCCAACTTGGCTGTCTACGATCGCGCGATCGTCAAGCTCAGCGCGGACCGGAGCCTCAATTTGATCAGCGCGCCGGGCTTTGGCGACGTTCTGAACACTCTCAAAGTCGCTTTGATCTAAAAAAGAGCGCTGTCTCCTCCATGCACGTCGGCAGGGCCAGAGGTGTCATTTTCCCCGCTATTTGACGTACTCTCCCGGCACCTTGCCCGCCTATTGCCGCGTCGTTATCGGGGCGACCGACCGCGACGGCCGAAGTGGAATTCGCCCGAGCTTTTATGGGCAGATGATATAATTTGCGTTCGCCTCTCGCGGGTGGAAACCCATCGCCTTTTTGCGGGGTTGAGCATGAAATTGGAGAGTGTTAATGAACGCGCGGCGTCAAAGCCATCGGCCCGGCGCGTGTCTGGTCGCTGCCTTTGCGGTGCGGTAGAGCTGGAGATCGACTTTCCCGCCTTTTGGGCCTGGCACGACCACTCCGCGGCGAGCCGTCGCGCGCATGGCGCCGCGTATGCGACGTATATCGGCTGTTGGCGCAAGCACGCCGGTGTGGTCAAGGGCCAAAGAAGCATCGCTCGCTTCGAGGATGCGAACACAGAGTCGACGCGAAGCTTCTGCTCCCGATGCGGGACGCCGCTACTTTACGAGCGCAAGCGCTCGCCGTCCTCGCTAAAACATCGGTCCGACCGTGCTGCTAAACCAGCGAACCATCCCGTTGCTTCGGCCGAAACTCTGAATGGGTCGGTCAAACTCGCCGCCGGCGAACGCCGGATTCTTACCGCCTTAGCCCAATACCCGGAGGGGCGAAGCAAGGTGCAAGTGGCGGTTCTGACCGGCTACGCCGCCGGCGGCGGAGGATTCAACAACTATCTCGGCGCCCTTCGATCGCAGGGACTGATCCAAGGTGATGGCGACAAAATCCGGATCGCAGAGGCCGGAATTCGAGCGCTGGGCTCGTGGGAACCGTTGCCCACCGGATCCGCTCTCGTTGATTACTGGCGCAACCGGCTGGGGAAAGCGGAACGCCTCATCTTGGAGACCCTCACGCACGCTTATCCTGTCGGGCTGAACAAGGAGGAGGTCGCTGCGCGGGCCGGCTACGAAGCCAACGGCGGTGGTTTCAACAACGCCCTCGGCCGGCTAAGGACGCTAGAGCTGGTTCAAGGCCGCGGAGAACTGAAGGCAAGCGACAATCTGTTCGATTCCAGTTCGATGTGACGATTCCCAAGGGAACAGCCCGCTGGGTAAGAGGACTGACGTAAAGAGGTGGCCTCGTCGGGTGGCCATGAAAGTGCGGAAGGGAGGTGAAGTGGTAGCTGTGTCCCAGGCGGATATTTTGGCCAAGACTTTCTCGTGGGAGGAGGTCACCTTCACGCTTAAACGAATGGCCAGCGCGCGAGATAAGGATACCGTTATCGCCCATCCCCTGCGAGCGGCGGTTTGATCGAGTTCGGAGAGCAGCTCAGCGAGATGATCTCGCGTCTGGTGATTGCAGGACACTGGAGCCCGTCAGCCTCATTTCTCTGCTTTACTAACAAGCGCTCAGGCAATTACCGCGAGCGTGCTCCCCAATTTACCCACGTTTATTCGTAGAGTTCCGGGTTGATGTTTTGCCCCGGGTGGGGTGGAGCAAGGGACGGGCCGCGGAGCCCTGAGCGTGCTCAGGCGGACCGTCCCCTTGGAGCTCTGCGAACTCACTCGGGGTCAGCGTACCGAGACTCGAATGCGGTCGCGCAGATTATAATCAAGCCTCCAGGCTTCGATGATCTGCCGTCTCGAGTACAAGTGCCTAGTGGCCTGTAACGGTGATATTGGTATCGACATCGGGACATGGTAAGGCTCTCCAAACCCAGTGAATTGGTCACGGTGACGATCTTACGCCCCGCCCGTGATGCTACCAGTTTCACTGTTACAGGCCACTAGTTCGCTTCTTCAATTGTCTTCGTCATTTCAGGAGCTCCTGTTTCGAACCCACGCCGCCTATCGGCTATAGGCGTGCTCGCTGGACTAAATCGTAACGACGATCTTTCCGAACTGACCGTTGGCTTCCATGTAGCGGTGTGCTTCGACAATCTTGTCGAATGGGAAGACTCTGTCGATGATTGGCTTCAGCGTGCCTTTCTCCAGACCGTTGATCACAAAATCCACGGCCGCCTTTTGCCGTGCCGGATCGCCGCTTGTGACCCAGATGTTGTGTCCTTTTATCGTCAGGATCTTTGCGATGAGGTCGAGCGGACGAACAGTCGTGGCTCGATCGCTTAGCGCGCCGTAGAGATAGAGGATCCCCTGGGACGACATCGCTTTTATAAGTTCCAATAGCGTCGGTCCGCCTACCGGGTCGAACACGACACGGGCGCCCTGTCCTCCGGTGATTTCGTTGATCGCTTTCACCAAATCCTCTTCTTCGGTCGCGATAACATACTCGGCGCCCGCATCGATGAGCTGTTTTCGCTTCGCACTCGTACGTGTGAGCGCGATCGACTTCGCCCCGACGGAATTGGCGATCTGGATCGCTGCCAGCCCCACGCTGCTCGATGCGCCGGGAATGACCACGGCGTCTTGTGCGGTGATCTTCGCATCCTCGATCAGCGCCCCATACGCTGTGATGAACATCATCCAAATTGAGGCGGCTTCGACCGGTGACAGCCCTTTCGGATGCTTAACCACCGCATGAACAGGTGCGAGCACGACTTCGCCGTACATCCCGTATTGATTCATCGAGAACGACGCGATCGTGTTGACCTCATCGCCAACGGCAATCGTAGTGACATCCTTGCCGACCGAATCGACGGTGCCCACCGCTTCATAGCCAAGCCGAGCGGGGAACTTGACCGGCTCGATGTACTCATTGTGGAACCACATCGACTCGGCTCGATTCAACCCAATAGCTTTCACCCGAATCCGCACTTGTCCGGGTCCCGCTTCTGGAACATCGACGTTTTTGAACTTCAAAACCTCAGGCCCTCCGGCCTCTGCAAACTCTACGATGCGTGACATATAAAACCCTCGCTTTACTGTTGATGACGATTCTCAGGCATTTGCACATTCAGCCTTTGCGCTGCCTCATGCTTTGTCGAACAGGCGGGCTCAATCTTCGATGGCGCTTTCGTGGCCGGAAGCAGTTGCACCACGAAAGTGATCGTAGCCCCGCGCGCGATCGATTGGCCGCATGCGCAGCTCATCTTCGGTCACGGTGAACGTAACCGATCGAATTAGATCCTCAGTGAGAAATTTTTCCTCCTTGCCCTAATTCATTTGAATTGCGCGTTCGCAATTCGTTTTTCGGTGCCGATATTTGTTGTCGATCTCTTCCAACTGCGTCTCTCCAAACGGGATCTGCAACAAGTTGGGGCGATGCTTTGCATCACCCCTGCCGAGGGAGAGCTACTTCGCGCTGGTATAGGCTTCCAGGCGGTAGCCTTCGGGATCGACTACGAACGCCGCGTAGTAGTTCTCGCCGTAGTCGGCGCGCAGGCCCGGCTTACCGTTGTCCCTGCCGCCGTGCTTGAGCGCAGCGGCGTGGAACGCATCGACATCAGCGCGGTTCGGCCCCTCGAAGCAGAAATGCAGTCCCGATTCGGCGTTGGCCGGCACCGGATGCTTCACTGCCAGGATCCCGAACTCCGGACCCTTTACGCCGTAATAGACATACCCCGAGCCCTCGGCCACACACTTGTAGCCCAGCGGCTTGAGCGCGGCGTCATAGAAACTGCGCGCATTCGCCAGATCCTTCACCCCAATCGATACGTGACTCAGCATTGTCGTTACCTCCTGCGAGATGGTTTCTTTCTAACCAGCATGAAGGTTAGCGCGACGGCAATTTGATGTCTACCCCCTTGATGGTTAGAATGTCAGTGGAATGAATCGTACCAGCAAGACCTCGAGCACGATCGTCGCGCCCCGCCGAGACCTCTGCATCGACTTCGCCAACACGCGCTACTTTCGCGGCAGCGAGCCGGTCGAAACCGTCCACGATTTCTCGGAGATGGTGCGATGGTGCGACACGAACGCGATGCTCGGGCGCGAGGCAGCGGAGCGCGCGCTGCAGTGGTCGGAAAAACACGGTCGCGATGCGGCCGCTATCTTTGACGACGCGATCGCTCTGCGCGAGACGATCTATCGAATCTGCTTTGCAATGGCTGACGGCAAAGCGCCGGAGGCGCGCGACGTGGCCGCGATTAACGCGGCGCTTGATCGCGCACCCGAACGGCGCGTGCTGGCACATCGCGAGAAGACTTTCGGATGGAGCATCGATCGCGACGCACTCAGCCCGGCGGGCCTGCTCGCACCTGTGCTGTGGTCGGCTGGCGACCTGATCGTGAGTCCGGAAGTAGGGCGGTTGCGGCATTGTTTGAACGACCAATGCGGCTGGCTGTTCATGGATGACAGCAAGAACGGCAGCCGCCGCTGGTGCTCGATGCAGTCCTGTGGCAATCGCGCCAAAGCGCATCGTCACTACCTGCGCAGTAAGCAGAAGTAGGAAGCACGAACTGAAGCTTGTGCTATTCAACATCGTAGCTGCTGGAGTTGAGCCGCCGATGTCGAAAGCCGGTTCGTTTGCGGAACATCGCGCGTTGTCCTTGCCCAGAGGACCTCGTTCTAATGTTGGTGGTGTCTCAGCCGCCTTGTCGCGGCTCTGAAAGTTGCCTTGAAAGAATCGGCTGCGCGAAGGATACTGGCCGGAGTTGACTTTAGGAAACGCGGAATATGCCGTTGATATAGTGAAAGGCGTCTTCATCAGAGGCGCCCCGGTTTACGAAGGTTCGGGCTTCTAG
>WNFT01029402.1_pt1 | contig 10528 bp, 21 predicted proteins | sample 5400191 | NCBI WGS metagenome assembly WNFT01 (sample SAMN13153359, study PRJNA577476) | soil metagenome | isolation source: 80 cm saprolite under Madrone tree | place: USA:California | collected 2016-06-14 | reverse complement strand
AGTAAATCCAGTGCTGTTCGCAATATCATTAGCAGTCACTGGCCTATCAGCGATGCCCTTCACCAGCTTCTTCTGCGATGGAGTGAGTTCTTCCCAGGGCACCTCCTCTGCAATGCGGGTGAGGTCTTTCTTCGTGTACTCTGCTTTGATAACTCCAGCTTCCACCTTCGCTTCGTGCAGTGTGTACTCTGGATGCTGTCGTACTTGATAGGCAACTTTGGCCTGCTCTGGCGTGAGTGAGCCACGTGCGAATCCTGCGCCATGTTGTGCCATGATATCTGCGTAAGTATGTTTGGCCACTATCTACTCCTAGAACGGGAGCAGTATACCTGCTTCCATGCGTGCTCTTTCCTGCTGCTCATAGACGAGTGTTCTTGCAGCTTCCATACCTCTGGTGTATATGCCAGTAGTATCTCCGGCAAGCTGGCCTGTACTCTCGCGCCACTCCTCTATCTCCATCGAGTTTATCATCACCTGTGCAAGGTAGTGGATTCTCTGGATCGGATTGCGGAGCATCCTCTGATATCCCTGCAAGAACTCCTGTGAGATGTGAATGTGTCCATCCTGGATAAGGTGCTCCAGCATGTGCTGTTCGATGTCGAGTAAGTCCCAGGCCACTGTGTCAGGCTGCACATATTGCATCTCTGACTGTATCTTGGCAATTCGACTTCTCACATTGACAGTGCCAGACATTACGAACCTCCGGTGGGATTTATGTTTGCTCATGTGGCCACCAATTCCTTCTTTAATAGCTCGCTCCGCTCGTAAGAGAACCAGTCTCCAGGCTGCCAGAAGTGCATGAATGCCACCATTTTGCGAGCTTGGAGTTGCTGTAGAACCACAATGCTCTCGCCGCCATCGAGAGTTTTAACTGATGGCATTAGCTGTGGGTACTTGATGCTGATGGTGTGTAGTAGTGTTTGTGCCTGGAGGCGATTCATTTGCTTGGTCTCCTTCCGAGTCAATGACTCTAGAATGCAAAAAGCCACCTCTGCGATATATACTAATCGCTGAGATGGCTGTGAATACTGACAGGTTAAAGCGCATCATGGCCTGTCAGAAGGACTGCTCCATCACTTACATTTGCGTTCCGCCCTACGCATAGAGCTACATACGCCTATCCCACTCCCATCCAGTGATGGACACCACATTGGTGCTAGTGTTGTTATTCAGTTGTTTGGGTGCGATCCTGGCTTGGAAACTGGATGTTTCGGGCATCTCTGGATGACTGTGTGTCGGTGCGGGACTGTGATTTCCACGCTCACAACTGTACAGAATGCGACTGAACGATATTCAGTCGTCCCGCATCCAGGTAATCCCAGGATTAATCCAAATCCCAGTTATACTCCAGCTTTTACAAGCTCTACTAATTGTATATGTTCCTGTAGAGATCTTACCGCTTTTCTTTGGGAAAGTCAAGTTCGCTGAGGGATAGCTATTACTTGCCCGAAGGCAATTTTACATTTTTGCCTTCACCTTCGCGGTTTTCAGGCCTGTATGCCTTGACTCCTTAAAGCGGAGCGGGTATAATGACTACAGAATGAATTTTCAACCTCAGCAGGAATGAAGTTGAAGTCCTAAAGGAGTAGATATGGAAGATCGCAATTCTACCTACAGTTACGATGAACTGTACAAGTACAAGGAGGCTGCTGCGATAGTGGGAGTCACTGAAGATACCATCGCTGGATGGTGCAGGTTGGGATGGTTCAAAAAGGTAAAGTTGCCGAATGATCTGTACAAGTATGTTCTCAGGAGTGAGGCAGATGCACTCAGAGGATACGGTACAGTCAAGAATACCAGAGAAGGGAAGGAGCGAATTGCTGCCTTCCTCAAGGCCAGGGATATACGGGACTATGTTCAAGAGGAACACGATTATGGTGATCCGATCCAGTGGTACAGTGATCCCGTTCATGCTGAGAAGGCCGTGAGGAGCAATCCCTCGATGTTCCTGAAGATCCTCTCCAACATATTAGGTGGCGATGTAAATGTCACCATCAGAGGAGGTAACTGATGCAGAAGCCCTTGACTCAGCCACCACTGCCACCTGTACAGAGAGGTGATCACAAGACCGCTGGCATAGTCCTGCTGGTGATTGGTGGCATGCTCGCGGTGGCAGGATTATGTCTCGTATCGCAGTATCACAACGCTGGTGATCTGTGGGCAATCGTACTAAGTGTCCCTGCCTTCATTGGTGGGTTCGTATTGATGAAGTGATTTGAAGCTGGGTTCCAGAAAGGAAAGTGGAGTGACTGGCATACCTAAATCGTTCCTTGGGAGCGAGCCATCTCCCTGCCAGGATAATCGCCACAAACTGAGGGAGCAAGTGAATATCATCCGACAGAGGATCACTACTCACAGGTTGTCGGATGGAGGATTTGGCTAGTTCTCCACACCCTCAAGTTCTAGCACCAGCGCTTATCAAGGAGTAGTAACAATGATTAATCTGCCTGAAGGTATCTCGATGAAGGATGTCGAGGGGTTCCCTGGCTGGAAGCTGGTCTCTGACGGAAAGAACAGGAGGTTTCTATCACCCGGTGGTAAGAACATCTCCAGAGCGCGTTTCGATAAGTTGCGTAATCGTGCAAAGAGGGAGCAGCGTGACATCCGTGAGTCAGAGATCAAAGCCAGCCTTGACGATCCGCTTCCTGGCATTGACAACCTGTTCCAGCCAATAAAAGTGTCCAGGCCAGAGGATCATCCTGATGCTTCCGCACAAGCCATGAGCAACCAGCCTCCACCAGTTGAGGAGGAGCCGAGCCGAGCCGCCGAGATTATCGACAACCTGCCCGAACCTGAGTTGGGCAACAGGAAGTCAAAGAAGAAGCCCGTTACAGCCACAGAGTTTGCCGACAAAATGTCCAATATGCTGATAATTGGCACTGATGCTATAGCTGGAGCACCTATAAACGTACCTGAACTCAGGATGAGACCAGACCAGGCTCGCAAGATTTCTGCTGGCACAGCGTACTTCTTCGAGAAGTATGATCTGCTGGATTCAGGTATCGCCAAAGTAGTTGCTAACAGTGAGAGCGCCACAGTCGCATTGGGTGCAGGTAAGGCACTCTATGACTATCTCTATGTTGCTATTCCTGCTGTGAAAGCCAGGATCGACAATATCAAGGCCGATACAGAGTGGAAACGTGCACAGACCAACCAGATGAATCAGCAGCAACAGCAACAAGGACTCACCTGGGAGCAGCAGCAACAGCAGAGGCAGGAGCAGGTGAACAATTCCGTAAAGCCAGTCTCACAGAATGGTGATGGGAGACCGATATTCGGGCGGAACACCTTCAGCAATCTTGATCGACCAGCCAACCAACCCAAACCATTTATCCCGCCACAGGGCAATCAGTGAGGTGAGACAGATGCGTCTACAGATACTGGTTCTAACGGTGGTGATTATGGCAGGAGTAGCTGCCTGCATCTACGCTTTTGGGAGGAGTGGAAAAATACCAGCAGTCGATGATGGTGAGATTAAGGGATGGGCATGGGATGGAGAGCAAACAAGAGGTGCCATAAAGGAAGGCAGAGGAGTGTGGAAGCCTTTCTATGAGAAGGAGAAGAAACAACGATGAGTGAGTACATTAGCGAAGAACTAATACGCCAGACGCTGCGAGATGCGACTGGCACAGAGGTTGAAGGGGAGTTGCTGGACACGGTGCTGGAGGTGAAGGCTCGCGTTGAGATGGAGCATCCAGACTTTCCAGACTACTCTGAGGTGAACGATCTGGTCAGAGGCATGCGAGCCTGGTGGGTAACGGAACGCGCACTTAACTTGCTGGACACAAAGTACCAGCAACTCGCACAGCGTCGAGAGCAGATGATCGCCCAGGAGATGGGCCTGGATGGTACTGTACCACAGCCCACTCAATACCAGCAGCCAGTGCAGCAGATGTCTGTGGTTCCGACAGGACAGGCGATACTCATGGCAATTGGTATTGGACTGCTAAGTGTTGTAGTGAGCTATGGATTGTACAGGTTGAGCCTGTCAGGAGAGGACTATGAGTGAGACGAATGAGGATGAGGAGGCACAGCGTCAGATACATGAACTGGGTGACTCGCTACTACTGTTGGTAGTAGTATTGTTGACGATCTCGCCCAGAGACGTGTTGGGTTACTGGCACTGGCGGCTATGTTATTCCTCATCGGTGTCAGCGTAGGTTTATGGATCGCTGAAAGGAGTGATGAATAATGGCAGACGAAGCACTCGTGCCTGGTTCGAAGAATCCTCAAGAACAAGACGAACACACTCGCAAGCATGGAATCGGCAGTACCTTGCTGGACTTTTTCACGGAACACAAGATGCTAGTCATCGGGATTATAGGAGGTACTGCAATAGTCGCACTGGTCATGGCGAAGTCACAGTCCAGTGCCAACTCCGCCAATACCGCCAACACTGGTGCTGCTAACCAGCAAGGTAGTCTCGCAGGTAACCAGGATGCCAATACTGCCTCCGCACTGACCAACCTCCAGACTCAGATCAACAATATGAGGGACACCATAAGCACCATCGCGCAAGGGCCAGCTGGGCCAGCAGGGCCGACTGGGCCACAAGGGCCAGCAGGGCCATCTGGTACATTGCCATCTACTGGTTGGAAACCACCACTTATCCAGCAGGGTGCATGGCCCTCTAACTTCAAATGGCAGTTCGGCCAGAAGGTTGGATTCGGTGGTGTCTCGTACACAGTTAGTCCTGGAAACAACGGCATCATTTGGGGAGTCCCCAACTTCAAGGGTACACTCGCTCAGTGGAATGCTGTGCCGATAGGTACAGGGCCAGGGCAAAAAGTAGCAGTATACAGCACCAACCCTGCCTCATACAAGGCACCTGCGCTGAACGCCCAGGCCAATCACAGTCCCATGTACAACTACATGGCACTTAGCCGTAGTGCAGGAGCTATGCAGGACTTGTCACACCCTGGCTTGAGTGGCAGCCCATTGTCTCAGAATCCGGTGAGCAGAATAGGACATACCTGGAATTACCAGTAGGAGGTTAGATATGAGCACAAAAATACAGTTACCCTGGCTACGACCAGATGAACAGATAGGTCTCGGTGATGCCTTCAAGAATGTCACCAACTGGCTAGGTATCCAGGCTGGGCCTAACTGTGGATGTGAGACCAGGAGGCTGGCATGGAACCAGATAATTACATTCACAGGTATCCAGACTATACAGCCACAACGTCCGCATAAAGTCCCTATAGAGCGTCCACCTACCGATGACCAATGATATGGGAGTTATTCGCTCTACATGAATACGAGGAGCACAAAATGCAGCAGAGTCCAAATTACGCAGGTTATACGACTGGACTTAATACCTCCAGCGCCATTATCAACTCACAGCTTGTCCCGCAAGTGAAGACCATGTACTACACTCCTTTAGTGGTAGGGCCAGTGATCCAGGGAGTACCAGCGTCTCCACCGCAGAGTCCACCTGGGTACAGTTCCAGCAGCAGCAGTATGCAGTCTGACAATGCTCCGATGGCTGCAGCCAATCCGTGGAGCTTCAAGTACAGTCCACTTCCCTGGCTGATCGGGATGTTCCTGGTCGGTTACATCCTGATCAGGTGGGTACACTGGGGCTATGACATCGGTGAGAGAAAGGTAGTGGAGAAGGCTCCGGTGGAGAAGAAGTAAATGGGCAAGATCATCATGGAGATCGTCTCATGGACAATAGTTGCGGCGATCTTAGTATTGATCATTATGAACGCTGGTAAGTTCGCCACAGCTATTGGATCAATCACAACTCCCTGGTTAGCAGAGACCCAGCAATTCACTGGCTCCGGTTATAACTGTCCTCCAGGGCAACACATGGACGCAAAATTGGGGTGTGTATGATGAGACAACCAGAGAACCACATTGAAGCCTTCTTCATGCTGTTAGTGCCATTTGCACTGGTACTCATTGTCCTTGTGTACTTCCATCGCAAGCACCTCCTCTGGCAAGAGGAGCAGGGAGCAGGCAGCAGCATCCTACAGAATTGTCCTGGCTGCAATGCAACACCTGCACAGCAGGAGCAGATTATGGCGCACATGCCTCTGTTTGTCGATGACAGTGGTATGCAGCCCTATCAGTCATTGAGGATGCCGCAGCTAACTATGGGTCAACTTCGCGGTGAGGAACCATATTATCCTCCTCCGGAGCCACCACCGTTAACTATTGAGCAACTTCTCGGAGGGCTGTAGGCATGACAGCATTAGGGCCAGGGCCAGGATCAGGAACAACACAGACATATACCAGGCAGCAGTGGGCAACAGAGTTTCTCCATGCACTGGGAAATGCCAATCCCAGTCAAGCTGTTATCAACTGGGTGACTGGCTGGACTGCATTTGAGACTGCATCTGGCAGTGGTGCCAACTACAACCTGCTTAACACCGAGCAGGGAGCTACTGGCTCGTCGTCCTTCAATAGTGCTGGAGTCCAGAACTACACATCATTCCAACAAGGTGCCTCCACGAATGCCTCGGTATTATCACAGAACTCCAACTACTCTGCGCTGCTCCAGGCACTCCAGTCGAATAACGAGCAGGCACTGGGCATCGGTGGCAGTCCATCTACTGGTGTGCAGCAAGGACTTAACTACTGGTGTAAGGGAAACATTGCGCAGTCATGCTACTCTGCGAGTTCGTTTGCGAAGTCTGGTGTATCGCACTTGGGCGATCTATTCAGTGGCATATTCTCTGCACTCACACCAGCAGGCAATCCATCTACTACTACAACATTCCCAAGTTCATGTCCTCCCTGGGACATTGCATGTAGTGCAGCATCATTCTTCAGTAGTAATTCCGTGAGACAGGTTGGCCTGGTATTCATTGCCCTGATACTTCTCTTGATAGGATTGGAAGTAGTCTTCTTTGGTAAGGGAAAGGAGGATAAGAGTGGCTAATCCAGTACCAGCGTATCTCGCCCAGTTTGCCCAATGGATGGCGAATGCAAACACCTTCCTATTCGGACGCTGGGAAGGATTTCCAGAGGGAGGGTATGAAGGTGGAGTTGACCTAGCTGCACCTGAGAACACTCCTGTCTATGCATTGGCAACAGGGCCACTACAAGGAGCAGGATACTTCTGTCATGGAGGGCCATTTCAGAATACCAGTGCAGCCTGCTCCAACAATAATCCTGGTTATGGAGTACTCACTCAAAGAGTCAATGTCCCTGGCTATGGAGTGAATGATCTGTACTACCAGCACATCACACTGGCTCCAGGTATACAGACCTGCGGCAATGGTAATTGTGGTGGGCAGATCATACAGAAGGGACAGTTGATCGGTTACATTACTCCAGGTGTGAACATGCTGGAGATGGGCTTCAATGCCAACTGGGGGACAATTTGGGGAGGGAGTCATCCAGCAGCGTGGGTAACCGATCCACGTCCACTTCTCAAGAATCTAGTGAACGCCTTCACAGGAGGTTCTCCATTGACATCCACCAGTCCGACGAGTGGTGCAGGATCGATATCGGGTGCTCCGAGTAGTGGCGGCAATACAACTTATCCATCAAGCTGTCCACCCTGGGATCTTGCCTGTAGTGCTGCATCATTCTTCAGCAGCAACACTGTGAGACAGGTAGGCTTGCTCTTCATTGCATTGATACTGTTGCTGGTGGGCCTACAAGTATTGTTCTTTGGTAAAGGAGATAAGGAGTCATGAGCATTGGGCCAATGGTCATGGAAATAATATCCTGGACTATCATCGCAGCCGTTTTGGTATTGATCATTATGAATGCATCAAAGTTCGCCACTGCCATAGGAAGCATATCAGGATTCTGGTTGGGCGAGACAGCGTTGATTACCGGCAGCGGGTATAAGGCTGCATAGGAGGAGATATGCCACGTATGCACGAGAGGCGACAAGAGAAGAGGTCAATACATGCCCGTGAAACCCACAGAGAAACGCGCACAGCACCATCTGGTGAGAAGCACACAGTGGAGCACACTACCGAAGCAGGAGCAGCAGCAGTTGGTGGGCCAGCAGGAGCAGCAGGCGGAGCCGTTGTTGGTGCTGGTGTCGAAGGTGCAAAGGCTGTCAACAAAGCAGGAGTCGCTGCTGCTACTGCGCCAATACAAGCAGTGACCTCACATACTCACAGTGGCATTATGGCCTGGGGTATGTTGCTGCTGATAATGGCGACTTGGTCTGGTTTCTGGTCTCCGACCATAGCCGCCATGCGAGACAAGAACGTGAAGTGGAATGTCACCGACAAGGGCAAACGGATGGAGCTAGGTGGTGTTGCGTTTGTCATCCTCATGGCATTCCTGGCCAACTCCAGTGATGACATGGAGAAGGTAATGACCTGGCTGTTGATTGCCGCTTGGATACTCTTTATTATCATGAATGGAACACCGACGATTAAAAATGTCTTCACATGGTTCGGTCAGGGTGGGACTACTACTACTACTACTAAGACTACCACTCCCACACCTGCTCCCAATCCATGTGCTGGACTGACAGGCAATGCACTTGCACTCTGTCAGAAGAACTTAGTATAGAAGGAGGATAAGACAATGAGACCTGAAGGACTGTTGATTTTAGCACTAGGTGCAGCATTATTCACTCTTGCCGTGAGGGGATCGTGGGTGAACTTCTTTCCGACATTTGTATCATCAGTCAAGCCAGGTGATTGTCCGCAAGGATATGAGCCGAACTGTATAGGTGGAGTCAGTGGCGTACTTGGCTACAACTTCTGTGTCCAGGCAGGTACTGGCAACAAAGGGAAGTGCTGAGGAGGTGAGCCATGCAGACATCGAGGATGATTACCATTACGTCAAGCACAAAGGACAACAACCACTTCACCAGTGAGTACTGGCTTGGAGGGAAGTTACCAGCACCACTCAGAGGTCTGGAGAACTATGTGCTCAATAGCGGCGAGAATGTCAACTCCATCACAGTCGATGCGAGTGACAAGACGTATACTATCAAGATTGCCAGGTTCATACAGCCTGGAGACGAATATGCAGGATTGGCTCCTGGTGAACTAGCTGAGGACGGTTCTCAATTGTCCACCCGATAAGGTAGCCAGGGTACGTCGGATCATTTGGCTGAGAGAGTCAGGTATTGAGGGAATGCCTGGCTCTCTTAGTGTCTGTGCTATAATTGTGGCAGGAGAGGATGAGCATGGACAGATATGTTACTGGCAAACATGCAGCCAAAATGCTGAGAGAAGGACTTAAACACATCTATGGACTGGCTCGATGATAAGCACTTATCTCCTGACAAATGTATGAAGTGTGGATGGGACTGCGTTCGTGTATATGATGATGAGTCCAGCAGAGAATTTATACTATGTGCCTACTGCGGCTATTTATGCGAAGTGCAGGACAACAGGTACACCTACCATATCATCCTTCCTGAGTATACTGGCGATCTCAAGTACGACATCGATAGCAGAGGACAGGTGATTATTCATCCTTCTCAATAGCTAAACAAATTGACTTGAGAAACAATGTGAACTCCCTCATCTCGCCTTGATACTCATTCAGTCTGGCCCGTCGCTCATCCTCTGGAAGTAGGTGCAGATAATCGCCTCCCTGACTCTTGATACGTCCACGCGCATCAATGGTGATGACACTGTCAAACCCGACCACTCTCCCATCATAGAACTTGGACAGACGGAGAAACAGATCGTCTTTCTTGTTAGTAACATCAACCCAGGGGTAAGGTAAGCCATGATCGAGATGCCCCTCACAGCTTTGGCGAGTGACGAAACCAAGTATGTTCAGTGCCACAACTGTATCGAAGATGCCTTTATCTATAGGCTCTCCCAATTTGTCAGTCACATGTGAGAACTTCTCGGATGTCTCTGTCCATTGCTGCATGTCGATCTCCTGCCAAGAACTCCTAGTAGACTTATCTCCTGACAGGAGTTCTTGGTGTCTACTCACATTCTCCATCAGTTCACAAACAGCGTTTCCAGTGCTCGTGCTAATTGAGACCCATCGCGGAAACGCATCTCCGGCACCTTCTCCAGGCATCGCAGAATGATCTCCTCCAGAGCTGGAGGGATAGTAGGATTGAGCTTGCTAGGTGGCACTGGTTGTTCGTGAACATGCAGTAATGCCACTGCTATAGGACTATCACCGTCAAAGAGTGGTCGTCCTGTTAGGATTTCATACATCATATTCCCTAGTGCATACACATCAGCAGCTGGACTAACAATCTCATCTTCGGCTTGCTCCGGTGAGTAATACTGGATGAAGCCCAAAGATACACCAGGGCCAGTCAGCCGCTCAGCATCGATGTCTTTATATACGCTAACCATAGTGAAGCCAGTAAGCTTAGTTGAGCCATCATGTCCTACCAGCACATTTTGTTGGTTTACATTGCGGTGCACAACATGGCGATGATGAGCAGCACCTAACCCAAGTGCAACATCGTGAGCAATCATAACTGAGCGATCCACATCGAGTATCCCACGCGGACGCAAATAACGACGCAGGTCAGTACCATTTACCAATTCCATGACAATGTAATGATTTCTATCGATCTGTCCGTAGTCATAGACTTGCACGATATTGGGATGCTGCAATGAGG
>WNFT01006192.1_pt1 | contig 10528 bp, 9 predicted proteins | sample 5400191 | NCBI WGS metagenome assembly WNFT01 (sample SAMN13153359, study PRJNA577476) | soil metagenome | isolation source: 80 cm saprolite under Madrone tree | place: USA:California | collected 2016-06-14 | reverse complement strand
CAATTCCAGAGATCTTTCATAAAGCGCGCCCTTGCGCACTTGCCGGTAAAGCCGCGGCACGGTTTCGGTGTTGTGGTTGAGCACGTCCGGCTTGGTCGCGAGAACAGTGTCCAGCGCGTTCCAGTCGCCGCGAAAGTCGGGAATCAGCACTTCCACTTTGCAACCCGGCACGCGCCGGCGAATCTCCTCGATCGTGCGCGCAAATATGTGCGCGCCGCCGTCCGGCTGGTCGTCGCGGTTGACCGAAGTCACCACCGCGTACCGCAACCCCATACGCGCGACCGCCTCCGCCACCCGAAACGGCTCTTCTTCATCCGGCGGCCCAACCGGCTTGCCGGAAGGCACCGCGCAAAAGCCGCAAGCCCGCGTGCAAATGTCCCCCAGAATCATGAACGTGGCCGTGCCGTGCTCCCAGCACTCGCCCATGTTCGGGCAGCGCGCGCTCTCGCAAACGGTGTACAAATCCAGCGTCCGCATGATGCGCTTCAAATCCTGATACCGCTCCCCACCAAAAAATTTAACCCGTAGCCACTCCGGCCGCGGATGCGCCCCCGGCGGTGGTACCGCAGGCATCGGTGCATTTGAGATAATGTGGAAAGGAGACGCCATGAAAGTGCCAGCAGTTATGTTACAGGCATCTCCAGCGGCGCACAAACGGCTGCTGTTATACGTCGCCGGTTGTATACTCCAGCGACTGCGGAGGCCAGTTTATGAAGGTTCTGGCGATGCTCCTCACTCTCCTTCTCCTTCCTTTTTTGAGCACCGCGCAATCCTCAAAGAGCTCGCCCATTCCCAAAAAGGATGAATGCATTGTCTCCGGAATGGTGGTGAAGCTGGCAGGAAGCGAACCGCTGAAAAATGCACGCGTTCAGCTGCTGAACCAAGATGACCGGGCCGAGAGTCATTCGGTGGTGACCGACGCCGGGGGCCGATTTGATTTGAGAGGGCTTGATCCAGGCCGATATCGTCTAGCAGTGCATAAGGACGGCTTCGTGACCCAGGCGTACGGGCAGAAAAAACCCGATGATCCGGGGGCTATTCTGACGCTTCGTGCAAAACAGGAAGTGAAGGATTTGCTATTTCGTCTAATCCCCTCTGCGGTCATTGCCGGCCGCGTGATCAACGACGACGGTGATCCGTTGCCGTGGGTACAGGTGAGTGCCTTACGTGAAGCGTACGCTGCAGGAAAGAAAACCCTGTTCTCTGAAACCACGGTACCCACTAACGATCTTGGGGAATATCGGCTGTTCGGTCTGCCCCCGGGCCGCTATTTCGTTCGCGCAGACTACAAGCCAAATGAACGAATCACCGGTCGAGGCGAGGTGGAAGGGCGCGATGACGTTGAGCCGCGCGGATATGTACCGATGTACTACCCAAGCAGCACCGGGCCAGCACGGGCCACTCCGATGACGGTGAAAGCGGGCGAAGAAATTCCAGCGCTCGAGGTTTTGCTGCGCCGCGTAGAGGTGTTCACGGTACGGGGCCGGATTTATAGCATGACCTCAAGACGTTCGAGCCCAAATTATAACGCGTTCTTGTCCCCGAGAGGCGAGGAAGCCTGGCTCAGCCTCCCACAACGCGACGCCATTATGGATGAGAAGGACAGCACCTTTACGTTTCGCGATGTATTGCCCGGGCCCTACGTTTTGGGAGCGTTTTGGCTTGACGAGGGCAAGAGATACCAAGCTTATCAAAGCATAGATGTTGGAAATGCAGACGTAGAGGGAGTTGGTCTCACTCTCGCTCCCGGGATGTCGCTGAATGGACGTGTGACTTGGGACGGCCAGCCCACCTTAGAGAAGAATAGGTTGACAGTGTACTTGCGCGGCGCCGATGGCGTGTATGGTTACGGCGGGCGTGCGAACATCGCGCCGCCGTGGACCTTTGTGTTGACCGACGTGTACGAGCTAACGTATCGAATCGGAGTCGCCGGGCTGTGCAACGATTGCTACTTAAAAGCGCTACGATACGGTGGTTCGACTTCACCGGAAGACACTTTCACTCCCGCTCGTGGGTCCAATGCCGTATTGGAACTCACGATCAGTTCTAAAGGGGCGCAGGTACGAGGCAGTGTCGCGGATGCGGACAACTTGCCGGCCGTCGGAGTCTGGGTCATTTTGGTTCCTGACGAAGCGCACCGCAGCTCTCGGCGGCTCTATAAATCCGCTTCAACCGATCAATACGGCCGGTTCGAATTGCGTGGCATCGCGCCCGGCGATTACAAGCTGTTTAGCTGGGAAGACGTGGAATCCGGCTCCTGGGAAGATCCCGACTTTCTGAGGGATTTCGAGAAGCAAGGCGAGAAGATCTCGTTGCAGGAAGGCGATCAAAAGACCGTGAGCGTGACCGCAATCCGGACAGAGAGTCTGGAGCAAAAGCAACCGTAGCCATCAGGAAATTATTCGCAACAAATCAAATGTAAAGGGAGGGAACCTCGGGTAAGGAAACTACAGCGGCTGCCGCGAAGACCGCACGAAGTCTCGCAGCACCGTCACATTGGGACCATAAGCGCCGATGCGCCCCGCGTCCACGGGCAACCCCAGGCGCTCCGCCAGATCGAGATCGACGCCCGCATCATCCAGCTCCGACAAACTAAACCCTTGCGCCGGCAACACGCGATTAATCCCGGTGGGATACACCGGCCGCGGCGGCCGATGACGCTGCCACGGGCGGCGCGCCAGTTCATAAAACTGTTGCCAATCGCGTTTGTGCCAAGTCGTCATTCTGTCGTCTGCCGCTACTATCATTCGACGTAATTCCTGACCGATTGGATGCAAAGCCGACCCTTAAGGTTCGCTGTTTTCTTGCGCGCCGAGCCGCTGCACCCAACCATGCTCCAGGAACGCCTAACGATATACGCCGCCAAGCACGCTGCGAGACATTTCCTCGCCCGATGTATCAAACCCGTTACGGGGTTAATTGTTTCGCGCGCGTGTTGCTGCTTTGGACGCATCCGTCTCGCCCGGGGAATCGGGCCGAAGGAGTTTGCCAGTCCGGCGCAATACAGCCGTGCGCCACAACCTTCCCTGCAAAGCGGTTCGCAGGCGGCTGTATACTACGCACATCCGCCTGCAATGGCCAGCGAGAATGATGCCTTCTTCGCACATTGTCGTTCACTATCACGAGCTGTGGCTCAAGCGCGGCAATCGCGCCTTCTTCCTGCACAAATTGCGCGAAGCGTTGCGCCGCGCGCTGGACGGCATCTCGATCAGCCGCATCTCCCGGCCCGCCGACCGCCTGATCGTCGAAATTGCCGATGCCACGCACGTCGAAGAAGCCTTGCAGCGACTCACGCGCGTCAGCGGCATCTCCCACCTCGCCGTTGCGCGTGTTCTGCGCCGTCCGTCGCTGGGTGACGATCCGCTCCACGCCCTTCAAGAAGCGGCCTGGCTGGAAATTCGCAACGAGCAGTTCGCAACCTTTGCCGTACGCGCCCGCCGCAGCGACAAGGGCTTCCCTCTCAACGCGATGGCCATCGAGCGCGAGGTCGGCGGCTACCTCTTTGATAAGTTGCAAGAGGAAGGCCGCCAGGTCCGTGTCAACCTAAAAGCGCCCGCGCTCACCTGCCGCATCGAAATCACCCGCGGGCCGCTGCTCGTCTACGCCCGCCGCATCGTCGGTCCCGGCGGACTCCCGCCGAACACCGCAGGCCGTCTCGTGTGTCTGCTCTCCGGAGGATTTGACTCCGCCGTTGCCGCCTACAAAATGATGAGGCGCGGTGCGCATCTGAGTTTCGTGCATTTCTGGGGAGGCGGCGCCGCTCCGGGGGAATCCTCGATCCACGTCGCCCGCCAACTCGTCGAGCGGCTCGTTCCCTGGCAATTCACCACCAAGCTGTATCTCGTCCCGTTCGAACCGCTGCAACGTGAAATCGCCGCGCAAGCCCCCGAAGCCTTCCGCACGCTCCTCTATCGCCGCTTGATGCTGCGCGTCGCGGAGCGCATCGCCCTGCGTAGCGGCGGCAAAGGCGTGATCACCGGCGACAGTCTCGGCCAGGTGGCTTCGCAAACCTTGCAGAATTTGCAGGCCGTCGGCTCCATCGCAAAGTTGCCGCTCTATCGCCCGCTCATCGGTGACGACAAGCTCGAAATTCAAGAAGTCGCGCGCTGCATCGGCACCCACGACATTTCCGAGCAGCCCTTCCACGATTGCTGCCCTGTCTTCCAATCCAAATCGCCGGCGCTCTTCGCCACTGCCGACGCCCTGGACGCCGCCGAAGCCGCGCTCGACGTAGCGTCGCTCGTGGACCGCGCCATCCGCACGCTCAGCGTCGAGCGCTATCGCTACGCGCAGGGAAAATCCGAGCGCGTTGCGTCCAGGCACACCGCCACCGCCTAAAATTTCTTCAGGGGAGTCTTAGCGCCCTGCAGAAAGGCGCCGCCTTGCTACCTGGAGACTGCTCGCTTACCAGCGATTGCCGCGATCGCCTCGGTCACCGCCGCGATCGCCGCCACGTCCGCCTCCACCACCATGGCCACCGCGTCCGCCGCCCCCGCCGCCCCGCCCGCCGCCGTATCCGCCGCGCCCGCCGCCGCCGCCGCTGCGCTCTGCCTGAGGCCGTGCTTCGTTCACCACCAGGTTGCGCCCGCCGAAATTCTGTCCGTTCAAGGAATTCACCGCGCGATCCGCATCCTCATCATTATTCACTTCGACGAAGGCGAACCCGCGCGACTGTCCCGTAAAACGGTCTCGGATGAGATTGACGCCCGAAGGGGTAACACCGATCTGAGAGAACCATTCGTTGAGCTGTTCTTCCGTCGCGGAAAACGGCAGATTCCCAATATAGAGCTTCTTCACCTGCCCACTCCTTCTGCCCGGAACCCGAATAAGAGTCGCGGAGCGCGCCGAAGAGACGAGAGTCGTACACGGGCAGTCCGGGTAGCAGGGCCACCACGGGCGCGAGACTGACACTCCAGCGGTCAACAGCATCGTCTCGAAAATTTACCGTATTTGCAACGAGAAAGAGTCTGTCGGCCCGGGCGTCATCACTCGTTGCGTCATTTGACGCCGCTTCCACCCCTGACCCCCGAACCCCATCGGTGATACGATGCCGGTGTTTTCAACTGCTTTCGCTTTTTTGCCAGAGGCTGCTGAGGTTTCATGCGCGGCACGATGATGGACTTTCCACTGACCCTCCCCACGCTCCTCGAGCGTGCCGACAAACTCTTTTCCCGCGTCGAAATCGTCTCCCGCCGCCCCGACCGCTCCGTCCTCCGCACCTGCTACGGCAACTTCTATCGCCGCGCTCGCCGCCTGGCTTCTGCTCTCACCAAGCTCGGCCTGCGTCCCGGCGATCGCGTCGCCTCCATGATGTGGAACCACGCCGGCCACCTCGAAGCCTTCTTCGGTGTTCCCTCTGCCGGCGGCATCCTGCACACGCTAAACCTGCGGCTCCATCCCCACGAAATTGCCGGCATTGCCAATCACGCCGGCGATCGCTTTCTCCTCATCGACGACGTCCTTCTGCCCACTTACGAAAAATTCCGCAAAGACGCGCCCTTTGAGCGTGTGATCGTCGTCCCCTACGGCTGCGGCCAAGTCCCCGAAGGCTTTCTGAACTACGAGCAACTCCTCGCCGATGCCGATGACGATTTCCACTATCCCAAGATCGACGAAAACGACGGCGCCGCCATGTGCTTCACTTCCGGCACCACCGGTTTCTCCAAAGGCGTCATCTACTCGCACCGCGCCATCGTCTTGCATTCCTTTGCCGAAGCCATGGCCGATTGCTTCGCCGTCAGCCATCACGACACCGTGCTTCCCGTCGCGCCCATGTTTCACGCCAACGCCTGGGGCCTTCCCTACACCTGCGTGATGACCGGCGCGCGTTTGATCCTCCCGGGACCAAACGTCGATGCGGAATGCGTGCTCGATCTCATCGAGCAGGAACATGTCACCCTCGCCTGTGGTGTCCCCACGGTTTGGCTCGGCGTTCTCTACACCCTCGAGAAAAATCCCGGCCGTTGGAAATTTCCCTCCCCGGTGCGCCTTGTGGTCGGCGGCACGGCCCCGCCCGTCCGCCTCATGCGCGCGCTCGATAAGCACAATCTCCAAATCATGCACCTCTGGGGCATGACGGAAACCACCCCCGTCGCTACCGTCGGCCGCCTCAAGCGCCACATGCTCGACTGGACCGAAGACCAGCGTTACGAAGTCCGCGGCAAACAAGGCTGGCCCGCCCCGTTCGTCGAGCTGCGCGTCACGCGCCCCGGCCCAGACGGGAAAGACGTGGAGGCCCCTCGCGACGGCGAAACCCCAGGCGAGCTCGAAGTGCGCGGCCCGTGGGTCGCCGCCAGCTACTACAATTCGCCGGACCAGGGCCATCGCTGGACCGAGGACGGCTGGTTCAAGACCGGCGACGTCGCCACTATGGACGACGAAGGCTTCATCAAAATCGTCGACCGCGCCAAAGATCTCGTCAAATCCGGCGGCGAATGGATCAGTTCCGTCGACCTCGAAAACACCCTCATGGGTCATCCCGCCGTGAAAGAAGCCGCCGTAGTCGGCGTCCCTCACCCAAAATGGCAAGAGCGCCCATTAGCCGCCGTGGTCCTGAAAGAAGGCGCCACCGCCACTCCCGAAGAGCTCCGCGAATTCCTCGCTAAATCCTTCGCCAAATGGCAGCTTCCCGACGCCTTCGTCTTCCTCTCCGAAATTCCCCGCACGTCCGTCGGCAAATTCAAAAAAATCGCCCTCCGCGAACAATTCGCCAACTGGAACTGGGACACGTAGGGGCGCAGCTTTATCCCGAGCGGAGCCAACGCTGCGGCCCATCTCGGCACAATCCCTGGGGGTCAGGCATTATTTCTTCGCAATCTCCCCTAACCAGCCATTGGATTAAACATCGAACCTTAACGAGGAGATGAATGCCATGCGTAATCGAAATCTCGCCGTATCGCTATTCGGCCTTCTCACCTTCGGCGCGTTCTTAATCTCAGCGGCCGGTAAACCGCAGGCAGGTGCGGCCGTTTCCGGCCAGGCAAAATCTCCCAGCAACCTCGGCGGTCAGATGCCTCCCTCGTTCGATCAGGATGTGGCCAGAGTCGCCGCCGACATCGATCGCATTGAGGCCGACACTCTCCGCCAGATGGAACGCGCCACGCTCGATCGCCAGGGACAGGTCCGCACCCTGGGCAAGTTACTTCTCTTCGATAAGCGCCTCTCGGTCAATCAGAACGAAGCGTGCAGTTTCTGCCATACGCCGGAGACGGGTTTCACCGGGCCGATTCAATCCTTGAATCAGACTACGGTCTCGTACCCCGGATCAGTCAGAACGCGATTCAGCAACCGAAAGCCGCAGAGCTACATGTACGCGCCCTTCGCGCCCGTGCTCCACTACAACGCACTCCAGGGCGACTTTGTGGGTGGGAATTTTTGGGATATGCGCGCGAGCGGCTTTCGGCTGCAGAACCCCAGCGCCGAACAAGCGCAGGGACCGCCGACCAATCCCGTGGAAATGGGTTTGCCCGATTCGGCCTGTGTTGCCTACCGGCTTTCCAACGCTCCCTATCGCAAGCTCTTTGAGACCGTGTGGGGCGCGGACTCGTTTAGCATTCAATGGCCGCGCGATGCGGAAAGCGTTTGCGCGACTCCAGGGCCGCCACCTGCGAAGGATCAGTTCCCGGTCCACTTGAGTCCCGCAGACCGACTTCGCGCCGATCACATCTACGACGAGTTCGGGCTGGCCATTTCCGCATACGAGTTCTCGCCAGAGGTGAGTCCCTTCACGTCGAAGTACGACTACGTGCAAGCAGGAAACGACCAGTTCACGCCGCAGGAAAAATTGGGCTATGAGCTGTTCCGCGGCGAGGCGCGATGCAACGAGTGTCATCGCGACGGCGGGCCCGGGGAAGAGCCGCTATTTACGGACTTTACCGCCAGTAATCTCGGCGTCCCCAGAAATCCGGGATTACAAATCTACTACGAGGGCCGGCCCGACCAACGCGGCTACAGCCCCAACCTCGCGGGAGCGGCGTACGTCGATACCGGAGTCGGCGGCTTTCTGCGCACGCTGCAAAGCGATAGCGGTCAACTCAATCCTGATTCGGAGTGGATCAAACTAGCGCCCAAGTTCGACGCCAAGATCCAGGTACCCACTTTGCGCAATGTCGACATGCGTCCCACTCCAACGTTTGTGAAAGCCTACATGCACAATGGCTACTTCAAAAGCCTCAAAGAGGTCGTACATTTTTATAACACGCGCGACGTCCTGCCCAAGTGCAAGCCAGGCGATCCCGGCGAAAAAATCACCTGCTGGCCGCAGCCAGAGGACCCAGCCAACCTCAATAAAAGGCAACTCGGCAACCTCAAACTGACCGACCAGGAAGAAGATGCCCTAGTCGCTTTCCTGAAGACCCTAGCCGACGGCTACAAACTGACTAGCCCACCAACGGCGAAGTAGGTGTAGCTGCCGCTCTCCGCAAGCAGAGAGCGCCTTCATTGGGACACGTAGGGGCGCAGCACGCTGCGCCCCTACACCACCGCCCAAGCCCTATAGCGCAGGGCGGAGTCCGCGCAGCCCTGCGGCCGTCTCCCAATGCCGTTGTAGCGCTCGCCTTCTGCTCGCCCTGAGTTGCGAAGGGGCTCTTCGCTCTTGTAGAGGCGAGCTTATCTCAGCCATTCTTGCCCGTGCTTCTCGCAACCTCGACCCCTAGTTGGCCGCCCTATGTTAAGCTTCGAGAATGGAAGTTATTCTTCGCATCCCCGATGACGTCGCCAAGCGGCTTTCCGCCGACGGCAGTGATGTATCCCGTCGGGCTCTCGAGGCCCTGGCTCTTCAGGGGTACCGCGATCAGACCCTGACTCTTTTTCAAGTTTCGGAGATGCTCGGCCTCTCGCGCGTTGAAACCACAGATTTCTTAGGCCAGCACGATGTTCCGCTCTCGCCCATCGGAGAAGCGGACCTGGACCGTGAGGCAGCCCTCTTTGAAGCGGCGTCCCGACGTCGCCACCGCTAGCTCATTCGCGGCATGATTGCCGTATCCAACACCACGCCGCTTCGCTATCTGATCGCCATCGAGCATGAACATCTTCTCCCACAATTGTTTGAAAAAGTCTTTGTTCCCGCCGCAGTATTCGAGGAGCTCACCGAAACTACGACGCCCGACAAGGTGCGCCGCCGCATCCTTGCGCGTCCGGCGTGGCTGGAGGTACGCGCCGTTCGGGAAACGCCTGCGATCGCCTTCCCGCTCACCTTACATCGAGGCGAACGCGAATCCATCTTGTTGGCGGAAATGATTCGAGCGGATGTGCTCTTAATCGATGAACACGCTGGGCGAACGATTGCCTTAAGCCGGAACTTACCTCTCTCCGGTACTCTCGGTGTTCTGGAGCGAGCCGACACGGTAGGACTGGTGAGCGATTTCCCCCAAACTCTCAAACAACTGAGGGAAAGTGGGTTTTATATCACTGACGTCCTCGAGCAACAGCTTTTGCAACGCCATCTTAAGCGCCGCCGCACGAAGTGAAGAACAGCTGTAGGTTTCCGGAAGCCTGAACTCCTACTTAGAGTCCGCCAACGCTACGTAAGCGCCCAGCCCGATCATGCCCAGGCCCGAAGCCACACGTTGACGTCGGCGAAAGCGCACACTGCTCTTCAGTTTGCGCTCCAGAGGAGCGGCCATGAACACTACCACCAGATCGGCGATCGTGTTCAGGAGTACGGATGTCGCGCCGAGCGCGATGAACTGCAAAAACACGTGGCCGCGTCCCGCCGCGATGAATTGCGGGATGAACGACAAAAAGAACAACGCCGTCTTGGGATTCAGCGCTTCCGTAAGAATGCCCTGCCGGAAGGCGCCTTGGGCAGGAGCCGCCGTCTGCGCGGGCATCTCCGCGTTCCTCGTGCGAATCATGCGAATCCCGAGCCACACCAGATACGCCGCTCCCGCGTACTTCACCGTGTGAAACGCCACCGCCGATGCCGCCAGGATCGCCGACACGCCCAGCGCCGCCGCGAATACGTGAAACAATCCCCCGAAAAATGTGCCCAGCGCGGAGTTTATGCCCTCCCGCCGTCCACCCGTCAGGGTCCGCGCCAGCACGTAGAAAATCCCCGGCCCCGGAGTGACCGCCAGCACCACCGCCGCGCCCAGGAACAACAAGAAATGGTAAGAGTCCGTCATCCCAGAATTCTAAGTGCGCCTCGCGTCAGCGGCAAGCCCCAAGCAATCCCGCTCTGCGCGTACTTATCGTCAATAACCCTCGCTCTTCCAACTTCCAAATCCGTTCGAACGAGTAACTCACCCAGTATATATTTCTCTTGACAACAAGCCGTTTTGGTCCTATCATAACTCATGAAATTGGCGTCCCAGCCTGCTCGTCGCAACCTCGGCGCGAAGCCCGCCCCTCCCCACCTCTCAGTTTCTGCCCATCGATCGCGCGCAAAACTCGGCGCCGTAACCCCCTTTAGAATCAACACTTGTGAAAGTGTATCAAAACAAAGGACTTTAACTACCTTTAGAATGAACACTTATGCAAAACAGGGGGAGGGGGGATGTTATTGTTAACTAGAATCCCCTCGAAAGAT
>WNFT01006190.1_pt1 | contig 10528 bp, 8 predicted proteins | sample 5400191 | NCBI WGS metagenome assembly WNFT01 (sample SAMN13153359, study PRJNA577476) | soil metagenome | isolation source: 80 cm saprolite under Madrone tree | place: USA:California | collected 2016-06-14 | reverse complement strand
GATCGTGCGATTGAATGCGGAACTGCTCGGTGGCATGACCGGCACGCCGGACGCATGGAAGGCCTTGCTCGAGGCAGGGCCCGGAGCTTTGATCGTGCGCGATCAAAGCGGCTTCGCCGGGATGCTGGGTCTCAAAAACGGAGATCGCGTGGAGCGCGCCAACGGCATCCCGCTCGCGATTCCTGCTGATATCGCGTCCACCGTTCTGCAGCCGCTGACCAAGAGTCAGGCGGTGTGGGTCGCCGGCACGCGCGACGGAAAGCCCCAGCAGTGGCTGTACCTCAACGCAGGAGCATGTCCGGGGTAGCGCGACCTGCCGCGTCGCTTGTCACGGATTCCGGTAACCAGTCGAGCAACTCGGGAAGCGAATGGATGACGCCGTCGGCGGCCCAATGCTCGGGCGTGTCGTCGATGCCCAGGTAGCCGTAGCTCGCGATCAAGGTCTTCATTCCCGCGGCGCGGCCGGCGACGATGTCGCGCTCGGCGTCGCCCACGTACACGCAGTCCGGTGGATCGACTTTCAGCGCCACCGCCGCCGCGAGCAGCGGCTCCGGATGTGGCTTTGCGTTCGCCGTCGTGTCGCCGCAGATGACGGCGACCGTGCGCGTCGACAGTGCGAGGCGCTCGAGGATCGGCAGTGTGAATCGAGTTGCCTTGTTGGTGACGATGCCCCAGCGCAAGCCTCGGCGCTCGATCTCCGTCAGGACCTTCTCCGCGTCCTCGAACAACTGCGTTTTTTCGCAGAGCGCTGCTGCGTAATAATCGAGGAAGGTGTCGCGAAGGTTCACGAATTCGGGACTCTCGTGGCCGATGCCGAATGCCGCGCCCAGCATGCCGCGCGCGCCATGCGACGCGTGCGGACGGAGCACGTCGAGCGGCATGGGCGGCAGCGAACGATCGGCGCGAACACGGTTGAGGGCGCCGGCGAGATCGCCGGCGGTGTCCGCGAGGGTGCCGTCAAGGTCGAAAAGTACTGCGCGAACGCTGAGCCGCGCCGGGGGAGCGAGCCTATTCGGCACGTCGAAAGGTCATGATGTAGTTGACCGAGGTATCGGGTTCTAGCCGGTAAGCCTTGGTGAAGGGGTTGTACGTCATGCCGATCACCGCCTCGGCCTCCAGTCCCGCCGCGCGCGCGGATGCCGCGATTTCCGAAGGCTTCAGAAACCGCGCGTAGTCGTGCGTGCCGCGAGGCAGAAGGCCGAGCACGTACTCAGCGCCGATGATGGCCAGCGCGTAAGCCTTTGGATTGCGGTTGATGGTGGAGAATACGACGTAGCCGCCGGCGCGCACCAGCTTCGCGCAGGCGTCGACGGTCGATGCCGGATCGGGAACGTGCTCGAGCAATTCCATGCAGGTGACGATGTCGAACGAGCCGGGCGCTTCCATCGCCAGGGCCTCCGCCGACGTAAGCCGATAATCGACGCTCGCACCCGATTCGATCTGATGCAGGCGGGCCACGCCCAGCGCCTTGTCGGACAGGTCGATGCCGGTGACCTTGGCGCCGTCGCGGGCCATGGCTTCGGTGAGAATGCCGCCACCGCATCCGACGTCGAGCACCGCTTTCCCCACGAGCTCGCCGCATTGGCGGGCGATGTAACTCAACCGCAACGGATTGATGTCGTGCAGCGGTTTGAATTCGCTGGTCGGATCCCACCAATGGTGCGCAAGCGCGCTGAACTTGGCGAGCTCCGACGGGTCGGCGTTGACGTTCATTGGAGTCGATCCTGCCAGAAGCGGGCGCGCGACGCGAGTTCCTTGGTGTCCAGGCGGGTGAGCATGCCATCGGCGAGCAGCCGCTCGCCAGCGATCCATACGTCGCTTACCTGATCGCGCCCGGTGACGTGAACGAGGTGCGATTCCGGGTCATAGCATGGCACATGAGACAAGCCGCCTAAGTCGACCGCGATGACATCGGCCTGCTTGCCGGGCTCGAGCGATCCGATGTCGTTTTCCATCCCCAGCGCCGTCGCGCCGCCCAGCGTTGCCATCCGCAACACGTCGGCGGCAGGCAGCGCAGCAGCATTATTGCCGGCGACCTTGGCGATAAGCGAAGCCAGCCGCGCCTCGGCGAACACGTCGAGACGATTGTTGCTCGCCGGGCCGTCGCTGCCCAGCGCGACGTTGACGCCGGCGCGCTTCAATGCGGCGATCGGAGCGATGCCGCTGGCGAGTTTCAGATTCGACGTCGGGCAATGCACAACGTGACAGCGCTGTGTCGCGAGCAGTTCGATGTCGGTGGGATCGACATCGACGGCGTGAATGGCGATAAAACCCGGACCGGTCACGCCCAGGCGATGCAGCCGTTGTAGCGGTGCGAGGTGATGCTCGGCCAGACTCCTCGTCCGCTCGCCGCTCGTTTCCAGCAAGTGGGTCTGAATGGCGAGATCGAGCTGCCGGGCGAAAATGACGATCTTGGTCCACGTCGCGTCGGCCACGGTATAGGGCGCGTGCGGTGCGAGCGAAAACAGGAGCCGCGGCTCATGCTTCCAGGCGTCACGCGCCGCGAGTCCGGCGTGCAGATAGCCATCAGCGTCCGCGGCGTAAGGCGTGGAGAAATCCAGGATGGGAAGCCCCAGCATCGCCCGCATTCCGCTGGCGCGATAGGCGCGCGCGGCGGCGTCGGGAAAAAAGTACATATCGTTGCAGCAGGTGGTTCCGCCCTGAAGCATTTCCGCCGTGGCGAGCAAGGTTCCGTCGTAGACGAAATCGGCGTCGACGAAGCGGCCCTCGCGTGGCCAGATCGATTGCTCGAGCCATGCCTTGAGCGGCAAATCGTCGGCCACGCCGCGCATCAAGGACATGGCCGCGTGGGTATGTGCGTTCACGAGTCCCGGCAGCAGAACGTGGGTCGCGAGCGCTACATGCTCGCGCGCCGCGTAGTCGCGCTCGGCGAGCGCAGTGGGAGCGATCGCAACGATCCTTCCCTCGCGCACCAAGAGCGAATGCTGATGCAGCAAACCCGCGGGCTCGATCGGCAGCACCCAGCGCGCGTCGATGCGCAATTCGACGTCTGTCATGGGCAGCAAAGCAGGGTTAAGCACATGTTCGCGGCGGATGGATGTAAGGAGCAGGTGAAAAAACCATGAAAAAGCCCCGCACGCGGCGGGGCTCTTTCGTTGAACAGCGCTGCTTCAGCGCCCGGGTCTAACGCCTTGTGGATTCGCCCTTGACTTCGACTTCGACGCGGCGGTTCGGTGCCAGACACACAATCAGTTCCTTCAGCGCCTTCTGATTGCAGACGACACCCGGAACCGGCTGTGTCTTGCCCATGCCCAGCGTCTCGATCTTGTCCCTCGCCACTCCACGACTCACCAGGTAGTCGCGAACCGTGTTGGCGCGGCGCTCGGACAGCCTCTGGTTGTAGGCCTGAGTGCCGATACGGTCGGTGTGACCGGTGACCAAGACCAACTCGAGCTTGGTGACATCCCTCAGCCGGCTGATCACTTCGCTGTCGATGGCTGCTTTGCCCTCGGGCTTGAGGACCGATTTGTCGAAATCGAACAGCGCCTTGGCTGCGAGCGTAATCTTTTGCACGCCAGCGGCCGGGGGAGGCGGCGGGGCCGCAGGAGCAGGCGTTGGTGGTGGTGCGACACCAGGAGGCGGTGGTGCCGCCGGCTTGGCGACGAGATCGGGATCGCATTCCACAATGGCCATCGCCGGAGTCCAATAGCCGGTGCGCCAGCACAGCGTGTCATTGACGCCGGGCTTGCCGCCGTAGGAGCCGCTCCGCCAAATGTTACTGGCAGGGGTGCCATATCCAAACAAGACATATCCGCTGTTCTGCGGGTTTGCCTGGCCAAACGCCGCGGAGCCCAACATGGCGGCAGTGGCGCCGATCACGATGGTTGCAATCAGACGAAGTTTCATCACTTTCACCCCTTTGGCTTGAGTTGTTGAGGTTTGCTCGTTCATTTTCCGCTTGGCGGCAATGTTTTTTAGTAGCCGTTGAAAATGGCGACTTCCAGCCGACTATAGCATGGGGATTTTGCCCCTGCCAAGCCGTATTTCGATTCTTGCAACAGGAACTTGGAAGGTGTCGCAGCAATACAACGGTCATGATAAAATTGTTTGTTTTTAGCGCCTGCGCGCCTGGCAGCGACCGATGCCCCCGACAACATGATTCTGCAGTCCCCTTGCATACGTGCGCAAGCACGCCGCTTTGAAGCCTTTTAACCGATAAAGAGCATCGCCCCCGATGGAGCAGTTCGCCAAAGAAACCCTTCCGGTAAGCCTCGAAGCCGAAATGCGGCATTCCTATCTCGATTACGCAATGAGCGTGATCGTGGGCAGGGCCTTGCCTGACGTCCGCGACGGACTCAAACCCGTTCACCGCCGCGTGCTTTTTGCGATGCACGAGGCCAACACCGTCTGGAACCGGCCATACGTCAAGTGCGCCCGGGTAGTCGGTGACGTTCTCGGCAAGTATCATCCGCACGGCGACAGCGCGACCTACGAGGCGCTGGTGCGGATGGTGCAGGACTTTTCGCTTCGCTATCCGCTTATCGACGGCCAGGGCAATTTTGGCTCAGTTGACGGTGACGCGGCGGCGGCATATCGGTATACCGAATGCCGGCTGGAAAAGATTTCCGCGGAGATGCTGGCCGATATCGACAAGGAAACGGTCGATTTCGTGCCGAATTACGACGGCAAGGAGCTCGAGCCCACCGTTCTCCCGGCGCGGATTCCCAACCTGCTGATCAACGGCTCCTCGGGCATTGCGGTCGGGATGGCGACCAATATCCCGCCGCACAACCTGAGCGAGATCGTCACCGCGTGTCTAGCGTTACTGGATAACCCGGAGCTGACGGTCGACGAGCTGATCGAGCACGTTCCAGCGCCTGACTTTCCCACCGCCGGGATTATTTACGGCACCGAGGGCGTGCGGGAAGGCTATCGCACCGGTCGAGGTCGGGTTGTGATCCGGGCCCGCACCCACCTCGAGGAAATCGATAAAGGCGGCCGCCAGGCGATCATCGTCGACGAGCTCCCCTATCAGGTGAACAAGGCGACGCTGCTCACGCGCATTGGCGAGCTGGTGCGCGAGAAAAAACTCGACGGCATCTCCGACCTGCGCGACGAGTCCGACAAATCCGGCATGCGCGTGGTGATCGAGCTCAAGCGCGGCGAAGTCGCCGAGATCATCCTCAACAATCTGTTCAAGCTGACCCAGCTGCAGGATAGCTTCGGCATGAACATGGTGGCGCTGGTCGATGGCCAGCCCCGCGTTCTGAACCTCAGACAATTTCTGCAGTTTTTTCTGCAGCATCGGCGAGAGGTCGTCGTCCGGCGCACGCGTTTCGAGCTCAGAAAGGCGCGTGACCGCGGCCACATTCTCGAAGGACTTGCAGTCGCATTATCGAACGTCGACGAGATCATCGCTCTCATCAAGCGTGCGGCGACGCCGGCCGAAGCAAAGTCGGGACTGATGGAAAGGATATGGCGCTCGGCGCTGGTCGAGGAAATGCTCGCTCGCGCCGCGGCGGACGCGGCGCGGCCCGAGGGACTGGCGCCCGAATATGGATGGCAGTCCAGGTCAGGTTCGACGGCGGCTGGTTACAAGCTGTCCGACGCGCAGGCGCAGGCCATCCTCGAATTGCGCCTGCAGCGCCTGACTGGTCTCGAGCAGGAGAAAATCACCGGCGAGTATCGCGAGGTCATGGTGCAGATCGTCGACCTGCTCGACGTTCTCGCCAAACCGGAGCGGGTGACGAGCGTGGTGTCCGGCGAGCTCACATCGATCCGTGATCAATTTGGCGACAAGCGCCGCTCGGAGATCGTCGCGCAGGGTGTCGACCTGTCGCTGGAGGACTTGATCGCGCCCGAGGATATGATTGTGACCATGTCGCACGGCGGCTACATGAAGGCGCAGCCGGTCGCCGAATATCGCGCGCAGCGCCGCGGTGGCCGTGGCAAGCAGGCGACGGGAACCAAGGACGACGATTTCATCGACCGTCTCTTCAGCGCCAATACACACGACTTCATTCTCTGCTTCTCCAATCGCGGGCGGGTGTACTGGCTGAAGGTCTACAACGTGCCGCAGGGAGGGCGCGCATCGCGAGGCAAGCCGATCGTCAACCTCGTGCCGCTCCTCGAGCACGAGAAGATCACAGCAATCCTTCCGGTCAAGGAGTTCGTGCAGGACCGTTTCGTGTTCATGGCGACTGCCAAGGGCACCGTGAAAAAGACGCCATTGTCGGAATTCTCGCGGCCTCGTCCTTCGGGCATCATCGCCGTCGATCTCGACGACGGTGATTTCCTGGTCGGCGCTGCGCTCACCGACGGCAAGCACGACGTGATGCTGTTCAGCTCCGGCGGCAAGGCGGTGCGCTTCGAGGAAACCGACGTGCGGCCGATGGGCCGCAATGCGCACGGCGTGCGCGGGATGAGTCTCGATCGCGGCCAGACGGTCATCAGCATGCTGGTCGCCGAAGACGAGGAGCAGTCGGTGCTGACGGCGACCGAAAACGGCTACGGCAAGCGGACGCCGATCGTCGAGCACACCCGTCACGGCCGCGGCACCAAAGGCATGATCGCGATCCAGCAGACCAAGCGCAACGGCCGGGTCGTCGCTGCTTCGCTGGTTCGTCCCGGCGATCAGGTGATGCTGATCTCGACCAGTGGAGTGCTCATCCGGACCAAGGTGTCGTCGATCCGCGAGATGAGCCGTTCGACGCAAGGCGTCACGCTGATCAATCTCGATCAGGGCGAAAAGCTTGCCGGCCTCGAGCGCGTGGTCGAGACCGAGGACGATGGCGAGGACGAGCCGACATGACGCCGCAGCCGCCATTGCGATGCGCGGGCGTGATCGTCGGCACCTCCGGGATGCTCGCCAAGCCGGCCCCGGCGCCCACGAAGTAGCCAGGGCATCGCGCGCGGGAATCCAAGGCGATGTCGCAGCCCCCCAGCGAGCTGGAGATCAATCGCCGGCGCGACGCGATCGACGCGCTCGATCGCGAGCTTTTGCGGCTGCTCAACGAACGTGCCGCGCATGCCAAGATCATCGGCACTCTCAAAGGTGACACCGCCGCGTATCGTCCCGAGCGCGAGGCGCAGGTGCTGCGCACGATGCGGGCGGAAAATTCCGGACCCTTGCCAGACGGCGCGGTGACGAGCGTGTTCCGCCAGATCATGTCGGCGTGTCTTGCGCTCGAACAGCAGCTGCGCATTTCGTACCTCGGCCCGGCGGGCACCTTTAGCCACGCGGCGGTGACCAAGCATTTCGGAGATCTGGTGGACGCCGAGCCGTGCGCGTCGATCGACGAGGTGTTTCGCGCCGCCGAGGCAGGTCGGACCGACTACGCAGTGGTGCCGGTCGAGAATTCGACCGAGGGCGCGGTCGGCCGAACGCTGGACCTGATGTTTCAGACGCCGCTCACGATCGTCGGTGAAGTCAAGCTGCGCATCGACCAGCATTTGCTGGTCAATCGCGCCTTTGGCATTACGCTTGCCGACGTGACCCGTGTTTATTCGCATGCGCAGTCGCTTTCGCAATGTGTGCAATGGCTCGCAAGGCACCTGCCCTCGATCACGCGCATTCCGGTGGCGAGCAACGCCGAGGCGGCGCGCATGGCTGCCGCCGAGCCCGGCACGGCGGCGATCGCAGGCGATGCCGCGGCAGCGATCTACGGTCTCGACATACTCGCAGCGCATATCGAAGACGAGCCCAATAACACAACGCGTTTCTGGGTTCTGGGCCGCCACGGCGCCGCACCATCCGGTCGCGATGAGACCTCGCTGGTGATGTCGGCGCATAACCGTCCGGGTGCCGTACATGCGCTGCTGGAGCCGTTGGCGAAACACGGGGTCAGCATGAGCCGGTTCGAATCCCGTCCTGCCCGCACCGGCCTTTGGGAATACCTGTTTTTCGTCGATCTCGAGGGCCACCAGGAGGAAGGGCCGGTTGCCGCGGCGCTCTCGGAGCTGCGCGAGCGCGCGCCATTCCTGAAGCTCCTCGGATCGTATCCCGCCGCAGTGTCGTGAATCCTCTATCGTGAATCGGCGACAGTCCGCGCCCGCAAGAGATTCCGCCCCGATAAGGGTCGGCGACCTGTCCACGCTCTCGCCCGAGTACGTTCGCCGCATTGCGCCGTACGTTCCCGGCAAGCCGGTTGAGGAGCTCGCACGTGAATACGGCCTTGCCGAAAAGGACATCGTCAAACTCGCCTCCAACGAGAATCCCCGAGGACCGAGCCCGCGCGTGCGGCAGGCCATCGCCGACGCGGTGGCGGGCATCACGCGATACCCGGACGGGAACGGGTTCGCGCTGAAGACGGCGCTTGCGACGCGTTTCTGCGTCGAGCGCGAGCAGGTCGTGCTCGGGAACGGCTCCAACGACATTCTGGAGCTCGCTACGCAGGCGTTTCTGCGGCCCGGCGACGAGGCGGTTTATTCGCAACACGCATTCGCGGTGTATCCGCTCGCGACGCAGGCGCGCGGCGCGACCGGCGTCACCGTGGCAGCGCGCGAGCTGGGCCACGATCTGGACGCGATGCGCGCCGCCATCACGCCACGCACGCGCATCGTGTTCGTCGCCAACCCGAACAATCCCACCGGAACCTGGTTGACTCCGTCGGCGCTAAAGTCATTCGTCGCCGCCGTGCCGCGGAATGTTCTGATCGTCCTCGACGAGGCATACAACGAATATCTGCGACCCGCGCAACAGTGTGACACCGCGTCATGGATCGCCAAGCATCAGAACCTCATCGTGTCGCGCACCTTTTCCAAAGCCTACGGTCTTGCCGGATTGCGTGTCGGCTACGGTTTGATGGACATCGCGGTCGCCGACATGTTGAACCGCGTGCGGCAGCCGTTCAACGTCAATTCGGTGGCGCAGGCAGCGGCCCTTGCGGCGCTCGGCGACACGGCGTACGTGGAAGAAAGCGCGCGCCTGAACCTTGCCGGCCTCGAACAGCTGATGCGCGGCCTCGATGCGCTCGGGATCGGCTACGTACCGTCGCACGGTAATTTCCTGCTGGTCCGCATCGGCGATGCCGCCGCGGTCTACGACAGGCTGCTGCGCAAGGGCGTGATCGTGAGGCCGGTGGCGAACTACGGTCTGCCGGAGCATCTTCGGGTTACGGTGGGTCTCGAGAAGGAGAACAGGCGCTTTCTTTCCGCGCTGCGGGAGGCCGTTGGCAACGCCGAACGCGCCAAAAGCTGACGCCGTGCCCGCCCCGTCGCTCGGAAAAGTGGTGGTCGTAGGCGTCGGCCTGATTGGCGGATCCTTCGCGCTCGCGCTCAAAGCTGCGGCAGCGGTCGCGACGGTGGTTGGTGTCGGACGCAGCGCGTCCAACCTGAGCTCTGCGCGGCAATTGGGTATCGCCGATCGGACCTGGACGCAGGATCAACGCTGGACCGACGAGCTCATCGATGCCGATCTCGTGTTGCTCGCTACGCCGGTGGGCCAAATCCCCGCCCTTCTTGCGCTGATCGCACCCGCACTCGGTGCGGCGACGGTGGTGACCGATGCCGGCAGCACCAAGCAGGATGTCATCGCCGCCGGGCGGCGCCACCTCGGCGCCGCGTTGCCTCGTTTTGTGCCCGGGCATCCGATTGCGGGCACCGAGCGCTCCGGCGCCGCGGCTGCATCTGATGCTCTCTTTCGCGGCAGGTCGGTGATCCTGACCCCTCTCGCTGAGACGTCGGCCGACGCGCAGAAGCGGGTAGCCGACGCCTGGACCGCGTGCGGCGGCGTCGTGGGCACGCTCGAGGCCGCACGCCACGATGAAATCTTCGCCGCCGTCAGTCACCTGCCGCATGCGCTTGCCTTCGCGCTCGTCGCACTGTTGGCGGCGCGCGCTGACGCCCTCGATTATTTTCGCTACGCCGCAACCGGCTTTCGCGACTTCACGCGTCTTGCCAGCAGCGATCCTGAAATGTGGCGCGACGTCTGCCTCGGCAACGCGACCGCGCTCCGGCGCGAGCTTTCCGCCTACCGCGCCGAGCTCGACCGGCTGGACGCACTGCTGGTCTCGGCGGATGGCGATGGCCTCATCGCGCTCTTCGAGCGAGCGCGCGTTGCGCGCAATGCATGGCTTGCCCATCACCGCGATGCCAACGACTGACAAGTACCGCGCCTTGAATCATCTCGACCTTCAGCCGGTTGCCAGGATGACCGGCACTGTGCGATTGCCGGGGTCGAAAAGCATTTCGAACCGCATCCTCCTGCTCGCCGCGCTGGCGCGGGGCGTTACGCGCATCGAAGGCTTGCTCGAGGCGGACGATGTCAATCGGATGCTCGAGGCGTTGCACACGCTGGGCATCCCGGTTGAGCACGTGAAGGAAGAACGTGTGGCTGTCGTCTACGGGGCCGCGGGCGCATTTCCAGTCAAACGTGCCTCGCTGTCCCTAGGCAACGCAGGCACCGCGTTCCGTCCGCTGACGGCGGCGTTGGCGTTTTCCGGCGGCGACTACCAGCTTGCTGGCGTGCAGCGCATGCATGAGCGCCCCATCTCAGATCTGGTCGACGCACTACGGGCCATCGGTGCGGATGTTCACTATGCAGCTCGCGAGGGTTATCCGCCTCTGG
>WNFT01006188.1_pt1 | contig 10529 bp, 8 predicted proteins | sample 5400191 | NCBI WGS metagenome assembly WNFT01 (sample SAMN13153359, study PRJNA577476) | soil metagenome | isolation source: 80 cm saprolite under Madrone tree | place: USA:California | collected 2016-06-14 | reverse complement strand
GAGGCGTCACGGCGAACCGTGCCCTAAAACGCGCCAACTCTGGTGATCGTATCCGCGAGGCCAAGGCGATTTCCTTCAACACCCGATCAAAGCGGCAAGAAGGTAGACATCGAGGCGTGAAATGAACGTCGCAGGCCGGATTCTGCTCGCTCTGACGCTCGCACTGACATCGTTGAGTGCGATGTCTGTGAAGCGTGCCGACCAATCAGCCGATGTTGAGGAAATCCGGATTGGCAATCTCATGCCCTATACCGGGCCATTGGCGGAATTTGGCGCGATCGGAAAGGCCGAAGCGGCGTATTTCGACATGATCAACGAGCGCGGTGGCATAAACGGCCGCAAGGTGCGCTTCATCTCTTATGACGACAATTCCGATCCCACCGTTGCGCTCGATCTGACCCGCGGGCTGGTCGAGAGGGAAAACGTCCTCTTGATGTTTGGCTCCTACGGAACGCCCGGAAACCTTGCGGTGCGGGGCTTCCTGAATGAGAGCAAGATCCCCCAGCTCTTCGTTGCCTCCGGCGCCGAGGAACTGATCGATCCCAAGGCCTTTCCCTGGACGATGGGCTGGCAACCGTCGTTTCGGGCCGAGGGACGAATCTACGCCAATTACATCCAGGCATTTTATCAGCACCGCAAGATCGTGATCCTCTGGCAGGACGATCAGTTCGGTCGCGACCTGTACAAGGGAATTCAGGAGGGTCTCGGCGAATTGGCTCGCATGATTATCGTTGGCGTCGCCTTTGATATTGCGGATGCGCATGTCGATGGGCATGTCTCGATCCTGAAGCGGTCGGGTGGTGAGATACTTGTTTTTGCGGGCGTGCCGACCACTGCTTCGCAGGTGATCCGGTTGGTGGGAGATTCCCGTTGGCATCCGGCCTTTCTGCTCAACCACGCCGCTGCCTCGATCGGTACCGCGTTAAGTCCGGCAGGTGTTGAGAACGCCGCCGGAGTAATCTCAGCGGCTTTCTTGAAGGACCCAAACGATTCCGCATGGAGGGACGATCCGGCCATCAAGGAGTGGCTGTCCTTCATGGACAAGTATTACCCCAAGGGAGACAAGGCCAGCAGCTCCGCCGTTTACGGCTACGCGGCAGCCGAAACCATGGTGCAGGTGCTCAAGCAATGCGGCGACGATCTCTCCCGCGAAAACGTGATGCGGCAGGCAGCCGCGCTCAGGGACTATGCGCCCTCCGTCCTGTTGCCCGGGATCAAGATCAACACGGGTCCGGAGAATTTCCGGCCGATCAGGCAGATGCGATTGGTTCAGTTCGATGGCCGCACCTGGCAGCCGATAGGGGACGTGATCGAATCCGCGTTTTCCGATGCCCCAGGGAAATAGTCTGTCATCGTGAGCGCATGGAAGATCATGCCTGAACCCGGCTTGGCGCTGGCGCGAGAGAGAAGCATCTGCCGGCAGCCACCCCCGTGTTGGCAAGTTGGATGGCCTGCTTCGGTGAACAACCCCCACGAAGAGCAGAGACCGTTCGGAACTAAGTGTGACTTCATCGTGCGACACAAATACCGGAACAGCTTCCGCCGCAGCAGATGCAGTGGACGTGCTGATGCAGTTTGGGACCTCAATGTTGCGCGCAGGAAATACCGCCGTCCGTACCCGCGAGTGCATGGATGCCATGGCGCGCAAAATGGATTTGGATTTAGTGGCGGTGAGCCTGTCGCTCGACAGCATTACTGCCACTGTTCGTAGTTCCGGCCATTGCGCCACCGTAATGCGTGCCATCGGACCGCCGGGGGTCAATGCCTGGCGTATTGGAGAGTTGGAGCAGCTTGCAAGAGTGGTAAGTCCCAGTACTGCGTCCCATGAAATCGCAGCCAGGCTGACTGGTATAGAGTCTGCTCCGCCTCTTTATTCCACAATGCAAATCGCGGTTGCTATCGCTCTCGCAAGCGGCAGTTTTGCATTCCTCAATGGAGTCGGTCTACCAGAAATGACTGCAGCGGCAATCGGTGGCGGGAGTGCCCAGGTGTTGCGGTCGTGGTTATCTCGCCGTCACCTGAATCAATATGGAACTGCCGCATTGGCCGCCATCACGGCGTCTGGACTGTACGTTGCGCTGGCGGCTCTGGCTAACTCCGCCGGATTTGGGTCTTCCAATTATCCGGCCGGCTTCATCGCATCGGTGCTGTTTTTGGTGCCCGGGTTCCCGTTGATTGCTGCGCTGTTCGACCTATTGCAATACCAAACCCTCGCCGCGATAAGCCGTTTGGCACATGGCATGATGATCCTGCTGGCGGTCGCTTTCGGCCTCACCATCGTTGTCGGGGTCGCCGGGGTTGACATATCCCGGCAGCCCCCGGTTGAACTTGCATACCACTTCAGGCTAGTGCTGCGGGCTGCTGCAAGTTTTATCGCGGCGTGCGCCTTTGCGATAACGTTCGACAGTGCGCCACGTACGGTGCTGGCGGTGGGTTGTTCGGCGCTGGTAGCCAACGACCTGCGGCTGGTTTTGATCGACACGGGATGGACGCTGGCTTCCGCAGCTTTTTTGGGTGCTCTGACTATCGGGCTCTTGGCCGTATTTTTAGACCGGCGCTTCAATGTACCTCGCATGGCCACAACCGTGGCACCGATCGTCATCATGATACCCGGCTTGTATGCGTTTGAGATGATCGTCCTTTTGAATCGTGGACAAGTGCTGGAGGCCCTCCAGGCCTGTGCTCAATTAGGGTTTGCTATTGGAGCGTTGGCTATGGGCTTGGCGGCAGCACGATTTTTCGTTGCGCGCTAGGGCCGCTGCGCCAAATTTAATTTGCGAACCAATCGAGCCGTCTAGCTTGACATAGATCAAGTGCAGTGGTGCCGGCACTTCCAGTAAATGGCGTACCTCGGGCGGACCGCGGCAGTTTCGGATCGACCGCGGGAGCCAGGGCAACCATCATATACCGCCGGGAGACGCATCATGAAGGCAAGCGCAGCTCTAAGGAAGGAAGTTGACAGTGGCGACTGCTGGAAAGGCTTTCGACCTGGCGATTGGACCACTTCCATCAACGTTCGGGATTTCATCGTCCGTAACGTCACGCCTTACAAAGGGAACGAGGACTTTCTGGCGGGGCCATCGCAGCGCACAAAAGCAGTCTGGGCCAAACTGCAGCCGTATTTCGCGGACGAAAGGAAGAAGGGAGTGCTTGCCGTCGATGCAGCGGCTCCCTCGACGCTGCTGGCGCACAAGGCCGGCTATATCGATCGCGAGAACGAGGTCATTGTCGGTCTTCAAACCGACCAGCCTTTCAAGCGGGCGATCTTCCCGTTCGGCGGCCTGCGCATGGTCGAGGCCGGCCTGAAGGCCGCGGGCTTCGAACCCGATGCGGCGGTGCACGAGACTTTCACGAAATATCGGAAATCCCACAACGACGGCGTGTTTGACGCATATACGCCGGAAATCATGAATTGCCGAAGGTCGGGCATCATCACCGGCCTTCCGGATGCCTACGGGCGCGGCCGGATCATTGGCGATTATCGGCGCGTGGCACTTTGCGGGGTCGATCGGCTCCTTGAGGCCAAGCGATCGGAACGGGCGCAAATCGACGACATGTGGCCGAGCGATGAAATCATTCGGCAGCGCGAGGAACTATCGGAGCAGATGCGCGCGCTCGAGGACCTGGCCTCGATGGCAAAGCTCTACGGTCATGACATTTCGAACCCGGCTTCGAATGCCCGGGAAGCGTTTCAATGGACATATTTCGCCTATCTCGGCGCGATCAAGGAAGCTAACGGCGCGGCAATGTCGATCGGCCGCATCTCAACCTTCCTGGACATTTACATCGAGCGCGACCTGAAGGACGGCGTTCTGGACGAAGCCGGGGCGCAGGAGCTTTGGGATCAGTTGGTGCAGAAGCTCCGTATCGTCAGGTTCCTTCGCACGCCGGACTATGATGCGCTGTTCAGCGGCGATCCCTATTGGGCAACCGAATGCGTCGGCGGAATGGATCTGGATGGACGCGCCCTGGTGACGAAGAGCAGCTATCGGATGTTGCACACGCTTTATAATCTCGGTCCGGCGCCCGAGCCGAACATCACGATTCTCTGGTCGAACCAGATGCCAGCGCCCTTCAAGCGCTACTGCGTCAAGGTCAGCAAGGATACATCTTCGCTGCAATACGAAAACGACGATCTGATGCGGCCGTTCTGGGGGGATGATTACGGCATCGCCTGCTGCGTCTCGGCAATGCGTCTCGGCAAGCAGATGCAGTTCTTCGGCGCCCGCGTCAACCTCGCAAAAGCGCTGCTCTATGCGATCAATGGCGGCCGTGATGAAGTATCCGGCGAACAGGTCGCTCCCCAGACATTGCCCGTGTCCGGCGAGTTCCTCGATTTCGACGAGGTCATGGCCAAGTTCGACACCACGATGGAATGGCTCGCCCGCACTTACGTGCATGCCATGAACTGTATCCACTACATGCACGACAAATACTTCTACGAACGCCTGGAGATGGCGCTTCACGATCGCGACATTCTGAGAACGATGGCATTCGGGATCGCCGGCCTCTCGGTGGTCGCCGACAGCTTTAGCGCGATGAAGTACGGAAAGATCCGCCTCATGCGCGACCAGACCGGTTTGGTCGTCGACTATCAAAACGTCGACAACACCGCGACACCCCAATTTGGCAACAACGATGACCGCGTCGACCAGATAGCGTCGGACATCGTCACCAGCTTCATGGAGAAGATACGCAAGCATCCGACCTATCGGAACGCAACACACACGCAAAGCGTGCTCACCATTACCTCCAATGTCGTGTACGGCAAGGCGACGGGAAACACCCCCGACGGCCGCCGCAAGGGCGAGCCGTTCGGGCCGGGCGCGAATCCGATGCACGGCCGGGATAGCCATGGCTGGCTCGCGTCTTGCCTGTCGGTTGCAAAGCTTCCCTACAAGGACGCGCAAGACGGCATCAGCTACACCGTCTCCATCGCTCCACAGAAGGCGCACCTGTCAGAGGACAAGCTTCTGGACGAAGCAGTGAAAGCCTTCGACGTATACTTTGATCGGGGCGGCTTTCACATGAACCTCAACGTGATCGACAGGGAGACGCTCGAGGACGCGATCAAGAATCCGGACAAATACCCGCAACTCACGATCCGCGTGTCGGGCTATGCCGTCAATTTCGTTCGTCTGACGCCGGAACAACAAAGGGACGTGATCAGCCGCACTTTCCACGGCCAAATCTGATGAGGTGCTGCCATGTCCACGGTGCAGCCGCTTGAACCCGGAAGTCGTTATGACATCCGGGTGGGGATTTCGCCCGACGCTCCTGATGAAGACAAAATCAAGGACGAAGAGGGCTCATTTGGATATTGCCATTCCTATGAGACCTCATCGCGATACGACGGGCCGGGCCTGCGGGTTGTCCTCTTCGTATCCGGATGCCTGCTGCGCTGCACGTACTGCCACAACCCGGACACCTGGCATCTCAAGGACGGCACCTACGTGTCGGTCGATCATGTGCTGCGCCGGCTCGGCGACTTCGCGCCGGCGATTCGCAGCCTGGGTGGGGGCCTGACGATATCGGGCGGAGAGCCCATGGTGCAGCTTGCCTTCACCCGGCGAATATTCGCCGGCGCCAAGGAAATGGGCCTGCACACGGCGATCCAGACGTCGGGATTTCTGGGTGACCGTGCGGATGCGTCCTACCTGGCGGCGATCGACCACGTTCTGCTCGACATCAAGAGCTCGGATCCCGCCACCTATCGCCGGGTAACCGGCCGGGATCTCGCACCCACCCTGCGCTTCGCCGAGCGGCTTGCTTCACTGTCCAAGCCGGTCTGGGTCCGCTTCACCCTCGTTCCCGGCGCAACCGACGATCCGGCGAATGTCGACGGCATTGCCCGGTTCGTCGCGCCCATGAAGAACGTGGAGTGGGTCGAGGTGCAGCCGTTCCATCAAATGGGTTCATTCAAGTGGAAGGCGATGGGCCTCGATTACAAGCACCTCGATACCTCGCCACCAAGCCGGGATTTGGTGAACAGGGTTATCGGACAGTTCCAGGCCGCGGGCTGTCAAGCACGCTGACCGACTAGTAGTCGATCGGGGAGATCGCCATGTTGGACCTTGCTCGCGAGATCATCGGAAGCCAACCGATATTGACGGCATTCCTGGCGATCGGATTGGGCTACCTTGTTGGCCAGATCAACATCCTCGGTTTCTCGCTTGGCGTCGGTGCGGTTCTTTTTGTCGGTCTCGCCACTGGCGCGTTTGCACCAAAGGCCCAGATCACAGGACCGATCGGACTTACGGGTCTGATCATGTTTCTTTACGGGATCGGCATTCTTTACGGCCGCCAATTCTTCGAGGGGATGGTGGGCGCCGGCCAGAAGTACAACCTGCTGGCACTTGTCGCTTGTCTGGCAGGCTTGTTGGTTGCACTCGGTCTGGGCCACATCTTCGGCATCAAGATCGGACATACGCTAGGCATCTACGCCGGATCGATGACAAGCACCGCGACTCTCCAGGCCGCGCTTGAGGTCGTCAAGAACAAGGATCCCTCGATCGGCTACTCCATCGCATATCCTTTCGGCGTCATCGGGCCCATCCTCTGCATCTACTTCATGACGCGCATCGTTAGGCCCAAATTCCCGACAAAGGCACAGCGCTTCCACATGGGAGAGATTTCAATCGGCGCGAGCTTCGCCGGCCGCACGCTCGACGAATTGACCAAGGAAGTTCTGAGCGACATCCAGGTGACGATGGTTCGCAAGGCCGGTCAGAATATCGTTCCAACAGGCGATACGGTTCTTTCCGCCGGTGACGCGGTCCTGATTGTCGCCGAAAGTCAGGACGCGATCGCGAATGCAGCGGCCAAGCTTGGAAAGCTTGAACCGGGCCGGCTGGCCAGCGACCGGGCCGATCTGGACTACATCCGGGTTTTCGTCGGCAAGGCCAACGTGGTCGGAATTCCTCTCTCCAGCCTTCCGATGCCGTCAGACTTTCCGACGCACCTCCTGCACGTGCGACGCTACGATGCCGACCTCGTGCCAACACCTGACCTGATGCTGGAATTTGGCGACAGGGTCGGAGTCCTGACGCCTCCAGATCGCAAGGAGGAGATCCGCAAGCACTTCGGCGATACGGTCAAGGCGACCGCCGAATTCAGCTATGTGTCCCTCGGGCTCGGAATGGTCATGGGCGTTCTGCTCGGCTTGATCCCGATCCCGATTCCGGGCGTGGGTATCGTGACCCTTGGCATCGGCGGCGGACCGCTGATCGTCGCTCTCATCCTGGGCAAGCTGCGCCGTACCGGACCGATGCTCTGGACCATGCCATTGCCGGCCAACATCGTGCTGCGAAATTTCGGTCTGGCGATGTTCCTCGCAACCGTTGGCGTCAATGCCGGACAGCCTTTCGTCCGCACAGTCGCAGAATCCGGGTTCACGATGCTGTTTATCGGCGTCGCAGTTCTCCTTACGACGGTTTTTATCGTCCTGGTTGCCGGTCATTATCTCCTAAGAATTCCATACGACGATCTGGTCGGCGTAGCATCGGGGGCCACGGGAAATCCCGCCATTCTCGTCTATTCCACCAAGATGGCGCCGACCGAGCGGCCTGATATCGGATACGCCATGATCTTTCCTTCGATGACGCTTGTGAAGGTGATCGCCGCGCAAATCGTCGGCCTTTTGATGGTTGGAGGTAATGCCGGGTAGCGGCGCCAATCAGACGCCGCAAGCCGGCCGCGGACTTATCGAGAAGGACGGCGCGGCGAAACGCCTGGATCGTGTAATCCTCCGGTTGAGCAACCCATGGCCCGAGTCGTCAGAAACCTCCCGGCGCGATCGAACATGCGGTCCCAAACAGGCGTGCGCGGCCGTCCGCTGGCCCGATCGGGACAATAAGAACCAGCGTAGAGGAGATGCAGGATGGCTGACCGAGCGCCCGTGCCGCAACCGCCCATCTTCAATTTGAACGCTTACAGCCCGGCCGAGATCAAAGAGGCAGTCGAAAAGGTCGGCGTCAAGAAGACAAATCTGCCACTTCAAGCCTCCTTCATGCTGGCGGTCGTGGCTGGCGGCAGCATCGGCCTCGGCGCGCTCTATTATACCATTGTCGCCAGCGACGCGGAGCTGAGCTTCGCCACCGTACGCGTGGTCGGCGGACTGGTTTTCTCGCTTGGGCTGGTCCTTGTCCTGGTGGGAGGCGCCGAGCTGTTTACAGGCAACAACTTGATCGTAATGGCCTGGGCGAGCGGAAAAGTTTCTACGCGGCAAATGCTGCGCAATTGGGCCATCGTGTATCTCGGCAACCTGGTCGGTTCCCTCGGACTCGTTGTGCTGGTCTTTTTTTCACATCATCTCGACATGAACGGTGGCCGCATCGGGTTGACGATACTGAATACGGCTGCAGCAAAGATCCAGCCCGACGTGGTGACACTTTTCTTCAAGGGCATTCTGTGCAATGTGCTCGTCTGCCTGGCGGTTTGGCTTGCATATGCAGGCAGGTCGGTGACCGACAAGATTCTCGCTCTCATATTGCCGGTCTCCGCCTTTATAGCGGCCGGCTTCGAGCACTGCGTTGCCAACATGTATTTTTTACCGTTGGCTTGGCTGCTGACTCAGACGGGCAACGTTCCGGCTGGTTTCGACACCTCACCTATTACGATCTCAGGAATTATCCATAATCTCGTTCCGGTCACACTCGGCAATGCCGTGGGTGGTGCTGGCCTGGTCGGCGCTGTGTACTGGGCCATCTATCGGGCAGCGTTTAGCGCGACGTATTCGGCCGAGAAGTAACAGGCTCAAGATTGATATGCGCGCGGCTGCATCTGTTCGCGATCGCTACCTGCGCCGCTTCGGCCGACCCAGGCGAGTGCACGAGCGCGAGCCCACAGTCATCGTTTGATTTAGATCAACATAGCTCTGCTTCCGAAATGAACCCTCGGGAGTTCAGGAGTGTGCGCCGAGCATGCTCCGTAGATTTTCCTCACGATTCAGCAGCAACCGCAGATATGGAATCATTGCTATGCCGCTACGTACAGCCGATTGGGAGCCAAACAAAAACCTGCCAGTAGGTAAGGGCGCCACGATTCAGCAGTTCTTTGCGACCGTCCGAGAGGACAAGTTCGAGATCAACGTCGCTCCCTGGGGTGAAGGACAGCTAAGGTAAACGGACTTGAGATCGCAAGGACCGCTGAAGCCAAGGACCGCCACCAGGCCTTCAGCAGCCTGAAGCAGGCCGCCGAAAGGTACATGCGCGGTGAACCAATCGACATGCCGAGAAATCGAACGGCCCGGCTGATTCCCACGGTCAAGGCCAAATTGCTGGAAGGGAAGAAAGGGTTGGTGGTGGGAATAGCGAACGAAAGCTCGATAGCCTGGGGATGCGCCGCCGCGTTCCGCGCCTTCGGCGCCGATTTGGCCGTTACCTATCTCAACGACAAAGCCAAAAAGCACGTCGATCCGCTGGCGCGCGTGCTCGAATCCAAAATAGTAATGCCGCTCGATGTCCGCGTTCCCGGGCAGATGGAAGCCGTCTTCGACCGGATCTCAAAGGAGTGGGGCAAGCTGGACTTCGTCGTGCATTCGATAGCGTTTGCACCCCAGGATGCTCTGCATGGACGAGTTGTCGACGTGCCTCTGGATGGCTTTCTGACCACCATGCAGGTATCCTGCTGGACATTCCTTCGAATGGCGAAACTCGCCGAGCCCTTGATGAAAAAGGGCGGCACTCTTTTCACCATGACGTATTATGGCAGCCAGACGGTGGTGAAGAATTATAACATCATGGGGGTGGCGAAAGCTGCCCTGGAGAGCGCCGTGAGATACGTCTCCGCCGAGCTTGGTCCGAAAGGTATTCGCGTGCACGCCATATCGCCGGGACCGCTAGCGACACGGGCCGCTTCCGGCATCCCCGAATTTGACAAGCTACTCGAAAAAGCCAAGGCAAAGGCGCCTGCCCGCAACCTTGTAAGCATTGAAGACGTCGGTGCTGCGACGGCATTTTTGGCTCACGACGCGGCTCGCCTGATTACGGGCGATACCATCTACATCGACGGTGGATATCACGTTGTCGATTGAGCAATTGATCCGGCAGCAGAATCTCGGTTCAAGACCCATGTCTTGGTAAACGTGCCTCAGCGGCTCGATGTTTGCTCGACGCGGGATGCGAGCCTACTAACCTCAGTGGCGGGCAGCGCCGCGAGGGAGCTCGCCCCCGTTGCCGAGACATTGAAATTATCGAATGGATTCAACAAATCTGCCCGACGGGCAAATCACTTCTGATTTTCAGAAATGGTGTCAAGCCCCGTTTGCAAAAATATTTCTGTTTTCTCCCGACCCAAATCAGTTCACTGATTCGCACTGTCTCGTCCCACACAGAGGGGCGTATCGCGATCGTCACGAACGCGGGGCGGGATGCGGTGGACGCGGGCGGCACGCTTGACGAACTGTGCTGCTGCGGACGGTGAAGTCGTGTCGTTCTGACGCCCCAATCGTTGGCGTCAAGTCTGCGATAAGAAGCGCAGGCGACGGTGTCAAAAAGCGTGGTCACCGGGGAGAGCGCGAAGTAAGCCGT
>WNFT01006187.1_pt1 | contig 10529 bp, 8 predicted proteins | sample 5400191 | NCBI WGS metagenome assembly WNFT01 (sample SAMN13153359, study PRJNA577476) | soil metagenome | isolation source: 80 cm saprolite under Madrone tree | place: USA:California | collected 2016-06-14 | reverse complement strand
GGGAGCAAAGGCTCAACGACCTTGCCGATCAGATAGCAGCGACAGGCCAGCCGCGGCCGCATGTGTTGGCCACCGATCTTGGGCGCAACGAGGCGCCGAAGAAAATCGCCGCCGAGATGGCCACGCTGGCGGTCGAGCCGCAATATGTCGTCAACAATGCCGGCTTCGGTTTGATGGGACCTGCGGTGGAGCTCGAGCCCGCCGAGCAACTCGCCATCATCGATCTCAATGTTCGCGTTCTGACGGAATTGTCGCTGGCATTCATTGACAGTCTCAGTCGCCACCGCGGTGGAATTCTCAATGTGGCGTCGGTGGCGAGCTTCCTGCCCGGCCCGGGAATGGCGGTCTACTACGCGTCCAAGGCGTTCGTGCTGTCGCTCGGCGAGTCATTGCACCAGGAACTGTCGGCGGAGGGAATCCGCGTGACGACGCTGTGTCCGGGCGTCGTACCGACCGAGTTCCAGGCGCGGGCCGGCATGAAGAAAATTCCCGGATGGAAGCTATTGCACACCTCGCCGGCAGACATTGCGGCGGCCGGATACGTTGCCCTGATGAAGGGGCAAAGAGTGGTCGTACCCGGCATTGCCAACAAATTCGTGACGTCCCTGCCGCGCATCCTGCCCAGAGGCTTCTTGCTTCGCCAGGTGGCGCGTTCGCAACTCAAGCGACGCAAGTCTTCGCCGTCGTCATAGGTGCTGCGCGGATACGCTGCTTGCTAACGGCTTCATGAAAGATTGAGCTGTTCGAAGCATCGCAACCCCTTAACCCCGAATCTCCCCAGCCGCCCATGACACGGCCTGTTCTGATTGTGCTGCATCAGGAGCATTCGACGTCCGGCCGCGTCGGCCACTACCTCCAGTCCCGCGGCATTCCATTGGACATTCGCCGACCGCGGTGCGGTGATCCGCTTCCAGACACATTGGCGGCGCATTCGGGAGCGGTCGTGTTCGGCGGGCCGATGAGCGTCAACGATCCGGACGGCTACGTTCGCGCGGAGATCGAATGGATCAAGGTGCCGCTCGGTGAGGGCAAGCCCTTTCTTGGGATTTGCCTTGGCGCCCAGATGCTGGCACGCCACCTTGGCGCAGCAGTTGCGTTTCACCCGGAGGGTAAGGCCGAGGTCGGCTATTATCCGATCCGGATCACGCCGGCCGGACGATCCGTGATGGAGACTTGGCCCGAGGTCGTCTATCAATGGCACCGGGAAGGCTTCGATCTCCCGTCCGGCGCCGAGTTGCTCGCGGAAGGCGAAATCTTCAAGGTGCAGGCATTTCGCTACGGGCGTGCGGCCTACGGCATCCAATTTCACGCCGAAGTCACCCACGCCATGATGTGCCGCTGGACGACGCGCGGCGGAGAGCGGCTCGCCCTGCCGGGCGCCAAGCCTCGCGATCAGCACTTCGTCGATCGCCCGGTCTACGACCTCGCCATCCGCACCTGGCTGCGCGACTTCCTGGATCGCTGGTGCGCGCTGGATCGCGATGGCATCACGCCGGTGGTCACGGTTTAGATCCCGCCCGGCGCCCCTCACGCCCCCTCCGCCTCCCTGGTGCGGATGTGCTCCGGCCGCACGCCGATCCCGATGAACCGTGCCGGGATGCCGCGCAAAGCCGGGAACCAGTCGAGGAGCTTTAAGGCCAGCGGCGGCTTCGGTTGCGCGGTGCCGGCCAGCACCGGCCGGATCACGCGATTCTGGATGGTCCGCTGGAACGCCTGGGTCACCCGCGTCGGCCATTGGCGACGCGCCTGTACGCGGGCGAGATGCTTGAGCGTCACGGCACCGGCGCGCAGCGGCTCCGCCAGAATGTTGGCGGCCGCGACGGCGTCCTGAACCGCGAGATTGATGCCGACGCCGCCGATCGGCGACATCGCGTGGGCGGCGTCGCCGATGCACAACAGACCCGGCCGGTACCACTGCGGCAAGCGGTCGAGCGCGACCGTGAGGAGCCTCACGTCATCCCAGCTTTTCACCTCGTTGACCCGCTCCCCGAGCCACGGCGACAGCGCGAGGATCATGCGACGAAAATCCCCGATGTCGCGTTTCATCAGCTCGTCGGCCGAACCTTTCTGGATGACGTAGGCGCATTGCCAATAATCGCCGCGGTCGACCATGATCAAAATGCCGCCTGTTTCAAAGTGGCCGAAGGCTTCGGCATAGTCGTCGGGCCGGCGCGACAGCCGCATCCACAGCACGTCCATCGGGGCGCCGAGGTCCTCGACCTTCAGGCCGGCACGTTCGCGTATGGTCGAGTGCCTGCCATCAGCGCCGATCACCAGGTCGGCGCGGATCTCCGCTACTCCGGCTTCAGAGTCCGCTCGCACGCCGGCGATCCGACCGCCTTGCTCGATGAGATCGGTCGCTTGCGTCCTCATCATGAGATGGAAGCCGCGATAGCGCCGGCCGCGGTCGGCGAGGAAATCGAGGAAATCCCATTGCGGCATGAAGGCAATGAATTTGCAGGCGCCGGGCAGCCTGGTGAATTCCGCCATCGTGACCCGGACATTACCGATCTCGCCGACGAGGCGCTCGACCTTGCGGTGCGGCAGGCGCAGGAACGCCTCGAGCAATCCCAGTTCCTGCATCAGTTCCAGAGTCGAGGGATGGATGGTGTCGCCGCGGAAATCGCGCAGGAAATCCGCGTGTTTCTCCAGCACGACCACATCGACGCCGGCGCGTGCCAGGAGGTACCCCAGCATCATGCCGCCCGGCCCGCCGCCGACGACGCAACATTGCGTGGTGAGTGCGTTTATGCTCATGAGACCCCCCAAGGCGGTCGAAGCTTAGAGGTTCCGCCGCGCCAGATTGGCGAGGCGCCGCCGCAGAGCGCGCTGTTCAATGCGCTGTTCAATCCTTGGCGCTGCGGATTGTCCTTGTCCCTGGCGCGAGGTCATCCCCGTGCCCGACAGCCCTGCATCCTAATGAGAGAGTTAAACCACGCGCTCCGCGAAGTCATCATGGATGCCGCTTGAAAGCCCTGGTGGGTGCGGGTGCCGAATCATGGCCTGCGGTACCGGCGATGGACCTCCGGCTGTGGGCGCCGTTGCTCGTTCGTGTCCCACGAAATGACGGGCGTGTCGATCGCTTTAACGACCGCACAGACTCCTTCGACCCTTGCTTCGCGGCGAAAATTTTACCGAAGTCGCGACCGAGTTCGGCGAAGTCGGCGGCCAGTTCATAGCATAGCGTCAGTTTGCGGGTTTCATCGTTCCAACGGGCATTGATGAAGCCGCAACTTTGCATCTCCAATGTGAACGGAACAGGCCAAGCCAATTCGCCCGCGGTAAATCCGGCCACGGTCTCCAGCAATCGTAGCGTGCGAAAACTTTGGGCGTATGAAGCGAGATCGCCCTTGCCCTCGCCATAGATTGTTTCGATCTCTACGCTCGGTTCGTCGGGTTGACGCCGGTGGGGCTGCAGCACCTTATGCCACGAAGACGAAGCCCTCTCGAAATCCCTTTTGCAACTCTCTCGGCGGTCAGCGGGCAATTTCATTTCGTTGGCCAGATCCACCATCGCATTTGGGTCGTTGCCGACCGTCAGGCATACGATGTGGTAGGCGCGCTGCTGATCGAGGCTATGCTCATCGTAGAAGGCCAGTGGTTCTCCCTCTTTTCGATCGCGTCGGGCGCTGAAAAACCACCCCTTCGTCGCGTCGGTGAGCACGCGATGCGTGAGAGCCGTCCCGACCCATAGCATTCTCAGGATGGCAAACTCGTCTGCCGCATCCTCCTCCCGGCCAAGGACAGGAAGCTCAAGGTCGGCTATGGCTGCATGCGCCAACTCGTGGAGAAACACGAACAGCATATTGCCGACAACAAAATGCACTGCATTTTCGCGCTCCTCCTGCGTCAATTTCTTTAACTGAGGATGATCCTTGAGGTTGCGCGCGACCTCGACGATTCGGCCGTGGAGTTCCCCCGATGCGGTCACTCGTGCCTTGATTTGCTCCGAATCAAGCGGCGTCGGTTGCGAAACGCCTGCGCCCGCGCTCAACAGCAGCGCGAAAAACGCCGCCCAACTGCGCAGACAAGACCGGATGACGTTGTTGGACCGGCCACCGGCTCCAATTTGCCGCTCGTATGCCACGGCTCCCACGCCTTGCTTTCCCCGCTACATACTGGAAGACGTTGCCCTCCCCCGGAGGGCGTGATTGACGCACGCCCCCCAATTTGGACATTGATTCTGGAGATCGTCAATCCGTCCGGATTATTTCTCAGGACGATTTGTGTTTACGCGAGCGCTTGTAGCACTGTGAGCCGGAACACGGTTGCGTGACGCGGTCCGGATTTTGGCTGGTGCACCCACCGCCGGTACAGCTGGCGGGGTTCGTGAGCCCGGTCTCACTGGATGCCGCGCCTTTGTGTTTTGACGCTGCATACGATGCGCTGGGTACGGCAACAATCGCCGCCAATGCAATCGCAGCTACTACTACGCTGATCTTCGAAGTCATGAGAAGTTCTCCCACAGGGGTAGCATCATGGCAAACGGAAGTGTCTACGCTGTTGCTGCCCCGTACGCCGGGCAACATGTGGCGCCGCTTATGAACAGCTCATGAATTTCAGCCAAAGTTCCGGCAAGGGATTGTCCAAAACGCTGATATTGCTTGCCGACCGTCCGAAAAGCGCAGCCCACCGCTCGCCCGCGATCATGGCGGTCCGCGATTTTTGCGATATTGCCCCGGCGTCGTCCGAATATGCCGCTTGAAAGCCTTGGCGAACGCGGCCACCGATTCATATCCGGCAGCCGCCGCGATGGTCTTCAATCCCTCCTCAGTTGATCGCAGTCGCAACGCCGCGGAATTCAGCCGGAGGCGGGTGAGATAACGAAGCGGCGGCTCGCCGACCAACTGCGAGAATTTCGCCGCGAAGACGGAGCGCGAAAGCGCAACGCGATCCGCCAGCGATGAGATTGTCCACGGCCCTTCGGGCTCGGCATGCATCAGTGCCAGCGCGCGTCCGATATGCTTGTCGCGCGCCGCCGCCAGCCAACCTGACGGGACGCGATCGGCATTTTGCTCGAAAAACGCGCGGACGGCCTGAACGAACATGAGCTCGGCCAGCCGCGTCACCACCGCCTCGGCTCCCGGGCGGTCGGAATCAAGTTCCTCAAGAATTTTCACAACGGTCGTCGCAAGCCAAGGCGCGGGGCGTGCCGTCTGCTGCTTAAAATGGAGGAGCGGCGGGAGAATAGCCAGCAGGGGGTCGGTCGCGTCATTGGCGAATCGCAGGCAGCCACAGATCAAGCGTGTGATGGGTCCATTGCGACCCGCGCGAAGCTCCTTCCGCGCCTTCGGGTCGTCGCAGTTGACAATATCGGCGACCGGCGTTGTCAGCGCGTCCCGGATGACGTGAGCATCGCCTGTCGGCAATATGACGTGGTCCCGCTCCGACAACTGAATCGGTTCAGCTATGCCTGCCACTTCGAGCCAGCACGTGCCGCGAGCGATGATATGGAACGCAGATCCTCTAGCGGAGAGACTGAACCCCCAAGGGGCGTCCAATTTCATCGGGAAGTAGACAGCGCTTTGAAGGCGGATCGACCCCAGCAAGTCGGTGAACAAATCGTCGCGCCAGCCATGGGACGCGAGCTTTTCGGCGCTCGTCGGGGAGGCTCGTTTCATGGCCGCCTCCAACCGCCCGCTCGGGTTTGGGAGGATGCACATCGTTCGCAGCCGATCGGTCGGTCAGGGGGCGAAGGGATATTGTCGCGCATGGGCTTGCCCGGTTGGTCCCAACACGTGACCGGGCTAGCGCTGACCCGTAACCCGATGCTTCGATCCGGATCGAAGCATCGGGTTACGGAAGGCGTATATAATTGGACCATAATGTTCCCCCACCGTTTTGGCTCTGACCGAACCGTTCGGTCAGATGGGGAGGGCAGGAAGAAGAGCAATGACCGAACGGTTCGGTCAACACAATTTGATTGGAGAATATCTCGTGGAAGTTGTCACCAGACTGAGAGACACATTATATCGCGAACCGAACGTCTCCACCGTGGCGTCCCTGATTGCGGACCCGGCCCGTGCCGCGATGCTGAGCGCTTTGCTTGATGGCCGGGCGTTGCCTGCGGGCGAACTGGCGTACGCATCGGGCGTAACCGCGCAGACCGCGAGCTCCCACCTCTCGAAACTCCTTGCCGGTGGCCTGCTTGCCTTGGAAACCGCGGGACGACATCGTTACTACCGGCTGGCCGGTTCTCATGTCGCGCAGGCGATCGAATGCCTCGCGGCGATCCAGGCGGCTCAGCCCGCCAGAAGAAAAGCTCTGGACGCGGAGGCGCAGAAGCTGAGATACGCACGTGCTTGCTACGATCATCTCGCCGGACGACTTGGGGTCGCCGTAACACAAGGTCTGCTCGAGCGCGGATTCCTCGCTGTGGCGGCGGAAAAGCGGTATGACGTCACGCCAGCCGGTGTCGCGTGGTTCGCCGGTGTCGGCCTCGATGTGACCGCCCTCAAGCCAACGCGGCGCGGACTGGCCCGGCAATGCCTCGACTGGACCGAACGGACCCACCATCTCGCCGGGCCGCTGGGCGTACAGTTCATGAGCCTGCTTTGCGAGCGCCGATGGCTGCGGCGCTCGAAGGACTCTCGCGCCGTCCGCATCACGCCGCGGGGGTGCACGGAAATGAAGCGCCACCTCGGCGTGGATTATTATGCGTTGTGACAGCGCCGATGGCCTGGTCCCGTCCCTCCGCGCCAAATAACGACCATGCGGGCCATGCCATCTTGTCCTCGTCGACCTGCCCGCGTGTCGACCCCACTGGCGCCACTTGTGTCGCGGTTGCAGTCCCTATCAGCGTCGAACCCGAAGCCGCGATCGCTGACGGCGTCGCGTCGGTGAAATCCCTACGTGACAACATGGGCCCTCCTTGGCGTTGAACAAGTGTCGGAACAGAACCATAGAATGTGGGAGGACTGGCGGAAGTGCCAATTCATGTAATAATCACCAGACCAGTTCTAGGAAACGAGCGAGAGCAGCATGTTTTCCATGCGAGCCTGGTTGGCTGTCAGCGCACCCGCCAACGCGCGTTTGTCATCCTGAAGTCCCACCGCGTGTTATTTCGGCTCAGACGCCGCTAAGCCCCGCGATCACCTGCGCCGCGAACGCCTTCGTGCCCAGCGGACCGCCGAGGTCGCGCGTGCGATGATGAGGCACCGCGATGGCGGCATCCACGGCGTTGATGATTCGCCGGCTGGCCGCAGCGAACTTATCCCCGCGCCCCCGCTCTTCCAGCCATGCGAGCAGCATTGCGGTCGACTCGATCAGCGATGTCGGGTTGGCGAGATCGCGTCCCGCAATATCGGGCGCCGATCCGTGCTGCGCCTGGGCAACCGCGAAATGATGCCCGGCATTGAGCGAAGCGCCGATGCCGAGGCTGCCGGCAATCTCGGAGGCTTCGTCCGACAGGATGTCACCGAACATGTTGGTGGTGACGATCACGTCGAACTGGGCGGGATCGCGGATCAGCAATGCGGCCATGGCGTCGACCAGGCGCTCCTCGCAGTCGATGCCGGGATGCCGCGCCGCCACCCGCCGCGCGCAATCGAGGAAGAAGCCGTCGGACAGACGCAGCACATTGGCCTTGTGAACGACTGTGACCTTGCGGCGGCGGCGCGCCGCGAGCGAGAACGCCGCCTCGACGATGCGCTCGGAGCCGTCGCGGGTGATCTTGCGGACGGCGACCGCAACGTCCGGGGTCGGCATGAACTCGCCGGGACCCATGTGCATGGAGCGGTCCGCATAGAAGCCCTCGGTGTTCTCGCGAACGATCACGAGGTCGATGTCGCGCCCGCATCGCGGCGGCAATCCGGCCCGCGAGCGCGCCGGCCTGATGTTGGCGAACAGGTCGAGCCGCTTGCGCAACTCGCCGGACGGGTTGAGTCCGCCCTGGGCGACCGGCGGGTATTCGTTATGCGACACCGGCCCCAGAATGACGCCGGCGGCGCGCTTCGCCTGCGCGACCACTTCGTCCGTGATAGTAGTGCCGGCCGTCTTGAGTGAATCGAATCCGATCGCGGCCGTCTGAAGGGTCAGGTCGAGCCCGAAGATACGGTCGGCTTCACGCAGCACATCGATGGTGGCGCCGACGATCTCCGGCCCGATGCCGTCGCCCGGCAGGACGAGGAGGTGGGTCGCTCCAGCGTGAAGTTGGGGGTCGCCTGTTTCGGCTTGATCTGCCAAACGTCATCTCCTGTTACGCCGAAATTAAACGAATTAACGGTGGACCGCGCGCCAGTCACGCTTGCATGACCATACTTCGGTGCAATCATACTGACGAATCAGCACGTGATCCTCCAGCATCGTACGGTCATGGCAAGACTTGTTCCTGAGCGACGCGACCCATCCAAATCCCCTCAAGCCTCGAACCGAAAATCCGCCCGCAAGCGCAAGGCGAAAGCTGTGCTCGACCGGCCTGCCTTGCCGCCGGGTTGGCACAGCAGCGACGACCACGAAATCACCCTGCGGCGCTGGCGCGGGCGAACCGAAATCCTGTCCGTCAAGGCGCTTGAGGCGGACCATCCCTATTTCGGCACGTTCCGCGCGCAGTCGGCCAGCGGCGGCAGCTATGAGGTGGAAATCCGCAGCCTGAACGAGTTGACCAATTCTTGCGGTTGCATCGACTACCGCGTCAATGGGCTTGGTACGTGCAAGCACATCGAGGGAACCATCGCCGCAATGGGGCGTGGCCGGGTCAAGAGCTTCCGTGCCGCCAGAACGACGGGCAGCTCGCGAGTCGAGGTGTTCCTCGATCGCCGCACGTCTCCCGTACCGATGATCGTGTGGCCGGCAGAGAGTCCGGGTCGGACCTTCAACTCCGCCCGTGAATGGCTTGCACCCTACTTAGCGGCGGATGGGACGCTCACACGCGACCCTGGGCAAATCGAACGCTTGATCGCCGCATGGGATCGCGCGCCCGGGCGAATTCGCGCAATGGTGCGGGTGTCCCGTTATTTCACGCCGTGGCTTGATCGCCTCCGGCGCGGGCGGCAGCGCGTTGAGGCCCGCGCAGCTTTCGAAGCCGAGCTTAAGGCCGGCCGCGAAACGCTCGATATCGTGAAGCACCCGCTGCTGCCCTATCAGCGCGAGGGCGTCCTGCATCTGGCGTTCGGCGAGCGCGCCTTGCTGGCGGACGAAATGGGGTTGGGCAAAACCATACAGGGCATTGCGGCGTGTGTCCTGCTGGCGAAACTGAAACAGATCGAGCGTGTTCTGGTGGTGTGCCCGGCATCCTTGAAGGCCGAATGGGAAGAACAGATCGCCCGATTCTGCGACCGCTCCACGCGCCTTGTCTTCGGCTCAAGAGCACAGCGTCACGCCGCCTACCGGGCCCCTGCGTTCTTTACGATCGTCAACTACGAGCAGATGCTCGGCGACGCCGAAGAGATCAACAGCACGCTCAAGCCGGACATCATCGTGCTCGACGAGGCGCAGCGGATCAAGAACTGGCAGACCAAGACGGCCCGTCGCGTCAAATCCTTGCGTTCGCGCTACGCCTTCGTGCTCACCGGGACTCCGCTGGAAAACCGCATTGATGAACTTTATTCCATCGTCCAGTATCTCGACCCGGAAATCCTTGGACCGCTGTTCCGCTTCAACCGCGACTTCTACCAGCTCGACGAACGGGGCCGGCCGGTCGATTACCAAAATCTCGCGGATCTGCGGACGCGCCTTCAGCCAGTACTGTTGCGCCGGCGTAAATCCGACGTCGAGGCGCAGTTGCCCGGGCGTACAGTCAAGACTTACTTCGTGCCGATGGCGGAAGAGCAGCAGTCGCGCTATGAGGACTATTACGCTCCCGCCAGGCAGCTTATAGCCAAAGCCCAGCGCCGCCCGCTGACACAGGCGGAATTCGAGCGGCTGCAGATGCTGCTCGCCTGTATGCGCATGGTCTGCGACACCCCGGCGATCCTCGACCCGACCTGCCGCATCAGCCCCAAGCTTGAGGAGCTGGAGGGCATTTTGGATGACCTCCTTGATGAGCCCGACCGCAAGGTGATCGTGTTCTCCGAGTGGGAGCGGATGCTGACCATGGTCCGCGAACTTGCCGGCGAAATGGGCGTCGATGCCGCGTGGCACACCGGGTCGCTGCCGCAGCCGCGGCGGCGGGCCGAGATCAACCGGTTCAAGCACGATCCCGCCTGCCGGCTCTTTCTGTCGACCGACAGCGGCAGCGTGGGCCTCAATCTTCAGGTCGCCAGCGCAGTGATCAATGTCGACCTGCCATGGAATCCCGCCAGGGTCGAGCAGCGCATTGCCCGCGCCTGGCGCAAGAACCAGACGCGTTCCGTCAGCGTCATCAATCTCGTCACCGAAGATTCGATCGAGCACAACATCCTGCACCTGCTCGGCCGCAAGCAGGCGCTTGCCGATGGTGTCATCGACGGTGCGGGCGATCTCGCAACTCTGAAGATGCCGTCGGGTGGGCGCGCCGCACTCGTCGAACGCATGCAGGCCATCATGGCGACGGCGCCGCGCCTGGCGACGCGCGTGCGTCCGCCCGAGGAAATATTGGTGGCCGACCTCGT
>WNFT01006185.1_pt1 | contig 10530 bp, 10 predicted proteins | sample 5400191 | NCBI WGS metagenome assembly WNFT01 (sample SAMN13153359, study PRJNA577476) | soil metagenome | isolation source: 80 cm saprolite under Madrone tree | place: USA:California | collected 2016-06-14 | reverse complement strand
ACCCAACGGCTGAATGGATTTCGCACCAACTCACCGAGGCCTATGGTTGGAAAGTAGCACCGCGATACATTCGTGACCGCGACGCCGTCTACGGTGACGTCTTCATCCGCCGCCTTCGGGCGATGGGCATTCGGGATCGGCCAACCGCGCCGCGATCGCCGTGGCAGAACGGATATTGTGAAAGGGCGATCGGTTCGATCCGGCGGGAATGTCTTGACCACGTTGTCGTGTTCGGCGAGCGGCATCTCCGCCATTTGCTGCGATCTTACGCAACCTACTATAACGAGGCTCGCACGCACCTTTCGGTCAACAAAGGACGCGCCGTCGCCGCGAACAGTACATGCCGTTGGTCGCATTTTGCCTATGCCATTTCTTGGCGGACTTCATCATCTGTACGTGCGAGTGTGAATTCCGACAGGCACACCGGTCGTTTGGGGCTGACCATGATAGGTCAAGCTCGAGCCGGAGCCCGTTCCAAGCGCCGTATTCCGGCCGACGCTGATCTCGCTCGGAATGGTTGATTGCACCGGCCGCGGCAATGTATTCACCATTTGTCAAGAATTGTGCGACGCGCTCGTGTAGACCGCATAGAGCGCGTCGACCTCGCTAGTAGATCATTGATTGTCTCCGCAGGTGCAGCCTGCATATTGTCCGCAACTTGTCCGCAACGAAATGCGGGGTCGGAGACCGGTTCGATGACTGGGTGGTGGGTCACCAGTTTGAGCCCAACTGTCTCCACCACCCAGTCTTCAGGTATAGAACTCCGCGGGTGATACGCGCATTTGTCCCGTGTGAACAGCGGGGCTTTTTCGAGCTCGTCCTTGTCTCCGCGTCAGTCTCTGCAAGACAAAAAGGCGGATCTGGGCCCTCCGTCTCTGCATCGAAAAATTCCGTTCCCGACTCGGTGAGCGCCCGGGCGTAGGCGCGAAGCCGGACAAATACGTGGCCGTGATTCCAACCTTTTTTGGCTGCCTGAGGCGGCGTCCCAGGAGGAGTGTCGCAGCTATTCCGGATTGAGCCCGAGCGCTTCGAACTGCCGGCTCCATTCGGGCGGCGGATCGCGGAGCCGCTCAATGCCGATGCCGCGGGGCAGGCGGCCTTCTACTGCCGCTTTAACAAGATTGGGGGCGAGGAAAGCGAGTGAGATGGTCATGTTGACTTGGCGAACGCTGCACTTCTCGCGCTCGCAAAGCGCTGCGATGGTCGTTACTCGACCAGAGAGGACATCATCGAGCCACTGACGTCCTCGCGCGATGGCGCTGATCAGACGCGCTCGGCGTTCGAACTGTTCCGGACGGGATTCTTTTCGCGATGCATGATGTGGGAGCAGGATCTGGCGGGACCGTTTGGATGGCGGTTTTTGCCAGGGAATGGTGAGCGACCGATCATCCAGGTAATCGGATGCTTCTTCCTCGTTGTCTGCTTTGAGTTGAAGAACCAGCTTGTCCTTGTGCACTACAATGCCGGTGACCAGCTCTACGAGATCATCGCGACCCTCTAAACGCACTGCGAGGTGCTCCTTGAGGAATTTCACAACGACCTCTTCGATATCCACTGCGGGGATGCGAGAGATTGATCCGGCCGAAGCGGTCTTTGCCTCTCCTTGCAGAAGCGGCGTCGATACGTAGTAGCGATAGCGGATGCCAGCTTTGGTGGCGTGGGTTGGGATCATGCGATGGCCGGCATCGTCGAACAGCAGTCCTGTCAGCAATTGGTCGGACTTGCTGCGCACGACGGTCCGGTGCGACCATTGGGCTAGTGATTTCTGCCGAACCGCCTCAAATAGCTCGCGATCCATGATCGGCGGTTGCTCACCTGGCAGTATCTCATTCTTGTATTTGACCTCGCCGATATAGAAGTGGTTGCTCAACAGGTAGTACAACGCGCCGCGGCCGAACGGAATGCCACCGCGTGTCTTGCCCGACGACAAGTTTTGGATTTTTGTCCTGATGTTTCGTTCTTTGAGGTCCCGAACCAGTTCGTTAACACCGCCGAGTTCCAAGTAGCGTCGGAAGATCGACCTGACCAGCTCAGCTTGAGCATCGACGATGGCAATCTTACCGTCCTTCATTTCATAACCGAGAGGTAGGTTGCCTCCGACCCACAGGCCCTTTCGTTTTGATGCCGCGATCTTGTCCCGGATCCGCTCGGAGGTGACCTCCCGCTCGAACTGGGCAAATGACAGAAGCACATTGAGCGTCAGCCGCCCCATCGAGGTCGTCGTGTTAAATTGCTGCGTGACCGAGACAAATGAGACACCGTGGGCGTCGAACAATTCGACCAGCTTGGCGAAGTCCGCCAGCGACCTCGTTAGACGATCGACCTTGTAGACAACAATGACATCGATCTTCCGGGCGCGAATATCTTCCAGCAATCTCTGAAGGTCGGGACGGTCAGTGGATCCGCCAGAGTACCCACCATCGTCATATCGGGACCGGATCAGGGTCCAGCCGGCATGAGCCTGACTCCTGATATAGGCCGAGGCCGCCTCATACTGGGCGTCGAGAGAGTTGAACTCCTGGTCGAGCCCATGTTCGGTGGAGACGCGGGTATAGATCGCACAGCGGACCGACTTGGCAGAAGGGGACTTCATGGCCGGCCCCCGGTCGCCGGTCGATCCGCTTTATCCCGGAGTCCAAAAAACCGCGGACCGTTCCACTTGGTGCCGGTGATCGCGAAGGCGACCTTGGTGAGGCTGTCATAACTCTGGCCATTCCAGGCAAAGCCGTCAGGCATCACCATCACCCGCTGCGACTGTCGATCCCACTCCCGTACCAGAACGGTGCCGGGTGTAAGCTCCGTTCGCTTCTGGTCAAAGCTGGCCAGCCGGGCGGATATTGCCGGACCACCTTCCTTCGTAACCGTTCGATCCAGCACTTGCCTGGTTGCGTGCTCGAGGTCGCCAAAGCGATCAGCCTGGATCCGGTAAGTAATGACGGCAAACAGCAGGTGCCGCGTTAAATGAGAAGGAGCCGGCCTTTGAAAAACACTCTGCCAGCGTGCACGCAGCCCGTTGAGATCGAGACCGCGCAGATGCGCGATCTCGTCCTCAACAGAGATTTTGGCCGAGGCACGACCATTGCGACGTTTCTTCTGCATCGCATCAGGCCGCCTGGTTGGCCCGGTTAGCAGCTATGCTCGGGACTTTGCCATCCTTGATGCGATAGACCCGACCCTTATCGGTTTGCTCTGAAACAAGATTGAGCCCGAGCTTCTTGCGGACGACACCGGCCAGAAAGCCGCGAACCGAATGCTGCTGCCATTCCGTCACAGTCATGATCGCTGCGATCGTTGCACCGGCCGGCGTCCGCAGCATCGCAATGATGCGAGCGTGCTTGGTATCGGATCGGGCGGCCGATCTGGACGCCGGAGGTGCTGATCTCCTAGACGCGGGCCTAACGGTCTTTCGAGTCGAGCGGGTGGCAGCCTTCGACTTGGATTTGGGCTTGGTCATCGGATCCTCTGAGGTTGCGCGGCGCCATCCGCCGCACCACCTCAGCCCCGCCTGGGCAAAAGACCCGGCAGGGCTAGCTAACGAAGCGCGCCTCGGACGCTTCAAGTCACCACAGCAACGCTCCGATCCGACACAAAGGCCAGTCAATTCTGAGCAAGATAGTTGCTCATATTCTTCAATCGTTCTGAGCCCTTCGCAGTATTTTGACGGATTCTGCGCGGCTAGCGTCCCGCCGCTGTTCGGGCGGGCTTTTGCAAATTGGCGACCGATCTCCAGACTCTAAATTTGAGCTCTTTAGGGCAAAATCGCCCACAGTCTCCCGCCGATATTTGAAATATTCCAGTTTTCCGGAGACAACGCCCGGAGACCGCAACAAGTGCATGTTGAACATGGGCGGCGGTAACCAATCGTGCTCAGAGCACGGGGGATCATAATCTCCTGTCTCAAACGAATTTCCTTTGTAGTTTCAATGCGGCTTGCCAGGTACTCGCTAGGTACTGCGCGGGGGCCGTTAGCAGCTATGGAATTTTGGCGAGGTCACGCCAAACCTTTTTGCCAGCCGCCTCCATGGCATCAGCAATATGCAACAAGTCCAGTTCTTCACCGAGCAAGAGACATGCGTCGCACTCTAAATATGGTTTCAACGCATTCGGGTTAAGTGCACCGCCGCCACTGATGGTAACTTTGTGTCCTCGCTCCATCAGTGTTGCTGCGTAATATCCAGCAACGTCGCTATGACTGAGCACTGCTATCTTCATTTGCTCGGGACCTTCTGCTTGCAAGAAAAGTCCCCCAATTAAGAGGGACTGAAGTTTATGTAGTCCAGGGAGGTCTACATGTAGAGCGTACCACAAGTTGCCGTTTATTGCGTGGCCGTGGCTCTACCAGGCAAACGCCTTAGCGTGCGTACGGTGGGCCATACGCTGAGGTAAGGCCACGGCACAGCGGAGAGCGTGGCGAAGTAGATATAGAGCAGCATGTCGAATCTCCTTAAGGGGGATAGAAGAGGGAGCGCAGGTGGTCTCTCAAACGCTCCCAGCGGCCTTTGTAATTGGCAAGACACTTAGCCGAGCAGAACGACTTGAGATCGTAGTAGTGGCGGGTGAGGCCGAACTTACTTCCGCAGACGCTACAACGCTTCATGCTGTGCCTCCGCATTTACGCGAAGGACAAAGCGAACGTACTTTAACTGGCCTTCTGCTAAGCAGAAGCGACCGCAGTACAACTCACGGGTAAACAGGGCTTCGATTTCAGCGTTGGGAGTTTCGCACTCAACGCAACTAGGCGTGGGCTTGGAGAGTAGCAACATGGCGCACCGTCCTTTCAAAAGAACTGCACGCCCCTAATTGTACCACGCGAATCACGGCCGCTTCACACTGCGCCCTTTACCATGCCTGATGGTCCTTGGAACGCGGCGCTGGATGTCCGCGTTGGGTCCAAAGCTGACTTGGCCGGAGAGCGTCTGAACGTCTGTTCTTCCGCAGACAGCGGACATCGCAAAATTACGAGCCATCATTTCTGAGGCGATTTACTCGCTTTCAATAACTGAAGGGAGCGAGCCTTTAGGGGCGGGGTGAGGCAACCCACTCAAGTGGGTTTTTCCTTTTTTCAAAACTTGGGATTTTTGCGTATGAAGCAGGACCACCGGTCCGCAGCCAAATCCGGCTAGAGATTTGACCACCCCCACCCCTAGGCTTTACGGCGCTGCGGCTCAAAACCAAATCTCAACGCTTGCAATGTCTGCTTTAACCCAATGTACCGTCATCACTTGCTCAAGCCGCGACGTCCGAAAAGTGCCAACATCGGAAGTGGGCAATCTCATTCGATCAGCGTATCGGCGCAGGCGGTCAACGCGTTCTGCGCCGGCGCTTGGTCGGTCAGACCGGCAAGCCTGCCATGAGGAGGCCAGCCTCGTGGCGCTGGCGGTCGACTTTGAGCTTGTAGTGCTGGGTGGCGAGGTAGGCGGCCACCGAGAATTTCGGCTCGCGTTTCAGGACCTCTGCCGCGTGCGCGGCGGCCGCGACTGTGTTGCCCATCTGCGCGAACGTGGCGGCGAGGAAGGCATGATGCGTGTGGTCAGGCCGCGTGATCCGCGAAAAGGCTTCTGCGGCTTCGGCATATTTCTCGGCGCAGTAGCAGGCGCGCCCGAGGTGGTTCCAGAAGCGCTCTGGGTGGTAGGGGTTGAGGCGCATCGCCTTCTTGATCCAGTCGATGCCCTCCTCCGGCCGCCCCAGCCAGGTTAGAAGCTCGCCCTGCTGTACCACGACAAGGTCGTAGTTGGGGTTGAGCGCGAGCGCCCGCTCCTGATGGTAGGCGGCCTTGTCATGATCCTCGTGCATCAGGTTCAGCGCGGCGAGGATCCGGTGCACGTCGCTGTCATTGTCATCGAGCGCCAGCGCTATCTCCACCTCCGCGGCCACCTGCTGGAAGGTGGCATCGCGATCCGCGCACCACCCATAACCCCACGTCTGGCCCAGTACGCATGCCTTCCAGGCGTGAGCGTGAGCATAGCTCGGGTCGAGCACGAGGGCGCGGTCGAGCAGGCGCTGCGCTTCGGCGTTGTCTTCCCGGATCGAGCGGTGGTGCAGTACCTTGGCGGCCAGCACGCACTCATAGGCCGCCATGTTGTCGGTCGGCTTGCGCTTCGCACGGTCGTGCGTGGCGGCCTCGACGCGGCCAGGGAGCGTCGCGACGATCGCGCGGGTTATCTCGTCCTGGATGGCGAAGATATCCTCGAGCTGGCGGTCATAGCGTTCGGCCCAAATGTGCCGGTCGGTTTCTGCGTCGATCAGCTGCACCGTGACGCGGATGCGATCACCCGCCTTTCGCACGCTCCCCTCGAGGACGTATTCGACGCCGAATTCGCGCGCGACCTCCTGCACCTTCACCGCCTTGCCCTTGTGCACGAAGGTCGAGTTGCGAGAGATGACGAGCAGGTCATGGAAACGGGACAGCTCCGTAATGATGTCCTCGGTGAGACCGTCGGCGAAGAATTCCTGCTCCGGATCGCCGCTCATGTTAACCAGCGGCAGCACGGCGATGGACGGCTTCTTGGAGATTGCCGTCGCTACCGCAGCATCCTTCGTGTTCTCTGGCGCGGTTTTTTGGTCTTGCTCAAGCCTGACCCGAAAGACGCGGATCGGACGGGCGATATTCTTGACGCTTTGGTCGCCGAGATCCTCGAATGCCACGTCGTCCAATCGGTCGCCGACCTGATCACGCACCGCGCCCGAGACACAGATGCCGCCCGGCTCGGCGAGCATTTCCAGGCGCGCCGCGACGTTCACGCCGTCGCCAAAAATGTCGCCTTCCTCAACAATCACGTCGCCCAGATTGATGCCGATGCGAAACTGCATCCACCGCGCCGGCGAGACGTCGGAGTTGCGTCGCGCCATCCGGCGCTGAATCTCGGTCGCGCACAGCACGGCATCGGCGACGCTATGGAATTCGACCAGCATGCCGTCGCCAGTGGTCTTGATGATTCGGCCGCGGTTTTTCGCGATGGCCGGATCGATGAGCTCGATCCGATGGGTCTTGAGACGCGCGAGCGTGCCCGTCTCGTCGACCTCCATCAGCCGACTGTAGCCGACCATGTCGGCGGCGAGGACCGCTGCGAGCCGGCGCTCTGGTCCAGGCACGTCCATCTCTTCGGTTCCTTCACCGACCAGTCTAACAGATGCGAGGCTTTTGCCCAAGCTTGTGATGGCGTTCGCAGGCGAGGCTTCATTGATCCACCCCTGGGAAAGGGGCATGCCTTGGCGAAGGCCAGATTTTGCCAATGCCCGACGACGGGAGCAACCTGAGGCTCAACAAGCCGATCACTGTGTGGAACAGGAGGATGTCATGCAAGCCATGGCCACTGAAACTTTCATCGGCAACATGCGCGGCCCGGTCATCAGACGAACGGATGCCGATTATGACGCTGTACGGAGCCTCTACAATCGGATGATCGACAAGAGCCCCGTGATGATTGCGCGGTGCACCGACGTCGCTGACCTTGTCACTGCGGTCAATTTTGCAAAACAAAACGATCTCCAAGCCGCCATACGCGGAGGTGGCCACAACGGGCCGGGCCTCGGCAGTGTCGACGACGGGCTGATGATCGACCTGTCGATGATGAAAGGCGTGCGGGTCGATCCCACCGCCCGCACCGTCCGCGTCGGTCCCGGCTGCACGCAAGGCGATGTCGACCACGCGACGCATATCTACGGACTTGCCGTGCCGGCCGGTATTGTCTCGACAACCGGTATCGCCGGCCTCACGCTGGGCGCGGCACCGGATACCTCACCAGCGAGGCAGCTCACACAAGTGGGCTTTTCTAATTTATTTCCAAAATTTTGCGCATGAACCAGGACCACCGGTCCGTAGGAAGAGTTGCCTAGAGATTTGACTACCCCCAACCCCCCAAATTTCGCGACATTTTTTTGCGCCGAAGCGCGGTGAGACTTCGGACGTCGTGGCAGAAAATAAATCGCCCGATTTCTGCTGCAGAAGACGCGGCTTGCCGCTCATCTCTTTTCGGCGGCCCGTAAGTATCGGATGTAGCAATCGGTTTTGTCCTGCTTGCAGTTAGCGGCCAGAACACGATCGGATTTCTCACACCTGAAACGTCGGTGCGGAAGAAAAAAATCCCTGAGTGGAAGTGGGGCCGGTCCGCGGGAAAGATCGCCCAGAGATTTGACCACCCCCACCCCACCCCGGCGACCTCGGTGACGGCGGCGATGTTCACAGCTAGGCGCTAAGAGAGCGGAACGGCCTAACTCGCATCGGTTCTACTCGGGACACTCGACGTCAACCTAAGTTTTTCGGACTTGCGCTGCCGGACTTAGGCGGGGAGATCATCAGACTGTTTAAGCCGCCCGCCCGAGGTAATCGGGGCCACAGAACACGACTATTCGCGCTGGGGATGATCTATTTCTAACGCTTCAGGCCCTGAACCGCTTGATCTGTGACATACAAGCGCAGAAGGGCGGAGTGAACGCAGACCTGATATTCATTTAACCCGAGCCGACGGCTGGGCTAACCATCCAAGGGAAGCCGGCGCTTTCGGTAAGCCCATTGGCGACATGCCGCTGAGCAAAAGCGAGCGTCCGATCTAGCGTTCTGAAATCCGCACTTGCAGACCTCGCAAGTGAGTAACTTAATGCGCTTGCGCGCCCGCAAATGCCGAGCATAGCACACCTGACATCGGCCCTTCACGACGACGATCCGGTTCGTAATCCCACAATCCGTGCAAGCGAAAGCGCCGCGTTAAGTAGCAGCTTGGCGAAGCCGAGCTGCACAACGGTAGGCGTCACGCAGGTGCCAAGATATCCTGTGAAAATGTCACCCATGAGAAAAGGATTGAATCGCACAAACACGGTTTCAAGAGAATGGCTGGCTGGCATAGTGCTTATGTTTGAGCAGCTTTTCCGCTTCTTGAATTTCGGGGAGATCTTGTCCCGTATCGAAATCGACGAGGACTGGTGCGAGCACCTCTGATACCCCCGCTCGGCCATTTGTGCTGTAAAGGCGCGCAAGTCCAAGTGCGCTGCGCAGCTCGAAAGTCTTCGTCTGTTGGCTTCGGGCGATTTCCAGGGCTCTATTGAAGGCATCTTCGGAACTGGAAACGTTCGGCGGGTCACAACGCAATAAAAGCTCACCCTGGACACGATGCAGTTCGGCATCGAGCCAATGCTGGCCGGATTGTTCCGTCCAGACGCTCAATTCTCTCAAAATTTCCAACCCAGTCTCGACTTGCCCTGCCTCTGCATTCGCCACGGCAACCTGCATCGCCCAAAATGGTTCACAAAGGTAGCAGTCATTTTCGTGAAGCAATGTCCAGCCTCGGCGCATATCGGCGAGACCGCTCATTCCATCGCCCGCGCGCCACTTTGCCAAGCCGTTTAGGTAGGTGCCGGCGGCCACATACAATGGCATCGCATGCTCGCGGGCGAGAGCAAGGATCGTCTCTGTTTGTTGCAACATGGGTGGATGCACCCCACATAGTCCGTCGAAAACGGCCTTTTGGACAAGCGCATTGGCTTGAGCAAGCGCGCGCTTTTCGCCAGGGGCGCTCACTGCTTCCCCGGCGAGCCGACGCGCTCGATCTATCCTCCCAAGCGGCCAAAGCACCAAAGCAAGGAACCTCATGATCACGGACGGCAGGTCCAGTGTCGACGCCTTGAAGGTCCCGGGATTCGGTTCGGCACTATAGATCGCGAGTGCTTGCTCAAGATGCACTCTCGCGTTCAAGTAATCGCCCGCGAGCCAGCAGGTCACCCCGCTTGTCCAGTGTGCGACGATTGCTGCCACCGGCAATTCCGGTCGCCGGTTGGCAGCGCTCATTATTGCCTCCGCCAACTCCCGCATTGGCGCGATCTCGCCGTGAGTCATGCAGGCATTGAACAGGCCCGAATGGATCGGCGCCAGTTCAACCGGATCATTGATGTCGGCTGCCAACTGTCGTGCGCGCGTCCATGCGGCCACCGTTTCGGGGGCGCTGTGCCCAAGGCTGCCCCGCAGCGCACGGCCATGTTCGATTTGAAGATGGAGCCGGTTCATGGTCCGGCCAGGCTCATCAGGCAGCTCATCGGCGATGGCAACCGCCTTGCCGAGATGTGCGATTGCCTCGGAATATGCCGAGCGTTTCAACGCCTGCTGGCCCGCCTTGCGCCACCACTCGAGGGCTGCCCCGCTCAGCCCCGCTTCAGTGAAGTGGTATGCAAGGACTTCCGGCTCGGTCTCGGCGATGACTGGAAACTGATCGCGCAGGACATCGCCAATGTGCTTATGAAGCAGTTGCCGGCGGCTCTTGAGTAGGCTCTCGTAAGCCGCTTCCTGAACCAACGCATGCTTGAAGCTATAGCTCGCTTCCGGCGGCGTCCCGCGGCGCAATAGCAGTTCGGCCTCTTCGAGCTGCCCCAGTGCGGCCCTCAGCGCCAGATCATCGCGCCCCGCCACAGATCGCAGCAGCGTGTATGAGAAGTCGCGGCCAATGGCAGCGCCTATCTGTGCCACCTCCTTGACCGGCGCCAACCGGTCGAGCCGCGCCATAAGCGAGTCCTGCAGCGTCGCGGGAATGGCGAGCGGTGGTA
>WNFT01006184.1_pt1 | contig 10530 bp, 7 predicted proteins | sample 5400191 | NCBI WGS metagenome assembly WNFT01 (sample SAMN13153359, study PRJNA577476) | soil metagenome | isolation source: 80 cm saprolite under Madrone tree | place: USA:California | collected 2016-06-14 | reverse complement strand
CACGGCGGATGATCTCGCCGCGCGGGGTGCGCACGGGAATGTTCTGCAGGTTCGGATCCGAGGACGACAGCCGTCCCGTGGCCGCCCCGGTCTGATTGAAGCTCGTGTGGATGCGTCCGGTCAGGGGGTTGATGAACCCCGGCAACGCGTCCACGTAGGTGGACTTGAGCTTCGACAGCTCGCGGTACTCGATCAACAACCGGGGCACCTCGTGTCCCATCGCGGCGAGCTGCTCCAGCACCTCATAGTCGGTTGAGGGACCGGTCTTCGTCTTCTTGAGGATGGGAAGCTGGTGTTTCTCGAACAACACGTGCCGCAGCTGGGGCGTGGAGTTGATGTTGAACTCGGTTCCGGCGGCGTGATAGATGGCGCGCTCGAGCTCCGTCAGCTCCCCCGCGAAGTTCCGTGAGATCTCGCCCAATCGAGTCAGGTCGATGCACACCCCCCGGGCTTCCATGTCCACGAGCACGGGCATGAGGGGCAGCTCGATCGTCTCGAGCAAGCTGACCAACTGGTGGTCTTCGAGCTCCGGCCGGAACGCGTGGTGTAAGCGCAGCACGATCTCGCTGTCCGCCGCACAGTAGCGCGCTGCGTCTGCCAGCGGCACCGCGGCGAACGGACGCTCCGCCTTGCCCCGGCCCACCAGCTCCGCGTACGTCCGCATCGCGAGGGACAGGCGCTCGCGCGCCAGCTCGTCGATGGCATGCGAGCGGCGCCCGGGGTCGAGCACGAAGCTCGCGAGCATCGAGTCGTACGATACGCCCGCGAGCTCGACCCCCGCTCGACGCAGCACCAGCCAGTCGTACTTGATGTTGTGCCCCGCCTTCGGCACGCGCGCATCGGCGAGCAGGTCTCGCAGGGGCGCCAGCGCCTCACTCGTGAGCGGCGGGAGGTTCTGCGGCGCCGTGCCGCCGGCGAGCTCGCCGTCGGATGCCACATGCCCGAAGGGTAGGTACCACGAGCGCCCGGGTGCAATCGCCAGCGACATGCCGACGAGCTCGGCGCGCATCGGATCGAGCGACGTGGTCTCCGTGTCGAGCGCGAGGAGAGGGGCCCGGCGCCACTCCGTCACCGCGGCTGCGAGCTTGGCGGGGTCGTCGACGATCGACGGCTCCACCAGGACCGCCGTGAGTGTCGCGAGCGACGGGGACGCCTGCTGCGCGGCCGGAGCGGGGTGCTCCGCGGCCGCGCCCTCGAGTGAGGACAGCTTCGGGATCAGCGACCGGAACTCGAGCTCTGTGAACAGCTCGGTGAGGCGCGCGACGTCGGGCGGGCGGACCCGCAGCCGCTCGAGGTCGAGGGGCAGTGGTACGTCGCGCCGGATGGTCACGAGCTCTCGCGACAGCCGCGCCAGGTCCGCGTACTGCTGCACCGCCTCCCGCGCGCGCTTGCCGGAAATCCGCTCCGCATTCGCCAGGATTCCATCGAGGTCGCCGAACGTCTTGAGCAACTCGAGCGCCGTCTTCTCCCCCACACCCTTCACCCCCGGCACATTGTCCGAGGTATCGCCCACCAGCGACAAGTAGTCCACCACGCGCTCGGGGGGCACGCCCAGGCGCTCGCTCGCGTTGGCTTGATCCACCCAGTGCTCTTCGACGGCCGCCGGCCCGCCGCGACCCGGGTTCAGAAGCGCGATGCCCGGGCCGATCAACTGGTAGAAGTCCTTGTCGCCCGACACGATCACCACCTGCAGTCCGCGCGCCGCGGTAGCGAGCGTGCCGATCACGTCGTCCGCTTCGTACCCTTCCACGCCGACCAACGGCACGCGGAACGCCTCCAGGATCTGCTCGATCCGCTCGACCGACCGGTCGAACTCCTGCTGCAGCTCCTCGGTGAGCTTCTCGCGCGTCGCCTTGTACTGCGGGTAGGTCTGATGTCGGAAGGACTCGCCCACGTCGTGCACCCAGGCGAGATAGTCGGGACGCCGCCGCTCGAGCAGGCGCAGCAGAAAGTTGGTGACCCCCCAGGCCGCCGAAGTATTCTCGCCGCGGCGCGTGGTGAGGGGACGGGCGATCATCGCGAAGAAGGCACGGTAGATGAGCGCGTAGCCATCAACGAGATAGAGAGTGGCGGGGGGTGTCGAACCGGGGCCGGGCATGTGCCGAAGAAAAATAGCGAGGCCGGAGCGGGTGGGGGAATGAAAAACCCCGCCCGAAGACGCGGGCGGGGGGACGCCGAATGGCGCGAGGCCGGTTAGCCGCGAACGACGTTCGCGGCGTGCAGCCCTTTTTCGCCAGCCTGCACCTCGAACTCCACGACCTGACCCTCGGCGAGGGTCTTGAACCCGTCCATCTGGATGGCTGAGAAGTGTACGAACACGTCCTCGCCGCCTTCCTGCTCAATGAAGCCGTAGCCCTTGGCGTCATTGAACCACTTCACTTTTCCCTTAGCCATTCGGTCTGCCTCCTGCAGAGTCACACATGGGGCGCGGAGCACCCGGCCCGGCACCGTGTCGGGCGCGATAGAAATGACACGCCGCGGAAGGGTTGTCAAGAAACCCCGACCCCACGCCGCCCAGCGCCCATAAATCAAGGTCAATCAATTGGTTGGGGTCACGTACAGGGCGCGATACAACTCCCGATTGCGCAGAACCGCGCGCACGTAGCCGCGCGTCTCCTGATACGGAATGAGCTCGACGAATTCATCCGGATCGTCGGCACCTGGCCGCTCGAGCCAGCGTTTCACGGGCACGCTGCCCGCGTTGTAGGCGGCCGCCGCCGCGTCGACCCGACCGCCAAAGCGCTGCAGCAGCTCCTGGAGGTGCGCGGCCCCGAGATGCAGGTTCAGATCCGGAACGGTGATCCAGTCCGGATAGAACGTCACGTCGAGCCCACGCGCCGTGAGGGCCGCTGTGCCCGGCAGGAGCTGCGCCAGGCCGCGCGCGCCGGCGGGTGAGAGCGCCTGCGCATCGAACACGCTTTCCTGACGCACGATCGCGACGAGCAGCAGTGGATCGACGCCGAATTCGGCGGCCTCTGCCTCGACGGCGCGGCGGTTCGGCCAGGGGAAGATGACGCGGAGCACGCGCGAGTCGTTCGGTGACTTGAGCGCCGCCTGCCAGCCGAGGCGCACGGCGGCGGGGCCGAATCCACGGGCCGCGAGTCCGTCGCCCCAGGCGAGCAGGGCGTCGATGTCCTGCTGCGCCGCGCGAGCGAGGACGGCGCGCACCTCTGCCTGCGCCGCGGTGTCGAGCCCGGCCAGGAGGAGCGTGTCGAGGCGGCCCAGCCACGTGGCGACGGCCGGCGAGGGGGCCGGCAGCGGAGCGGCCGCAATGCGGAGCGGCGGGAGGTCCACCTCGCGGCGCGCGCGCAGCCCGTAATAGCCGATCGAGTCCTCGCGCACTAACGCAAGCCAGGTGATGCGCGCTTGCGCCGTGTCGCCCCCCAGCCGCATCAGCCTGCCGAGCCAGAACCGCGCGGTGGTGCGCTGCGGGCCTGCCGCCGCCACTTCCGCCTGGAACAGGGCGGCGGCGCTGTCGCGCAGGCTGTCGCGCAATGCCTGCGCGGCGAGCCGGAAGCGCGCCAGCGAGGCGCGCAGGTCGGCGGGGTAGCGGGCGATCAGGTCACCGAACCAACGCGCCGCGCCCGACCAGTCCCCCCGATCCGCGAGCATGTCCCCGAGCATGTACAGCGCGGTCGGCGCGGCGGTATCAGAAGGGAAGGCTTGCGCGAACCCCGACAGCGCTTCCCTCGCACCCGCATCTCCCAAGCGAACGAGCACGCGGGCGCGGCGGTAGATGGCGAGCGCGCCGAGCGTGGGATCCGCGGCCGCGGACCGGTAGGCGCCTTCGGCATCGCGGAATCGACCGGCGGCGGCGAACAGCTCGCCGGCGAGCACGAGCGTCGCGGCGCTCGAGTCCCCCTGCCGGAGCGCGCGCTCGACCTCGACCCGCGCGTCCGCGGCGCCTCCGTGCCCCTTCATGGCACGAGCCAGCGCCACGCGCTCCGGTGGGCTGCGGGGTCGGAGAGCGTCCAGCGCCACGCCGACCGCCGCGGCGGCGTCGTCTGTTTCGGGCGCCCGCGCCATCAGGCCGTACAGCGCGTCGCGCGCCCGGCTCGAGTCTCCGTGCGCGAGCGCGAGTCGGGCGAGGTCGAGCGATCGGCCCGCCTGGGCGAACGCTTCCAGGGCACTCGCCGAATCGCCGGCGGCGAGCAGCGCCTGCGCCCGGGCGGCGCCGGCTTCGCGGGCCGCGGGTGCCGGCAAGTCGGCGAGCAGCCGGAATGCCACTGCGGTGTCGCGGGTAACGCGCGCCTGCCGGAGCCGCAGCCATGGGTCGATAGCCGGCAGGCCGCCCGCCCGCGCCGCCGCATAGGCGGCCGCCGCGGAGTCCCGAGCGCCCGCCGCTTCCCAGGCGAGTCCCTCGCGGACTGCGAGCAGGGCGGCCCGCGGGCCGCGCGCCCGCGACCGGGCGGCGGCGTAATGACCGGCCGCCGCCGTCCCGAGGCCGAGCCGCGCCTCCGCCTCCGCCAGAACCGCGAGGGCGCCGCCGTCGCTATAGTCCTCGAGCCACGGTTGACCCACGAGCAAGCTGCGCGCGCGATCGTAGCGACGGGCGTAGAGCTCGGCCTTGGCACCTTCCACGACGAACGTGGCGTTGAGCCGGGGCTCGCGGGCCGCCGCCGCGAGCAGCGTCTCCGCCGCGTGCCACGGCCGGCCCGCGAGTCGGAGCGATTCGGCGCGCTCGGCCGCGATATAGGGAGAGGTCTCCTGAGCCGTGGCGACGGACCGCGGCGGCGCCGCCGCGATCAGAAGCAGCAGACCGACCGCCCGCTTCACTGCCGGCGGCGCTGCTGAGCTACCACGCGTTGGTACTCGGCCCGCGAGAGAGGCGTCAGCCGGAAACGGCCGAATCCGGTGTTGTCCTGGAAAAAGAGCGTCAGCCGGAACCCGTTGTAGGTCCAGCGGACACCGCGCACGCCCGCGCGGGACACGTCCGACGTGAAGTCGAACACGTCGTCGGGCTCGCCCAGCGTGATGAAGACCTCGCCCCGGTCGGTCAGCCAGCCGGGATCTCCCGCCTCCCGGAAGCGCTGGTTCGCGACCTGGATGCGGCGGAAATACGCCTCCAGCGCTTCGTTCTCCGGTGTGATCTCGACGGGATCGGTTGCCTTGTAGAACTCGCGCCAAGTGGCAGGGCGCTGGTCCGGCGATGCTTGGCGCAGCTTGTCCACCCAATCCTGGCGGTCGAAGTAACGCAGCAGGCTGATCATCTGATCGTAGTTGGTGATCGCGAACTGATCCGAGAAGCTCACCAGGAATGGCGCGGTGCGCGCCGCGGCGGAGCCCGCGCCGATCCGTCCGATCTCGAAGCGCCCGGCGCCGACGGGCAGATCCCCCGGACGCAGCAGCGCCACTCCGGTCGCCACCGCCTCGGTGCCCGCGAGCGCCACGGTATCGTGCCAGATCTCGTGACCGGCCTGATCGAGGGCGCGCGCCGCCAACCGGGTGCCCGGCCGCTCGCCGTACGCCTCCACGTAGAACCGCAAGGTGTCGGCGCCGTAGGATACGGTGGCGCGCGGGTTCACCAGCAGCTTCGGCACGTCGGACGCGCGCGTGCGCCCCACGGCCTTATAGACCGCGACCGGGGTGCTCATCCCCTGCCCCGCAAACCGTGGCACCGTGTCGGTACGCTCCCGGTGCGATGCCGCAGGACCGTTCCGATCCCGTACCGTGATCATCACGTTGTAGACGCCCGGCGGCACGCCGAGGAATTGCTGGTAGATCACGCTCTCGTCGGCGCGGAGCGTTTCCTGGAAGCTGCGGACACGCACAGACTCCTCGGTCGCGAACTGGCGCACGGAGCCGGTATCGGCCCGAAAGGCGATCTCTACATGGTAATGCGCGCTGAACGCGGCGCCGTCGCGTTGAAAGCTCAGCGCATGATTCGCGAGCGACAGGCCGACCACGGCAAGCGTGGAATCGGCGGTGGCGTCCGCCAGATAGTTCAGCGTCGCGACAAACGGGAGCGGCGGGCCGGCGACCATCAGGCCCATGGCGCCGTACACGGAGCCGGCATCGAACAGCGGGGAGACGCCCGCGCCCGGCTCCGGCCGGGGCGCGGAGCCGGCTCGCGGTGCGGAACTGCACGAGGCCACACCGGCCGCCAGGAATGCCACTGCCGCCGCTCGTCTCACTTGCTCAACCTCAAATCCGGGCGTTAGTTTCGCGCGTTCCCATGCCCAACGAGAACCTCGCCGGTCGGACCATCGCCGGCTATCGCCTCCTCGAGCGCGTCGGCGAGGGAGGCACGGCCGAAGTGTACCGCGCCCAGCACCCGGAGCGCGGGACGTGTGCGTTCAAGGTATTGCGGTCGCGGCTCGCGAGCGACCCCACGGCGGTGAAGCGGTTCCTGCGGGAGGCAGGGTACGGCTCACGGGTCGAGCACCCGGGAGTGGTCCGCACTTACGACTACGGCGAAGCGGACGGCCTCTACTACCTCGCTCTCGAATGGGCCGAAGGCAAGTCTCTCGCCGAATACGTACACCGCGCCGGCCCCCTCGCTCCCACGCTCGTGGTGAGCATCGTCCAGCAGCTCGCCGCTGCGCTGGCCGCAGCGCATCAGGCGGGAATCATCCATCGCGACCTGAAACCCGAGAACATCACGTACGAGCCGGCGTCGCAGCGGGCGAAACTGCTCGATTTCGGCATCGCCCGGGACGCGGAGCTGCCGCCGGAGGAGCGCCTCACTCGCACGGGATTCTTCGTCGGAACCCTCAAGTATGTGGCCCCCGAGGCCCTATCCGGGGAGCTGGTGGACGGTCGGGCCGATATTTACAGCCTCGCTACAATCGCCTACTGGATGCTCACCGGACAGCATCCTCACAGCGGTCGCACACCGCGGGAGCTGTTTCAGCAGCTGCTCACGCAAGAGCCAGTGCCACTAAACGAAGTCGTTCCGGGCCTGCGCTTCCCCGCAGCCCTCGAGGCGGCGGTGATACGGGGGCTACAGCGCGACCCGAGCCGCCGCCAGCCGACCGTGACGGCGTTCGCGGCCGATGTTGCCGCGGCCCTTGCCGCGGCGCCTCCACGGAAGACCGGGCTGCTTGCCGCCATCAAGCGTGCTGTTTTCCGAGACGGCATATAGTAGTAGCTATCACTACTACTATAGTATGGCATCGACCTCCATCCCGACTCTCCAGCAGCGCCTCCGCGAGCTCCTGCGGGAGCGGTCGATCTCGCACGGGGATTTCACGCTCGCTTCGGGGCGGCGCTCCAGTTTTTACATCGATGCGCGCCGGACCACCATGTCGGGTGAAGGCCTCGTCGTGATCGGCGCCCTCGGGCTCGCGCGCCTCGCCGCCCGCGGGTGGGCGCCCGATCTGGTCGGCGGGCTGACTCTCGGTGCCGATCCGGTCGCTTACGCCGTCGCCGCGGCCGCCCGGGCCCAGGGACGCCCGATCGATGCCTTCACCGTGCGCAAGCAGGCGAAGACGCACGGCACCGCCAAGCGCATCGAAGGCTGCTTCACGCCCGGTGCGGCCGTCGTCGTCGTGGAAGACGTGATCACGACCGGGCACTCGGCCCGAGAGGCGATCGCCGCCATCACCGCTGAGGGGGGACGGGTCATCGGCGTCCTGGCCGTCGTGGACCGGGAGGAAGGCGGCCGGGCGACGCTCGAGCAGGCCGGCCACGCGGTCGAAGCGCTCGTCACCGCCACGGAGCTCGGGTTGCGGTGACGGCGTCCGGCGACGTCCGCCTGCTCGTCGTCCGGCTGAGCGATTCGTTCGGCGATTTCTGGCCGGCGTTGGCGCGGGACATCGGCGCCGCGCTTGCCGACTGGACTCCCGCCGCTGGCGAGCCACCCGCGTCGGACGCAGGCGTCGTGCTCGTCGCGGCCGGCGGGCGCGAGGCCGATGTCGCAGCGCTTTTGCCGCAACTCTCGGTTGTGGCCGGCATCCCGATCATCGTCGTCGGCGCGGTCGGGTCGTATCGGCTCGCGGCGCAAATCGTCGCAGCGGGCGCGGCTGACTATTTCTCCCTGCCGGAAGACCGCGACGGGTTGCGAGACTCGCTCGCCGCCGCGGTGCAGCGCCGGCAGGCCGCTCTCGGCCGCGCCGCCTTGGCGCACCTCGAGGCCCAAGCGCACGCATTCCGCGATATCGTGGGCGAGAGCCCGGTCCTCAGGGCCGCTCTCGAACGTGCAGCCCGCGTCGTGCCACACCGCGACGCTACGATCCTCGTCACGGGCGAAACCGGGACCGGCAAAGAGCTGCTCGCCCGCGCCCTGCACTACGGTGGCCCGCGCGCCGCCGCGCCGTTCGTCGAGCTCAATTGCGCGGCGCTTCCGGGCCCCCTGCTCGAAAGCGAGTTGTTCGGTCATGAGCGCGGCGCCTTTACCGACGCGAAGACCGCCAAACCCGGCCTGTTCGAGGTCGCACAGGGCGGAACGATGTTCCTCGACGAAGTGGACTCGCTCGCGCCCGAGCTGCAGGGCAAGCTGCTCCGAGCGCTCGACCAGAAGGCCGCCCGGCGGCTGGGCGGTACGGCCACGCGACAATTCGACGTGCGGATTGTCGCGGCGACCAACGCGGATCTGGCCGCAGCCGTACAGGGGGGCCGCTTCCGGGAGGACCTGTTCTATCGGCTAAACGTGGTCGCGCTCGAACTACCACCGCTGCGGGAACGGGGCGACGACGTGATCCTGCTCGCCGAAGCGTTCCTGCGGAAGTTCAGCGCACAGTACCAGCTGCCGCAGCCCGGTCTGACGCCGGAGGTGCGGCGTGCGCTGGTGTCGCACTCCTGGCCCGGGAACGTGCGCGAGCTGCGGAACGCGATCGAGCGGAGCGTGCTGCTCTCCCCTCCGGGGGCGTTCGAGTTGAGCGGGCTCACCGTCATGCCGGCGCGGTCCGGCGCAGCGAGTGCCCTGCCCTTCCCGGCCACGCTCGCCGAGATCCAGCGCGCCGCGGCCCGTGCCATGCTGGCAGCAGCCGGCGGCAACCGTTCGGAAGCGGCGCGGCGGCTGGGGATCTCGCGCTCCCGCCTCCAGCGCCTGCTCGAGGGGGGTGCGAGCCCCGACGACACAGATGCTGACCCGAATTGAGCCAGATGCCGCGGCGTAGCCCAGGTCGTGATGCCCATCACCTTGATGGATCGCGACTTAGGGTGGCCCGGCGCTTGCCGTCCCTAAGGGCGAACCTCGAGCCCGGAAGGACTCACATGCGACGACTGAAATTGGGGCTGCTGATAGTGGTAGCGATCGTGCTGGCCTGCAGCGATACGGGGGGCCCGACAGGCATGCCGCCGCGCGCGACGCTCAACGTTGTTGTGCAGGACTCCACGTACAAACCACTCCTCTCCGCACAGGGGACGTTCTACGCCAAGGTGGGAGAGCACCGCGAAGTGCGCCTGGTCTACCAGGGGAGCACGCCGACCGACTCGGGCGCGGAGTTTCTCCGATTTGAGGTACCCACTGACGGGCTCTATCGAAAGCCGGATGGTACCGCGTTCGGCGCTACGGACTCGATCCTGATCACGGTCACGGTCGTCGACCCGAAGCAGTTCCTGTTCGACTTTCAGCCGTCCGGCCTCCAGTTCAGTCCGAGCAATCCCGCCCGTCTGAAGGTGGAATACCACTACGCCCAGCCAGACTTCAACGGCGACGGCACGATCGACTCGAGGGACGCCGAAATCGAGGCGATGCTGTCCCTGTGGCGGCGCGAGCCCCCCGACACGCTTTGGTTCAAGACGGCGGCAGTGCGGTCCGTGGAGCTGGAGGAGTTCGACGCCGACATCTTCTCGTTCTCGCAGTACGCCGTTGCGTGGTGACAGCATGAGATCACCGTCCGACGAGTCGGCGCTCCTGCTCGAGCTCCGCGCGCTCGCCGAGCGGGGCCGGCACCGGGACCTGCTCAGCCGGCTGCAGGCGTTGCCAGCCGACACGCTCGAGCGTCGGACGGTGTACGCGCTGCTCGCGGCCGAGGCGCACGGGCGGCTGGGCGCGCATGCGGAGGCGGAGCGCTGGGCGCTGGCCGCGCTGGCGATCGCGCGGGGGCGGGGCGAACGACACGCCGAGCTGCGGGCGTGGACCTATCAGGGGGCGATTGCGCTGGAGCGAGGCGACGTTGATGCGGCCCTACCGCACTTCGCGGCCGCATTGGAGCTCGCACGCACGCTCGAGGACCACGCCGCGCAGGCGCGGTGCCTCAACAACCTCGGGATCATCGCGAACCTGGGGGGCGACCCGGGGGCCGCGCTGGCGAGCTACCACCTCGCCCTGGCGGCATACCAACAGGCGGGATTGGTGCGCGGCATGGCCGAGACGCAGCACAACATCGGCATCAGCCGGCGTGCCCTGGGCGATTACGGCGGTGCGCTCGCCGCGGCGGAGGAAGCCGTGCGGCTGGCGGAGCAGCTTGGGGACGAGGCGCTGTCCGCTCTCGCCCTCGCCGGACGTGCCGAGCTGCACCTGGTGCAGGGGGACGTGGAGTTGGCCGCGGCCGAGCTGGGGCGGGCCGCGGCGACCTACGAGCGGCTGCAACATCCGGTCGGGTTGGCGGAGGTGTGGCGGCTCGAGGCCGGCGTGGCGCGGGC
>WNFT01035185.1_pt1 | contig 10531 bp, 13 predicted proteins | sample 5400191 | NCBI WGS metagenome assembly WNFT01 (sample SAMN13153359, study PRJNA577476) | soil metagenome | isolation source: 80 cm saprolite under Madrone tree | place: USA:California | collected 2016-06-14 | reverse complement strand
TCAAGATTCTTCGACGCCGCATTCCGCTGTTCCGTGCCGCGACGCTCCGTGCGCCCGTGTTTTCTGGATTGAGAAGGCATCGCCGCATTATACAGGCCTCGGAAAGTGTCCCGTGCCACAGCTACTCCTGGCTGTGCGCTTCAGATAAGCGCACTGGATTGAGCGCTGGCACGATGTATTACGACGCCTCACGCGCACTTCGAAAGATAGCAACTCGCCGTCAACCAAATCACATCACCGGGAATCAGCTATGTTAAAAAGGAGTTGGTTTCGCGGATTCGCCAAAACGGAACGGCTGGAAATCCTATTCATGGACGTTCTCAAAAAGCTCTTCGAGCAGCATTTTCACGCGCCGCCCGAGCGCATCCAGCCGCTCCAGGTGGAGCTCGGCGGCTCGGGCCGCAAGATCATCCGCCTTGCCAACGAAAAGGTCAGCGCCATCGGCATTCTCTATGGCGTGCGCGAAGAGAACGTCGCCTTTCTCGAATTTTCCAAACATTTTCGCCGCCACGGTCTGCCGGTGCCGGAAATTTATGCCGAAGATTTGAGCCACGGCGCTTATCTCGAAGAAGACCTTGGCGACACCACGCTGTTTGAGTTTCTTTCGAAAAACCGTGCCGGCGGAAACATTGCTCCCCAAGTGGTCGAGGCCTATCGCAAAGTCGTGTCCGTGCTGCCCCGCTTCCAAGTCGAAGCTGGCCGCGATCTGGACTACTCCGTCTGCTATCCCAACCCCAGCTTCGATCGCCAATCCATCGCTTGGGACCTGAACTATTTCAAATATTACTTTCTCCGCCTCGCCGGCATCCCCTTCAACGAACAAGCCCTCGAAGACGATTTCGGACGCTTGACCGAATTCCTCCTAAGCGCCCCCCGCGATTACTTTCTCTATCGCGACTTCCAATCTCGCAACATCCTGCTGCGCAACGGCGATCCCTTTTTTGTCGACTATCAGGGCGGCCGCAAAGGCGCTCTGCAATACGACATCGCTTCTCTTTTGTACGATGCCAAAGCCGACCTGCCCCCCGAACTCCGCCAGCAATTGCTCGATCACTATCTCGACCGGCTCGCCGGTTTCACAAAGCTCGACCGCGCGGCATTCATGCAGCACTTTTATCCCTATGTTTACATTCGCATCATGCAGGCCCTGGGCGCATACGGTTTTCGCGGCTTCTACGAACGCAAGGCACATTTTCTGCAAAGCGTCCCCTATGCGCTGAAAAACTTGCGCTGGCTCCTTCACCACGTCAGGCTGCCTGTCCCACTCCCGGCGCTGATGAACGCTTTTAAAGGCATGCTGGCCTCGGAGAAATTGCAGGCCCTCGCCACCGACGCGGACAATCTCGTCGTGCGGATTTTCAGTTTTTCATTCCACCAGGGCTTGCCGAAGGACGAAAGCGGCAACGGCGGCGGATTCATCTTCGATGGACGCAGCCTCCCCAATCCCGGCCGCGAAGAGCGTTTCAAGACTCTCACCGGCAAGGACGCTCCGGTGATCGACTATCTCGTTCAACAGGAAAGCGTGCACCAGTTTCTCGCCAGCGTCCTCTCACTGGTGGACTCGAGCATCAACAACTATCAACAGCGTGGCTTCAAAAATTTGATGGTCTCGTTCGGTTGCACCGGCGGCCAGCACCGCTCCGTCTTCCTCGCCGAGCAATTGGCGAAGCGCTTGCGCAACAGGAACGGCGTGGAAGTCGCCGTCCGCCATCTCGAGCTGGAAAAACTGGGCAAGCGCAGAGCGCTCCAATGAACACCCCACACCTACCTCCCAACCGTCATTCCGCACGGAGCAGGCCGACTTTTTCTTTCCCTTTCGTTCCCGCGAAAAGGTCGGCCTGCGCAGAGAGGAATCTCTCTTCGGTTTTGCCCTTCTTCCAATTCTTCTCTGCGCTCTCTGCGTCGTCAGCGTCTCTGCGTTATCCTTCTGCCTTCTTTTCCGAAAGTCGCCACTCACCACTTCTTCTTTCGATTCTTCTCTGCGCTTCTCTGTGTCCTCGGCGTCTCTGCGTTATCCTCCTGCTTTCTTTTCCGAAACTCGCCGCTCGCCATTGCCTTACAGGGGCGCTCCCATGAAAGCCATGATCCTCGCCGCCGGCCTGGGCACCCGCCTCCGCCCCCTCACCGACAATCGTCCAAAGGCACTCGTTGAACTTTCCGGCCGCACCCTCCTGGAAATCACCCTTACCCGCCTGCGCACCTTCGGCATCAACGAAGTGATCGTCAACGTCCATCACTTCGCCGAAATGGTCATCGCCTATCTGAAATCCAACAACAATTTCGGCATGCGCATCGAAATCTCCCGCGAAGATGTCTTGCTCGACACCGGGGGCGGCCTGAAAAAGGCCGCCTGGTTCTTCCTCGAAGGTTCCGCCAGCCGCGGCGATTCCAGCCAAATCGATGAGCCTTTCCTCCTGCACAACGTCGACGTTATCAGCAACCTTGACCTCCGCCGCATGCTTCAATTCCACACCGAAAATCAAGCCCTGGCCACCCTAGCCGTCCAAAACCGCAAGACTTCCCGCCCCCTCCTCTTCGACGACCACCTCCAACTCCGCGGCCGCCGCATCGAAAGCCACTCGTCACTCGCCACTAGCCACTCGCCACTTCCCGAATCCGAAGGACCATCGCCTTTGCAGCCGCTCGCCTTCTCCGGCATCCACGTCATCTCCCCCCGCCTCCTCCCCCTGCTCACCGAAGAAGGCATATTCTCCGTTATCCCCTCCTACCTCCGCCTTTCCGCCCAAGGCCAAAAAATCCTAGCCTTCCGCGCCGACGACTACTATTGGCGCGACCTCGGCCGCCCCTCCGACCTAGCCCAAGCCAGCCTCGACTTGCCGCTGTAGCTCACCCCTTCAGGGCGAGGCTCTCGGCTCAAGAAAAACATCGTCAGCCCATTACGCTTGACGTAACACGTAATTCACGGCATTCTGAGTCAGTGATCCTTGGCTACCGGGATAAAAGGACCAGCGACTTCGCTGCTGGCAAACGGGTCAAGGCATTCTCTGGATTTGATCGCTCCGCGCGCCTGAAGCTCGACCGTCTGGACGCGGCCACATCTCTCGGAGACCTTGCCGCCCTACCCGGCAATCGCTTCGAAGCGTTACTCGGTGACCGCAAGGGACAGTACAGTATTCGCATCAACGATCGATGGCGAATTTGCTTCGAATGGCCGGGCGGGTGGCCGGGGCCATCGCACGTGGAGATTGTCGACTATCACTAGGAGGGCCGCTATGGCCGTCACTGTAATTCATCCGGGTGAACACCTGGCCGAGGAATTGGAAGCGCTCGATATGAGCGCGGCGGAACTGGCGCGAAAGCTCGGCGTGCCCACCAATCGCGTCACGCAGATTTTGCATGGCACACGCTCGATCACAGGCGACACCGCTCTGCGCCTCGCTCATTTTTTTGGCACCAGCGCGCAGTTTTGGCTCAATCTCCAAAATCTTTATGATTTGAGGCTGGCCCAGAAAAAGGCTGGGAAGTCAGTCAAAGCGTTGCCTAGGCTGAAACGCCGCGAACTTGTCCATGCATAAAGCCTACTCAGAAGCTTCCAGGTTTTCCGCCATCTCCAGCATCTTCGTCACGCTGTTCCAGTTTCTCGCTGTCCCGGGTGTCTTCAGCGTCTTCTCAAGCCCTGCCCACGACAGCTTCGAGCGTCCAATACCGTTGGGAAAATAGATGTACAGCTCGCGCCCTTCGATCCGCAATTCCTCCGGATCGCACTTGATTTGAAGAATCTTCTCCCGAGCCTCCGCACCAGGATCACTGCCAAGAAATGTAACCAGCAGTTTGCTCGGCTCAATCCCGCGCCGCTTCGCGAATGGATTCCTCGCAATCACCTCTCTCATCTCCGTTGCAGTGCGCAAAATCACATCGGGGCGAAACCCGAGCTTCCGCTCAATCCCGTTCTCGATTCGCTTGGCGAGCCGCGCGATATCCCGCTCGTCGGTCCTGAAAATCACGTTGCCACTCTGTACGTAGGTCTGCGCTTCCCGCAATTTCATTGATTCATAGAGCGCACGTAGCGCGTCCATCTTGATCTTGTTGTGGCCCCCAACATTAACGCCACGCAGCATGGAAATAATCACGGCCATATCGTGCCCCCAGTATGTCTCGCCTATAAATCATTGCGCAGGCTGTCTTGAACCCCTAGCATATACACGCAAGCGGAGCTCACACGATGAAAAAACTCAAATTCGTTTTTTTAATTGCAGCCATGATCGCAACCTGCTTGTTCGTGAGTGCCGGTAGAGCGCAAACAACGCGCTGGTCCGAGCAGAAGGCCAACGCCTGGTACGCGCAACAACCCTGGTTGGTGGGAAGCAATTACGTTCCCAAGTCCGCCATCAACGAATTGGAGATGTGGCAGGAGGCGACCTTCAATCCCGAGGAGATCGATCAGGAATTCACCTGGGCCGAAGCCATGGGCATGAACACCATGCGCGTCTTCCTGTCAAGTTCCGCGGCTGAAAGCCTACGTCCAAGGCGTTGTGGGAGCCTTCGCCAAGGACGACCGCATCCTTGCCTGGGACGTCTGGAACGAGCCCAGCGCCGATAACCTGAGCAGCTATCCAAAATTAGAGCTGAAAAACAAAACGGCCCTTGTGATAGCCCTCCTACCACAAGCGTTCCAATGGGCGCGGGAAGCCAATCCCGTGCAGCCTCTCACCAGCGGAGTCTGTTGCGTCGACACCTCACCCGACGGCGCAAACCTGGACGAACTCCGGCAGATTCAACTCCGCGAATCCGACATCGTCACCTTTCACAACTACAGTTGGCCCGAGTACTTCAAGCGCCAGGTGGCCTGGCTCAAGAAATACAACCGCCCCGTGATCTGCACCGAATATATGGCACGTTCGGCGGGCAGCACGTTTGACACGGTGTTGCCAATCGCCAAGCAGGAGCGCGTCGGCGCCATCAACTGGGGATTCGTCGCCGGCAAGACGCAGACCTATCTGCCGTGGGAATCCTGGGAGCATCCCTACATTCTCAGCCAGCCCCCCGTGTGGTTTCACGAGGTCCTGCATCCCGACGGAACACCCTACCGCCAGGCCGAGGTAGATTTGATCCGCCAGCTCGCCGGCAAGCCGTAGGAGTCGCAACTCACAATGACGTTGCTTGCAAGGTCGCACCATTTTGGTGCATACTGGTGCCATGAGCTCCCCAAGCAAGACCATACGGCAAAGCGTCAGCCTTCCTGCGAACGTCGCCGCTCAGGTTCGCACGTTGGCGAAGACCCGCAGGCTGAGTTCCAACCGTATGCTGGTGGAGCTCATCGAGAACGGCATTGAGGCGGAAAAGCGCAAGCAGCAAGAGTTTTTTGAACTGGCCGAACGCTTCCGTAACACTACCGATCCACGGGAGGCCAAGCGTCTCGGCGATGAACTCGGCAGAATGGTCTTTGGCGGCTGAGTGGACATTGGTGATGGATGCCCCGCATCGCGCGCTGGGACAATCTACCGGAAGGCGTCCGTCAGCGCCTGATCGACCGCATGCGAGACCGGGCCATCAGCATCGCCGATCTCAGTCAACTTCGCCTCTGGATTGAATCGCAGCCGGAAGTGCCGGATGGGGATTGGTACAAGGACTTCGGCTCATTCAAAATCTGCGGTCGCGGCTCCTACCCCAAGACATTTCTTCTTCCTGGTCAGCCTGCCAAGGGCCAAGCCCATTTACACTAAGACTTCCATATCCGTTGTCCGGGCAAGCGCTCGTCATGTGCAATCCTAATTCAGAGTTGCAAATACCGCATCGGTGTCGTTCCCAGTTGTTTCCGAAACATGGATATGAACGCACTCGGACTGCTATAACCTGCCTCCAAAGCCGCTGCGGTCACCTTCTCCCCCGAGGCCAGTAGTTGCAATCCATGAAGCAGCCGCAGTTGCTGCCGCCATTTACCGAAATTCATTTTCGTTTCTACCAGAAACACCCGCTGAATCGTTCTCCTGCTCGCGCCGCAGTCCTTGCAAAGTCTTGCCAGGTCCCGCTTGTCTCCTGGATCATCAAGCAGCGCTTTCACCACTCGCATCGCCCGCGAATCCGTCGGATGCGGCAACTGCAAAGGGATGGAATCCACCGCCTTCAGCTGATCCACGATCATCTCGATAGTCCGCCGCTCCGCCACAGCTCTCTTGTTCAACCTTTTGAACTTGCACGCATGCAGGATCAGTTCTCGCAACAGCGACGAAACATTCATCACAAAACACTTTCCGCGTAGCTTTCGGCAAAGCTTCGGGAGAAAATACAGCGTCCTCATCGAAACCGGCCCCGACATCGCCACCGAGTGCGGCGTATCCGCCGGAATCCATACCGCCCGCAGCGGCGGCACCACCCATACGCCCTGCTTCGTGTGCAGCGTCATCACTCCGCTCGAAGCGAACAGCAGTTGGTCCTCCGGATGAGAATGTTCAGGGATCACATGCCCATGAGCCAGGTCAGCAGATACGCTGGCCAGTTCGCCGAACAGCCGCCCGTTCGGGGCAAATAGTATGCTTTGGCACCTGTGCGACATTTCTTGTCACAATATCGAGAGAATTTACCCCTGGCAAGTGCTATCCCTGAAAACAGCAAATCCTCTCGGAGAGGCGCCGCAGGAGGCAAAAAAATGCTGGCATCAGCAAAGATGGTCGGTTTCATCCCCACCAAGGACTATGACAAAGCCCGTTCCTTTTACGAAGGGAAGCTCGGATTTGAGTTTGAGAGCTTGGACAAATTCGCGCTAGTCATGAACGTCAGTGGCCACATGATTCGCATTACAAAGATCCCGAATTTCACGCCGTTGCAAGGCACTATCCTCGGATGGCAAGTCGAAAACATCGAGTCCGTCGCTGCGTGGCTAAAGGACCGCGGCGTCCCCCCGGAAAAGTATCCCTTTGCCCAGGACCAAAACCTCGGCATTTGGACCACTCCCGACGGCAGCAAGGTCGCCTGGTTCAAAGACCCCGACGGCAACATCCTTTCCATCAGCCAGCATGTCTCCTGACGAGTCGGCGTTTGGGGTCGGAGCTTTAGCTCCGACATAACACTGCAGCCCCAAAACTGGCTTTTGCTTGGGTAGGGTCCACCCGCCCGCGCTGAGTGCAACCCACCTCGCCGGCCCCGCCGTGGCAGATCGCGTCCATTGTTCTCCGGATTTTCTCTTCTCTTACTGACAACTGAAAACTGGCTACTGAAAACCGTTTCAACTCACCGGGCGCCCCACAACAGCCGCCTTTTGCTCGTGCGAAACATTTCGACAGCCTTCTGCGTCTCACTGGTTGACCCTTTCACTAGGTCCCCTACAGCGGAAATGGGCACGGACGGGACGTTTTCTGATGCTTGTCTGACAAGACTCGTTTGGCTCATAATGATTGGAGATTTCAGAGTAAGGGAAACTTCCCGTCTGTCCCCTGGTTCCCTTCAACTTGAGGTACTCGCGCACTGTATAATGTTGCTTGCTTCGGATGTCAAAACGGAAATGCTGGTGAATCGCACATGATGAACAAACATGGCAATTTTCGATTCTTCCTGCCGCTGGGATTTGTTTTAGCGCTCGCGGGAATCCTCTTCGCGCAAAGCACACCCACCAAAAATAAAATCCTCGTCGTGAATGGGAAGAATGCCGGACCGGTAGTCCGGCAAATCGATGGCCGCTCCTACGTCGATATTGAAACTCTGGCCCAGGTCACTAACGGCGCCGTTACTATCGAGCGCCATCGGATCGTAGTGACAATACCTGCCTCGGGCTCCGGCTCTACGGCCATCGGCGCTCCCGCCATCGCCGCGCCTGTCAGCGCCGCGCCCGCCAATTCCGCTCCAGACGATGCCGGAGCCGACGATGCCGGAGCCGCTCCCGCTCAACCACCACAAGGGCTCACTCGCGACTTTGCATCCGCGGCGATCGCCGCCTTGGCGGAAATGAGAGAAATGCGGGGAGCTGTCCGGGCCATGATCACTTACGGATTGGCTGTCAGCGACACATGGGCTCAGGACGATCAGGGGCGCGTGATGACCGCTATCCGGCAAGCGGAAGTAGCTGCGACCTCTGAGGACGACCTGCACGCTCTCCAACTACTCGAAAATGAAGCCGATAAACTCGCGAGTTGGGCGGACAGTGTATTCGCGGCGCGCCAAGCACTCAATGGCGCCAAGACCGTAGATCCAAATGCCTTGCAGAACGACCCGGCGCTGGCCAAAATCCGGAGTTGCGGTCAGTTTCTGAATGCTATGCTCGTCAGCGGCGCCTTTGCCGACGACCCCAGTTGCCATTAGTTCCGGCGCCCGCGCGCAGCGCGAGCGCCTCAAAACACCGGGTGCCGCAACCCTACGGTTTTCAGGGACGTTGCTCTTGTAGCGCAGGGCGTCAGCCTGGCATCTTCTCCGAGCGCTGCTTGATGGCGCGCAGCCACATCATCCGGATCAGCGCACTGCCCGGATAAATCACGCGCCAGTACGCCGCGAATCTCCTTCGCGTCGGCGCGTCCGTGGCATAGACGCGAGTCTCAGTCGTCAGCAGCACAGCGCCTGGACCAGAATCTTCAATTCGAAAATTCATGGCCGCTAATGCAAATCCGGGCGCCCGCAGCGCCTTGAAATCTTCCGGCGCGGGATTTTTTTTCGACCGCCAGCCGCGAGGGGCCGCCGCCAGAGTTCCCAGGACGATTTCGCGGTTTGGCTCCTCCGCCAGCCGGAGGAAACTCGTCCGCGTCGCCACTTCGAGCAATGGCATATTCTCCGGCGCATTCAGAATGCTCTCCGGACCGGAGCGCCCACCGCGCCGGATCCAGGTCAGCGTCCGGAAGAGAAAAATTTCGTTCGCGCGCACCTCTTTGATGGCCTTGAACACATCTTCGCCGCGCGCATGAATGCGCATCTTATGAAACTCGTGGAATTGATAAACGGGGATAAAACACAGGAGGACGACGATCCCGCGCGGCCGGCTGGCAATCCCGAGAAATGAGAGTGGCCGAACAACCGAAACAATTCCAAGGAACAGTGCAAAAAGACCGGTGTAAACAAGGATTGTGCCGGCTAAGTTCATGAGTCGAAAGCCGCGTAAGATCTTGAACGGCTTGAGCAGACGCTTCGTTTGGGCCCAGCTTACAGCAATCTCCGTTTGTTTCTTGTCATCCATTCTGCGCATGCAACTCAGTTCGAAGAGAAAAAATCCTGCGTGTTTCCAAACATGGCAGCCGGGTGTACACTCCCCAGCATCTGTCCCCAAGGATCCCTTCGGCCAATCAATTTAAACCGCCTCACGTCCCGAGGCAGGTTAAGGCACGTCTATGATGTCAACAATACGGCCCCAGGTCACAAGAATAACCAGAAAGGACAACCGCGATGACACGGAGGAAATTTATCAAACCCGCAGTAGCAGTCGCAGCATTTGCCGCAATCATTCTTGCGGGAATGTGGAGCAGTTCCCCGCGCGTAAAAGCCACTGACGATGATGATGAGGACCGCAACGAATCAAAGATTCGACGGGGATTCGAGATAGCGCCCGTCCCGCTGAATCTGGAAGGAAAAAACCGGGCGCTGGTCGGACTAGGTAGCTATATCGTCAACGCACAGGGAGATTGCAACGGCTGCCACAGCGCCGGTCCCGCTACCGAATTCCTTCCGGGTGGGAACCCCTACTTTGCCCAGCCGGAGAAAATCAACCCGGCAACCTACTTGGGTGGCGGCAGGGATTTTGGTGGTTTCCCGGCGCCAACTTCTCCCCTACACATTATTTCCCGCAACTTAACTCCCGATAAAACCGGGCTGCCTGAAGGGGGCCACACGTTCGCAGAGTTTGTGCAGATCATCAGGACCGGCAAAGATTTTGATCACCTCCATCTAACCTGCACAGGAATGCCAAACGCAAACTGCGTACCGCCTCCATTCGACGGGGATCTGCTCCAAATCATGCCGTGGCCCGTTTATCAGCACATGACGGACCATGACCTCCGCGCCATCTACGAATATTTGAGCGCTATCCCGTGCATCGAAGGCCCGACCGATCCGACTAACCCGCTACACAACGATTGTTCTTGAGGTTGATGCGGAACGCGTCCCAGATTTCCCTCAGTGCTCTACGGAGTACTGAGGGAAATCTCTTCGTCCATGCTGCCCTAAATGGAAGTGGGGCCGCGATGCTCTGGTTTCTGTAGCTGAATAGGCCATTCCACGTTGGCGAACGAGATGACGAATAGAGTGCCGCGGTTGTTCGCCTACAACTTAAACAGTTCGCGCATGCGCTTGATCTGCGAGCGGCTCACGGGAATTTCCGTCTGCTTCTTGTCGTTCATTTTCAGCATGTATGTGGAGTTGAACCACGGCACAACTTCCTTGATGTGGTGAATATTCACCAGGAACGAGCGGTGCGGCTTCCAAAATGATTCTGAATCGAGTGCTTCGCCGAGCTCTTCGAGCGTGCGGTAGTTCGAACTGCCCTCGACATTGCGGGCCATAACGGAAATCGAACCGCGGTCAATGGAGGCCCAGATCAAATCTTCGCCGTCCACCAGGAGCAACTTCTGTTGCGCCCTCACCAGTATTTTCACCGGCG
>WNFT01006183.1_pt1 | contig 10531 bp, 10 predicted proteins | sample 5400191 | NCBI WGS metagenome assembly WNFT01 (sample SAMN13153359, study PRJNA577476) | soil metagenome | isolation source: 80 cm saprolite under Madrone tree | place: USA:California | collected 2016-06-14 | reverse complement strand
CAGTGAAAGTGGGCCTCCTCCTGAAACATGAAGCCAGATCTTTTCATGTGCTTACTCCTGCTTCATTCAATGAATGTCTCTTGCTCGCCAGGTTCCCCCTGCTCTTCTATGCCCCATGTCTCCGTATTCATAAGCGCGACTGCCTCTGTGTGCTTACCCTCCTCGATAAGTTGGAGGATGCGCTCTGCGCCTCTCTCCATGCGGGCCGTGATGATCTCATGGCTTGCTACGATTGCCAGGCCTGTAAGTCCCAGTCGGGCGGCATCCTCTTCCAGGGCAATCCGCCGCCGTAATCGGGCGATATCGCTGCCGTTGTCAGCATCGTTCATAGATGAAATCCTTTCTGCTGCGTTCATTTCTCCGGTATGGGTTCTCTGGTTGATGTCATGGAAAAGCATACGGGACGTCACACTGTCCATGACTCAGCAGTTGGTGTGCGTACAGGCACCTCGAGCAATGGCATAACACTATGCGGATATATGCGCACAGATATGCACTAAGCGGATAAAAGGTAGGAGAGGCCAGCGACGTATGGTACAATATGCGTGGCCCAGACACTAGGGAGTGTTCATCGTTAGAGGGCTGCCGAGGAGCGTTGTCGTGACCTATCAGTACCCAATGATACGTATCTCTACCTTTGGCAAGTTCGTCGTGGAGCGCCTCAGTACCGTGCCAGGACAGGAGACAGCATCGCCGCAGTACACGCGCGTAGAGGACGAGGAATGGGGCGGGCGCAATCACGGGCGCAACCTGCTCAAACTATTAGTGTGCAGCGACTGCCGCCGTGCGCCCAGGGATGTACTGCTGGAGATGCTCTGGCCGGATGCCGAGAAGAGACATGCCGACCGCTATTTGAACTCCGCCGCCTGGGTCTTACGGCGGGTGCTGCGAACGCCAGGTGGGAGCAGCCTGCTGAGCACACTGCGACCGGGTAACGATCTAACGATTTACGAACTGGCGGATCAAGAGCAGTTGTGGGTAGACGCTGACGCCTTTCTAGACCTGCTGGCAGAGGCTGAGCAAGCCGAACGAGAGGGGCACGATCCGCTGCCGTGGCTGGAAAAAGCCCAGGAATTAGCACACGGTGAATTTCTGGTCGAGGATCTCTACCATGCCTGGGCGGACCAGCTGCGGCAGAGCGTCAACGCGGCGCGTCATCGCTGCCTGCACTGGCTGGCCGATCTCTACGAGCAGCGGGGACTGTCCGGGAGGGCCGAAACCTTGTTGTACACCGCACTGAAGAAAGACCCGGCAGATGAGGATGTGCTCTACCGCCTGATGCGTGTACTGGCCAGCCAGGGCAGAGCGAGAGAGGCGCTTGCCTGCTATGAACGCACAAAGCGTGTCTTGCTGAACGAACAACAGGTGCAGCCTTTGGCACGGACGCGGGAGCTGGCGGAGCAGATACGCAACGAGCCAGTTGTCGTTGAGCATAGAACAATCTCCACAGCGACAAGTACCGATTACACCGTCATTATTTTCCGAATCATCAACAGGTGGTGTACTCACTCCTTCTTCGTTCATGCCGGCGATCCCAATGGAGACAGGGGTGGTAGACTATGCAACGTGGTTCGGTGCGAAGATAGCCTATCTTAATGACAAGATCGATCAGTGGATGAAACAAGCTATATCTTATGATCAACTGCAAGCCATGCTAGATCAGGAGATCTCAATGTTCGACGAAGTGAAACCGCAGGACGACAGCCAAGCGTATACTCTCTCAAGGCGTCAGGCTCTCGTAGCTATTGCTGCCCTACCTGTGGCACTGCTCTCCTCGATCCAGCAAGGGCAGGCTTCTGCGTTAATGATAGAAGAACTCCTATCGCGTTGTGCTGCAAGTATTACAGCAGGCTGGCATCTGCTCAAAGGAAGTGAATTATATACCGTAGAACGAATGCTTTCAACATATTTGCCGGCACTTGTTACGCTAACACAACAGTCTTCCAAGTACCAGAGAACAGCAGCAAACCTCGTTACGCAAGGATATCGACTAAGAGGTATAGTAGCGCTTCATCAGAACGATCTCAGAGCAAGGGAGATGTGCTGTCAGCAGGCGTTATACTACAGCGAGATAGCAGAGCATCCGAGCCTACTAGTCTCCGCACTGATATCGCTAGCAAGTACCTTCTACTATAGCCAGGACCCAACCAAGGCTGCACTCATCTACCAAAAAGCTTTGACCTATAAAAAAGAGATTCCCCCATTACAACTAGCTCGCCTGTATGCTGAACTGGCTGTAGTGTGTGCCCAGATGAGGCGTGAACAAGAAGCGCTGGCCTATCTGGACCTTGCTCATAATCTGTTTCCTGAGCATCCCGAAAATGATCCCAGTTTCCTATACGCAGAATTTACTCCATCATCGATGTACTTGGAAGAAGGATTGACTTTCCTTGCTCTTACTCAATATTATCCTGATCGCGAGTATGGTCAGAAGGCGTGGGATGTTTTTGCCAGGGTTGAGGTCCCTCAACCAAAGAGCATTGTTCCTGAGCGTATTCGCTTTGAAATTATCAATCACCAGGCGGAAACCGCCCTGGCATTGAAGAATCAAGAACTATTTCGCACCTACCTTGAGAAAGGAATAAGGGGAGCTAATACCTTGAGTAGTAAGCAGCGGCGGCGAGAAGCAGTCGAGACGTACAAACAGGCACGGGTGGTATGGTCGAATGACTCACGGATCAAAGAGTTGGCGGATCTATTCTTAATGAATGAGTAAAAGACAATAATTTAGTGTATGTATTTTCAGTTCTCTGGAGGCAGCGATGGAGCAGGCGAGGAGAAAAACCGTTATCATTACAGGAAGCACCAGGGGGATTGGGAAGGCGATTGCTCTCAGGTTAGTCAGGCAGCATTATAACGTAGTCTTAAATTATGCCTCTGATGATATAAAGGCACAAGAAACCTTGCGCCTTTGCCAGCAAGAAACTCCATATGTGCTGTTGGTCAAAGCAGATGTATCCAACAAACAGGCAGTAGAAACTCTCATGCAAGAAAGTACTCGAGTGTTTCACTCGCTAGATGTCTTGATTAATAATGCCGCACGTGCGATTGATAAGCCCTTGCGCGAACTCACAGAGGGAGATTGGGACCAGGTTATCGATACGAATATGAAAGGGGTATTTTTGTGTTCTCAAATTGCCTCCACCTATATGCTCCAGCAAGAGGATGGAGGCATTATTCTGAATATCGGGGCGTCAACGGGCATACGAGGTAGGAAGAATGGAATCAATACGTGTGCCTCTAAAGCTGGTATCATGATAATGACCCAATGTCTGGCATTAGAGTTAGGTCCTAAGATTCGTGTCAACACGATCATTCCCGGATTGACACGAACAGAAGAGACCGAAAAACGCTTTCACTTGGACGATCCTGCTGTGCTTCGTGCAAGAACAGAAACCATCCCACTCCAACGTATAGGCACTCCTGAAGATGTTGCCAATGCGGTGTCGTTACTGCTTTCCGACGAAGCCAGCTTCATCAATGGACAAAAGATTGTGGTGGATGGGGGCCAGTACATGTGGTGAGGCAAGACAAAATAGAAAGAGCTAGCGCATGAACATTCTTTCTTCTCCCGGAATGAAGTGGGAGAAACAAAAGAAAATCGAGATAGCGAAGGAGTTAAAGCGAAAAATGTTTGATGAGAAATCTTCTTCTCAGCCTGGAGCGGCCGTCTTCAAGAAGCGTTCTCTCATTTTTGATCAGGAATCTTTCTGCTGATTGAGCACCCTGATCGTTTGCGTACGCACCTTCTCCAGGTTCACCCCCAGGCTTTCCAGGACACCTGCGGCAATGCCCTCCCCTTCTCGCACCAACCCCAATAGAAGGTGCCCTGTCCCGATATAGTCATGATTCAGGCGACGGGCTTCATCAGCGGCGAGTTCGAGCACTTTTTTAGCGCGCGGGGTGAGGCCAAGCTCACCAAGAACAATACGATCTCCACGACCGATAATAAACTCAACAGCAGAACTGACCTTATTGATCTCTACGCCAAGGTTACGCAGCACCGCGGCCGCAGTGCCTCCGTTCTCACGTACAAGGCCGAGCAAGAGGTGTTCAGTGCCGATGTAATTGTGCTGGAAGCGCTGAGCCTCTTCCCGAGAAAATTTCAAGACCCTTCGGGCACGCACGGTGAACGTATCAAACCTGTCCCTCTCATCCTGGCTGAGATTACCAAGCGTCTGAATGAAGTCCTTTTCCTCTTGGCTGAGCTCCTGTGCTTTATCGTCGTCATCTTGGACAGGTTCCGTCTTCTCTTCACCTGGTTCCTGCCCGCGCTCCTTGTTTTCACGCTCGCGATGCCACTCAAACTCTAGCCTGGCGATGAGGTCACGCTGTTTCACCTCACGATCGCGTAGTTCAGCAGCCAGCAGCTCATACTCTTGCCTTTGAATAGCCACTTCCTTTTCACGGAGTATTGCTTCCAGCGCCTGTAGTGCATCTTTTAGCTGCTTTAGTCCTTCCACTTCCATTTGCACAGCTTTTAGCTGTGGTGGTACTTGCATCGTCTGAGATAGACCAGGTTGGCTGAGGGCCTGGATGGTTTGTGTGCGTACTTTCTCCTGGTTAACCCCCAGGCTTTCTAGCGCCCCGACGGCGATCCCTTCACCTTCGCGCACCAGGCCTAACAGCAGATGTTCTGTTCCAATGTAATGATGGTTCAGGCGATGAGCTTCATCCACAGCGAGTTCGATCACTTCTTTGGCGCGTGGAGTGAGGCCAATTTCACCAAGAACAATGCGATCTCCACGTCCAACGATAAACTCGATGCTAGAACGGACCTTGTTCAGGTCCACGCCGAGGTTGCTCAATACTTTGGCAGCGACCCCTTCTCCCTCGCGTACAAGACCGAGCAAGAGATGTTCTGTCCCGATATAATTATGTTGGAAGCGCTGGGCTTCTTCCCGAGCGAGACTCAAAACCTTCCTGGCCTGCTCGGTGAACCTATCATATCTATTCCTATCCATTGATGTGTCACCTTTTTCGTTTGCATCGCTCAGGTAAACTGTGTTTCATTTAAACTGTGTTTTATTATACCTCGCAGGGTCTCGTGAATGCAGGGTGAAAGTGTTTAGCTCGGTAATTTAAACGTGCCGATGATACTTGTGGTGCCCACGACATGGTGCTCCATGGAGTTGAGCAGGTCGTTAAAGTTGATCGCTGTGCCTGAAATATGGGATATGGAAGGCGCGTAGAGCCTAAAGGAGCGGCTTCGTTGTTGATGGGCAGCTGACGTGAACTGCTGCATCTGATTCTAAAATACATCAATGCGAAAAAAAGCTTCACTCCCTGATGCAAACTGTCCCAGTCTCACTCTAATTGTGCCAGGATGAAAAAGCCTCACTTCCAAGAGTAGCTATACAAGTAGAAATAGATGCTATAATAAATTGTAAATGATCGTATACTTCTTAACACGAGATGAATAAGTATTACAAATCTATTGATGAGTTTGTTTAGAGAAGACTTACTTAGACCACCACTGGGCATCTATAAACCTCGGTGATTCTCTGAGGACAAAGTAACCAGGCAGTATCAACAATGGTAGTTCGATGTTCTTCTTATTTACGATCCGCTTATACATAAGTATCTGGTTTGATCCCTTAGTATTCCTTACATAGTAGAGCGTCTGACAAGTAAGACGAAGCTGCAAGTGCATGGAGGAAACAGATGGCAGACTACATTCAGTTCACTTCAGCGGACGGAAACTCACTGCTTGTGGAAGTAGACGAAGGCGAGGTTTCTTCTCAGCAAGGCATACAGAAAGCTGGACTACGCGAGATGGCAGGTAAATCGGTGGCGGTGGCTCAAACATCCTTTGAGCATGCCATACAGCAAGCAATGCGGTACAATGCTCAAGTCTTTCTCCAGTCCGTCGTCAGTCTACCAATATTGCCTAGCGAAGCAGAGATCACTTTTGGTCTCAAGATAACTGGTGAGATAGGAAATGTTGCGGTAGGGAAGGCTGGTGGCGAAACGAACTACACGATTAGATTAACCTGGAAACGAGAAACAAAGGGGACGCCACAGGATGAACACTGATTTCAAAGCCGGTGTCGTCCACGTCATCGATACTGGCGGAAAAACAGTCGGCACCGGCTTCGTTGTCACATCCGATGGACTTATCGTGACGTGTGCGCATGTTGTCGATGTTGCAAGGTCGGATGATTCCATCCATCTTATCTTCTACGACCCCAGCTCTGCGAAAGAAAAGCGTGAGGTCAGAGTCGCAAGAGTTGAGCCTGATTATTGGCGTGATACAGCGGCTGAAGATGTTGCCTTCTTGCGTCTTGAGGGATCACTTCCCAAAGGGGCTGTGCCTTTGCCGCTGGGGAGTTCCTTCAACACCCAGGGGCAAACCTTTCGCTCGTTCGGTTTCCCTGAAGCTAAGCCTGACGATGGTATGTTAGGTGAATGTCGGGTCCTCGGGTTTGTCTCCGAAGACAGCATCTCTCTCCTCCAACTGAGCAGTAATCAGGTATCCAAAGGTTTTAGCGGTGCGCCGGTATGGGATGACAGCCGTCATGTTGTGATTGGAATGGTAACCAGCATCGTCGCAACGCGAAGGATCAAAATCGCAAGTACAGAACTGCTCATTCCCTTTGATTCGGGTTGGCGGCAGACTGAAACAGCCTTTGCAACCCCTGTAGAGACACTGGTGAAAATTTATCCTCTTCTACAACCTGCTGAGGTGTGCCCGTTTCGTGGACTGGATGCGTTTACCGAGGATCACGCTGAGTTTTTCTTTGGACGCGAACACATTATTGACAGGTTAGTCAGCAGGCTGAAGCAAGATGTGCGCTTTCTGGCTGTACTGGGGCCATCGGGTAGCGGCAAGTCATCCCTTGTTCAGGCAGGACTGATACCTCGACTCCGGCAAGGAGCAATACCGGATAGTGATCGCTGGGGACTGATTGTTACCCGCCCTGCTGATGATCCTTTCAAGCAATTGGCCGCAAAGGGATTTGAAGTTGGGTTACAGAACCTCGCAGGGAGTGTGCGGGCATGGCTGGCTCAACATCCTGGACGGACACGTCTGGTTCTTGTCCTCGACCAGTTTGAAGAACTGCTAACCGCCTGTCCAGAAGCATTGCGCCAGGAATTTGTATCGCAGTTAACGAGCCTTTTAGCAGCTCCTTTGCCTATCACGATTGTCCTCGTGATGCGAGACGATTTTTACGACCAGTTCGTTCGACAGGAAACGTTAGTGGAGTGGCTGGAGCGAAGTCAGGGGCCGGTCAATGTTCCGCAAACGCTCAGGCGGGCTGAAGTGATCGCTATTGTGCAAAAACCTGCCGAGGCTGTTGGATTGAGATTTGAGGATGGTCTGATTGAGATCATAGTGAAAGATGCAATGGAAGCCACTGCTTCGACCTCTGATGAAGGGGTTGTTACTCGCAGTTCCAATCTCCCATTGCTTGAGTTCGCACTGACACAACTCTGGGAACGACGTGAGAATGGGATGTTGATCCGCAATGTCTACGCCGCTATTGGAGGGGTTACTGGAGGGTTGACCCAATGGGCTGATGATGTCTTCTTTGGTCTCGAGAATAAGGAGAAACAGCGGAAAGCCCGCCGTATTTTCACCGACCTCGTACATATAGGTGACGAAGAGCAAAGTCTTCCTGATAGTCGGCGAAGAATGCCTCTGGATCTGCTCTGCCGGGATGAACGCGAGGTAGAGGAAGTCCACCAGGTTGTACAACAACTGGCGAGCGCACGCTTGTTAGTAACCTCTTACGACATACAAAACAAGCAAGAAATGGTAGAAATTATTCATGATGCTCTTCTGCTAAAGTGGGGGATGCTGAAAGATTGGTTGCAAGAGGATCGCAGCTTCCTGATCTGGCATCAAGAGCTTGAGACGCGAGTTCGTGCATGGGTAGAAACAAATCCTGAGCATCCGACCGGCCGTGATGAGTACAAGCTTTTTGGAGGGCCTGACTTGAATGTGGCGTTAAAGTGGTTAGTTGACCGCTCTGGCGACTTGAGCCAGGTCGAGCGAGACTTCGTGCAAGCCAGCCGGGAACGACAAGAGCAGGAAGAACAGCTGCGGAAAGTTTATGAACACAGGGCAGTCATTACACGGCGAAGGGTTGTAGTAGGTTTAGCAGGGCTAGGGCTGACTGCTGCTGGTAGTGGAAGTGCTTACGTGGTATGGAAATCTTTGCAACCAAAATATACCATTCTCCCGATCAAAATCTATCTTGGTCATTCTGCACCGGTATGGTGTGCGGCATGGTCTCATGATGGCGCACGTATTGCTTCGGCAGGAGCAGATACTACGGTACAGGTGTGGCTGGCTAATACGGGGCTTCAAATCTTCACCTATACCGGACACCAGAATCATGGTGGAGTGCCTTCTGTGACATGGTCTCCAGATGGCTATCGTATTGCGTCTGCAAGCGAGGATAAGACTGTTCAGGTTTGGCCTTCTGATTCTGCAGGTATAGACCTAGGTCAAAATAAACTCATTACTTATCGTAAACACACAGATTGGGTAATTGCTGTAGCATGGTCGCCAAACGGTAAGTATATCGCCTCAGGGAGCCATGACAAATCAGTGCAGGTATGGAATCCTGATAGTGGAGACCTTATCACCAAGTATTCCGGACATTCTGATTCGGTAAAAGCCGTGGCGTGGTCGCCCAACAGCACGTATATTGCTTCTGGTAGTGGTGATAATACAGTGCAGGTGTGGCAATTGCATATCGAGTAATGTCGATTTGGAGGAATATATATTTTATGATATAATGATCCTTAGTCGCATAATAGATGTATCTTCTTTACTAACTTTTTTGTCCGACACTATTGCCTTTGAAGTGCAAACTTCTTTACTAAAGAGCGATCTTTGTTCTGAATGTCGTCCCCTAAAATTCCCGACTTTCGTCGTCTATCGAGTTGACACAAGCTTGTAGTATTGGCTCGTAAGCTGCCACACTAAGGAGACAAGGAGGAAGCTATGTCTCAGGCACCATTTTCTAAGCCAGATGTCAACGATGTTGTGAGTAGTTCTCCTGTATTTAAGATACGTCCAAGTTTGAACCATTGGTCGGGAGGAAGGCTGTCTAAAGCGAGGGGCAAACGTCTCTTTGGATTAGCACTAATCGCTCTTTTAGTGTTGGGCTTACAATTGATTGCATGTGGTAATGCTGCTACTTCAGACAATGGTCCTGCTTCCCCAACCTCTAATCCCACTTCTCAACCTAATACTCCTTCCACTACAAGTGCTCCAGGCTCAACCACTGCATCTACCACTACTGCAGGGCCGACCACTGGTCCTACAACAGGACCAACGACAGGGCCGACCACTGGTCCCACGGTAGTGCCTGTAGCAGACCCTAGCTCCTTCAGTGTGAGTATACGACAGTTTACCCCTAGCGTACCGGCTGGTCAAACGAGTGTACGAACACAGTCGATCACTTTAACAAATAGTGATCAAACCGGTGTTATCGACTGGTCTGTCTCAATAAAACTGGACAATGGGAGAGGCTGGCTCAGCTTTTCACCTGGTAGTGGTAAATTGCCACTAAAGACATCGAAAGACTAGCAGATCACAGTGACAGTCTCGAAAGATATGCCAGCGGGTACGTATACAGGGTGCATTGAGTTTAGTCCACCAAATCCCCAGAGTTATTGTACGAATCCGGACGATGATAAAGCAGTCTCGGTGTCGCTTCTGGTTCTTCCAGCAGTGACGAGTATCAGCCCAATCCACGGACCGGCGGCAGGAGGCACTACTGTAACTATTGCAGGCTCCGGATTCACTGGAGCAACGGCTGTCTCATTTGGTTCGGCAGTGGTTAATAATCCTACTGTCAACGGCGCTACCGAGATCACGGTTGTCAGCCCCCCCTGGTAACGGTACTGTCGATGTGCAGGTCACAACGCCAAACGGCACTTCGGACACTGGCGCAAGTGATGAATTCACTTATGACACTGCTGTGGCTGGTCCAACAATATCAAGCATCAGCCCGGCAAGTGGGCCAGCAGCAGGTGGCACCAATGTCACTATTATGGGTACTGGCTTCATCATGGGTTCGACCAGTGTCTCATTCGGCGGGACAGCGGCAAGCAATGTGATAGTAGTTAGCGATACCCAGATCACGGCTACCAGCCCCGGAGGTAGCGGGACAGTCAACGTGACCGTCACAACACCGAATGGCACTGCGTCTGCCCCGTTCACCTACACATAAGCGATCAAGTTCCCGCACGAGAACCATCCTTCCTACTCATCCAGAGTGTAACAGTTCTCTCTCCTAGACCAGAAACAAAAAGAAGTGAGCTTTTTTGCCATCGGCACGCCTAGACTGAGAGCAGCTCAGCTTTCAATACACTCCATCTCTTTGAGTGAAGAGAGGTTAGCCAGGTTGGAGTGCCCATCTACGTAATGGATGTTATGTTTTACCGGATGTCAAGCCAGGTAGCGTAGTAGCTCTTCTGAAGCTCTTTGGTGATATGCCATACTCTGGTATGTAAAAGACCTCAAAAAGAGGAGATTTCATGCCTCTTTTGAGCCTTTTGTTGCTGATCGAGT
>WNFT01011561.1_pt1 | contig 10532 bp, 6 predicted proteins | sample 5400191 | NCBI WGS metagenome assembly WNFT01 (sample SAMN13153359, study PRJNA577476) | soil metagenome | isolation source: 80 cm saprolite under Madrone tree | place: USA:California | collected 2016-06-14 | reverse complement strand
GGCGACGCTCGCAGATTGCAGGAAGTCCTGCAAAACCTTCTCGACAACGCCATTCAATACACTCTGCCCGGCGGCAAAATCGTCCTAAGCGCCGTGCTGAAAAATCACGCCGTGGTGTTCACTGTTTCCGACACCGGCATCGGTATTCCCACCGCCGACCAGCCGCGCATCTTCGAGCGCTTTTATCGCGTGGACGCGGCCCGCTCCCGCGAAGCCGGCGGCACCGGCCTCGGCCTGGCAATCGCCAAGCATCTCGTTGAAGTGCACGGCGGACGGATATGGGTCGAGAGCGAAGTCGGCGTCGGCTCCCGGTTCCATTTTTCCGTCCCGTTGTTCGATCCAGAGCGCGCCACGGCCCGCCCGGCTTCCTCCGGGGCCGGAGGCCGCACAATCCGTCCCAATCCCGCCGCAAACTCTTAGCGCCCTTCTTTTCGCATATTCATCGCCCTCTTACATTCCAGTAATATTCATGACGCAGTATCAGCGAAACGTGCAGAATTGTGCCGCACCCACGATTTGCCGCGGAGGTTTTGAATGGCCCCAGCAGCTGGTTTGACCGAAGCGGTTCTCTACGACACTCTCGTCAACTACCTGATCTCGATGGCTCGCGTTGTGGAAAGCGCGATGAATCGCGCGCTCGACGCCATCATCGCTTTCGATAATCCTCGCACGTCCGCTCTCCCCGGCGAAGTCTTCCTCCTCGAACCGCGCATCAACGAAATGGAAATCATGATCGATGAGCACGCCATCCGCTCGCTCCGGCGCGGCTCGTTTACCGACGACGAAATGCGCCTCGTCGTCGCCGCGCTGAAGATTACTAACGACCTGGAACGCATCGGCGACATCGCCGTGAATCTAGCGGAACGCGTGATCTCCCTCCGCGAAATGCCCGACGCCAAGCCGCCCGAGGAACTGGCGCCGATGGCGGAAGCGGTTCGCTCGATGGTCAGCCGCGGCCTGGGCTCGCTCATCTTCCGCAATGCCGAACTTGCCGCGCAGGTTCTGGAGAGCGACGACATTGTGGACCAATACCGCGACCGCATCTTCGAGAACCTGCTGCTCCACATGACCCAGGATGTTGCGCTCGTCACTCCCGGAATGCAGTTTGTGCTTGCCACGCGCCATCTGGAGCGCATCGCGGATCACGCCACGAATATCGCCGAAGACATCATCTTCTGGGTGCGCGGCCTCGATGTTCGGCACGGACGCGGATTGACTGTCCGCCCGGAATCGGAAATGACCACGATGGGCCTCAGTTCCGAAGTCACCGAGAATTCACACGGGCTTCATTCGGACGTGACTCCGAACTGCGAAACTCAGCGCGTTTGAACTTCACTCAATGTCCTACCTTGGGGACCGGCGCACCCCTGGCACCGGTCTCCACCTCCTCCCCTTGAAGACGGCAGACACATCCCCGCAGGCATCCCCTTGACCCCAAAGAGGAGTCGAACTAGTGTGGTTAGATAGGCAGAAGGAAAATGCCAGAGCAGAACCACCCAATTCGGGCCCAGCGGTTACGCGTGTGGATTTGTGTGCTCCTGGGGGCATTGCTCCTCTACAATCCCTTCGCCGCGCTCTACTTTTCCCATGACACGATCGAAGTTCACACCCTGCAAAGAAATCGCGCGTCGGTCGGCGCCTCGGAATTGCAGCACTTCAGCCCGGTTCAGGAAGACATCCAGCAACCAGATCTGAATTTGGAATCAAATCGCGAAGAAGTCCCGGTGCCTGCAGGAAGTTATGTGGCCCGGGGGTTCGAGCGAGAAGTAGAAGTACCGCAATCGGACATTGTCTCCAAAGTCTGGTCGCGGCCCCCACCTCTGGCGTAACTCCGTTGTGAGTGCCGGCCCAAACCAAGGGAGCCGGTAAATCCCGATTCATCTTCTTATTTTTGAAGTGTTCCCGGTTCCCTCTTCCGAACATCGGCAGGGATGAACCTTTCGCACCGTTCGTAAACGACGGTCATAACAAGGACACGCAATGTCAAAAAGGAACAAGCTGATAGTCGCGGGCCTCGTTTTCCTGGGGCTGATCGCGCTGTGGGCCGGGTGGCGCCACGGAAAGACGGAAGCCGACGATGCGGATCCCGCGGGAAAAGCCAACGGAGAAGTCGTAGCGGCGGTGGTCAAGGTTTCGCGCGGCAAATTGGGAGCTCCCCTGACGTTGGCCGGTGCTTTTAAGCCATTTCAGGATGTGGACGTGCACGCGAAAGTCGCGGGCTACATCAAGAAGATTTATGTGGACGTCGGCTCCCGGGTCACGGAGAACCAGACGATTGCGATTCTGGAAGTGCCCGAACTGGCTGCGGAACTTGCAGGAGCGGATGCCGCGGTACGGCGTTCAAAGCAGGAGATATTGCGCTCCAAGGGAGATGTGGAGCGGGCCAAGTCGGCTCACGCCGCCACTCACGCCATGTATGAGCGGTTAAAACAAGCGGCGCAGCAGAAAGCGGGATTAGTAGCGCAACAGGAAGTGGACGATGCCCAGGCGAAAGATCTGGAAGGAGAAGCACAGGTATCGAGTGCAGAAGCGGCCTTGAATGCAGCGCAACAGGCGTTTGAAGTGGCGGAGGCAAACGCCAAGCAGTATGCGGCGCTCTCCCAGTACACACGGATCGTCGCACCGTTCACCGCAATCCACGCCCGTGGTGCGCATCGCGCAAATTTCTGTGCTGCGATTGGTTTTGCCGATTCCGGAATCGATCGCCGGAGAAATCCGGCTGAATGACCCGGTGAAAGTGCACGTGCAGGCGCTGAACGCGGATTACGTGGGGAAGGTGTCACGCTTCGCGGACTCGCTCGATCCCCAGACACGAACGATGGAAACGGAAATCGATTTTCAAAACGCGGATGGCAGGCTTCTTCCCGGCATGTATGTGCAGGCAATCGTGGCCCCTCCTGACAATCGCGACATTCTGACAGTGCCGCTGGAAGCGGTGGAATTGGGCGCCAACGCCAGCGAAGGCAGTGTCCTGTTGGTGAACACCAAAAACATTTTGGAGGAACGGAAAGTGCAACTGGGTTTGCAGGGAAGCATGCGAGTTGAGGTGCGCGGCGGATTGACCGAAGGGGAGCGGGTGGTAGTTGGAAGCCGGAACGAATTCCGCTCGGGTATGAAGGTGGTCCCGAAGGAAATCGATCCCAGCCGGCCAGGCGGGACGGAGGCGAAGTAATGCCGAGGTTCGCCCTGGCCTATCCGTATTTCATCATCATGATATGCCTGGTGGTGGCCGTGGTCGGCGTGACCACGGTCGCGCGCATGCCCGTGGACCTGTTTCCGCAGATCAAGATTCCTGTCGTTGTGGTCGCAACTTTTTATTCTGGTATGCCCCCGCAGCAAATCGAGGCGGACATCACCAACACTTTCGAACGATTCTTCACGCTGGCGAGCAATTTCGATCACATCGAATCGCGATCGCTGACCGGCGTAAGCCTGATCAAGATTTATTTCAAGCCGGGGACGAATGCCAACGCGGCGCTGAGCAACGTCGCGAATCTGGCGATGGCGGACCTCCGGCGATTACCGCCGGGCACGCTGCCGCCGGTCGTTCTGAAGTTCGATGCTTCAAGCCTGCCTGTCTGCCTGATCACGCTAAAGGGCGAAGGCCTGAACGAAACAGAATTGAAAGATCTGGCGCAATTCCAGGTGAGAAACCAGGTGGCCAATGTGAGGGGTGCGTCGGTGCCGCAGCCTTTCGGGGGAACCTACCGGCAGATTCAGGTGTATGTGGATCCCACCAAGCTCGAGGCATACCAGCTCAGCCTGATGGACGTGGTTACCGCCGTTAACAACTCCAACCTAATTCTTCCTGCCGGCGACGTGCGAATCGGCAATCGCGATTACAACATTTACGCCAATAGCCAGGTGCCCACCCCCAACGACGCAAATCAGATCCCATTGAAATCCGTGGGCCTCGGATCGGTCCTGGTCGCCGATATCGGAAAAGCAGAAGATGCCGGCGCGATCCAGACCAACATCGTGCGCATAGACGGTCAGCGGTCCGTTTACATTCCGATTCTGAAGCAGGGCGGAGGCAGCAACACCATCGCGATCGTGAACGGCGTGAAGGAAGCCACAAAACACCTGGTGGATATTCCCGATGTCTTGAAAACTGCGGTCGTGTTTGATCAATCCATTTTCGTGAAAACCGCGCTGCGGAATCTGGTGAAAGAAGGCGGCATTGGCCTGATTCTGACCGGATTGATGATTCTGCTTTTTCTGGGCAGCCCGCGAGCCACGTTTGCCGTTCTGCTCTCCATACCGCTCTCCGCGCTGGCATGTTTGCTGGTGGTCAACGGAATGGGCGGTTCGATCAACACCATGCTTTTGGGCGGCCTGGCTCTGGCTCTGTCGCGATTGATTGATAACTCCGTCGTGGTGCTCGAAAACATTTTCCGGTTCATGGAGCAAGGAGCTTCGCCGCGCGAGGCTGCGGAAAAGGGCGGGATGGAGATCTCACTCGCAGTGCTTGCGGCAACCTGCACGACGTCGATCGTGTTTTTCCCTGTGACGCTCTTTTACGGCGTCAGCCGCTATCTGTTTACCGACCTTGCGCTCGGCGTGGTGCTCTCTATTTTTGCCTCCTATGTCTTCGCGCTGACGGTAGTGCCGCTCTACTGCGCGCAATTCATCCAGTTGGATACGCACGGCGAGGAAGTGCACGAAAATCCCCGCGGCCCGCTCGCGCACCTGGTGCATCGCTTCAACGCTTCCTTCCAAAGAATGCTGGAACGCTACGAGAAGGCTGTGACCCGAGTGCTCGATAAACCGGGAATGACAGTGCTGTACATCCTCGGAGGAATTGCGCTGGCCACGGTGATTGCATTTCCCTTCGTGGGACGCGCGTATTTCCCGCGCACTGACCCGGGGCAGTTTGTGATCAATGTCAAAGCCCCGACCGGGACGCGTTTGGAAGTGACCGACAAATATATCGCGCGAGTGGAGGAGGAAGTGCGCGCGGTGATTCCGCGAAGCGACCTGGAGATGATCGTCTCGAACATCGGCATTACGCCGGATATTTCCGCGATTTATACCAGCAATTCCGCGATGCACACCGCGTTCGTGCAGATCAATCTGAAAGAAGGCCATGCCGTTGGGAGCTACGAATACATGGAACGCCTGCGGCGAAAACTGGCGGCCGATCTGCCGGAGCTGAGCCTTTATTTCCAGACCGGTGGACTGGTGGATTCCGTCGTCAACCAGGGCCTGCCGGCTCCACTGGACATCCAGGTGAGCGACAACGACATGAACGAAGGGTATGCGATTGCCCGCGACGTTGCGCTGCAACTGAAGGGCTCGAAGCGGGTGAGCGATGTGCTGATCCCCCAGGACATCGATTATCCCGGCCTGGAATTGAACATCGATCGCGAACAGGCCAGTTTGCTGGGTTTGAGCCCGAAAGACGTGGTGAACAACGTGATCACCGCGCTGACCTCCGACGGCATGATCGCGCCGAGTTACTGGATCGATCCGAAAAACGGGAACAACTACATGCTCACCGTGCAGTACGCGAACGAAAAGATTGCCTCGATGACCATGTCTGATTTCCGGAATATTCCGCTGCGGGCAAACACTTCCGCGAAGTACACGCCGCTGCAATCGGTGGCACGAATCGATCCCATCAACACGCCGACCGAAGTGGATCATTACCAGATTCGCCGGGTGATCGACGTCTACGTCATGCCGAAGAGCGAGGACCTCAGCGGTGTGAACGCCGAAGTGACACAAATGCTGAAGGGGCTTACGCTGCCGCGAAACGCCCGCGTGCGTGTGCAGGGAGCCGTGGTCGGGATGAGCCAGTCGTTCACGCGCTTCGGTGTGGGGCTCCTGCTCTCCGTCATCCTTGTGTACCTGATTTTGATGGCGCAATTCCGCTCGTTCATCGAGCCGTTCATCATCCTGACGGCAATTCCCCCGGGGCTGGCGGGCGCGCTGGTGTTTCTGTGGATGACGCACACCACTCTGAACATCATGTCGTTGATGGGAGTGATCATGATGACCGGGATCGTTGTGTCCAACAGCATTCTGATTGTGGAGTTTTCGGGAATCCTGCAGGAACGGGGGATGAACGTGAAAGCCGCTGTCGTGGAAGCGTGCAAGGTGAGACTCCGGCCGATCTTGATGACCTCGCTGGCAACGCTGCTGGCTTTGCTGCCGATGGCGCTGGGATTGGAAGCGGGCAGCGAGCAATACGCACCGCTAGCGCGCGCCATGATCGGCGGGCTAGGTGCGTCGCTCATTTTGACCGTGTTCCTGGTTCCGGCGGTGTATCTGGTGATTCACGGAAAGAAACACGCGGCGCAGGAGGCGTTGTGAAGTGGGCCTGCGCTGGCGGCGATTATGAATCTTGGATTGCTCTGAAGATGCGAGCGAATCAGTTTGCTGACGGCCGCTGCGGCGCCGTGGGAGAAGCGTAATGCCGAAGTTTGCGCTGGCGTATCCTTATTTCATCATCATGATTTGCCTGGTAGTCGCCGTGGTGGGCGTCACCACGGTGGTCCGTATGCCGGTGGATTTGTTCCCTCAGATCAATATTCCCGTGGTGGTGGTGGCGACATTTTATTCAGGCATGCCACCGCAGCAGATTGAAGCGGATATCACCAACACGTTTGAGCGATTTTTCACGCTGGCGAGCAATTTCGATCACATCGAATCGCGGTCCCTAACCGGCGTTAGCCTGATCAAAATCTATTTTCAGCCCGGAACGGATCCCAACGCCGCGTTGAGCAACATCGCGAACCTCGCCATGGCGGACTTGCGGCGGCTTCCACCAGGAACGCTGCCGCCGGTGGTGTTGAAATTCGACGCTTCGAGCCTGCCGGTCTGCCTGTTGACGCTGAAAGGGCAGGGCCTGAACGAAACGCAATTAAAGGATTTGGCGCAGTTTCAGGTAAGAAACCAGGTGGCGAATGTGCCGGGCGCGTCCGTCCCGCAGCCATTCGGAGGTACCTACCGGCAGATTCAGGTTTTCGTGGATCCCGTGAAACTCGAGGCGCACCAACTGAGCCTGATGGACGTGGTAACTGCGGTAAACAGCTCGAATCTGATTTTGCCGGCGGGCGATGTGCGCATCGGCAATCGCGATTACAACATTTATGCCAACAGCCAGGTGCCGCGCGCGGAGGAAATTAATCAGGTTCCGTTGAAGAGCGTGGGCCTCGGCTCGGTGCTGGTCGCTGACGTGGGCAGGGCGGAAGACGCGGGCGCAATTCAGACCAACATCGTGAGAATTGATGGGCAGAAATCCGTCTACATCCCGATTCTGAAGCAGGGTGGAGACAGCAACACCATCGCCATCGTCAGCGGCGTGAAGGAAGCGATTAAGGATTTGGTGGACATTCCGGTGACTTTGAAGACCGCGGTGGTGTTCGACCAGTCCGTCTTCGTGAAAACCGCGGTCAAAAATTTGTTGAAAGAGGGCGGCATCGGGCTGGTCCTGACCGCGTTGATGATTCTGTTATTCCTGGGCAGCCCGCGGGCTACGTTCGCGGTGTTGCTCTCGATTCCACTTTCCGCGCTGACGTGTTTCCTGGTGATGAGCGGGATGGGCGGGTCGATCAACACGATGCTGTTGGGCGGGCTGGCTCTTGCTTTCTCGCGCCTGATTGACGATTCGGTGGTGGTTCTCGAAAACATTTTTCGGTTCATGGAAAATGGCGCGCCGCCTCGTGAAGCCGCGGAAAAAGGAGGGATGGAAGTCGCGCTGGCGGTGCTGGCAGCGACCTCAACGACGTCGATTGTGTTTTTCCCGGTTACTTTCTTCTATGGCGTTAGCAAGTATCTGTTCACGGACCTGGCGCTGGGCGTGGTGCTCTCCATTTTTGCGTCGTACATCTTCGCGATGACCGTGGTTCCGCTCTACTGCGCATATTTTATCCGCCTGGATTCGCATGCGGCCCATGGCGAACAGGACGCACATGAGAAACCACAGGGTCTGTTGGCAAAACTGGTGTACGCCTTCAACGAAAAGTTTCACCAACTGCTCAGCTTCTACGAAAAGTGGGTCACTCGGGCTTTGGTGCGGCCCGGCCGGACCGCCCTGTTCATTCTGGGTGGCATCGTGCTGCTCATCGCGGGTGTTTTCCCGTTTGTGGGGAGAGCGTACTTCCCGCGAACGGATCCGGGGCAGTTTGTGATCAACCTGAAAATGCCCACAGGCACACGCCTCGAAATCTCCGACAAGTACGTGGCGGACGTGGAGCAGAAAATTCGCTCGGTCATTCCGAAAAGCGATCTGGACATGATCGTGTCCAACATCGGCATCACGCCGGACCTCTCGGCGATCTATACCAGCAATTCCGCGATGCACACCGCATTCGTGCAGGTCAGCCTGAAAGAAGAGCATGAAGTGGGGAGCTACGAATATATGGAGCGGGTGCGGCGGAAACTGGCCGAAGACCTGCCGGAGGTGAGCGCCTACTTCCAGGCCGGAGGCCTGGTGGATTCGGTGGTGAACCAGGGCCTGCCCGCGCCGCTGGATATTCAAGTAAGCGACAATAATCTGAATGAAGGAAATGACATCGCGCGGCAGTTGGCGCTGCAGCTTAAGGGGTCAAAGCTGGTGAGCGACGTGCTGATCCCCCAGGACATTGATTATCCGGGGCTGGAGCTGAATATCGACCGCAAGCAGGCCAGCCTGCTCGGGTTGACGCCCCGCGATGTGGTGGACAACGTCATCACCGCGCTGACCTCGAACGGAATGATCGCTCCCAGTTACTGGATCGATCCGAAGACTGGAAACAACTACATGCTTACGGTGCAATATTCCAACAACAAAGTAGGTTCAATGACCATGTCCGACTTCCGCAATATTCCCCTGAGGGCGGCAACGTCCGCGAAGTACACACCGCTGCAATCGGTGGCCAAAATCGAGCCAATCAACACCCCGACTGAGGTAGATCATTACATGATCCGTCGCGTAATGGACGTATATGTGATGCCAAGAAGCGAGGATTTGAGCGGTGTGAACGCGGAAGTGAATCAGATCGTGAAGGGGTTGAAGCTGCCGAAGAATGCTCTGGTGCGCGTGCAGGGCGCGGTGGTCGGGATGAACGAATCCTTTTTCCGTTTCGGCGTCGGGCTGGTGCTGTCGGTCATTTTGGTTTACCTGATCCTGATGGCGCAGTTCCGCTCGTTCATTGATCCGTTCATTATTCTGACGGCGATTCCTCCCGGGATTGCGGGGGTGGTGGCGTTCCTGTTCCTCACGCACACGACGTTGAACATTATGTCGCTGATGGGCGTGATTATGATGACGGGAATCGTGGTGTCCAACAGCATCCTGATCGTGGAGTTTTCGGGAATATTGCATGAACGCGGAATGGGTTTGCAGCAGGCGGTGGTGGAAGCGTGCAAAGTGAGGCTGCGGCCGATTTTGATGACATCGCTAGCGACATTGTTGGGGCTGATTCCGATGGCGCTCGGCGTGGAAGCGGGAAGCGAACAGTATGCGCCGCTGGCCCGCGCGGTGATCGGGGGATTGGGAGTCTCCGTGGTCGTGACGGTCTTTCTGGTACCGGCCGTATACCTGGTGATTCACGGAAGAAAACGAGTTGAGACGGCGGAGGTGGCATCGTGAGGGCGGCAATGCGCATGGGGCTGATCGTCGCTCTGGTGGGAACGTACGTGGCGGCGCAAGAGCAGCACGACGTTCCGGGAACAACCCCGTCGTCGGCGGGCGCCGATGAAAAGTTGCTCACGATTCAAGAGGCCGAAGCCATCGGCGTGGGAAACAACCCGCAAATTACCCTCGGAAAATTGCGCGCACTGCAGGCCCGCGAGTTTGTCCGTGAGGCGCGATCGGCGCTGATGCCCGATGTGAATTTAAGCGTAACCGGCGTGGATTCCAATCCGGGCTCGAGAATTGCGGCGGGCTACCTCACAAATCCGATTCTGTTTCCCCGAGCCGCGGCAGGCGCGACGGTCAATCAATTGATTACGGACTTTGGGCGGACGACCAATCTGGTTTCCAGTTCACAGTTCCACGCCAAAGCCGAAGACCAGAATGCGCTTGCGACGCTGCAGGATATTATTCTTGCCGTGGATGAGGCGTTCTACAACATGCTCGAAACTCACGCGTTGTTACAAGTGGCAGAGGATACCGTCAAGACGCGCCAGACACTGGTGGATCAAGTACAGGCGCTGACCGACGCCAAACTTCGCTCGGACTTGGATCTGAGCTTCAGCAAGGTAGACCTGGCGCGCTCGAAGCTCCTGTTGCTCGAATCAAATAACAACTACGAAGCCTCGCTCTCCACCCTTTCCGCGATTCTTGGTTACCCTGATCGCCAAAATTTCAAGCCGGTTGAGCCGGAGCAGCAGACCTCGGCGCCGCCCCTGCTGGATGCCACTCAACTGATTCAGAAAGCCATGCAACAACGGCCGGAAATCCAGGCGATGCAGAATGAAGTGACCGCTGCGGGAAAATTTGGCCGTGCCGAACACGATCTCTGGTGGCCGACGGTAAATGCCAGCGGCGTGGTGGGCCAGGCCCCTGCGCGCGACGACCGCATCCCGAGCTGGTATGGCGGCGT
>WNFT01008885.1_pt1 | contig 10532 bp, 14 predicted proteins | sample 5400191 | NCBI WGS metagenome assembly WNFT01 (sample SAMN13153359, study PRJNA577476) | soil metagenome | isolation source: 80 cm saprolite under Madrone tree | place: USA:California | collected 2016-06-14 | reverse complement strand
GATCATGACGACGCCGAGGGTGATGGCGGGCAAGCGCAGGCCTGAAGCGGCCAGCGACAAGCCGAGCCGGCCGAAGAAGATGACGATCAGCGCCACGCCGAGATCGACGAATTCGTAGTCGAAGCTCAATCCGGTGCGCGAGCCGACGTCGAGGGTACGGAAGCCGACGACGAAGATGCCCAGCGCGGCCGCCACCAGGGCGGTGAAGCCCGCGTCCTTCAGCATGGTGGGCAGACGCGACGCCATCGGATCAGACCTTCTCGATCTCCGGTTTGCCGAGCAGGCCGGTCGGCCGGAAGATCAGCACCAGCACCAGGATCGCGAAGGCGGCAACGTCCTTGTATTCGCTCGAGAAGTAGGCGGCCCAGAACACCTCGATCAGGCCGATCATCAGGCCGCCCAGCATGGCGCCGGGCAGCGAGCCGATGCCGCCCAGCACCGCGGCGGTGAAGGCTTTTATGCCGGCCAGGAAGCCGATGAAGAAATCGATGACGCCGTAGTACATCAGGAACAGCATGCCGGCGACGGCGGCGAGCGCGGCACCCAGCACGAAGGTGAACGAGATGGTGCGGTCGACGTCGACGCCGAGCAACGCCGCCATCTTCATGTCCTGCTCGCAGGCGCGCTGCTGGCGGCCGAGCGGCGTCGAGGCGATCAGCCAGGTGAAGCCCGCCATCAGCACGACCGTGACCACGACGATAATGATCTGCAGCCAGCTCACGCGAACGTCGAAGTCGTCGGCGCTGAACAGGCTGAAGCCGCCCGAGACGATCTGTCCGCCCGGCTTGGGCCGCGCGCCCTGCACGAGCTGCACGTAGTTCTGCAGCGCAATCGACACGCCGATCGCCGAGATCAGCGGCGCCAGCCGGAACGAGCCGCGCAACGGCCGATAGGCCGCGCGCTCGATCGCCCAGCCATAGACCGCCGAGAAAGCCATGGCGAGCAACAAGACCAACACGATCGCCACCGGCGCCGAGCCGATGCCGAGCAGGCTGCAGATCATGAAGCCGATCAGGGAGATGAAGGCGCCGATCATGAACACTTCGCCGTGCGCGAAGTTGATCATGCCGATGATGCCGTAGACCATCGTGTAACCGATGGCGATCAGGCCGTAGATGGCGCCCAGCGTGATGGCGTTGATCAGTTGTTGCGAAAAATACGCCATGCCCTTGCGTTTCCCCTACCCTGCGACCTACGACGCTTCCGGCGGGCCGTGCAAGCGAACTATTCACCGGTTTGGGAGGAATTGAATGGACGATCTCAAAATGATCCGCGTGCAAATCGCGGACCACATAGGGGCCCGGGATGACAACGATTTCTCGACGCGCCCTGTGCGACAACACGCTTAACCCCGTGTATTAGTGCGCCGATGGATACCTCTTTCGATGTGATCGTGATCGGTGCCGGACCCGCCGGCCTCGCCGCCGCCACTGAGGCCGCGCGTGCCGGCCTCAGGACGCTCTGCCTCGACAAGCTGGCGCCAGGCGGTGTCCTCATCAATCTCAGCCAACTGCACGGTGTCGCGGAGGCGTCCGACGGCCCCCAGATGGCGTCGCAACTTACCGACCAGGCGACCGCCGCCGGCGCCGGCCTCTTGCGACGGCCCGCTCTATGCCGGACAGCCGGTCGTCGTGGCCGGCGCCGGCGGCTGGGCATCCTACGAAGCTGACGAGCTGAAGGGATTTGCCAGCGAAGTCACCGTCGTCGACACGGTCGCGGCCCAAGTGCCCGAGGGTGTCCGGCATATCGAGGGCCGTATCGTCGGCCTGGAGGGCGGCGAAGGGCTACAGGCGATCGTGGTCGAGAGCGCGGGCGCGCGGAAAACCATTCCGGCCAGCGCGGTGTTCGTCTATGTCGGCCAGTCTCCCGCTGCGGAATTCGTGCCGGATTCGCTTGCACGCGACGCCACCGGGCATATCGTGGTCGACGAAGGGGGCCGCACCTCCGCTGCTTCGGCGTTCGCCGCGGGCGACGTGCGGGCCGGCGCGCAACACTCCCTGGCCGAGGCCATCGCCGATGGCCAGCGTGCCGCGCAGGCCGTCGTGTGGGCCCTCGGCAAAACGAATTGAGGAGCAACGAGCATGCGCATCGTCAATCCCACCTTCGGCCTGTCCGCCGCCGTCGGCGAGACCGTGGCCTTGAAATCGGTCAACTGGAAGAGCGACGCCATCGCGCTGGTCTCGAATTCCAAGCCCAACGCGCGCGAGCTTTTAGACGGCATCCGCTCGAAACTCGGCGCCTTCCGGCCAGTCGACAATATCGACTTCCTGTCGAAGAACAGCGCCAGCCAGCCCGCGCCGAAGGACCTGCTCGAACAGGTGGCGGCCAACTACCGGGGAGCGCTTTTAGCCATCGCCGATTGAGGAAGCTGTTCATCGTGGAGTTTCCACGACAGCATCGAACTCGAGAAGCGCGGCATCACGGCCTACGTGATCGCCACTGAGACGTTCAAGCCGCTCGTGCTCGCGCAGGCCAAGGCACGCAAGGTCGAACCGCGGCTGATCGTGGTCAAGCATCCGATCGGCGGGCTGAACGCCGACGAACTGCGTGAACGCATCGAAGCGGCAACCAAGGGATTGTCCGAGGCGACCCAGACATGACGGACACGGCCGAGCAGGAGATCATCGAGATCGGCGATCTCGACGTCGAGGCGTTCAACGAATACGCCACCGAGCAGGGCTGGAGCGACGGCATGCCGCTCTACATCCCGACCGAGGACAAGGTGACGAGGTTCGTCGACACGGTGCGCGGCGACAACCGGCCCTACCCGCCGGTGCCGCCGCGCCAGATCGTGCCGACCCTGAAGAGCCTCGCCGCCAACGCGGTGATGGCCGGCTGCAAGCCGGAATACTTTCCGGTGGTGACGGCGGCGATGCGCGGGGTACTCGATCCCGACTACAATCTGCACGGTACGCTCGCCACCACGCACTCCTGCGCGCCCATGGTCATGGTGAGCGGGCCGATCCGCCATCAGCTCGGCATCAATTGCGGCTCCAATTGCTTCGGCCAGGGCTGGCGGTCCAACGCCACGATCGGCCGCGCGCTCGGCCTGATGCTTTTGAACATCGCCGGCGCCAAGCCCGGCGAGATGGACCGCTCGACCCAGGGCAATCCCGCCAAGTTCACCTTCTGCTTCGGCGAGAACGAGGAAGAGAATCCCTGGACGCCCTATCACGTGCGCCGCGGCTTTGCGCCGAGCGACAGCGTGGTGACGGTGATGTCGGGCGAGGGTCCGCACAACCTCAACGACCACGGCAGCACGACCGGCATCGGCCTGCTGACGACCTTCGCCGGCGGCATGGCGACGCCGGGCGCCAACACGGTCTACGGCAAAGGCCCGATGTTCGTCATCATCGGGCCCGAGCATGCCGCGACGCTGAAACGCGACGGCTTCACCATCGAGAGCATCCAGGAGGAACTGCACAAGCGCGCGCGCGTGCATACCTCGCGGATTTCGCCGGAGAACCAGGAGACCTACATCAGCACCGGCCACAAGCCGGACGGCGACTGGTTTGCAGTCGCGCGGACGCCGCAGGACATCCACATCACCGTGGCCGGGGGCCCGGGCAAGCACTCGGCCTTCATCCCGTCCTTCGGCGGCACGACCGTTGCGTCGGTGCGAATCGCGCCGTGAGTGACTGGTGCGGCTGGCCGGTCGTCGATGAGCAGACGGGCTGGGAGAGCGCACAACAGATCCTGACCGACGCTGAATTGTCGGACGGCCTGCCGCTGGTACCGCCGACCAGGCGCCGGCTCGACGCCATGGTGGCCGGCATCAAGGGCCGCAGCGAATCGCGCGGCCTCATGCCGCCGATGTTCGGCGACATCACGGCCGAATCGATCGCCTATCAATGCGTCATCGCCGGTTGCCGGCCGGCCGAGCTTCCGGTGGTGCTGGCCGCGGCCGAGGCGACGCTCGATGCCGATTTCAACCTTTTGGGCGTCGCCACCACGACCGGCACGGCCTGCGTGGCGCTCTGCGTGCACGGCCCGATCGCGCGCCAGCTTGGCGTCAATGCCGGCACCAATTGCCTGGGGCCCGGCAACCGCGCCAACGCCAGCATCGGCCGCGCCTTGCAGCTCACCATCCGCAACATCGGCGGCGCCCGGCCCGAGGTCGGCGACATGGCGACCATGGGCCAGCCCGGCAAGTACACGCTGTGCTTCGCCGAGCGCAACGACGGGCCCTGCCCGACCTTGACGTCACGCCGCGGGCTCGGCGCGGACACCAGCGCCATCACGGTCATGGGCGTGTCCGGCACCGCCGAGGTGTTGCCCGGCGACGGCGAAGGCGCCACGCCCGAGGCCATTCTCTCGCCGATCGTGACGGCGATGCGGGCCGCCATCGTCATGTCGAGCATGAGCCGCAAGAACGAGCGCGGCGAGCAGGTCGTCCTGCTGCCATTGGAGATGGCGCAGAAGATCGTCCGCCACGATGGTTGGAACCTCTTACGCGTGCAGCGCTACATGTTCGACGAGGGCCAAGGCGTCGCCCGCGCGCCCGACGCCATCCATCCGATCGTCACCGGCGGCGCCGGGTACAAGATGACCTACCTGCCGATCTGGGGCGGCGGTTCGCAGACGGTGACGCGGCTAATCTAAATCGTTGTCGCTGAAGAGGATCCGGGCGTAGTCACGAGCGCCGTGGAGCACACGCAGGATTTCGACGGCATCGAGCCATATGCGATAGAAGATAAGGTGGTTGCCGTGGACTTTTCGCCGGATGCCGTCGTTACGACGGTGCTCGACAAGCGGATAACCGAGCGGCCGTGGGCCGATGTCGACACAGGATCGGCGCAATTCCCGTACGAAGGTCGCCGCTCTCCCCGGATTGTCTTTTGCGATCCAATCGCCGATCACCTCGAGGTCGGACTCGGCGGCCTCGGTGAAGAGAACTTTCACGCCCTGGATTTCGCCATCTTGCGATACTTGGCCTCGAGACGGGCAAAGACCTGCTCCGCGGGTTTGAGCTTTCCTGCCTTTGCATCTGCCAAGCCACGATCCAACGCGAGGTCGAGTGCAGCCAGCCGTTTTTCCCGCTCCTGCAGAAGGCGCAAGCCCTCGCGCAGGACTTCACTCTTGGAATTGTAGCGGCCGCTTGACACGAGCGAAGAGACGAACTTTTCCAGTTGGCGGCCGAGGTCAACGCTGCTCGCCATGCGACCCTCCATGGTCATCGGCAGCTTAGCCCGACCAATAACTATTATCAAACGGCGATCAGTGCTCGGAGAACCGTGCCTTCTTCTTCGACCCGGCCGCCATTCGATCCCGGACCCGTGCTCTTGCAATGGCTTGCGCCGTTATCGCGCTGCTGCTGCTGTCCTTGCGATCGGGTGCCAACGCCCGTTCGAGGGTCAGCAGCCGCCTCTTTTGCTGCCAGAATGGAATGGTCTGCTTCGATCCAAGCATCAAATCCTCCATCCGATCCACTCGCACACGCCGCGGCCCATGACCGAGTCCAGGTCGTCGCCTTTGAGCCACGGCATCTCTTCGGTGAACATGGTGATGCCCTGCCGGTAAGTGCAAGGGAGGCGCGACCAGTCGGTTCCCCAGAACGTGCGTTTGGGGCCGAAAGCGTCGAAGATGCGGCGGATCTGCGGATGCACGGAGCGGAAGGGATAGGTCTTGTCGTCGGCGTAGCATGGCATCGCTGTGACCTTGGCCGCCACGTTGGGCCGCTTGGCGAGCGCCAGCATCTTGTCGAGAGTGGCGAAATTTTCAGCCTCGGTAACGTCCTTGCCGCTCTTCAGTCCGCAATGGTCGAGCACCAACCGCAGGCCCGGGTAGCGTTCGGCGATCCGGTCGGCCAGAGGCATGTATTCGTGATGGAACAGCACCATGGCGGAAATGCCCGCCTTTTCCATCTCGCCCCACACCCAGTCGAAGCGGCCGTCGATCAACGGCTGGCGCAAAATCTCGGTGTGGAAAGTGAAGCGCACGCCGAGCATGCCCTTCTGCTTTTTCCAACCGGCGATCTGCTCGCGCGCGCCGGACGCGTCGGGGTTGAAGCGGCCCATGATGCAGAAGCGATCGGGATGCGCCGTCGCCGCTTCGACGGCGAGGTCGTTGCGGTCGCCCTCCCATGATGGTGGCACGATGACCGCGCCGTCGACGCCGGCCTTGTCCATTGCAGCTAAAAGCTCGTCCTTGCCGAGCGGTGCGCGGTGCGGCTCGCCGCGCGCGGGCCACGGACGTTGGGGTGTGTTGGCGGCCCAGATATGGACCTGGGCATCGACGATCTTCATGTCCTCTCCCCTAGCGCCAGCCGAACAGGCGACGCGTCAGCCCGGCGATCAGCCACATGCCGAAACCCCACAGCGCGTAGTCCAGCGGCAGCACGATGGGCCCGGGCATGCGAAAGCCGTTGCCCATCGGCAGGCCCTTGATCGGCAGCACGATGAACCAGTTGACCAGCGTCACGATGATGCCGGCGAAGAGGATCCAGCCCAGGGCGCCATTCAGGGGCCGTGGCAAGCGCGGCACCAGGAACGCGACCGTGACGCCCCACAGCCCGCCCCAGAAGGCCTGCGAGAGAATGGTCGGCACGTTCCACGGCGGCAGCGGCCGCAGGCTGTAGAGCGGCACGCGGGTATAGCCCAGCTCGTTGGCAATCCAGAAGCCGGCCTGATGAAAGATCAGCACACTCACCGCGCCGGCGATGAAGCCCACGAGCACTGTTCGCATCCAATCGGTCATGGCCTACGCTCCCGCCACGGCTGGGCGCGCTCGAGCTCGGCGGCCAGCGAAAACAGCATCTCCTCGGCCCCGAAGCGGGCGACAAAGTGCAGGCCGATCGGCAGCCCGTCGTCGGTCCAAGCCAGCGGCACCGACATCGCCGGCGCGCCCGTGACGTTGCACACCGACGTGAAGGCCACCATCGGCGCCAGGCTCTCCTGGTACTGCTCGAGTGAGCCATCCATCCTGACCGCGCCCAATGGCAGATGCGTTCGCGCGATGGTGGGCGACAGCAGTACGTCGTGCCTTTCCAGGAATTGGCCGAGCTGTCGGCCGGTGCGGTGGAAGGTCTGCACGGCACGGATATAGTCGTGCGCGCTGATGCCTTGGCCAATCTCGGCATGCCGGCGCGTCACCGGCTCGAGATCGTCCGGCCCCGCGATGCGGCCGCCGGCGCGCACCTGGAGGTTAGTGAAGGTGTTGGCGCACATCACCACGCCGAAGGCGGCGCCGGTCGCGGCGGCATCGTAGTCGGGCGCCGCTTCCTCGACATGATGCCCGAGCTCTTCCAGCAGCCTGGCCGTCCGCTCGACGGCGGCAACCAGCACGGGATCGATCGGCGCCCCGCCGACGGGCTTTCGCATGAACGCCACGCGCAACTTGCCTGGTGAACGCTGCACCGCTGCCAGAAAAGATCCCGCCGGCGGCGCGCGATAGGGATCGCCGGGCTCGCCGCCCGCGATCGCGTCGAGCAGCGCGGCGCTGTCGCGCACCGAGATCGACACGCAATGCTGGGCGCCCGCGCCGGCCAGGGTCTCGCCGATGGGGGCCAAGCTCACCCGCCCGCGCGAAGGCTTTAGCCCGAACAGCCCGCATAGTGACGCCGGAATGCGGATCGAGCCGCCGCCGTCGGTGGCATGGGCCACCGGCAGGCAACGCGCCGCCACAACCGCCGCCGAACCGCCTGACGATCCGCCGGGAGAGAGATCCTCGCGCCACGGGCTCACCGTGGCGCCGCCGAAAGCCGGCTCGGTGGTCGGCGCCAAACCGAACTCGCTGGTATTGGTCCGGCCCACGATCACCAGTCCGGCACGCCGCATACGGACGACGGCCGCGCTATCAGCCGCCGCCACAGGCTGTTTGGCGAAGAACCGCGAGCCGAGCGTCGTCGGCGTGCCGGCGCACTCGGCCATGAGCTGCTTGACGACAAAAGGCACGCCCTGGAACGGCCCCTCGCCCGCCGCAGCGACCGATTTCTCCAGCAGGTCTCCTTCGTAGAAGTCGGTGATGGCGTTCAGCGACGCGTTGATCGTCCGAAGCTTCTTCAGTGTCCCGTCGAGCACCTCGCGGGCGCCGATCTTGCGCGTCTTGACCAGTTGGGCGACGGCGAACGCGTCGTGAGTCGCGAACAGGTCATCCACCTCTAGTTCCGCCAGCGCTCGAGATTGGCCGCGACGAAGGCATCGTCGTTCAGCTCGGGATAGGTCGCGTAAAGGCGATCGATGCCGGCACTCTGGCCGGGACTCAACGTCTCGTGCGGATCGAGACACTCGATCGAGGTCATCAGGCCCTGACGGCGCAGAATTTCATGGCAGCCGGGGATGCAGCCGGCGAAATCGTGGTCGACATCGAAGACGACCGAGTTGCAGTCGGTGACGAAGGAATCGAGCGCCAGCACCTCGCGCGGAATGGCGCCGGCCGACACCGAAAGTTTTAGCCGCTCCAACATCTTGACCGCGCCGCGCGTCCACACGCTCCAGTGCCCCAGCAGCCCGCCCTGGAAACGAAGGGTCACCTCGCGATTGCCGGTGCGCACCACCATGGGTGTTATAAGATCGGCCACGATGTGGTCGTCGTTGCCGGTGTAGAGCGTGATGCGCTCCTCGGCCGCCGCCTGGGCGATGCCGACGGCGACGTCGAGCGTGCGGTAGCGGTTGAACGGCGCCACCTTGATCGCCACGACATTGTCGATGGCCGCGAAGCGCGCCCAGAAGGCGCGCGAGAGCGCAATGCCGCCGACCGCGGTCTGCAGGTAGAAGCCGACCAGGGGCATCTCTCTGGCGACGGCGGTGCAGTGCTCGATCAGCTCGTCCTCGCTGGCGCCCTTCAGCGCCGCCAGCGACAGCAGCACGGCGTGATAGCCGAGCGAGCGCGCGGTGCGCGCCTCGTCGACGGCCTGCGCCGTCTTGCCGACGGCGCCCGCGATCATCACCAGCGGCCGATCGGTCCATTCGCGCGCCGTCTCGATGGCGAGCTCCAGCACCGGACGATAGAGCCCGACCTCGCGGATGGCGAATTGCGTCGAATGCACGCCGACCGCCAGGCCGCCCGAACCGGCATCGACGTAGTAGCGGCTGATGGCGCGTTGCGATTGCCGGTCGAACTGGCGGTCGGTGTCGAGCGCCAGCGGATGGGCGGGAATCACCGAGCCTTGCCGCAGCAGGGCAAGAACCGGCGCCGGCAGGTCGCGCCAATGAAGGGACTTCTCGGAGATCATGTCGTCATTCTACTGCGTTTTCCGGCCTGATGAACTCATGGTTCAAGCGCTCGAAAATTTCCGATCTGCACTTCTATCACGGCGCCACAGTGCATTCATGAAAGCTTCTCGGCACCGCATGCAATACCACAGGTTTCTCATCCGGGCGGCCCACCGACACCTTCGCCCACGCTCGCCCACAGCCGGCCATGTCGTACCAGATACATCAGGAGTGAAGCGCCATGAGGATCGTGAATTTTTGCTTGATGACGGGCCTGGCGTTCGGCCTTCCCCTTGCCGCGTTCGCGCAGCAGAACCTCGCGCGGGCAAATCCCGCGGACATCAGGTACTGCAACGCGCTGGCCAAGTCGTATTCGAGTTTGTTTCCGGCGCAGGAGGGGATGACAGCAGCCGAAGTCACCACCATGAGCCGGTGTGATACTGACCCGCAGGCGACGATCCCCGTGCTCGAGAAGAAGCTCGGCGACAAGAAGATCGAGCTGCCGCACGACAACAGGGTCGCAGAGCCACCGGGTGCGACGGGCAATACGCAATAGCGTTCCGGCTCGTCGTTCGGCCGCTGCGCTTGGCCGCAATGAGCCGGCCAGCGTCCAGCGGCTGCTAACCCAGTTCGGGGCCGGCGAGGGCAAAGAGCCGAGTGGGATCGTCGACCCGCTTGGCCTCGCCCAGGGTCATGCGCATATAGGCGCGTGGCGTGACCGCGCCCTGCGCCTCCAGCCAGGCCCGCACGGCGTGATGCGCCTGGGGCACATCGATGATGAAGGGCCCGTCGGCCGCTGCGGCTGCCTTGTCTATCAGCGCCAAGGCGGTCACTTCGTTGTCGGCCACGACAGGACCGAGCGACGTCGCCACCCTGCCCTCGCGACCCAGCACGAAGCCCAGAATCTTTCCTGACGAATCGTCTGCAAGCCAGGCGCGGCCGGGTTGGCGCAAGGCGAGATGCGTCAGGATCGCTGGCCGCTCCATGCCTGTCAGCGGCCGATCGTAGAGCGCGAGCCTGGGCAGATCGCCCGGCGTGATCGGCCGCACGGCGATACCACGGGGCGGAGAAAGGCCGGCATCCTTCACCCGATCGAAGTGCCAGCGCGAAATCGGATAAAGATCGCGAAACCCTAAAGGCAAATAGATCGGTCTACCCTGCTCGGTGGCATCGAGACCCGCGACAGCACCGGCGGACCGCACCTCTTCGACGCAGCGTTTCAATAGCGTGGTGCCGAGGCCGCTACGCCGCCGTGCCTTGGTCACCAGCACCATGCTGATCCAGGCAAGCTTTTGGCCGAGCGGCAGGACCAGCGCACTCGCCTGCCATGTGCCGTCCGGTGTCGCGCAGCCGAAGCCGCGGCCGGCGCCCAGCATGAAG
>WNFT01012100.1_pt1 | contig 10533 bp, 10 predicted proteins | sample 5400191 | NCBI WGS metagenome assembly WNFT01 (sample SAMN13153359, study PRJNA577476) | soil metagenome | isolation source: 80 cm saprolite under Madrone tree | place: USA:California | collected 2016-06-14 | reverse complement strand
AAGCGAGGCAAGCGAGGCAAGCGAAGCGCGACGCCGCTGTTCCTCGTTCCCGGTGAATTTCAAGGCTGTGACACCATCCAAAGCGGCGTCGCGCTTCGCTTGCCGCCGCACTCCATAAAATCTTCGGAAATGACAGACTTGATCTCGGTGATTCGGGCTGCGCGCGGCCGAGGCAATTCTGGGCAAAATACCGGGTCGATGGTCCGGATTTCACCCGGCCCGGCGGACACTTGTTTTTTTTCAGCCTCCCAACTACACTGTGACTATGAAGAACGACGTCGTGCCGGTTCAAATTCGTGGAATCCTCCCGGCCAATAGCGGGTGTGCCTTGTTCGTGGGCAACGACGACAAGGTTTTCGTTATTAACGTCGAGCCGAACATGGGCGCCGTCATCGGGATGTTCCTCCGCGATACGCCCAAAGAACGGCCTCTCACACACGACCTCATTCAAAGCATTTTCAAAGGCTTCAGCATTACCGTCGAGCGCGTCGTCATTACCGAGTTGAAAAACTCGACTTATTTCGCCCGCCTCATTCTGCAACAACAAAACGAACTGGCCCGGAAAATCGTGGAAATCGATGCTCGCCCCAGCGACTGTCTCGCGCTCGCCACCGCCCAAAAACGTCCGATCTATGTCACGCACGCTCTCTTCGAACAGGTCGAAGACATGAGCGAAGTGCTCGACCGGATCAACGAAAATGGCGGCGAGACCGAATAGGGAAATGTCCCGCCCTGTGGCCAAAGCAACTTCCGCCTTGATACTCGTCTGCGGTGAAGACGAATTTGCTGTAAAGCAACGCGCCAAACAGATCTACCACGAATGGACGACGGCTTTGGGCGGAATGGACCACGAAATCATCGATGCCACTGTGTCCCACAGTGGGGAGGCGATCAAGGTGTTGATCAGACTCCGCGAAGCCTTGCAGACCCTTCCTTTCTTCGGCAGCGCCAAAGTGATTTGGCTCAAAGATTGTAATTTCCTTGGCGATGAACGGGCGGCCACGGCCCAGGCGGTCACTGAGTTCCTGGTGGAACTGGCCCAGGAGTTGAAGGAGTTTTCCTGGGACAATGTCCGGCTGCTGATCAGCGCGGGCAAAGTGGACAAGCGCAAAGTCTTTTACAAAACTCTCGATAAGCTCGGCACGGTCGAAAATCTGGCCGGTTGGTCGGCGGAGGACCGCGACTGGGCCGACCAGGCCGAGGCCTGGGCCCGAAAAGCCCTGCGCGTGCGGCAAAAGGAAATTGCCGATGATGCCCTGGCTGAATTAATTACGCGCGTCGGCCCCAATGCGCGCCAGCTCGATAACGAAGTAGAAAAACTGTCGCTCTACGCCGGGAAGCGGGACGAGATTCTGCTGGAGGACGTCACTACGATTTCCACACGGAACAAGACGGCGCGTGCTTTCGCCCTCGGCGACGCGCTCGGTGACCGCGATTTGCCGCGACTGCTCCGCTGCCTGGACGAGGAGCTATGGGAAGTGAAACTGGACCCGCAAAAATCAGAGATCGGCTTGCTCTATGGACTGATCTCCAAAATCCGCGCCATGATTCTGTTGAAGGAAATGCTGCGCGAGGGCTTCATAAAGGCCGACGCAGACTATAATCGCTTCAAAGCGCAACTGGACCGCGTGCCGGCCGAGCAGTTCCCGGAGGATCGCCGTTTCAATCCACGCTCCTTAAATCCCTACGTCTTGTACAAAGCCCTTCCGCAAGTGAAACGCTACAGCCAGGAGGAACTGGTAGGCGCGATGGACTTGCTCTTGGGCTGCAATCAGCGGCTGGTCTCCAGCGGCCTGGATGAGGCACTGGTATTACAACAAAGCCTGATGCAGATTGTTGGAAACAAAACGTGACGCGAATGAATCACCCAGTTCAAAATCCCAAGCAAATGAAGATGCCAGCGGCGAAATTGTTGGTGCTGGTAGGTGAGAAGTTCGCCTGTATTAAGATTATCGGACGGGCGAATTTCACTTCGAGTATCGATTTCAAAACGCTGGTTAACGAATTGCGCCAGAAAGGCTATCGGTATTTCGTAATCGATCTGTCTGAATGCGTGCTGATGGACAGCACGTTCCTGGGCGTCCTCGCAGGTTTCGGTCTTAAAATGAACGGCGCCTCGCCAGGGGAGGGCGACGGGAAGATCGAATTGTCCAATCCCAATGCCCGCGTCGCCGAGTTGCTGGAAAATCTCGGGGTGCTGCACTTATTCAAGGTCACAGTAGGTCCGCTCACCGTGGACTGCCCAGAGACTCTCACTCACACCCCGGCCAATCCCAACCGCGAAGAGCTGACCCGCGCCTGCAAGGAAGCCCACGATACGCTAATGCAGATCAATCCTGAGAACGTCCCTAGATTCAAGGAAGTCAGCCAATTTATGGCCGAGGAGCTGAAGAAGCTTAAAGGGCCGTCTCAGAAATGAGTGGGTCGCAGGATCCAGGTATCCAGCAGCAGGTGTGGAATCTCGTTTAGAAAACGCGAGGGCTTCTGCATGGAATCCCCCGAGCTAGGACTCGAACGGAGCAGCGGATAACTCAGGTACAGTTCATTGCGCGCCCTCGTAATCGCCACATAAATGAGCCGGCGCTCTTCTTCTTCGCCTTCCTCGGTTTCCAGTGAGCGGCCCGATGGGAATAGCCCATCACACAACATAATCACAAAGACCACGTCGAACTCCAGTCCTTTGGCCTGGTGAATTGTGGAAAGCCGAAGCTGTTCGTCGTCAGTAGTTGGCGCCCGTTCGGCCTCGGCTTCAACATTGCTCAACAAGGCGAGCTTCGCACTGAAGGTCTTCCACAGTTTGTCGGCTCCCTTCCCTCCGATTCCGGGCAGCAACTGAACGAGGCGCTTGAACGAAAGCTCATCGCGCGGGTTCATCACGAGTTTTAGATAAGCCGCCACATCCTTAATGTGGGCCTGTTCGAAAAAACGAATTCCGCTGGTAATGTTAAAGGGAATGTTGCGCCGCACCAGCTCGAGCTGCAACTCGAGCGCGTGGAAATGAGCGCGATACAGAACGGCCATCTTGTTCAAATCGGTTCCCTCCTCGCGCAACTCCAACACCCGCTGCGCTACGAACGCAGCCTGCTCGAACCCATCGTGACACACGACGAGCGCAGGTTTGGGGCCTTCTTTGCGCGCCGGCGTCAACTCCTTGCTGAATTGGTTCTGGTTGGCGCTGATCGCCGCGTTGGCTACTTGCAGGATCTCGGGGGTGCTTCGGTAGTTGGTTTCGATTTTGTAGATCCTTGTCTCCGGATAACGCTCGGGGAATTTCAAAATGTTTTGAAAGTTCGCCCCGCGCCAGGAATAAATGCTTTGAGCATCATCGCCTACAACCATCACGTTGTGGTGGCGCGCCGCCAGCAAATCGATCAAGTCACTTTGTAGTTTATTGGTGTCCTGATATTCGTCCACCAGGATGAATTGAAATCGCCGCTGATACTGTTCCCGCACCTCCTCCTGCTCCTGCAAAAGCCTCAGCCAAAGCACCAGCAGGTCGTCGAAATCCATTGCGTTCGTTGCTCGTTTTCGCGCCGCGTAACGTTGCTGTAGTTGTTCGATTTCCGCTCCAAGCTGGTCAAAGTGCTCGTATTGCTCGTTCAAAATGTCCGGCACAGATTTTTGCATGTTGACCGCCAGGGAGAATATTTCTGCCAGCACTTCGGCTTTGGGAATCCGCGTTACTTTCTCATCAATGCCCGATTCTGCCACGCAGGTCTTGATCAGATCTTTGGCATCCTCGCGGTCGAGAATGGAAAAGTCCCTTTGAAATCCAACCCGCTGGGCATGCTGTCGCAGGAGCCGGTTGCCAATGGCGTGAAAAGTGCCGCCCCACAAGGAAGCCAGTTCATGACCGAGCAAATCGGCCACTCGGCGCATCATCTCCCGGGCGGCTTTGTTGGTGAAAGTCAGCAGCAAAATCCGCTCGGGAGCAATGCCTTGCTCCAGCAAATAGGCGACGCGATAAATGAGCGTGCGCGTCTTGCCCGAGCCGGCGCCGGCGATTACCAGCGAGGGTCCGGGCGGCGCTGTAACGGCCGCGTACTGCTGTTCATTGAGTTCCTTTGCATAATCGATTTGTAGCTGGACCGGCGCCCGGAACGGCTGCAAAACATACTCTCGCGACATGACGAAACCGTAGTCCAAAAATCCCAAATCTGAAATCCGAAATCCCTGGAAGGCGGATTTGTTTGGGATTTCGACCCTGGGATCACGTTCGACATGCCGTCAAGCGAGCCTGATGCAACCCTTTCAGGGTAGAGGCGTGTTAGATGCTTTACCCCAGGGTAGCTCGTTCCTCGCAACCCTGGGCTGAATGATTTCCATCCTTTCAGGATGGACCAAGATGCGCCCGAATCTTTGAGGTTTGAATTTCGTTTTGACAGGGCGCGTCTATTCTACAATCTTGCTGTCAACAAAGCGAAATTATGAACAAACTTCTGATCATGTGCCTCGGCACTACCCTGACCTTGTCTCTTGCCACCGTCCAGGCGGCGGAGAAAGAGAAAAAGACTACTAAAGTTGATACCAGCAAGCTTCCGCCCTCAGCGTCGGCTACAGGGGTAACGTACGCGAAAGACATTAAACCCATTTTCGATAAGTCTTGCATCAAATGCCACGGATCGGAAAAACAGAAAGGCAAGCTGCGCCTGGATAGTCTCGAGGCCGCGCTCAAGGGCGGCGAGGACGGCAAAGTCGTTCTGCCCGGGGACAGCGCCGGCAGCATTCTCGTTCACAATGTCGCCCATATCGGCGATGAAGACGATTTCATGCCCCCGCCTGATAACAAGGATAAGATCCCGCCGTTGACTCCAGAGCAGATTGGACTGATTCGAGCGTGGATCGACCAGGGGGCGAAGTGAGTTCGGTTTAAAGATTGCTAAAAAATGGAGAGCGCGTGTGAGGAAATGGCCTGTGACGGCTCCCCACACGACACAGTAATGTTCGGTACTTGACTTTCACGTTCGGTTGGCTACGCAACGGGGATCGCGCAGGGGACATTGCCGCCTTGCTCCAGAAGTACAGTTACCCCGCGCCAATACTTCGGTGCTCGACGGATACGGCCTTGGGCCAAATAAACCTTTGGTTCAACAAAGACACGCCCGGGCTGGATTGCTTCCTGGAGGGCCGGACCAATCTAGTCACCGACCCTTGGCAGCAAGTGGTCTCCCCAGTTCTTGAGACGAGCACAGAGTGGTTGACGCACTTCGATTTGCCACCCGACTCCGAGAATGGATTCTACCGGCTGCGTACGTCGCCCTCCGCCGGCGTATCTCCACCCTGGCCTGGGGCATGGTAAACCATCCCAAATTAATTTAATGGTTCGCCTCTCCCGCAGTATCAATGCCCAGAGGGCCGCATGGAAGAGTTCTCTTATAGTGTCTCCCACGTCTTCTTCGTAAAAAAGACAAAGGTGTCCACCGGCTTCTATTTTGGAAATTTCGTCTATTAATCGAGCACTCACTTAACAGGAAAACTTTCGATCCCGAATCGATGCTTGGCAACAGAAGTTACTGGAATCCTCCGAAAAAAGAGTGGGGTGAAAACCTACCGAGCGAGGATGAAACGTGAACTCTCTTTCAGAATTTCGCTGGCTGGCTTTCGCTTGAATTCATGGCGGCAACACGCCAGATTGCGCCGGCATGAAGTTGCTTTGCACTTTCTTTCTACTGGTCGTGCTATGTTTCGGCGCCAGCCCAGGAGCCCGCGGCTCAGCATCCCATTCGGGCGATCCGTCGCAGGTCGCTGGCAGAGAATATGTGCGGGTTACCGATTGGGCCAAAGCAAATGGGTTCCAGCTCCACTGGCTTAAGCGACAGGGGACCTTTCAGTTGAGCAATGCCTCGGCCAAAATTACATGTGCTGTCGATTCTCGTGAAGCTCAGGTCAATGGCGTAGGTGTCTGGCTGTCCTTTCCGGTCGCGCAACGCGAGGGCGTGCCTTGCCTGGCCAGGCTCGATCTGGAAACCACCCTGGCGCCGCTCCTCTCGCCGCCAAAAGACAAACCGGGTGCTACGCTCAAATCCATTTGCCTCGATCCCGGACATGGCGGCAAGGACCCCGGTAACCGTGTTGGCCCTTACCAGGAAAAGAAATACACGCTGTTGCTGGCCCAGGAAGTTCGCCAGCAACTCACCCGGGCTGGTTTGAATGTCGCCCTCACTCGCTCGACTGATACGTTCGTCGATTTGCCGGTGCGGCCCGAGATCGCGAAGCGCAGGAAGGCCGATTTGTTTGTCAGCCTGCATTTCAATTCGGCGGAGAATTCGCGGACGGTGGTTCGCGGCGCTGAAGTTTATTGTCTGACGCCGGCTGGCGCCAGCTCGACGAATGCTCGCGGCGAGGGTGGAGGCGCGGGCTGGTGTCCGGGCAATCGGTACAACGACAAGAACCTGTTGCTGGCGTTTGAAGTGCAAAAGGCTTTGACCAGAAATCTGACGGTGGAGGACCGCGGCGTGCGCCGAGCGCGTTTTGCCGTTTTGCGAGACGCGACGATGCCGGCAGTGCTCATAGAAGCGGGTTTCATGTCGCATCCGGAAGAGGGAAAAAGAATTTTCGATACGGGTTACCGGCGACAAGTGGCGCGGGCGATTGTGGATGGATTATTAGCGTACAAACGAGTAACGGGTCAGGGCAGTTGAGCCGCGTGAATCGTTGAATGAGCATAATTACTAAAACCGGCGATAAGGGAACGACCGGGCTGATGTACAATCGGCGCGTTTCCAAGTGCCACCCGCGCGTGGAAGCTTACGGCGTGGTGGATGAATTGAATGCGGCGCTGGGTGTGGCGCGCGCGGCGGCAGAAGATGATTTCGTAACGCAGAACCTTCTCGCGATTCAGAAGGATTTGGTCATTCTCATGGGCGAGTTGGCCACGACTCCCGAGGACCTGGAAAGATATGTGAAGGATGGTTACACAGTGGTCACTCCAGAGATGACCGCGAGGCTGGAAAAATTAGCGAAGGAGATAGAAGGGCAAAACATCACGTTTCACGGCTGGGCGACCCCGGGCGCGAATCCGGCTTCAGCAGCATTGGACGTTGCCCGCACGATCTGTCGTCGCGCCGAGCGTCATGTTTGCGGATTAGAGGAAACCCGGCAGTTACAGAACCCCGAACTTCTGATCTACCTTAATCGCCTGGCCGATTTGCTCTGGCTCCTGGCGCGTTGGGTCGAGACGAAGACGTTGTGTTAAGCTGGCTAGCGAGAGGCGAGCAGAACCTGGTCGCGGCGAAGCCAGCCAATGCGGCGAGGATCGGTGGTGACCAATAGCCAATCATCTTTCCGATCCAAAACGCGAAGCTCAGCACCATCATGGACAGCGAATGAGTTTTGCGACTCCTCGAGCGGGCCGTGCCGGACGACGGCTTCGCGGGCGATGACGACAGCAGTTTGGACTCCGCGGTCTTCGTAAAGAGCGGCGGCGAGGCAACCGCAGAAAACAAGTGAAGCGGCAGCCAGAGTGAATAAAAGACTGCGGAAACCATGTTTCCACTGTGGCCGCCATTGCAGAGCCGCAAGCAGAATAAACAAGACCCAAATCGAGCCACTTGCCAGCAGGGTCCATTCGTTCAGAGTGAGCTTGCTCAGCCCGCGTTGCCATCGGTTGGTGGAGAACGACGGTCCCTGCGCTTGGTTTCGAGCGAACTGGAGATTCGCTCTCACATCCGGATCTCGCGGGGTAAGCTGCTCGGCATGTCGATAAGCCGCGATCGCACGACCGATCTGGCCCGATTTGAACCAGGCATTGCCCAGATTGAAATAGAGTGAAGGGGCGTGCTGGCCGGATTGAATCATTTTCTCGTAAGCGGACGCAGCATTAGTGAACTGGGCCTCGTAATAGAGTTTGTTAGCGGCTTCGAAATCGGAGACCGGACTTTGGGCGCGGACGTGAAGGGCGCAGACAAAAAGAAGGGAGAACGCGAGGAAGAAAATCGGAAACCTGATTCTTACACGCTTTTGCATTTCGAGGGCCGGATTCGAAAGCCGCGTCCGGTTCCCCCTCACCCCAACCCTCTCCCTCAGGGAGAGGGAGCGCGCAACGCTTCGATTTCTACAATGATGGAGAATGCTTCCCCCTCTCCCTGAGGGAGAGGGTTGGGGTGAGGGGGAAGGAACCGTCCCCGATACGTGAACGTCACGCTGTGGAGATGAGTTTATCACACGGGTCTGGGCTCGAGCTTTAGAGATTGTAACTCGCGCAAAGTGCTTGCGAGCTTGGGAATGAGGGCGGCAAGTTCCTGGCTCGATTTGATTTGTGCGTACCGCGCCAGATTGCACGCCTGGAACAGTTCGTGGACTTGAACCAATATGGCTTCGGAGACACGCCGCGGCCGCAGATGTTCGTCAATCACCGCTTCGGTGATCGAGGAAGCCGGCAGATCCAGGCGTTCACCGAATTGTTCCTGCAAGAGGCGAAAGAGCGTGGCGAAAAACTCGTCCGATTTATTGGTGGACGCAAGCTGGCCCAGCTCGTTCAAGCCGTCGTGGATAATTTGGGCAACCTGCCGTTGCCGTCTTAGCCGGGGATTATTCGCGAGGCTCTCAACGCGCCGACGCCAAACCACCGTCGAGATTAATGCCAACACCGGTACGCTTTGTAGCGCCAAAAACCAGGACTGTTGGACCAGCGGCGCACTGATCTGTGCCATCGTGCCCAATCGGGTCTTGATCTGGACGATGTCCTGTGCCGGCGCAGAACTTTCCTGCCGCTCGCCGCGGTTCGCCGTTGCAATCGTAGGAGCCGGAGACGCGCCGCTCGGTCGCACTACGAGAGGTACGGGCGCTTGTGATAAAGTGCGATAGGCTTTTTGTTCGGGATCAAAGAAGCTAAATGCTAGCGGCGGCAACTGTTTGATATCGGTGGTTTGCGGGACGATCACTTGCTCGAATGTCTTGGAGCCCTGGAGACCAAATTGATCCGTGGTCTCGACCTTTGACGAGGGAGGATAGGTCTTGAAATCGCGCCAGGCCGGTTGCTCTGGGAGCGTGAGCATGTCGAATCCTCCGTGACCTGAAAGCTGCACGTGAACGGTTATCGGATCGCCCACCGCTACGTTCGTTGGACCAGCGCTGAAGTTCATCGAGAAAGTCCCAACTGCGCCATTAAAGTTGGCCGGGACATTCTCTTTCGGCAACGGAACCGACTCGAGGGTGTCGGCGTCGGTTGCCAGTGCTACCGGTTTTTGCTCGATGCCGAAGCCAAAGGCTCCGCCCAATTGATCGAAAAACGGATCGCGCTCGCGCCGCCCCGAGGGAATCTCAACCACTACGCTGCTCGTAATCGAGCCCAAATTGAGTGTTCCCGTCTTAACCGCCTTCAGCGCGAAGGACAACGGAATGACGGTATAGACTGCGCTACCGACCTGCACACGGCGTTGGTTGCCCTGGACCATTTTGCCGACAACGCAGCCATCAAAAGGAAAATTTGGAGGCTGGAAATTCCTGATGTTCCGGACATTGCCCGCCAGGTAAAGCTCCAGTTGAAAAACAATGTTTTCTCCCACATACACCTGTTTCCTGGGCAGGACGAGTCGCAGAAAAGCCAACTGCGTACCCGAGTTAATGGCTTCCGGCGGAGGCGCTCCTGGCTTCAGGACTTTCAACTTGAGAGGTTGGCTCGTCAGTTTTTGGCCGTTGACCTCGGCCGCGAGGGCGGGAATGACGAAATCGCCTATCTGCCTGGGTGTGATTCGGAAACTGTGCGTAACCGTGGAGCTGGACTCACCCTGGATGATGCTAATCTGAGTCGATTGGCCTACGTAATCGATTTGCAACCCGGGAATGTTGGGGGGACTCGGAGTGCTTAGAGGAGCTCCACCTGAGAAGGTCAGCGAAATCGTTGCATCTTCGCCGAGGGTCACGGTATCTCGATCAAGAGTGGCGGTGAAAGTTGCCGCCTTGGCCGTGACAGGAAACCACGACGTTGCCAATGCCAAAAGAAGAAGCAGCCGGAGCCATTTATAGCCCCGGCGATCTACTTTGTGTCTGCTCAGCGATAACAAGTTCGTCATTAAGACTTCACCCAGTTTTGCCCGTGCAAAGGTAACGCGCAAGCCCTCACCTGCGCACCGGCTGTATAGACAACGCAGGCCGTCTAGAGTTCAAGTTTTACATTTGGGATTGAGAACTGAGGTGCGTTTGTTACAGTCTCATTGATGGAAGGGCAGGGCGAGTTGGAAAAATTGTTAGCCACGGCTGAGCCGCCGGAGCTGGGACCGGTCGCGCGCGCCGGAGTTCAAACGGAGGCCGCCTTACAGCGGACACTCAACGATATTTTGCCAACCTCGAAACTTCCCGAAGAACGGCAGCAGCTTATTCGCGCGCTGGTCCTGCTTTGGCACGATCAACTGGAGCCCGCGCATGTCATTGCCCAGGCAATCGACAATGCCGATGGCGCATTCGTCCACGGAATCATGCATCGGCGGGAGCCGGATTATGGCAATGCGAAATACTGGTTCCGGCGAGTTGGCAACCATCCTGCATTTGCTCCGATGGCGAAGCGGGTGACGGTATTGCTGGATGCGAAAGCTC
>WNFT01011170.1_pt1 | contig 10534 bp, 11 predicted proteins | sample 5400191 | NCBI WGS metagenome assembly WNFT01 (sample SAMN13153359, study PRJNA577476) | soil metagenome | isolation source: 80 cm saprolite under Madrone tree | place: USA:California | collected 2016-06-14 | reverse complement strand
GCGGCCACGACGACCGCAGGAACGAAATAACCGGAAACTTTGTCGGCCAGGCGCTGCATCGGCGCGCGACTGCGCTGGGCTTCGCTGACGAGCTTCACGATTTGCGCCAGCATGGTTTCACCGCCGACGCGTTCCGCTTCCATGACAAAACTTCCACTGGTATTCAGCGTGCCGCCGATGACTTTGTCGCCTGCGGTTTTTTCGACGGGCATGGGTTCGCCAGTGACCATGGACTCATTGAGGGCGCTGGCACCTTCGCGAATCACTCCATCGACAGGAACACTCTCGCCGGGACGAACACGCAGCCGGTCGCCGGGCTTTACCTGATCGAGCGCAACATCTTTTTCTGTTCCGTCCGCTGCGAACAGATGGGCTTGCTGGGGCGCGAGATTGAGCAACGCGCGAATTGCGCCGCTGGTCCGCTGCCTGGCGCGCAATTCCAGAACTTGCCCCAGCAGAACCAGCGTCGTGATCACGGCCGCGGCTTCGAAATAGACCGGAACGGCGCCGTGCATGTCCCGGAAGGAAGCTGGAAATAGATTGGGGAAGAAAGTCGCGAAGACGCTGCTCAAGTAGGCCGCACCGGTGCCCAGGCCAATCAGCGTGAACATATTGGGGCTGCGATTTACAAGCGATGCCCAGAAGAGCGCTTCGCCAAGCATGGAGAGGAATAGAAGCGGGAGTGACAAAGCAGCGCTGACCCAGAAGCGCAGGCGCATGGAGTCGTATTCGGGATCGGCTTCTACTGCTGCGAAAACATCCATGGGCTCGAGGGCCATGCCGCAGATCGGACATGTGCCAGGGCCGATCTGCACGATTTGCGGATGCATCGGGCAGGTGTAGCGAGCGGTCTTCGAGGAAGCGCTTGCTGGCGCGGTCGGCCCAGAATGTTGGTTCACCGCATGTACTGGCGACAACGAATGATGCTCCATGCCGGCCGTTCCAGGAGCGGCGATAAAGTTCTTCGGATTATTCTCGAATCGGTCCGCGCACCGGGCCGAACAAAAGTAGTAAGTCTTACCTCCGTGCTCGACTTTACCTGCGGATTTCTGCGGATCGACCATCATGCCGCAGACAGGGTCCTTTACCCTCGGAGTGGCTGGAAGAATCGGCAAACCCGGGAGGGACGGTTTGGGAGCGGGAGAGGAATCTGACATAGCTCCATATTAGATGAATTGAGGTTGCATCCGGCTATGTCTCGGAATTCGCGGCGGCTGATATAATGGCGCCATGACACTCGTCGAGGTTACCTACGAACTGCAGTCACCGCTCAGCCAGGAGCAGCTCCGCAGGCTCGGCGAATTCGCGAACACCTACGGCTTGCGCCGATTCCGGGTCGACGAAGCGAACAAACAATTGTCATTTGAGTATGACGCGTCCCGATTGCGGGAAACGCAGGTCGAGCATGTGCTGGCGCAAGCGCGAATCGCGGTAGCCCGCAAAGTTAATTAGACCGAGTTTCGCATCGTTTACCGGGAGGGACTTGTATGTGCTTCTTCGCTCTTATGTGCCTGTTGCTGGCAGGCCAGTCCGAGCGGCAGTTTCCTCCCATCGGCATCATCGACTTTTACGGCATTCGCACCGTGTCTGAAGCACAAGTCCATCAGGCACTCGACTTTCACGAAGGCGACCAGATTTCTGGCGATCAATTCGAGAAAAAGGTGCAAGTGGCTGAGGGTAAACTAGAAACCCTTTCCGGTGTAAAGAAGGCGCGCCTGACTTTTACATGCTGTACCGAGGGCACCAAGACAATCCTCTATGTCGGGATTGAGGAGACCGCCGCACCTTGCCGGAAGTTCCTCCCTGCGCCGCAAGGGACCGTCCGACTACCCGCCGAGGTGGTTCAAGCAGGCAAGGATTTCGAGGCTGCGTTCGAGAAGGCGCTGCAGAACAGCGACTTTGAAGAAGACGATTCGCAGGGCTTCGCGCTCTTCCACAATCCAGAAACTCGCGCCGTACAGCTTCGGTTTCCCGTTTTAGCTGGAAAACACCTTGCCATTCTTAGGGACGTTCTTTGGAACTCTTCCGATGTCGGTGACCGCGCCTTGGCGGCTCAAGTCCTTGGCTATGCAAAGGACAAGCAGTCCGTCGTTCCTGATCTCCTGAATGCAATGCAGGATGCTTCTGCTGGTGTATGCAACAATGCGATGCGCGCAATGATGGTGTTTGCCAGATACTCGCCGGGTGCTCCGGACAAGAAAGTCAGGATCCCGCCGCAGCCTTTCGTCGAAATGCTAAACTCATGCATTTGGACAGATCGCAACAAGTCGGCCGCCGCGGTCTCTGAACTGACCAAGGAGCGAGACCCCGCGACTCTGGCTGAGCTGAGGTTGCATGCTCTGTCTTCCCTAGTGGAGATGGCACGGTGGAAGTCGCTTGGGCACGCGACGTCTTCCCTGTTGGTCTTGGGCCGGCTGGGTGGGCTGTCTGAAGATGCAATTCAAAAGGAATTGGATCGCGGGGACAAAGAGAGCGTGATCGGTGCTGCCTTAAAGGCTGCCCCCGGAAGGCGCGTTCCGTTGCTGGCGTCGTTTTCACACCAGCGCGTGGGGTCATCCATCCTAGCTTCCCTCTCAGAGGCAGGTGGGAACGATCTGCAAAAAGTGACAAGCAAGCCCCTTCCCCCTCGCTTGTCTCTCTCTACATCTCGTCATGTGGAACGCGCCCACGCCTACCCCATTGCACGGCCTGCGCCAATACGTTTCGCCAGCCGGGCACCACTAAGTTGCTTCTTATCTTTACTTTGGTTCGTTCGCTCAAACGGGCGTCGGCACCAAATCCGTCCTCTTGATTCATATTGGAACTGCTTGCAGTCTGAAAGGGGAAGGCTCCTTATTTGTCGTCAACTCTCTGCCGAGCTGGTTCTAGAACCCGGGTAACGGTATTCGCAGGCTTTGTGGGCTATCGGTTTTTTCCCGCCCTGCCTTCAGAATGCATCGATGCCACGGTCATTCCGCATTGCTGTCCCTCGGTGGATATTCACTCGCAAACTAGTTTGCGCGGCAGCAGCGCTCTTCGCCTGCCCCACTACCCTTCTGGCGGACACGCCGGCGCTGGTGCGCAAAATTCGAGTAGGTGGATGCTACTGCCATTGCGCGGAATCCTCCCTGGGCACAGGATGCGTGAAGATGTGCGATTCGAAGAAATTCGCGTCGCGCTGGTGGGCGAAGACTTGCGCTAAACCCCACATGCAAACGCCAGCCAATAATTCGAACGCAGGCCCGCGATTTCCGCACCCGGGGCGCGCGGAGCATGCCCAGCAGTAGAATCAGTTCCAAGTTTTTGGTTCCAAGCAATTAATTCGGACGCGCTGCGCCCTAAACAGCGTGAGTAGCGGAGTGGGCCGACTTTGCTGGAAGAGAATCGACAGAGGTTTCGCCGAGAAGTTTTGCGAGAATTTCCGGGATTTCAAAGATGGCGCGGTTTTCCTGCGCCACCACATTTTTTCTGAACTCGGCCAGACTGGCAGGCTCGAGCATCTGCCGAACTCCGGCGACCACATCGCGAAAACTTTTCAGCACGATGCCCACACGCTTCTCTTTCACCCATTCTGCGTTGTAGCGCTCCTGCGGAAGTGTCCATGCATTGCATTCGATCAGGACTGGGAGTTTCCGGACCATGGCTTCCGCAATGCTGCCGGGGCCGGGCTTGCCGATCAAAAAATCTGCGGCATACATCAACTTGTATACTTCCTTTGTGAAACCAATAATGTGTACGGGCATCTTCCACTGGCGAGCGCGCAGTTTTGCGGCTAGCTCCTCGTTGCGGCCGCAGATCAGAAGGAGTTGCAGCGGCAAATTCGCGGCGTCCAGGCGCTCGGTGATGTCATACATCACTTTCGAGCCGTGCCCGCCAAATAACACAATCGCGGTAGCGAGGTCCCCGCGCAGCCCCATCTGCCGGCGCAGCTCCGCCGCAGCATAGGTTTCGGCCCCATAGAAATCGGGGCGCAAGATCATGCCTGACGTTCGAAAGATATGAGCGTCATCGTGTCCAAGTGCGCGAGCCTGTTCGGCGGCCTTTTCTGTTCCGGCGATGACGTATTGTTCCAAAATGGGCTCGATCCAAAAGCGCGGCGGAAAGTCTGCCAGGTCTGTAATGAGAGTGACGAAGGGGCGGCCGGGGTAGATGTTCGTCCAGCTCTCACAGATCTGCCGGTTGAAGTGCGGAATCACGGAAACGAGCAGGTCCGCCGGATGGGCGCGCCAGAAGCTTTCGAGTAAACGGACCAATGGCCGATGAAACGAGCGGATCGCTGCCTGCAGAATGCGAAGGAGGCTGGTGCTGCCGAGCGTCCAGCCATTTTGCAGCAAAATGTTGTACTGCTGCTGGATGCGAATTCCGGTGAGCTTGCGCAACACATCGAGCCGGTCCGTCAGGTCCTGAAATTGGATGAGCTCGACTTGCCAGTCGTGCTTTTGTTCGGAAACGATGGTTTGCAGGGCCACGGCGGCATTGCGATGCCCCCCGCCGCCGTCATGGAAAACGACATGGACTCTTTTCATTGGCCCGATTCTGACACAGGGGCTGGGCGTTCGACTAGAGCACACTGCATGCCATGTGGATAGGATAAGCCACTAAGCCTCTTGTGTTCAATAAGTTCCATGGACACATTCATGTAGATTTCGTGACTTCTTCATAGGCTGTTCATATCTGTAGCCGATGATGGACCCATGCGATGCGACCTCCATGTTCACTCGATCGCCTCCGGAATGTTCACTGCGCCGGTTCTGGACCGGATTTGCCGGGAATCGTACAACGACCCCAGGGAAGTCTATAACCGACTGAAACGCCTGGGGATGTCCATCGTTACGCTGACTGACCATGACTCCATAGAGGGCGCGGATGTTCTCCGCCGACACGCGGACTTCTTCCTCAGCGAAGAGGTGACGGTTCGGATGCCCAGCGGCACGGAGATGCACCTGGGCGTTTATGGTCTGACCGAGCGCGACCACGTGGAAATCCAGCGCCGCCGAACCGATTTCATCGCCCTGCTGATGTACCTGACGGAACGGAAACTGTTCTTCAGCGCGAACCACATCTTCTCGGGGCTCACGGGGCGTCGCGAAGCGCAAGATTATCAGTGGTTTGAATCGTACGTGCCTGCGTTCGAAACGCTGAATGGACAGATGTGGCCGGAAGCAAACGCCAGCGCCGCGAGGCTTGCAGCCCGGCTGGGAAAAATTGCTATTGCGGGAAGCGATTCGCACACGATCGCCGGACTGGGACGAACCTATACCGAAGTGCCGGGTGCACGAACGGCGGAGGAGTTCCTGGCGGGCTTGCGCGCGGGCCAAGGACGCATCCAGGGAGAGCACGGCAGTTGCATGAAGCTCACGCTGGACGTTTTCAGCATCGTGAAATCGCTCTTTTACGAAAAGCCGTGGACTCTGCTGGCTTCGCCGCTGGCAGTACTGGTTCCGGCATTCACTCTGAATCATTGGATCCACGAAATTCGTTTCTGCCAGAAATGGACTGCCCTGCTGGAGAGCGGCGAAAAGCGGCGGCGAATGTTGTGGGACATGGATTCGAGTTTCGAGGCCAACTGGGCAAGTTGAGGTGACGCCATGGCGGTGGCACGCAACGTCTGGGGATACATCGAGCACCGCGATCAGCGCTTGATGCGGAAGATGAATCGCTGGCGAGCACCGCGCTGGTTCCGGATCTGGATGATTGCCGCGACTCGCATGGGAGACGGCTGGGTCTGGTACGGACTCGGAATCATGCTCTTTTTCTATGGCGGACCCCAGCGGTACTCGGCAGTCTGCGCGGCCGGGACCGCGGCGGTTGCGGGGATTTTTGTTTTCAAGGCGCTGAAAAAGCTCAGCCACCGTCTGCGGCCCTGCCAGATCGAGCCGCATTGCTGGTCGAAGATATTGCCTCCCGATCAATTCTCCTTTCCATCGGGCCACGCGATGACGGCATTTTCCATCGCGCTGGTCCTAAGCTACTTCTACCCCGCACTCGAAGGTGCGCTTTTCTTCCTGGCACTGAGTATTGCCTTGTCCCGCATCGTGCTGGGGATGCATTTCCTCAGCGACGTGCTCGCCGGAATGGTCCTCGGCGTGACGCTGGGATGCGTCTCCATCACGGCTTTCTCCTCCTTCGGCTTGATCTAGCAAGTCTGCTCTTCTTGGGGTTACCGGGCTGTACTCCAAGAGATAGAAATATCGTGCTGCTGGTCAAGGGCCTGATAAATTGGGTCTTCTAGCATTGCGCTTGAACTAGCCCAAATGTCTCGGACAAGAACAGTATTTCTTTCGGCCGAATGGCGAGACCTCGTGATGTTGAACTACGAAGTTGATTCCCGCTTGTTAGCGAAGTATGTCCCCTGCGGCACAGCGCTGGATTCGTTCCTAGGAAAAACATACGTTAGCCTCGTGGGCTTTCGGTTTTGCCGCACCAAACTCTTTGGGACGGTTGCGGTCCCGCTTCATTCTAATTTCGACGAGGTGAACCTCCGCTTCTACGTCCATCGCAAAGAAGGCGAAGAAAACCGAAGAGGCGTCGTGTTCATCGCCGAAATTGTACCCAAGCGGGCAATCGCGACGGTGGCGCGCTTTATGTATGGTGAGAACTACGTATTCCTGCCGATGAAGCACCACATTTGCACGGATGGGTCGAAAAAGAAGGTTGAGTATCAATGGCAGGTCAGAAATCACTGGTGCCATCTGACTGCACAAGCGATGGGCGCTCCCGCACTACCGCGAGAGGGAAGTCTGGAACAGTTCATAACCGAACACTATTGGGGCTATTCGACTCAACGAGGCGGAGGCTCCCTCGAATATCACGTTTCTCATGTGCCTTGGCAAGTGTGGGTGAGCACTACGGCAGGTTTCGAAGGTAATGCAAGCGGGTTGTATGGCCTCGAACTGGGCCGTGTCCTTCAAGGTGACCCAAGTTCCGCATTCATTGCCGATGGCTCGCCCGTCACCGTTTTCAAGGGCCGCAAACTCCCATGACGAAGCTGGGCCAAGAATCGAAAGCGGTGCCCCCTCGCATGGGTTGGGTACTCTACGATGGCGGATGCGGGTTCTGCTTTCGTTGGGTTCACTTCTGGGAGAAGGCAATTGAGCGACGGGGTTTTGCTCTCAAAGACTTGCAATCCGCTCGGGATTACGGCAGCTTAAAGATTCCGCAACAGAAACTGCTGGATGACATCCTTGTATTGAGTCGCGATGGCAACTTGCAATCTGGGGCCGATGCATATCTCTTTGTGGCGCGGAGAATCTGGTGGGCATGGCCCTTCTATGCAATCTTCCGCCTGCCCGGATTTAATTGGATGCTTTGGCTCGGCTATCGTTGGTTCAATCGTAACCGATACCGCATCTCTCGCCATTGCCCATTACCACAGCAAGCCAATTCTGGCCGCGTCTTGAAGGACGGTGCCCGACTATCTCGGGACAGCTAGCCAGGAAACAATTCAGCACACAGCACTGATTTGGAAATCGAGGAATGGCGCTGAGGGCGGTATAGTTGGGCCAATGTCCACTGCGACGGTAGTTCCCCCAAAGCAAGAGACGCTGCGGCCGCAAGTTTCCGGTTTGCAATTTCTGATCCAGGTGTCCCGGCCCGGTTTGTGGTCGACCACCGCGATGTTCTATCTCATGCCGCTTGGCCATGCGGACTTCCTGCGTTCGGGCAGGCTGTGGCTGGGACTGTTTTTTGTTTTATTCCCCTTGGGAATGCTGCTCTACGGCGTTAATGACATCGTTGACACCGAAGGCGATCTCTTGAATCCGCGCAAAGGCACGTTTTTGTTTGGTTCGCGCGGCGCGCGGGATCAGCTTGCGGCTTTGCGGTGGCAGATTGCCGTCGTGCAAATTCCATTTCTGGCCGCCTTCTACTTTCTCGTCGGGCCGCGCATCTTGTGGTGGTATGCGACGCTGCTGTTGGCCGTCGGCCTGTACAACGGGCCGCGGCTCGCATGGAAGGGTCGTCCTCCGTTCGATGTGTTGATTCAAGCGAGCTATCTGCTCGTCTTTGTTTTGAGCAGCTGGCTTAATGGCTCACCGCAGCTCCCCTGGCAAGCATTCGTATTTGGCGCACTGTTTGCGATGCACTCGCACGTGTTCGGTGAAGTGATGGACATCGAACCGGATCGCTTGAGCGGCCGAAGCACGACGGCGACGCTAATCGGCCGAGTGCCCGCTAAACTTTTCATCGCGGGGCTACTGAGCATCGAGACGGCTTTGGTCTACTTCTATTTTCAAGACTGGATCATTGCCGGATTCCTGGCGATTGGCGCTTTGTGGTTCGTGCTGGATGCAGCGGTACTCTGGAAAAAGCGGCCCTACAGCCCATCGGAAATGCGTCTCTTCCTCTGGGGCTGGAACATTGCTGCACTGCTAGGCATATTCTGGAATTGGTCTCATGGCACGCTGACGCGTTTGCATCTTTTTTCCGGACTGCAGAAGTGAAGCAAAGATACTTGCTGGAAATCAGCGTCGAGACACTGGAGGCGGCGCTGGCCGCGCGGCGCGGGGGCGCGGATCGTGTCGAACTCTGCGGAAACTTGAGTATCGGAGGAGTGACACCCAGCGTCGAACTGATGCGGACGATACGCGAGCAGCTGCACATTCCTATCTTCGGAATGATCCGGCCGCGCGGGGGAGACTTCGTCTATTCGGAGGGCGAATTTGCAGAGATGAAGCGCTCCATCGGCGACGCCAAGCAAGCAAGAATAGACGGGGTGGTATTGGGCATCCTGACAAAAGATCGTTTGGTGGACATCGGGCGAACGCGTGAACTCGTCGCGATCGCGCGGCCTTTGCCAGCCACCTTTCATCGCGCATTCGACGATTGCGCGGATTTGCGCGAAGCACTCGAAGATGTCGTGCAAACCGGCGCGAGCAGGATTTTGACGTCCGGTGGGGCCACGAGTGCTCTTGAAGGCGCTGCCATACTTGCCGAACTCGTCGCAGCGGCGGGAAACCGCATCACCATCGTGCCCGGCGCAGGCATCAGCGATTCCAACATTGCTCGCGTAGTGAAGGAAACGAGAGCGAGAGAATTTCACTCCGGACTGGGCACGGTGGTTCCCTATGGAAGCCATGATCACCAGAGATTCGAAACCGAAGTGAGGAAGTTGACTGAGCAGCTCGCGAGCCTGCCTTAGGAGTTTTCCAAATCTAAATAACAAAGGGCGCCCGCCGCGGCGAACGCCCCTGTAAAAAATGGTTGAGAATTCCTCAGGCCTTTTGGGCCTGGCGGCGGAGGAACGTCGGCACATCCAAATCGTCCACTGGAACATCGTGGCTCACCTCGCGGACGTTTTGTTGCACCTGATGAACAACGTTTGAGGTCGCATGATGCACGGGTTCTTCTGGAATCTCTCGCCCCGCCTTCCAGGTCTTCGGCAGGAACGACGGCTTCTGATGCAGGTTTTTCTTGTTGGCGTCCTTGAAGCCCGCGGCGATGACCGTGATCTTGATGGTGTCCTTCATGTTGTCGTCCTGCACGGCGCCAAAAATGATATTCGCGTTTTCGTGCGCCGCTTTCTGAATCACGCTGGAAGCTTCGTGGACTTCGTGCAGCGTGAGGCTCGAGCTGCCGGAAATATTAATTAGAATTCCTTGCGCGCCCTGGATGGAATTGTCCTCGAGGAGCGGGCTGGCAATGGCGCGATTCGCGGCATCAACAGCGCGGTTCGTGCCGGTCGCCACCGCAGTGCCCATAACAGCGTAGCCCTGGCCATGCATAATGGCTTTCACGTCCGCGAAGTCGCGGTTGATGATGCCGGGCACCGTAATGATATCCGAGATGCCCTGCACCGCCTGACGCAGGATGTCATCCGCGATGCGGAAAGCATCGAAGAAGCTGGTGCCGCGCTCGACGGTATCCATCAAGCGCTCGTTGGGGATGACGATGACGGTGTCCACGGCACCGATTAGTTCTTGAAGGGCCTGCTCGGCCTGCATCATGCGGCGCTTGCCTTCGAAGGCGAATGGCTTTGTCACCACAGCTACGCTTAACGCGCCAAGTTCGCTCGCCAGCGAAGCGACTACGGGCGCCGCGCCGCTTCCCGTGCCTCCGCCGAGGCCAGCGGTAATGAAAATCATGTCCGAGCCTTCGAGCGCTTCGATAATTTTCTCGGTGTCTTCGAGCGCAGCCTTGCGGCCGACCTCGGGGTTTGCGCCGGCGCCGAGACCTTTGGTGAGCTTCGCGCCGAGCTGCAATTTGACAGGGGCTTGCGATAGTTTGAGCGCCTGCAAATCGGTGTTCGCGGTGATGAATTCAACGCCTTCGAGCTTGGCGCGAATCATGCGATTCACCGCGTTGCATCCGCCCCCGCCCACGCCGATGACTTTGATCTTGGCCGGCTGAAGCTCCTCGCTGAAGCTCATCCGGATTCCTGCGTCTCTCGCTGTCATGCTTTCCTCAACCTTCTCCAGCTCGCCGGCGGCTCCTGGGCAGGGTCACGAGGCGCCCGCGAACATGGACTTCAATTTGGATACAAGATTTCCGGCGCGCTGCGGCGAGCTGCGCCGCGCCTTCGCGCCGTACAACACAAGACCGACGACGGTTGCATACT
>WNFT01006182.1_pt1 | contig 10534 bp, 8 predicted proteins | sample 5400191 | NCBI WGS metagenome assembly WNFT01 (sample SAMN13153359, study PRJNA577476) | soil metagenome | isolation source: 80 cm saprolite under Madrone tree | place: USA:California | collected 2016-06-14 | reverse complement strand
CGGTCCCTCCTCGCCGCTCGGGCATATCGAGTTGAAGCCGTGGAACGATGTGATGGCGATCAACGTCACCGCCAACTTTCAGCTGACCCGCTGCATGGAGCCGCTGTTGAAGAAGTCCGATGCCGGCCGCGCGGTGTTCGTCACCTCAACTGCAGCGAACAAAGCCAACGCCTATCTCGGTCCCTACGCCGCCTCGAAAGCGGCGCTCGAGACGCTGGCGCGGGTCTGGGCGCACGAAACAGCGAGCACGCCGATCCGCGTCAACCTGTTCAATCCCGGACCGATCCGGACCCGGATGCGCGCCACCGTGTTTCCCGGCGAAGACCCGCTCACGCTCGATACGCCGGATCAGGCCGCGCAATTCATCCTGCCGATGTGCGCGCCAGACTGGACCGAGACCGGCAAGTTCTATGATTACCCGACCCGCACGCTGCTTGATTTTCGCGCACCGGCGTAGGCACCGCGTCGTCCTGCCAACCAAGGGCCGTTGCCGCGAAAGCGGAACCAGTAAAGGCCGAGGCGATTACCGGATTGCCCGCTTTGGCGGGAGCCGCGCATCCACAGCCAGCCAAGGTGACGCGCTACCAATAGCGGATTGCCCGCGGCGCCGGAACGTCTTTCGGGAACGCGGATCGTCTGGTCGATCAAGCCCTTGGGGAGGCGCTGGAAAACAGCGCACCCAAGCGTCAAATGTTTGGAGGAACTTTCAATGAGGACAACACTCGCGCCGCGCTATGCCGCGCTTATCGCATGTGCCGGATTGGCCCTCGCCACGCCGGCGCTGGCCCAGGACAAGACCGTGAAGATCGGCGTGCTGAACGACATGTCGAGCCTCTATGCCGACATCGGCGGCCCCAATTCGGTGGTGGCGGCCAACATGGCGGTTGAGGATTCCGGCCTCGTCGCCAAGGGCTGGAAGATCGACGTGATCAGCGGCGACCACCAGAACAAGCCGGATGTCGGCGTCAACATGGCGCGGCAATGGATCGACAGCGACAAGGTCGACGTCATCGCCGACACGCCGAATTCCGGCGTCGCGCTCGCGGTGAGCAATCTGGTGCGCGACAAGAATGCGGTGCTGCTCAACTCCGGCGCGGCGACAGCCGATCTCACCGGCAAGGCCTGCACGCCGAACACGGTCTCCTTCACCTACGACACCTATATGCTCGCCAACGGCACCGGCAAGGCGCTGACCAAGGCCGGCGGCGACACCTGGTTCTTTCTAACCTCGGACTACGCCTTCGGCCACGCGCTGGAGCGCGACACGTCGGCGGTCGTCACCGCCAATGGCGGCAAGGTGCTCGGCGGCGTCAGGCATCCGATCAACACCTCGGACTTCTCCTCGTTCCTGCTGCAGGCGCAGTCCTCGAAAGCGAAAGTAATCGGGCTCGCCAATGCCGGCGGCGACACCACCAATGCGATCAAGCAGGCGTCCGAGTTCGGCATCGTGGCGGGCGGTCAGAAGCTCGCGGCATTGCTGCTCTTCATCAACGACGTGCATTCGTTGGGATTGAAGACCGCGCAGGGCCTGTCGTTCACCGAGTCCTTTTACTGGGACATGAACGACAAGACCCGGGAATGGTCGAAGCGTTTACAGAAACTGTCGCCGAAGGCAACGATGCCCTCGATGGACGCGGCGGGCGTCTACGCTGCCGTGCTGCACTATCTCAAGACCCTCGAGGCGCTCGGCGGCAATCCTCATGACGGCGCGAAAATCGTCGCCAAGATGAAGGAAATCCCGACCGATGATCCGCTGTTCGGCAAGGGACCGCTTCGCATCGACGGCCGCCGAATCATTCCGGCCTATCTGTTCGAGGTCAAGAAGCCCGAAGAATCGAAATATCCGTGGGACTATTACAAGCTGGTCGCCACGATCCCGCCGGAAGATGCCGCCAAGCCGCTCGAGGCGAGCGAGTGTCCGCTGGTCAAGAAATAGCCAACGAACTTGCAGCCGGCCGGATTTTCAGGAGTCGGCCGGCTGCACGCGACCCGATGAATCATCATAACGACAATGGCTCCGTCCGTGTCTCGATCGGCGGAAGCGGTTCGCCATGGATCCTGGCCTCGAACCCCCGTAATCTCTGATAGATCGAAATCAGTTCGACGATCGTACTCCACGAGTTGACGAGGTACTGAAACGAGGTTCTGACCTGCGTGAATGCGTTCAGGATCTGGTTCATCGAACCGAGCGTGATCTTGCCGGCGATGATCGTCGGTCCGAGCAGGATGTAGGGAAAGATGACGTCGGTCTGCAAATAAACGATCCGGCCGATATTGAAGTACATGAAGTTCAGATAGAGCCGGAAGTAGTTCCTGCGAATGTTCTCGAACAGCGCCCTCACCGTGGGTGGATCGGCGCGGGCGACATCATCTTCGCCGAGCACGAGCTCCTTGCGATAGGCCGCTTCTACCCGCTGGTTGAAGAATTCGATTCCCGGCAACCTGATGCCGATCAGCGCCAGCGCGCCGGTTCCAAACACCGACCAGATCACCGCGGCGAACACCAACGGATAGGGGATGGAGCCGATCAGCGGCAGCTCCGTGACATTGCTGGAGAGCCTGACCAGAACCGGCAGGAACGCCAGCAGCGTCAGCACGGCACTGATGAGATTGACGCCGAGGCCTTCCATGGTGGTGGCAAACCGCATGGTGTCTTCCTGCACCCGCTGCGATGCGCCCTCGATCGTGCGGAGCCGCGACCAGTTGGCGATGTAGAAGTCGTTCATCGCGGTACGCCAGCGGAAGATGTAATGGCTGACGAAGAACCGCGTCATCACGCCGACCACGACCGCGACGAAGGCGATGCCGGCAAACGTCGATATTTCGGTATAAAACTGCTCGACCGTGACCGGTTTCGATTTTGAAAGCGCGGCCTGGACCAGATCGTAGAACGGTCCGTACCAGCTGTTGATGGCGACGCTGACCTGGACCTGAAAGTAAGAGGTGAACAGAATAAGCGCCGAACCGAAAATGGACCATAAGGCCCAGCGATGCGGCGCAAATAACATCCAGGCGGCCGCGAAGATTGCGACGCAAAGGGCAAAATAGAGGTCGAACCAAAGCGAACGTGCCGACCAGAACAACGCCACGCCGACGCCTTGCGGCGCGGACGACCCAATCAGATCGGCGGCAAAGCCATACCAGAACGCCATCGCCAGCGCGGTCCATAGGATTGCAGACAGAAAGAACAGCCTGGGTTGGGGAAAGAATGAAACGAACATGTTTTGGTTTCCACGCTGGGGGGCCGAGATTTGCGGTTTCCTTTACAGGACAGCGGCTGTGCGGCGAAGAGCCGAAACACCGCATGGACGGCAATTAATGCAGATCGTCACCGGCCTTCCAATCGGCCCTGAGCCGGCGCGCTCACCAGCATGCTCGCCGCGATCAATTGCCCCAGCAGCAACAATGTCGACGCGAGGAAGAACGGAGCTGCGCGCCCCGCCACGAAAAAGCTTGCTCGCGTGTCGGATATGCGCCCCGACATTCGTCCTAGGGGCGGACACCAGCCAATACTCGGAGCAACAGCCATGATGAAGCAAGGCCAAACGGCGGAAACCCAGATCAAGGCGCTCATCGAAGCATGGGCGGATGCTGTCCGCCGGCATGATCTTTCCAGCATTCTGGCCCGTCATGATCCGGACATCGTGATGTTCGACGTCCCGCCACCGCTGCAATCACGAGGATTGGATGAGTACAAGAAGACGTGGGACCTCTTCTTCAGATACCACCAGCCCACGCAAGCGTTCGACATAGAAGAGCTTGCAATTACGGCCGGCGAAGATGTCGCCTTCGCGGTCGTTATCATGCGGTGCGGCTCCGGCACTTTCAGCGGCCCACCAGAGGAAGGCGGGTTCCTCTTCAGGCTGACGGTCGGACTGCGCAAAGTCGACGGCGACTGGCGTATTGCGCACGAGCATCACTCCGTGCCATCGACAGACTAGAGGATTTCCCGGCGAGATGGACGTCGGTTCGCCGCAGAAAAATGCCAAATAACCGAGACTAGCGAACCCGCGCCGCCGCCAGCGTCCGCGCCGCGACAACCATCGCCAGCACCAATAGCGCCGACGCCAGCAGGAACGGCGCCCCCGGCAATTTCAGGGGCGCCTGAGGGCTGATGAAATAGGCAAATGTCAGCGTGAACTGAAACGGGCCCACCAGCTGGGCCACGCTTTGCACGCTGGTGATCGCGCCCTGCAATTGGCCCTGCTGGTCCGGCGCCGCCAATCGGGTCATCAGCGCCTGCACCGCCGCGCCGGCGACGCCCCAGAACGCCATCACGGGAATGCCGAGCCAGAACAGCGCGCCGCTTGGCGCCGCGCCGAAAATCAGAAAGCCAAGGGCGCCGCAGCCAAGGCCCAGCAGTAGCGCCCGCCGCTCGCCGAAACGCTTAACGATCGGGCCGACGCCTGCACCCTGCACGGCCATTGCGCAGATGCCGACCATCGCCAGCGTCAGGCCGACGGTCGCCGCGTCCCAGCCGTAACGATAAGTCGCGTAGAGCACGAAGGTTGACGGCAGAACTACATGCGCGACCTGGGCAAAGAAATTCGCCACCGATAGTCCCGCAAGTATACGGTCCGAGCGCAACAGATGCAGCGCACCGAACGGATTTGCACTTTTCCAGCGCAGCGGCGCACGCCGATCCGGCGGCAGCGATTCGGGCAGGATCAGCAAGCCGTAAAGCGTATTGGCGAAACTCAAACCCGCCGCGACCCAGAACGGCAGCCGCGGGTCCATGCCTCCAAGCAATCCGCCGAGCGCGGGCCCGAGGATAAATCCGGCCCCGAACGCCGCGCCGACCTTGCCGAACACCGCGGCGCGCCGTTCCGGAGGCGTGATGTCGGCGATGTAGGCAAACGACGTCGAGATGCTCGCCGAGGTAATGCCGGAGATCACCCTGCCGACGAAAAGCCAGGTCAACGACGGCGCCAGCGCCATCAATACATAGTCGAGCGCGAGGCCAAAGTTCGACAGCAGCACCACGGGCCGGCGGCCGAACCGGTCCGACAGGCCGCCGAGAAGCGGCGAGAAGAAAAACTGCATCGCCGCCCATGCCGTGCCGAACAGGCCGAAGATCCGCGCGGCCCTTGCGGTATCGTTATCGACAAAGCTTTCCACCAGCTTGGGCAGCACCGGAATGACCAGACCCAGCGCCAGCGTGTCGAGCAGGATGGTGATGAAGATGAAGGCCACCGCCGCGCTACGCACCGGAGACGCCTCAACGACGCTTTCGGGGCTCCCTTCGCTCACGATGGCCGCTTGCGCCTGTGCGCGAATGGATTGGCCTTTTCGCGCAGCGCGATCCGCACCGGCGTACCCGGCAGTTCGAAATATTCGCGCAAGGAGTTGACGAGATAGCGCAGGTAGGACTGCGGCACGGCGTCCGCGCGCGAGCAGAACAACACAAAGCTCGGCGGCCGCGCCTTGGCTTGCGTGATGTAGTTCAATTTCAGCCGCCGGCCCGACACCGCGGGCGGCGGGTTGGCATCGACGGCCTGCTCGAACCAGCGATTGAGAGAAGCAGTCGGCACCCGCTTATTCCATACCGCATAGGCCTGTTCGATCGCGCTCATCAAGCGGTCGACGCCCTCGCCCATCAGGCCGGATACCGCCACGATGGGCACACCCTTGACCTGCGGCAGCAGATGATCGGCCTCAGTTCGCAGCGCCGATATCAGGCCCTGCTGCCGCCCCATCAAATCCCATTTGTTGACCGCGATCACGAGCGCGCGTCCCTCGCGCTCGATCAGGTCGGCAATACGCAGGTCCTGTTCCTCGAACTTGTTCTGCGCGTCCATCACCAGCACCACGACTTCGGCGAAGCGCACCGCGCGCAGCGCATCCGCCACCGAGAGCTTTTCCAGCTTTTCCTCGATCCGCGAGCGCCGCCTGAGCCCGGCGGTGTCGAACACACGAAAATTCCGGCCCTGCCAGTTGATCTCGACGGAAATGGAATCGCGGGTGGTGCCGGCCTGGGCGCTGGTCAACAGACGCTCCTCGCCGAGCAAGCGATTGATCAGCGTGGACTTGCCGGCATTGGGGCGGCCGACAATCGCCACCCGGATCGGCCGTGTTGCAACGTCCTCATCCTGGGCGATGACGTTGTCATCATCGAACTCTTGCTCCGCCTCGACGGACTCCGGCATCAATGCGCGCAGCGCGTCGTAGAGTTCGCTCAGCCCCTCGCCATGCTCGGCGGAAATCTGGATCGGCTCGCCCAGGCCCAGCGCGTAAGCTTCCATGGCGCCGGCATCGCCCTGTTTGCCCTCGCTCTTGTTGGCAATCAGGATCACCGGCTTGTTGGCGCGGCGCGCGAAATCGGCAAAGGCGCGATCGTTCGGCGTAAGGCCGGCACGCGCGTCGACCAGGAACATCAGGGCGTCGGCAAGGCCGATCGCGGTTTCGGTCTGCTCCTGCATCCGCGCCGTCAGCGAGCCCTTGACGCCCTCGTCAAGGCCTGCGGTGTCGATGACGGTGAACTCGAGATCGCCAAGACGTGCCTCGCCCTCGCGGCGGTCGCGCGTGACGCCGGGTTCGTCATCCACCAGCGCAAGCTTCTGCCCGACCAGCCGGTTGAACAGCGTCGATTTTCCGACATTGGGCCGGCCGATGATGGCAATCGTGAAGGGCATAAGTGATTCCGGCGCCGAGACCTGGGTTAGAGCATTCTCTTGCGGCGCAAACCGGATACCACTTTGCCGGAAAATGCGCTCTGGCGCCTGTCAATGAAATGAAGATTTGAAATTAGCGCGTGAAGCTGCCGCTTGGCAGCGGTGCCGGGAACGGTGGCGCCGCGGATTGTTGCGCGGGCTGCGGCGATTGCGCTGTAGGCGCGGGCGCTGGCTGATCAGGCGCTGGTGCGGTAGTGCGGCGGCGGACGATCTTCTTTGGCTTGGGAGGCGGCGGCGCCGCGGCGGTGCTGCCCTCTTCCTCCGCCGCGGCGGCGTTCGGGTCCGGCGCGGCTGCAGGTTCCTCCGCAGGAGCCGTGGCGGCGGTGGCTGCTTGTTTGCTTTTGCCCTTGGATTTCGCGCCCGGCTTCGATTTCGGCTCTTCGACAGAGGGAGCCGCGGCGGCTGCCGCAGCAGCCTGGGCGTTCTGCTGATCGATCTGCTCTTGCGCCGAGCCCCTGTACAAATTCTTCGGCACGCCCTGCTCGAGGCCAGGCACGCCTTCGGGGAACACCGGCTTGCGTTCGCCCGGCAGCTTCTTCTTGGTGTCGAGCCAATCGAGCATATCGCTCGGATCGAAGCTGCTCATGCCACCGGTGCAGCCGGCCAGCGCGCCCGACAGCGCGATGAGAACAGCAGCGGCGATCAGACGGTGCGAGCGGCGCATGGTCGATATCTCACCCAACTTTGTTTCTTGCCGTCAGCTTTTAGCGACCGGCGGAAGCAACCCCTGTAGTGCCTCGGCACGCGAGCGCAGGCTTGGGGGCGTCTCGCCATCGTTGGCAATCACATCCAGCCACTGCCGCGCCGCCGTCGTATCGCCCGCGCGCCAGGCCGACAGTGCCAGCAGTTCGCGCGCGGTATGACGAAACGTCGCCCCCGGCGCGGTAGCGGGCTCAAGGCGCTGCAGCATACTGGGATAGCTCGTGGTCTCCAGCAACAACTGGGCCGCGCGGACCCTGGCAAGATCCCGTTCCGTCGCACCGACGCTGCGGTCGGCGGCGATATCGTCGTACAATTTCGCCGCTCCTTGCGGATCGCGGCTAGCGACTTCCGCCGCCGCGCGCAGCCGCGCCAGCACGCGATATCCCGACGGCGCCTTCGCAGCCAGGTCGGTAAAGGCGGCTTCGGCCTCGGCATGCTTGTTCTGCTCGGAGAGCTCGACGGCCTTGTCGAACGCAGCGCCCGCTTCCGCCGCCTTCTTCGCTTCCAGGTATTGGTAGCCACGCCAGCCGCCGACCGAGGCGATGATCAACAGCGCGCCGGCAATGATATAGATCGAATACTCGTCCCACAGCTTTTTGAGCCGCTCCCGACGTACCTCCTCGTCGACTTCATCAAATAATTCAGACACTTAAAGCTATCCCATCCCCGATGGACCGGGCCAAGTCAAAACGCCCGACACAACGCCTGGCCCCGTGTGGCGGCGATACCCTAGCGATATGGCGACGGCAAGGCAAAACTGGCGGGATCAAGGCGCTAACCCTGATAGGGGGTAGCCAGGCCGATTACCCGGACACTTGGCACGGCTAGGATTGCCTCGCCGCCCAAGCCTCGCGCAGCTGCCGCTTCATCACCTTGCCATTGGCATTGCGCGGCAGCGGTTCCAGCGTCAGGTCGATCGTCTCCGGCACCTTGTAGTCCGAAAGGCGCTCGGCACACCAGGCGCGCAGCGCCTCGCCGCTGACGCTGCCATCGCGGGTCACGATCACCGCATGCACGCGCTCGCCCAGCACCGGGCACGGCTTTGCGATGATCGCGCTCTCGACGACGCCGGGATGACCGGCAAGCACCGATTCGACTTCGGCGGAATAGATCTTCAGGCCGCCGCGGTTGATCATGTCTTTCTTGCGATCGAATACCCGCACCAAATTCTCCGCGTCGATCGAACCGAGATCGCCGGAGTGCCAGAAGCCGCCAGTGAAACTCTCCGCCGTCGCCTCCGGATTGTTCCAGTATCCCCTGATGACCGAACCGCTGTGAATCCAGATCTCGCCGATCTCGCCACGCGGCAGCTCACGGCCGTCGGCATCCATCACGATGATATGCGCGCCCGGACAGGGCAAGCCGACGCTGTCGAGATGCGCGGCTGTCAATTCCGGCGGCATGATGGTCGATGGCGACGTGGTCTCGGTCGAACCATAGGCGTTGATCAGCCTCAAGCCGGGAATCTTGGCGGCCAGTTTTTCAATGGTCGCAATCGGCATCGGCGCGCCGCCGTATCCTCCGATGCGCCAGGCCGAAAGATCGTAAGTATCGAAATCCGCCTGCAGCAGGCAAAGGTTATACATCGCCGGCACCATCACGGTTTGGGTGACGCGTTCGCGTGAGGCAATCTTCAGATAATCCGCGGCCTTGAATTCGGCGACGATGATCAACGTTCCGGCGCAACGCACCATGCTCATGATGTTGGCGACCACGCCCGTCACATGCGCGAGCGGCACCGCGGCGATCGAACGATCCGCCGATGTCAACTCCATGCAGGCTTCATAGATCATCGTCGAATGGATGACGTTGCAATGCGCGAGCATCGCGCCTTTGGGCCGCCCGGTGGTGCCGGACGTGTACAAAATCATGGCGGTGTCTTCTTCGCCGACGGGTGCGGGCACATGCGCTGCCGCGTTATTGGCTAGATCCGCAAATTGCGACGCGCGCTCGTCGTCATCGATCGAGATTCGGTACTTCAGATCGGGAGCATCCCTTGCTTCGGGCAGCCGATCAGCCAGCGTGGCCTCGTGGATCAAGAGCCTGGCGCCGCAATCGGCCAGCACATAGGCTATTTCAGGCTTTTGCTGGCGGGTGCTAAGGATGACCGTCACGGCGCCGAGATGCGCCGCGCCGAACATCGCGAGTGCGAATTCGATGCGGTTGCCAAGCAGAAGCGCGACGCGGTCGCCGCTCTGCAGGCCCATTTTTCGTAACCCGGCTGCGATCTGCTCGGATTGTTGCGCCACTTCGCGCCACGTCATCCGCCTGACGCCGCAGACCAGCGCCTCTCCAGCCGGATTTCTTGAAGCCGCCTCCGAGACCATCGCCCAGATGCTCCTGGGCCGCTCACGGAACGCCGGCACGATGCGGTCGCCGAAGCGCGCTTCAAGCTGCATGGCAGGAATGGAATAGTGCGACCAGTCCATGTCGCGGTCTCGTGTTTAGCTCTTCGCCTTCATGCCATAGACATGTTGCGGCCCGGGAAAGGCGCGGGACCGCACGTCCCTGGCATAGCCCTCGATCGCGGCCTCGATCATCGGGCCGAGATCGCCATAGCGGCGGACGAATTTCGGCGCGCGCGGCGACAGCCCGAGCATGTCCTCCAGCACCAGCACCTGGCCATCGCAGGCGGCACTGGCGCCGATGCCGATGGTCGGAATGGCAACGGTTTCCGTGATCTTCCTGGCCAACGGTTCCGCCACCGCCTCGATCACAAGCGAAAATGCCCCGGCTTGCGCGACCGCATTGGCGTCGTTCTCGATCGGCTGCCAGTCATTCTCCTCCCGGCCCTGGGCGCGAAACGAGCCCAGCGTATTGATCGACTGCGGCGTCAATCCGATGTGGCCCATCACGGGAATGCCGCGCTCGACAAGAAACGCGACGGTCTCCGCCATCCGCGCGCCGCCTTCAAGTTTCACCGCGCCGCAATGAGTTTCCTTCAGGACCCTCGCGGCGGAATGAAACGCCTGCTCTTTCGAGGCTTCATAGGAACCAAAGGGCATGTCGACCACGACCAGCGCATGTTGCGAGCCGCGCATCACGGCGCGTCCCTGCAGGATCATCATGTCGAGCGTCACCGGCACCGTGGTCTCGAAACCATGCATCACATTGCCTAGGGAATCGCCGACCAGAATGACGTCGCAATGGCGATCGACCAA
>WNFT01006181.1_pt1 | contig 10534 bp, 10 predicted proteins | sample 5400191 | NCBI WGS metagenome assembly WNFT01 (sample SAMN13153359, study PRJNA577476) | soil metagenome | isolation source: 80 cm saprolite under Madrone tree | place: USA:California | collected 2016-06-14 | reverse complement strand
CGCCTGTACACGGAAGAAGATCTCGCCGGATGGGATGCGGCGCGGGACCTAGGCAATCCCGGCGAGCCGCCGTATACCCGCGGCATTCACGCCACGATGCACCGAGGCCGTCTCTGGACCATGCGGCAGTTTGCCGGTTTTGGCACAGCTGAGGACACCAACCAGCGCTTCCGCTATCTCCTATCGCAAGGCCAGACCGGTCTCTCCACCGCGTTCGATCTCCCCACGCTGATGGGTTACGACTCCGACCACGCGCTCTCCGAGGGCGAAGTCGGCAAGTGCGGCGTGGCCATCAGTTCGCTCGCGGACATGGAAGTTCTCTTCGACCAGATTCCACTTTCCGATGTCACCACTTCGATGACCATCAATTCCCCCGCCGCGGTTATCTGGGCGATGTACCTCGCGGTCGCGGAAAAGCAGGGCGCCGACTGGAAGAAAATCTCGGGAACGCTGCAGAACGACATCCTGAAGGAATACATCGCGCAAAAGGAATATATCTATCCGCCCGAGCCCTCGATGCGCCTGGTGATCGACACGTTCGAATTCGGCATGAAGCACACGCCGAAGTTCAACGTCATCTCCATCAGCGGCTACCACATTCGCGAAGCCGGCTCGACGGCCATTCAAGAACTCGCCTTCACGTTGCGCGATGGCATGGAGTACGTCGAATGGGCCATGCGCCGCGGCTTGCCAGTGGATGAATTCACGCCGCAGCTTTCCTTTTTCTTCAACGCCCACAACGATTTCTTCGAAGAAATTGCCAAGTACCGCGCCGCACGTCGTATCTGGCACAAAGCCATGAAGGAGCGCTATAAATCCGTTAGTCCGCGAAGCTGGGCCCTGCGTTTCCACACCCAGACGGCCGGCTGCTCCCTGACCGCACAACAACCGATGAACAACGTGGTCCGCACCGCGATTCAGGCGCTCGCCGGCGTTCTTGGCGGCACGCAGTCGCTACACACCAACTCTCTCGACGAAGCCTGGGCCTTGCCGACCGAGCATGCCGCCACGATCGCTCTGCGCACGCAGCAGATCATCGCGCACGAGACCGGCGTCACCAACACGGTGGACCCCCTCGGCGGCTCTTATTTTGTGGAAACGCTCACGAACGAAGTGGAAAACGGCGCGTGGGATTACATTCGCCGCATCGACGCCATGGGCGGCATGGTAGCGGCGATCGAGAGGAGCTACCCTCAGCGCGAAATCGCCGAAGCGTCCTACCGCTACCAGATGGCCGTGGATAAGAAAGAAAAAATCATCGTCGGCGTAAACGACTACGTCACTCCAGAAAGACCGATGGACCTGCTCCAAATTGACGAAACCGTAGCCCACCGGCAAGCCGAGCGCCTGAGCAAGCTCCGCGCCGATCGTTCTTCCTCCGAAGTCGAGCGCCGCCTCAACGCCCTCCGCAAAGCCTCCGAAGGCTCCGAAAATCTCATGCCCCACATCTACGACGCCGTGAAATCCTACGCCACCCTCGGCGAAATCTGCGAAGCCATGCGCACCGTCTTCGGCGCCTACGAAGAAGTCGCCATCACCTAGATGATTCGCAGTGGACACGGAGAACCCTGAGAAATGCCAGAAAAGAAAATTAGAGTGCTGATTGCGAAACCCGGGTTGGATGGCCACGACCGCGGCGCCAAGATCATTGCGCGGGCATTGCGCGATGCCGGAATGGAAGTAATTTACACAGGGCTGCGCCAGACGCCGGAGATGATCGCCTCCGCGGCCGTCCAGGAAGATGTCGACGTCATTGGCCTCTCAATTCTCTCCGGTGCGCACAACACGCTCTGCCCGCAACTAATGAAGCTTCTCCACGAAAAAGGCATGGACGACGTCACCGTCCTGGTGGGCGGAATTATTCCCGGACCCGACATCGCCGCCCTCAAGCAATCCGGCATCGCCGAAATTTTCCTTCCCGGCACCTCAACACAAGACATAATCGAATTCATCCACAAGCGCCACGCGCACCCGTAATTCCGCGGCCCGCCCCCACTCGCACATTCCTCCAATCCTCCGTATACTGATTCCGCTGCCGCCACTCCTGTCTGCGAGGTCGCCGCGTGTCTGCATCGGTTCTGAAAACCGCCATCAACGCAAAATCCCCCGATTTCGAAAAGAATTCCCAGCGCATGGTGGAACTCCTCACCACCATCAAGAACGAAGAAGAAAAGATTCGCCAGGGCGGTGGCCCCAAGGCCATCGAATCGCAGCACAAAAAGAACCGTCGTACGGCCCGCGAACGCGTCGCCGCGCTCATCGATCCCGGCACGCACTTTTTCGAACTCGGCATCTACGCCGCCCACGAAATGTACGAAGAGTGGGGCGGCGCTCCCTCCGCCGGAACCGTCACCGGCCTAGCCCGCGTTTCCGGCCGGCTCTTCATGGTCATCGCCAACGACGCCACGGTAAAAGCCGGCGCGTTTTTTCCGATGACCGCCAAAAAAGTAATCCGCGCGCAAAACATCGCCATCGAAAATCGTATCCCCACGATTTATCTCGTCGACTCGGCCGGCGTTTTTCTCCCGCTTCAGGAAGACGTTTTCCCCGACACCGACGACTTCGGCCGCGTTTTTCGCAACAACGCGGTTATGAGCGCCATGGGTATTCCGCAAATCACCGCCATCATGGGTATGTGCGTGGCTGGCGGCGCGTATCTCCCGGTGATGTGCGACCACATCCTGATGACCGAAGGCTCCGGCCTCTTCCTCGCCGGCCCCGCGCTGGTGCAAGCCGCAATCGGCCAGAAAACCTCCGCCGAAGATTTGGGCGGCGCCAAAATGCATTCGCAAATCAGTGGCACGGTGGATTTCCGCGAACCCGACGACGAATCCTGCCTGAAACGAATTCGCGCACTGGTGGACAAGATGGGCGCTCCGAATTCGCCGATCTTCAGCCACTCCCGCCTCAAAGAGCCGCTGTATTCCATCAACGAACTTTACGGCATCTTCTCCGGCAATCCCGCCAAGCAATACGACATGCGCGAAATCATCGCTCGCCTAGTGGATAGCAGCGAGTTCGAAGAATATCGCGCCGAATACGGCGAAACGCTGCTCTGTGGCTACGCCCGTATCGGCGGCTGGGCGGTTGGCATCGTCGCCAACCAGAAAAAGCACATCACCACCAACGCGCCTCACTCCGACCAAAAGCGCATCGAGTTCGGCGGTGTGATTTACACCGAATCAGCTGAAAAAGCCGCGCGCTTCATCATGGATTGCAACCAGAACCGCATCCCGCTGATTTTCCTGCACGACGTCAACGGCTTCATGGTCGGCAAAGACGCCGAGTGGAGCGGCATCATCCGCGCCGGCGCCAAAATGGTCAACGCCGTCGCCAACAGCGTAGTCCCCAAAATTACCGTCATCCTCGGCGGCAGCTTCGGCGCCGGAAATTACGCAATGTGCGGCAAAGCCTACGACCCCCGCTTCATGTTCGCCTGGCCCACAGCCAAATTCGCGGTAATGAGCGGTGACGCCGCTGCCAACACGCTCGCCGAAATCAAATTGAAACAACTCGAACGCGAAGGCAAAAAGGTCGACGAAAAAGCCAAAAAAGAACTCCTCGACTCCGTCAAATCCACCTACGACCACCAGACCGACCCCCGCTACGCCGCCGCCCGCCTATGGCTCGACGCCATCATCGACCCCGCCCACACCCGCGACGCCCTGATCTGGGCCCTCAACGCCGCCTCCCTAAACACCCATCTTCCCGAATTCAAGACCGGCGTCCTGCAAACCTGATGAGCCGTCGTTCCCGATTCTTGCTGATTGCCATGTCCACCACGTTTGGAATTGCCGCTCTCGGCTTAATCGCCGGCATGTGCTACGACTTATATCTCGTATCCATCCGGCATGTACAGCTTGAAAATGCGCTGGGGACCAGCATCGCGTACAATAAAATCCTCGGTGGATTTGGAATTCTCGGAATGCTTCTCTTCTTCGCCTTCTTGTTTTCCGCGATCGCCGACAAAAAACAGGACAAACCCCGCTAAATGACCGACACCGTAAAGCTCATCGAATGCCCCCGCGACGCCTGGCAAGGCCTCCCGGAAATTATTCCCACCGAAACCAAAGTGAACTACCTGCGCGAGCTCGTGGCCGCGGGATTTCAGCACATAGACGCCGTCAGCTTCGTCTCGCCCAAACACGTCAAGCAAATGTCCGACAGCGAAGAAGTGATGTCCCGCCTGCTCGATTCCCTTCCCGACGGCGCCACGCTTCCCGAAATCATCGGCATCGTCGTCAACGAAAAAGGCCTCGAACGCGCCCTGGCAACGCCCGGCGTCTCCACCATCGGCTACCCGTATTCCATCTCCGCCTACTTCCGCCGCGCCAACGCCAACATGACCCGCGGTGAATCGCGCGCACTGGTCGAAACACTCAAACGCGAAACAAAAAAGGCCAACAAGGATCTGCTCATATACATTTCGATGGCCTTTGGCAATCCCTACGAAGAACCCTGGGGCCCCGAGATCGTTCAAGATACGCTGAACTGGCTGAAGGATATTCGCATCACCGCGGTCTCGCTCGCCGACACCGTCGGCACTGCCACGCCCGATCTCGTGCACAGCGTCTATTCCCAAGTAAGAGATCACGTCGCCGGCGTCGAATTAGGAGTCCACCTCCACTCCCGCCCCGACACCGCCGAAGAAAAAATCAACGCCGCCTACGCCGCAGGCTGCCGCCGCTTCGACTCAGCATTAACCGGCCTCGGCGGCTGCCCCTTCGCAGGCGATGCCCTAGTCGGCAACATTCCCACCGAATCCGTCCTCGCCGCGCTGACCAAACTCGGCGTCACCCACGACTTCAGCTCCACCAATATCGCCAAAGCCCTAGCGCTGACAAACGAAATCCGCGCCAAATACGCCACTCACGAGTAGCGGCCGCGCGCAGGTAGCGCCGGCTTCCAGCCGGCAAGCGTTCCGCATCCACGTGGCACAGCGATTCCTCGCTGTGCTCCTCTCTGTGCCCTCTGTGCCCTCCGTGCCCTCCGTGCTCCCCACTCTGTACTCTCTGTGTTAAGTTTCACAGCAGACGTTTCTCGGCGTCACCACAATCGTTTTACTCCTTTCCTCAATCTCCCATACCTCCAGTGCATTGCAATTTTTCAAGATTTAGCAAACGATATAACCATCGGAGGGGTTCTCTCAATGCCCTATGAAACGCTTTTGCTGGAATCTTCCGAACACGTTGCCACGATCACTCTAAATCGTCCCGACAAACGCAATTCCATCAATACCCAAATGATCGCCGATTTGCAGACGGCTCTCGACGCAGTCGAGAAAACCCATGCCCGCGTCGTCGTCCTCACCGGCGCGGGAAAAGCTTTCTGTGCGGGGATGGACCTCTCCCTCTTGCAAGCCATCGCCACGCAGTCGCCATCCGAAAATCAGGAAGATTCGCGCCGCATGGCCAAAATGTTTCGTCGCATCTGGAGCTTTCCGAAGCCCATGATCGCCGCCGTGAACGGCCACGCTCTCGCCGGAGGCTGCGGCATCGCCACACTTTGCGATTTCACCATCGCCGTCCCGGAGGCCAAATTCGGCTACACCGAAGTGAAAATCGGTTTCCTCCCTGCCATCGTCTCAGTTTTTCTCACGCGCCAGATCGGTGAAAAGCGCGCCCGTGACCTGCTGCTCACAGGCAGGCTGGTGGACGGCCCCGAAGCCAAAGAACTCGGCCTCGTCAACGAAATCGTTCCCCCCGATAAATTGACGGAACGCGTCAACGAACTGGCCGAAGTCCTGATCGCCGCAAGCCCCAGCAGCATCACCCGCGCCAAGCGCTTGCTGGTTTCGGCCGCCGCCGACAGCCTCGATGCCGAGCTCGAACGCGCCGTCCTCGAAAACGCCCACATTCGCCACACACCCGACTTCAAGGAAGGCGTAGCCAGCTTCCTCGAAAAGCGCAAACCCATCTGGCAAGACGCCAGCGAAAAATCCTAGTCCTGTAGCTCACCCCTTCAGGGGTGAGGCTTTTCATCACGCCAGCAACCTCGCTCGCCCATTTGAAAACCCACAGGCCTAAAAGGCCTGAGCTACAGGCCCCGCCATTTCGACTCTCGGCCTCTCTTCCGGCATACTATTCCCTGCCCTCATGCTCACTCATCATGATGTCACCGTACGTGTGCGCTACGCCGAAACCGACCAGATGGGAGTGGTGTACCACTCGAATTATTTGATCTGGTTTGAAGTCGGCCGCGTGGAATTGATGCGCGCCCTCGGCTTCGATTACAAGCTCATGGAAATCGAGGACGACACGTTCATCGTCGTCGCCGACGTGCATTGCCGCTATCATCATCCCGCGCGCTACGATGAACTCCTCACCGTTCGCACCAGCATCCTCGAAGCAAAGAATCGCACACTGAAATTCGGCTACGAACTTTTTCGCCAAAGCGACAACAAGCTGCTGGCCACGGGCCACACCATTCACGTTGCCTGCAACCGCGCCGGGCAGGTGAAGCACTTCCCCGATAAATATAAGCAAGCCTTCCTCAAGCTTGTTGCCCCAAACGCGTCGCGGAGCCACGCATGAGCGTCGTCCTCACAGGCAATGACCTGACGTTTGACCAACTTTACGCGGTGGCATTACGCAATGAGGCAGTCTCGCTCGCGCCCGCCGCGGTGACCCGCATGAAAGCCTCCCGCGCCGTGGTTGATCGCCTGGTTGCGGCAAACGAGACCGCCTATGGCATCAACACGGGCTTCGGGAAACTCGCCTCCGTGCGCATCTCTGCCGAGCAAGTTCGCCAGTTGCAGATCAATCTCGTACGCTCACATGTCTGCGGCGTCGGTACGCCGCTCTCTACACCCGAAGTGCGCGCCATGATGCTTCTTCGCGCGAACGCACTCGCTAAAGGTTTAAGCGGCGTGCGCCCAGTCGTAGTGGAGACGCTCTGCACAATGCTGAATGCCGGTGTACATCCCGTGATTCCCTCGCAGGGGTCGGTTGGCGCATCGGGCGACCTGGCACCGCTGGCACACCTCGCGCAAGTGGTCATCGGCGAAGGTGAAGCGCATCTGAAACACGAAAAGCTCCCAGGCGCCGAAGCCATGAAGCGTGCCGGTATCGTTCCCGTGGCGCTGGAAGCGAAAGAAGGTTTGTCGCTGCTGAACGGCACACAAGGCATGCTCGCCCTGCTAAGCCTCGCGCTCCTCGAAGCCGATTCCTTGGCAGACACCGCGGACGTCGCCGCTTCTCTTTCGCTAGACGCGTTGCGCGGCAGCCCGGGCGCGTTCGATGCGCGCATCATGCATGCACGCGCTTACGCGGGAGCAGGAAGAACCGCCCGCAACCTGGCGCACCTCAACGAAGGCAGCCAGATCCGCGAGTCTCACCGCGCGCCCGACAAAGATACTCGCGTACAAGACGCCTACAGCCTGCGCTGCACGCCGCAAGTCCACGGCGCAGTCCGCGACTCTCTGGTGCAAGCACGCGAAATGGCGTTGGTTGAATTGAACAGCGCGACCGACAATCCACTCGTATTTGTGAAAGCAAACGGCGAGGGAGACATTGTCAGCGGCGGAAATTTTCACGGCCAGCCGCTGGCGATGGCCGCGGATCAGGTCGCAATCGCCATCGCCACGCTCGGCGGCATTGCCGAGCGCCGCGTCGAACAGATGACCAATCCGCTGACCAGCATGCTTCCCGCATTCTTAACGCCCGATCCCGGCCTCAACTCCGGCTTCATGATCGCGCAAGTCACCGCCGCCGCTCTCACCAGCGAAAATCGCGCGCTCGCAACACCGCACTCTGTAGATTCGATTTCCACTTCCGGTAATCAGGAAGACTACGTCAGCATGGGCATGAGCGGCGCCCGCCGCCTCGAACGCATGCTCCACAATTTGCGCCACATCCTCGCCATCGAACTTCTCTGCGCCTGCCAAGGCATCGACTTGCTCGCCCCCCTGCAAACCGGCACGCTCGCGAAAAAAGCCTACGACGCCGTCCGCGCCGCCTCCCCAAAAGTCACCGCCGACCGTCCTCTCGCCTCCGACATCAACGCCGTCGCCACCATCGTCGCCCAAGGCACCATCGCAAGAATCCTGCACTGAAGGGTTCCTAACTTGCGGTGGCCTTCTCAAAAATGTGGGCAGAAAGGTTTCAAGCCGCCGGCGTCACATCCGTCTTCCGAAAATCGTTCCCCTTGAACAATAGGGGTTCGCCCGACACCTTCGCCAGCGCATATGAAAAACAATCACCCAAATTCAATCCCGCGGGGTGGCGGCCCTTCCCATATGTTGAAAATCCATGCCGCGCGGCAAGCGCATGTTCTTCCGTAAATGGTTCGACAAGAATTTCGTTATCTCGAAACAATGTGTCACACGCCAGAATTCCGGTGTCGCCAGCCGTCGCCTCCAGAACCATGCTGAGCTCAACAAAGCTCGGAGCAGACATTCGACACGTGTCCGCCTCGCGAATCTTTTCGGCAAAACTGGGACCGTCGTTCTCATCTCGCAGGACTGCAAGAACAGCCGAGGTGTCCAGAATCATTTGGGCAGGCCGCGCTCGTCGTAGAGGAGTTCTGCATGGTCAACAAGTGGTCCTTTGATTTTACTGCGGACGCGCTTCCCCAAAGCCATCATATCCTTGACGGACATGCGTTTTTTCTTGCGTTCGCTGCGAACTCGCGTTAATCGGTCCCTTACGGCAATGCCCACCGCTTGTGTCATGTTCTCGCCGGTCAATTCGGCCAATTCCTTGGCAAGCTGATGCACTTGTGGGTCCTTGATATTCAGGCTCATAGAGTCCACCCTGGTAGACTACTATCTACCACGGTGGAATGTTCGCATTCGAGGGATGAGATGTCAATGGGCTCTTTCATGCCAGCGCCTCCAGGAAATACGTGAACATGCGCCAGCCGGCGATATAGCTGAACGGCGCCAACTCCAGCGAGTAGTGCCCCACCGGCAATTCCAGCGTGCGCGGCTCGGCCCCGGTCTTCCGCAGCGCGTCCAGCATCTCGTGCGTCAATTCAGGCAAAAACGTCGGGTCATACTTGCCGTACACCATAAACGTATTCCGATCCGCCCCCAAGCCCCGCTCCACATACGGCATCGGGCTAACCGGCGCCCAGAAATCGCGCAATTCGTCCACAGTCACTTCATGGCGCAAAGCTTCCCAAACGTGATTCGTGGTCATGCCCTTGCTCACCACGTCGGCGAAATAAGTCGACACGTGAAAAAATCCACCAGCCCGCACCCGCTTGTCGTGCACCAACGTGATGTATCCCACCGATGAGCCGATGCTAGTCCCCAAAATTCCCAGCCGCGTGTAGCCCTGCTGCTCCAACCAACTGAGGCAAGCGCGCGAATCTTTCACCGCCTGGCGGTTCGCCGCCAGCGTCAGCCCGATGTTCGGCCCCACCAACTGATCCGCGCGTTCATGGCCCTTGGCCATCCGCCGGTCGTGGTATGGCAAACTCATCTTCATCGCCGAAATCCCCATCCGCTGCAGCCAGTGGCAAAGAGCCACCTGCCCATGCCACTTGGCATTCCAATTCGGCAACACCAGCACCGCCGGCCCATGCTTCCGCGCCGGAAAAAATTGTCCATGCACCACATTGTTTTCCGGCCACGGCGATTCCACCGGACTTGTGAACGTAAGCACATTTTCCCGATCCAACCGGTAATCCTGCACGTCTTCCGCGCCATACCACTCTGCGCTCTTCTCAATCACCTCGCCTGCGTATTCCCTCACGAACGCTTTCGGATCCGCGCATTCGGAATCTCCTCCGATATGCTCCAATCCCCATTCAAACGGCCGCACCATCCGGTTGTCATCGGTCGTCCAGCGCCGGTGCTCATAGCGGCGTATCCAATGCTCATACCTGCTCATCGCCATAGACTTCCAGTTTAGCGGACACCCTGCCGCTCCCCAAACGGCGCTGCACCTCATAACATTCGCAACCTTAAAACATCATCGCAAATCGCACCCAACCGTTAGCCATGCGACACGCCCCGCGCACCACGCGTTGAGCCTCTTCTCCGTCTGTGGCAAAGTCGAAACTGTGATCCCGCTCTTCTTTTTTCTCTTCGGCATCGTCATCGGCAGCTTTCTGAATGTTTGCATCTCGCGCATTCCGGAAGGCCTCTCCATCGTTTCGCCAGGCTCCCGGTGCCCACGCTGCCTTAATCCGATCAAGCCGTATGACAACATCCCCGTCTTCAGCTGGCTGATTCTGCGCGGCAAATGCCGTAACTGCGGCTTGCCCATCTCGCCGATGTACCCGCTCGTCGAATTCGCCACAGGACTGATCTTCGTCCTCACTTATTACGAATACGACGTCAGCCTTCTAACCCTCAAATGGCTGATTTTCTCCTGCCTGATTATCGTTCTAGTGGTCACCGATCTTCGCGTACGGCTCCTTCCCGACCTCGTCAATTTCCCTGGCCTGGCGATGGGCCTGATGTTTGCCTTCCGTGTTCCCATCTCCGACACCACGGCCGGGACTCTTTTCTACCTGCTCGGCTTCCACAATTTTCACCTTCAATCAGATCTTTTCTTCAATGTGATGAACGCCGTTCTAGGCGCGC
>WNFT01006180.1_pt1 | contig 10534 bp, 8 predicted proteins | sample 5400191 | NCBI WGS metagenome assembly WNFT01 (sample SAMN13153359, study PRJNA577476) | soil metagenome | isolation source: 80 cm saprolite under Madrone tree | place: USA:California | collected 2016-06-14 | reverse complement strand
CCGGAAGGCGTCCTCGTCCCCGACGCCGGCAAGATGCAGAAGTATCTGGAGTTCCTGGAGATGAAAGAGCGGTTCGGGGACTGAGATGAAGATCAAGGTCCTCGGCTGCCACGGCGGCGAGCTTCCCAGACACCGGACGACCTGCTTCTTGATCGACGGGAAGCTCACCATCGACGGCGGCGCCATCACGGCGGCCCTCGAGCTCGAGGACATCCTCAAGATCGACGACATCTTCCTCACGCACTCGCACTTCGATCACGTCAAGGACGTGCCTCTCATGACCGACCTGCTGGTCGGCAAGCGGGAGAAGCCCGTCGTGGTCCACGGGCCTCAAGAAACCATGGACGCGATGGACAAGGACGTCTTCAACAACCGCGTCTGGCCGGATTTCCGCTCCATTCCTTCGGCGGAGAAGCCGGTGATCGCCTTCAACGTGATCCCGGTGCGGACGCCGGTCACCTGCCAGGGCCTGAAGATCCGCGCCATCCCCGTGCACCACCCGGTGTACTCCGTCGGCTACATCGTCGAGGGGCGCGGCGGCGCCGTGGCTTTCTCCGGCGACACCGGGCCCACCGACGAGCTCTGGCGGGCGATCAACGCCACGCCCGACGTCAAGGCGGTATTCGTCGAGCTCAGCTTCCCCGACAGCCAGCAGTGGATCGCGGACGTGTCGGGCCACCTGACGCCGAAGACGGTGATGAGCGAGCTCGCCAAGCTCGACCGCCGCGGCGCCCGCGTCTACCTGTACCACCTGAAGCCGGCGCTGATCGGCGAGATCAAGGCCGAGGTGAAGGCGCTCCGCAAGGACTTCCTCCACGTCTGCGAGCTGGACGAGGTCTACGAGATCCAGTGAGGGCGGCGATCCTCCTCTGCGTCGCGCTGGCGTCCGGCGCTCGAGCGGACGCGGGCATGAGGCCCTCCGCCCAGCAGCAACAGCAGAGCAACGCCGCCGCCGCCGCCGCCGCCGCGGCCGCCGGCGCGGGCGCCGTGATCGTCGCCACCCAGGTCGATCAGGCCGGCGAGGATCCCTTCGCCTTCCCCGCTCCCGGTCCGCGCGCGCGGCAGTGGCTCGGCTACGCCTCGCCCTGGACGCTCTTGATCCTCGCCGCCGTCCTCGTTTCCCTCGCGGCGCTGGTGAAGATGGTCGATCCGCGGCGGCGCAAGCGCATCCGCCGGGCCTCCATCCTCTACATGCTGTACCTCACCACCTTCGTCTTCGCGGCCGTCCTGGGGACGATCCACGCGGAGGGATGGGCGCGGCGGGTCTGGTTCCTGGCCGATCTGCTGGAAGTGCTGGTGATCATCGACTTCGTCGCCATCCTCCTCTTCGACCTGGTGCTGGTCGCGCTCCGCATCGAGGTGGCGAACATCGTCCACGACCTGGCGCTGGGGGCGGCGTACCTGCTCGCCTTCCTCGGCATCCTGCACCGCAGCGGCGTGCATCTCTCCGGCATCATCGCCACCTCCGCCGTGGTCACCGTGGTGCTCGGCCTCTCCCTGCAGGCGACGCTGGGCAACGTGCTGGGCGGCATCACCCTGCAGCTCGACGACTCGATCCACATCGGCGACTGGGTCCAGCTCGCCAACGGGCAGCAGGGCCGGGTGACCGCCATCCGCTGGCGCCACACCATGGTGGAGACGCGGAACTGGGACACCATCATCGTCCCCAACGCCGCCCTGTTGGGCGAGACCATCACCATCCTCGGCCAGCGGCAGGACCAGCCGGTGCAGCACCGGATGTGGGTCTACTTCAACGTCGACTTCCGCTACTCGCCCGAGGAAGTGATCCACGTGGTGGAGGACGGGCTCCAGGGCACCCCGATCCCCAACGTGGCGCAGTTCCCGCCGCCGAATTGCATCTGCTACGACTTCGCCCGGCAGGGCGCGGACAGCTTCGCCTACTACGCCGTCCGCTACTGGCTCACCGATCTGGCGGCGGACGATCCGACTTCGTCCGCCGTCCGGGTGCGCATCTACGTCGCGCTCAAGCGGGCCGGGATTCCCCTCGCCGTTCCCGGCCAGGCGCTCTGGGTGTCGGTGGACGACCCGGACCATCGGGAGCGGAAGCTGCAGCGGGAGCTGGAGAACCGCGTCTCCGCGCTGGAGCAGATCGACATGTTCAAGCGGCTCCTGCCCGACGATCGGCAGCGGCTGGCCGAAGGGATGCGGCCGGCCCCGTTCGGGCGGGGGGAGATCATCACCCGCCAGGACTCGACGGCGCATTGGCTCTACGTGCTCAGCAAGGGCGAGTGCGAGGTGCGCGTTCGCAGCGAGGCGGGCGCGGAGAAGCTGGTCGCGCGCATCGCCGCCCCCAACGTCTTCGGGGAGATCGGCGTGATGACCGGCGAGCGCCGCACCGCGACCGTGATCGCGGCCACCGAGGTGGAGTGCTACCGGATCGACAAGGACGTGTTCAAATCGATCCTGCGCAACCGGCCGGAGATGGCGGAGCAGATGTCGCAGGTGATGGCGCGGCGCCGGGTCGAGCTGGACGCGGTCCGAGTCGGACTGGACGCCGAAGCCCGCAACCGGCGCGTGAAGGAGGAGAAGACGGAGATCCTCTCCTCCATCCAGACCTTCTTCGGCCTCGACGACGACCAGGCGTAGGGTCCGGTGGAATCGCTCGGGTCGGTCTGCTAGAACCGCCGCGCAAATGGCCTGGTATCACCGCGTTCCCGCTCCCAAGCTCCCTCCCGAGCAGCGCAAGTCGCGCATGGAGGGGCTCTGGATCAAGTGCGACGGCTGCGGGGAGATCATCTACAAGCAGGACGTCGAGAAGAACCTCGAGGTCTGCCCGAAGTGCGACGAGCATTTCCCGCTCCCCGTCCGCAAGCGGCTGGAGCTCGTCCTCGATCCGGACGCGTTCGAGGAGCACGACGTCGGGCTGGAGAGCACCGACCCGCTCCAGTTCTCGGACTCGAAGAAGTACCGGGATCGGATCAAGGCCAGCCAGAAGTCGGCCGCCGAGGGCGAGGCGTTCGTCTCCGGGATCGGACGCGTCGGCGGGCGCGAGGTCTCCATCGGCGCCTTCCATTTCGGCTTCATGGGCGGGTCGATGGGCAGCGTGGTGGGCGAGAAGGTGACCCGCGTGTTCGAGCGGGCCACCGAACGGCGCATCCCCGCCATCGTCTTCTCCGCCAGCGGCGGAGCCCGCATGCAGGAGGCGATCTTCTCGCTCATGCAGATGGCCAAGTCCTCCGCCGCGCTGGCCCGCTACCGGCACGTGCAGAAGCCGTACATCAGCGTGCTGCTCGACCCGACCACGGGCGGAGTGGCCGCCTCCTTCGCCTTCCTCGGAGACGTGATCCTGGCCGAGCCTCGCGCGCTGATCGGCTTCGCCGGCCCCCGCGTCATCGAGCAGACCATCCGGCAGAAGCTGCCGGAAGGGTTCCAGCGCAGCGAGTTCCTCCTCCAGCACGGGATGATCGACGCCATCGTGCACCGCAAGGAAATGCGCGACCGGCTGATCCAGCTCCTCGGCTTGCTCGGGTGACGTTCGCCGAGCTCAAGGAGCTCCTCTTCGCCCGCGGCAACTTCGGGATGAAGCTCGGGCTCGAGCGGATGCGCGAGGCTTGCGCGCTGCTGGGCAATCCGGAGCGGAGCGCGCCCGTGCTCCACGTCGCCGGCACCAACGGGAAGGGCTCGACCTGCGCGTTCACGGAGGCAGCGCTGCGGGCCGCCGGGTTGCGCACCGGTCTCTATACCAGCCCGCACCTGAGCCACTTCTGCGAGCGCATCCGACTGGACGGCGTCCCCATCTCCGAGGATCGCGCCTGCGAGCTGCTCGAGGAGATCCGCGAGCGGCTGCCCTGGGCGCTGGGCGATCCCGGGATGACGTTCTTCGAGATCGTCACCTTGATGGGATTCCTCGCCTTCCGCGGCGTCGACGTGATGGTGGTGGAAGTGGGGCTGGGCGGGCGCCTGGACGCGACCAACGTCGTGCTGCCGAAGGCTTGCGCGGTGAGCGCGCTCGGGCTGGAGCACACCGAGCACCTCGGTCCGACGCTCGGGCACGTGGCCGCGGAGAAGGCGGGCATCCTCAAGCGGGGAGCGCCGGCGGTGAGCGCGGGGCAGCCGGGGCCGGCGGCGCGGGTGCTGCAGGCGCGGGCGGAGGAGCTCGGCATCTCGCTCTGGCGCCCCGGGCGGGATTATCGGTTCGAGAGCCGGGAGGACCAGGCCTTCTGTTACTCGGGCCCGCGGTGGACGGTGCGGGCGGATCCGGCGCTCGCCGGCGCGTACCAGCGAGGGAACGCGGCGCTGGCGTGTGCGCTCCTGGAGGCGAGCGGGCTGTGCGAGCCGCGGCATGCGGAGGCGGGGGTGGCGTCGGCGAGCTGGCCGGGGCGGCTGGAGCGGTTCGGCAACGTCTATGTGGATGGGGCGCACAATCCGCATGCGGCGCGGGCGTTGGCGCGGGCGTTGCCCGGTTTACTGCACGGTCGCCCGATGCATCTCGTGTTCGGGGCGTTGCGGGATAAGGACGTCAAAGGGATGCTCGATGCGCTCGCGCCGCTCGCGCGGTCCATCCATTACTGTGCGCCGGATTCGCCGCGGGCCGTGCCACCGGAAGAGCTGGCGAGAATTTACCCGGGGGAGGTGCACCGGGCTGTTGCGTCGGCTGTCGCCGCCGCTGTTAAAAGCGCGGCGGCTGAAGCCGCCGCTGTTGGAGCCGCTGTGATCTGTTGCGGGTCCCTGTATCTGGCGGGTGAAGTCCGGGCACTCCTTCGAGGGGAAGAGAGGGTCGGGATGCCGACCGAGCGCCTGTAGGCGAGTTTGCCACCCCGGCACACCCTCCCTAAGTTAGGGTACGCGCGGACCCTGGGGGGTTCGAGGCCGCGACGCTTCAGAAGGAGCCATGCGCCGCCTCGATTTCCACTCGCCTCCCACCCAGCGCGATCTCGACCGCATCGCGTTCAAGTCGCTGTACTCAAAGGAGATTTACGACGCGCCCACCAGGGATGGCTGGGTGCTGCGGATCTCCCGCTACAAGCCCTCGCCCCAGCCCTGGCACCAGCCGATCCGGGGCGAGCCCATGCTGCTCGTGCCGGGGTGGTCCCAGAACCGGCACGCCTTTACTTGTGGAGACTTCGTCAAGCAGCTGCTCGCGTACGGCGCGGACATCCACATCGCCGAGCTGCGCGGGCACGGGCTGTCGAACCGCGAGCTCCAGCTGGAGCGGGGCCTGCGGCCGCCGGACCTGGACTGGGAATGGGACATCGACAGCTACTTCCTCCACGACGTCCCGGCGGCCGTCGCCGCGGTGAAGAAGCGCACCGGCCGCGCGAAGATCTTCTATCTCGGCAACAGCATGGGGGGCATGCTCGGCTACGGGTACGCCGGGTGCCACGACGATCTGGCGGGCCTCATCGCCATCGGCGCTCCCAGCGATCTGGGCCGCGGCTTTCTCGGGCTGCGCGCGGCGGCGCTGTTCGGGCCGGCGCTGATGGGACCGCTGCTCGACGGAGCTTGCCGGGCCGCGACCGTGGCGGTGCGCACGCGCCACAGCGCCGCGGCAGCCTTGCGGCGGGTGCGCTTCCTGGCCCGGGCGGCGAATCTGCTCGCGGCGCCAGGGATTCAGTACAAGCCGGTCCAGTTCAACCACGTCCCGGTGGACGCGTTCTTGCGCGCGCTGGCCCGCGCCGCCACCGAGAACAACCTCCGCCGCTACGAGCTGATCGCCCGGTACATCGGCTCGCTCCTCAACCCCAGCCGGGTCACCGCGGAAGACTTCCGCTGGCTCCTCTCCCAAGGTGGGGAGAAGGAGCCGCGGCGGGTGATCGAGCAGTTCGCCCGCTGGATCCGCAACGACGAGATGAAGTGCTACCGCACCGGCTACGACTACAAGGCGCACTTCCAGAGGATCCAGATCCCGATGGCCATCTTCTTCGGCGACCTGGACAAGATCGCCTCCGCCCGCAGCACCCGCGGGATCTGCAAGGCGGCGCGCAGCGAGTACCTGCTCTGGCGGCCGGTGAAGGAGAACAGCCACCTGGAGCTGACGATGGGGAGCGACATCCACCACATCTGCTCCGACGTGAGGGATCTGGTGGAATACGCCGCCCGGCGGCTGCCGCGTCCCGCCGAATCCTTTGGGTGACCGCCGCGGCGTGTTACCGTCGGCCCGCGTGGGCCGGACGACGTTCACACTCGTGTACGGCGCTCTCGCACTCGCTTTCGGGGCCGCGGCGGAGGAGCAGGCGCGTCTGCTCCGGATACGGACGGGAGGCGACGACCGGACCAGCGGCGTGGTCATCCAGGGCGACCGGCCGCTCTCCTTCACCACCCTGAAGCTGGCCTCGCCGCCGCGGGTGGTGGTCGACTTCGCCGACAGCGAGATCGCCGCCGAGACGCGGGAGCTGGAGATCGAGGACGGCACGCTCCGGCGCGCGGCGCTGGCGCAGGCGGGCGCGAAGACCGCCCGCGTGGTCATCGAGCTGATGGCCGACGCGGAGTTCGACATCCGCACCGACGGCAACGAGGTGGAAGTGCGGGTCCCGCGGCCGGTGCCGATGGCGTCCGCGGCGCCACCTCCCGCTCCGGCACAGTCCGAGGCGGAGGCGGAGAAGGTCGCTTCGCTGCCCAAGGTGTCGCTGGTCGGATCGCCGGTCCCCGCCGCTGACGGCGGCGAGCCGGAGCGCGACGCCGGTCAGCCGGCGGCGGTGGACCCGCCGGCTGTGGAGCCGCCGGTGAAAATCGCGCGCAAGGCCCCACCCCACAGGGCGACGAAGACCGCGGACTGGTCCGACCAGAAGCCTGGCGCCGCGGCGGGGCAGCCGCGCAACATCACGGGCATCGGCTTCCGCCCCGTCAGCGGAGGCGAGGTGATCGTCCGCAGCGACCTGCCGCTGGAGTACGGCGTCAGCGGGGACGACGGCGCGGTGCTGCTGCATCTGCCCAGCGCGGCCATCCCCATCGCCAACAACCGCCGGCCGCTGGAGACCCGTTTCTTCGACGGCGCGGTCCAGCGCGTGGTGCCGGTGCCGGTCGCGGGCGGAACCGACGTCCGCATCGAGCTGCGCGAGCCGGCCGAGTACCAGCTGGCACAGAACGGCTCGGTCTTGACGGTGACCTTCTCTTCGCCCAGGTAACACCGGAACGGCGTCCGGGGAGATCTGGGGAGGAGATCTGGGGACACCATACGGAACTTTCGTCGGGGCGCTCTCAAGCAGTCGACGCAACAGCCCGGCCGAAGAGCTCGCATCGCTTCATCCGCCCCGGGGCGGATAGCCGTGAGTGCACATACGGAGATGGGTCCCCAGAACTCGCAGAACTCCGACCACGACCAGGGCCGTGTCGCCGCCGACGCTCAGGACCACCTCGACGTCGCGATTCTTCGGCAGTGGCCGGAGGAGATGTGTTCTAGTCCCAGGACGTGCTTCGTTCGATCGCCGCGGCGGCTGCGCTCGCCTCGCTGGGCGTCGCGCTCGCCGCCAAGGCGGAGACGGCGCTCCTCAGCGGACCGCCGGGTGCGGAGGTCGAGATCGAGGCCGACCGCATCGTCTACACCTGGGATCCGCTGGTCATGCACCTGATCGGCCACGTCGTCGCCCGCCGGGGCGGCGGCATCCTGCGGGCGGCATCCGGCACCCTCGACCGCAAGAACGGAGTCCTCAAGCTCGAAGGCGGAGTGCTGGGAGTGCAGGACCGGCAGGTGTTCCTGGCGGATCAGGCGGTCGTCGACTTGAACGCGCGGTCGGCCGAGCTGACCAAGGCGGTGTTGTTCATCAAGGATCGCACGCCCAATCCCGATGCGCCGCGGTCCGGATCGAACGCGCTGACGATGCACGGTTCTCGCGTTCGCCAGCTCGCAGGGGGACGCTACCTGGCAGAGGACGTGAGGCTCACGCCGTGCGATTGCGTCGGAGAGCCGGATTACGAGTTGCTCGCGCGCACCGCGGAGGTCGGGGACGACCGCGCGCGGCTGCGCGGAGTCAAGCTGCGCCTGGGCGGCGTCACCCTGCCGATGTTCCCGGTTTCGCTCCCGCTGTCCGGAAGGGCGTCGGGGCTGCTCGCGCCGCAGCCGGGCGGGGCTCCGTCGGTCGGGTTCAGCTACTCGCAGCCGATCTTCTTCACGCTCGGACCCAGCTACGACCTGACCGTGTCACCCGGATGGTACACGGGCGGCCACTTGCATGGGACGGCTCCGGGAGATCGCTCCGTCAAGGGCCCGCGGCTCGGCCTCGAGGGACGGTATGCGCCCGTGGAAGGGACCTCCGGATCGCTGGCGTTGGATCTGTACGACGACCTCGACCAGCACGATTCGCCGGGAGGCCGCGGATTCGGGGGAGTGCGCGGCGTCGCGCGGCTGGTGCACCGCACCGAAAGCAGCGCGGGAATCTTCGCCGCGCAAGGGATTGCGGCGACTGACGTGATGGCCCTGCGCGATCCCCAGCCCCAGTCCATCGAGACCACCTATGACCTGTTCACCACCGACGTGGGGTTCTGGCGCGCCCGCGGCCCGCTGACCCTGGGCGCGGACGCCACCTTCATCCAGGACATGCGCGTCGAGGCCGTGGTGGACCGCAAGCTGTTCGGAAACGAACGGCGGACCACCTTCCAGCGGCTGCCGGCGGTCTTCGCTCAGATCGCGCCCGTCGCGATGGGGCCGGCCACGTTGTCGCTGGAGGCCAGCGCGGTCCAGTTCGCCCGCTTCGCCGGTCCCGACGAACAGGAGCGGCTGTACGGATTCGCGCCCACCGACCTCGGCGCCGCCAACGCGGTCGCCGCCGGGCGGACGCTGGCGACCGACGGGTCCCGGGCGCCCGCGCTGCGTCTCGATCTCTCCCCGCGCATCGCGTTCGCCGCGCCGCGGACTCTTCCCTTCGAGCTCCGGTTGGAGGCCGGCGGCCGGGTCGACGGCTGGATCGTGGAGGGTTACCCGGACCGCGACCGCACGCGCGCGTACGCCATCCTCGATGCGCGCGCCGGCTTCCCCCTCGAGCGGCGGTTCGGGAGCGCGCTGCATCGCATCGAGCCCGCGTTGGAGGTCCGGGCGCTGTCCAAGCCCTTGCAGTCCGGCGGCGCGCCTTTTGGCGATGTCACGGACGGCGGCGGCCCGGTTTTCGCCGCTCGGCCCGACGCGGCGCAGCAGGGGCTCGCCGCGACCCACGATCCAAACAATCCCGCCGCGGACATCTTCGGCGTGCCCGAGGCCCGCCGCGCGTACGACGAGATCGATTTCGCCGCTCCGGTGACGGGGGCCGTCCAGGCCGTTGCTTCGCTCTCGCAGTCGCTCTGGAACCGGCAGGGGCGCACGGCGGCGCGGTTTCTCCGCTTCGATCTGCTCCAGGACGCGCTCCTCTGGGCTTCGGGCGCCAAGGCGCGCCTGGGCGAGGCGAGCGTGGTCGCCGGCTTGCAACTGGGTCCGTTCGGCGCGGGGGCGTCCCTCCGGTACGATTGGAAGCGGGCCGAGGTCTCCGCGCTGAGCGCCGGCGCGAACCTGCGCGACGCGCGGGGCGACGAGGTCCATGCCTCGTTCGGGCTGCTGCGGGCCAGCTCCAGCGAGAGCATCCGGGCGGGCATCGACGAGCTCTTCTCCACCGCCAGGTTCGCCGTCCCCCCTTCGGATCTGACCGGCAGCGCGAACTTAGGTGCTTCGGGCCCGCTGCCGCTCTCCTTGCGGCTGGCCTACAACGCCGCGTACACGGTCGGCCCCCTGCCAGACAACTTCGCCAATTGGACGCACACCTTCACGCTCACCTGGGACACGCCCTGCCACTGCGCGGGTCTGGGTCTGGTCCTCGGCTTCCCCTTCCACGACTCGCGCTTTTTGGGATCGCCCACCTATTCGGTGAGAATCGACTTGAAAAATCTTGGCTCATTTACGACATTCTGAGTCGAGTTTTTCACTCGCGGTGTCTGGCGGTTCGAACGGGTGCTGGTACGAACGTTTTCGCTGCGCCACCTGGGGAACCGGCTTTTTTTCGGAGCGACTTATCCAGCCGACGGTCGTCAGGGAAGTCGGGCGCAGGATCCGCAGCCTCAGGACGTCGCGCCCCACGAGGATGACGCAGGAGGACCTGAGCGAGCGCGCTCGCATCAGCGTCTCGTTCCTCTCCATGATCGAGCGCGGCGAGCGCTCCCCACACCTCGAAACCCTGGCCGCCCTCGCCGAGGCGCTCGAGGTCCGGATAGCGGACCTGTTCCTGGACGAGCCCGACAACGGCGGCGTGGAGCCGGTCTACCGGCCGCTGCTCGAGGCCTGCCGCAAGTACAACCTCGGCAAGCGCGACGTGGACCGCCTGGTCTCCATGGTGCGCACCATGTTTGCCGCTTGACGCTTCGGCGCCGCCCCGGCACGGTGGGGGCGGTGTCCGGGCTGCGAGTCGAGCAGCAGGGTGCGGCGCGCTTGCTGATCCTCGATCGGCCGGATCGGCGCAACGCGCTCTCGCCGGCCCTGATGGCGAGTCTTCGTGACGCGCTCTCCGCGGCGGACGGCGACGCGAGCGTGCGCGCGATCTGCCTGACCGGCGCCGGCGAAGAGGCCTTCTGCTCGGGGATGGATCTCGGCGCGGCGCTGGAGGAGTCCACCGAGGCG
>WNFT01006179.1_pt1 | contig 10536 bp, 8 predicted proteins | sample 5400191 | NCBI WGS metagenome assembly WNFT01 (sample SAMN13153359, study PRJNA577476) | soil metagenome | isolation source: 80 cm saprolite under Madrone tree | place: USA:California | collected 2016-06-14 | reverse complement strand
TTCCATCGACTCCATCGCGCGCGGCAGGGCGGCTTCCGAAGTGCTCGTGGCGAAAGCAATCGTGGCCGGCTCGGCCACGAATTTCAGGAAACGAGCAAGCGGAATTCTCGCCAGCAAGGCCACCGGCAGCAAAACCAAAAGAAGAAACGCGAGCAGCGCACCGTACGCTGTCAATACCAGCTTCCCCAGCGGCAAGAGCACGCTGATTCCCATGTGCCCAACGGTGTAAGCCATTGCCGCGCCAACCCCAATCGGCGCGTAATACATCACGATGTTGGTGAACTTGAACATGGTCTGCGCCAGCGACTCGGCAAGCGCCAGCATCGGCTGCCGCGTTTTCTCGGGCACAAACGTCAGTGCGATCCCGAATAGCACCGCAAACACGGCCACCTGCAGAATCTGGTTGTCGCCAACGGCCTTGGCGATGTTTTCGGGGAAAACATGCAGCAGAAAATCGTCCCACTTCAACGCCGCTGCGGGTGCAGCCGCCTGATCGGCCACGGGTGCAGGCAGCCGCACACCTTCGCCCGCCCGCGTCAGGTTGATCGCGCCAATTCCCAGGAACAGCGCGATCGTGGTAATCACCTCGAAATAGATCAGGCTCTTTAGCCCGATTCTGCCCACTTTTTTCAGGTTGCCGTGGGCCGCGATCCCCGTCACCAGCGTTCCGAGAATCAGCGGCGCGACAATCACCTTGATCAACCGCAAGAAAATATCGCCCAGCACGCGGAGATGTACCGCAAATTCCGGCCGGTCGATTCCCAATTCGAATCCCGCCAGCATCGCAACGAAAATCCAATAGGTGAGCGATCTCCCTCGAAAACCCGCGTAAGCGAGCAAAAGTAAGCCGCTCCAACGCAGGGCGGGAAACATTCCGTAAGCCGGAAGCATCGGCGCCAGCAGCGCCCCGGCCGCGAACAGCACTAAGCCAGCCACCAGCGAAACTGATCCTGCGTTCGGAGAATTATTCGTCAAGGCCCCATCCCGCGAAAAGTTGATTTGATCGAGAGAGCGGCGACATCATAGCGTGCCGCGCGAGGCGGAGAGAAGTCCTTTCACACTTGGCGCAGAAACTTGCCGCTCTTTTTTCCTGCTGCTATCGTTTCAACATGCCGAAAATCAGCCATCTTGAGTGTTCGCGCTGCCATGCACATGTTTCCGCGGAGAAGCCCCAGACAGTCTGCCCCCAGTGTGCGGGAGCGCTGTACGTTCGCTATGATCTCGCTCCACTACGCGGCACGGCCGCCCGCCAGGAAATTGCCCGCACCGTCACTGACTCCCCGTGGAAAGGCCTTTGGCGCTATCGCAGCGTTCTGCCGGACGTGGCGCCCGTCACCCTGGGTGAAGGCTGGACGCCGATGCTCCATAGCCGACGCTATCCTGGTGTTTATGTAAAGGAAGAAGGCGCGAACCCCACCGGAAGCTTCAAGGCGCGCGGCCTTGCGCTTGGCGTGAGCATGGCTCGCCATTACGGCTTGAAAAAATTGGCCGTTCCCTCTGCCGGCAATGCCGCCGGCGCGCTGGCCGCTTATGCCGCCGCCGCTGGAATCGAAGCCAACATTTTCATGCCCAAGGATGTCCCGTTCGCAAATTACGTCGAAGCCACGATGTACGGCGCAAAAGTTACTTTAGTGGACGGCTTGATCTCCGATTGCGGCCGCATGGTGGCCGAGCGCAAAGAAAAGGAAGGCTGGTTCGATATTTCCACGTTGAAAGAACCCTTTCGCATCGAAGGAAAGAAAACCATGGGCTACGAACTCGTCGAGCAACTCGGCTGGGAGTATCCCGCAGCGGTCTTTTATCCGACAGGTGGCGGTGTCGGCCTGATCGGCATGTGGAAAGCGTTTGGAGAGCTGGAAGAACTCGGCTGGGTGAAACCCGGGAAGCGTCCGAAAATGATTGCGGTGCAAGCCGCGGGTTGCGCTCCGGTCACCAAGGCGTTCGAACAAGGCGAGAAGGCCAGCCAGATGTGGAACAACGCGGCCACTTTCGCTTCAGGCCTGCGCGTGCCGAAGCCCTATGGCGATTACATCATGCTCGAGATTCTTCGGGAATCCGGAGGGATCGCCCTCTCCTTTTCTGACGAACAGATCCTCGCCTCGCTCCAGGATTGGGCGAAAAACGAAGGGATCTTCCTTTCTCCTGAAGGCGCCACAGCCACGGTCGCCTACGATCATCTGTTGCAAACGGGCTTCCTGAAACCTGAAGACAGCGTGGTGCTCTTTAATACCGGGGCGGGCCTGAAGTACACCGACGTCACCGCCGAGGCCGTCGGATTGCACCGGCTCACTTAGTTGCCGCCGCGGCATTGACACGCTGCCACAGGAATCGGACACTAAAAGCCGGCGTTTTCACGGCATCGCTTTCAGAATGCCGCAACGTTTCAAGAAAAAAGAGGATTCCAGTGCCTTCTCTCCCCGTACTCGCAAATACTGGCGCGATGAATCAGTTCATCGGCGCCTTCGAAGTGACTTCGAAATTGAGCGGCCACGTTTACGATTGCCGCTTTTCGCATATCTGGAACGCGATCGCCACGCGCCACAGCGACACCATCGACGCAAAGTTTGAAGTGGACAGAGTTGGCCGCATCGTCGGCCTCTCCCACACCGCCTTCGTTGAATTTCGCGAAAAGAGCGGCCGAGACCTCACCGACCGGGAAGCAAGTTTTATCGCCGCGGAATATCTTCGCGAACGCCTGGAAGAAGAGGATGAGCGTCCCCTCTATGACGTGCCGCACGAAGAAGTGATGCGCCTGATCAAAATGATCGGCATCAAGTAATCCGCCTTCACTCTAAGGCCCTTTTTCTCTGAGGACTCTGCGCGCTTTCTCTGCGCGCTCTGTGTTGAAATCTTGTTTTTTCCGGAAGCTTTAATCACCCTTCACCGGGTGTGCCGCCATATAAGCCTCATCCTCTGCACGGAACGCCGCCAGCCGCGCATGGTGCAGCCCGTCACGTTTAACAAAATAGATCGCCACCAGCATCAGCAGCGCCCCGAACACCATCACAGCTGTAGCCGCCTGCAAAGCGACCAGCAAATCCGAGGTATCCGAGATCCGGCCGATCAACAACGGCCCCAGCGCTCCCATGATCTGCGTCACAAACATATAGACGCCGATGGCCGTGGCGTGCGCGCGTTGCGGCGTCAAGTCGTGCAGCACCGCGGTGGTAGGCCCGTGATACCAGGCCATGAAGAAGCTGGCGACGAAAAATCCAGCCAGCACCACCCACTTCTCATCCGATTGAAGCGCTAGCAGCAGGAATGGCGCGGCCACCATGAGCGATCCGGCAATCACCAGCATCCGTCCGTACGCCAACCGCTTCTGTACCAGGTCCGCGAAATAACCGCCCGCCAGCACGCCCAACACCAGCGAGAGCAGTGCAATCACCGCCAATGATAGCGCCGCCTCTTTCAGGCTGAAATCCTTGTAGCTTGTGGCGTAGTCGATGCCCCACGTCACAAACGAGATCGTCGAAAACGAGATGCAGGTCCCGGCAATCGTCATGGCTACGTAGGCTGGCACACTTAACAAGCGCCCGATGGAAACCACTTCCGACCGCGGCCGCTTTGGAGGTTCTTTCAGCTTGAAAGCCGAAAGACCGGGAATAATTCCGATGGCTCCAACAATCAGGAAGGCATATTGCCAGCCATGACGCTCTCCCATAATTCCGCCCAGCGCCAGTCCGGCCGCGCCGCCGAGCAGCATTCCCGAAGCGAAGATTGCCTGTGTGAGGGCTCGATGCTCAACGGGGAATGAATCGGAAATCATCGCCTGGGCTGCCGGCGCGTACGCTGCTTCACCGATCCCCACCAGTCCCCGGCACACAAAAAGCGCGGTGAAGGTCGGCACCAGGCCGCTGCACATGGCGGCAAGGCTCCAGAACAGGACTCCGCCGGCAATGATCGTGTGCTGGCTGAAGCGGTCCGCCAGGTATCCGGAAGGAATACTTGCTGCCGCGAGCACGATCAGCAGCACTGTTTGCAGCGATCCGAGTTGCGAGTCCGTCACACTGAAATGCTGCCGCAACAATGGCAGAAGCGGATTCAGCACCTGGCGGTCTGCAAAGTTGACAAAATTGATCAAAGCCAGTACAGCAAGGAGACGCACTTGCGCGGCATTGAACGGCATTAGGCGTGCCATCATGGAAAAATCAGTTCCCCTGGCGCGAGCGACCTGGCGACCGGCGGTGCTTGCACTTTACCGAGCTATCTCGGACCGAAAGGAATTATATACCGCAGATGAGCGAAGCCAATCGGAACGCGACCACAAGTGACCGTTTAACCACGGTACTCTCCTACGGTGCGCTGCTCTTGCTCGGTTATCTGGTCTTTCGAATCACCGCCCCGTTTTTGGTTCCACTTGCGTGGTCCGCGGTGCTGGCAATCTTCTTTTTCCCGGCATTTCTTCTCTTGAACAAACACCTCTCGGTCACCAAAGCGGCGCTTCTTGCAACAATTGGTGTCACGCTGGTCTTGATCGTGCCGGTTCTGATGGTGCTGCTATTCGCGGGGCGCGAAGCCGTTGAAATCACCGTCCGTATCCGCAGTCTGATCAGCGGTGGAAGCGCCGTGGTGCCGGTGAGCATGGCCGACGCCATCCGCCATCACTTGCCCGCATCCATGCAGGACCTGGACTTCATGGGACCTGTTCAACAGGGGATGGAAAAGGTGGCATCGTATCTGGCCGGAAGCCTCGCATGGATGCTCAAGAATCTTTTTTCGTTCTTCGTCAATCTCTTCATCCTGCTGTTCGCCCTGTTTTTTGTGTTCCGCGACGGGGAATCGATTCTGCGTGCGCTGCGGCACCTGATTCCTTTCGAAAAAAACATTCAGGATGAAATGCTCAAGGAATCGCGCGACCTCATCTTTGCCAGTGTTGCAGTGGCCCTGCTCATCGCCGCTATCCAGGGGGTTCTGGGCGGCACGGCCTTTGCCCTCACACGCCTTCCCGCGCCGGTTTTTATGGGTGTGCTGATCGCCTTCTTTTCCATCGTGCCCGTTGCCGGTTCGGCATTGATCTGGGCCCCGGCGGCGCTTTGGCTGGGCCTCAACGGCAGTTGGGGAAAGGCGCTTTTGGTGGTGATTATTTGCGGCGGGGTGGCGGGGCTGGCGGATAATCTGGTGCGCCCGCTGCTGCTTCGCAACCGCACGCGTCTGAATGATTTGTTGCTCTTCATCAGCATTCTTGGCGGGTTGCAGGTGTTCGGGCTGCTCGGTTTGGTTGCCGGCCCTACCATTGTCGCAGCCGCTCTTGGTGTTTTCCGCGTCTATACGGAACACCGGGACGAACTGGATGGAGCCGACGCGTAACTTCTTGCCATCGCCCCGGGCTAAATTCAGCGCTTCCGGCTTCCCTGTATGCTAGAGTACGCGCTCGAATGGCGAAAACGACCGAAATGGACATGAGCAAGCCGAAAGAACTCGGACTCGAGAAGCTTCGCTGGCGGTGCGAGCTCTCTCGCATTCCGTTCGAGACCACTGCCCAGGCGCAAAAGCGCGAAGGTTTTATCGGGCAGGAGCGCGCCTTGCGTGCCCTGAAAATGGGCGTGGAACTTTCCGCGCCGGGCTACAACGTTTTCGTTTGTGGATTGGCGGGCACCAGTCGAGGCGGCACCATCGCTCAGATGATCGAGGAGCTCCATCCGGCCACCAAACCCTCGATGGACCGCTGTTACGTGAACAATTTCAAGATTCCGGATCGTCCTCGCTTGCTCGTTCTTCCACGAGGTTCGGCCAATGCCTTTAAGAAGGACGTCCAGGCCGGAATTGATTTCCTGCGCCGGCGCATCCCGCAAGTCTTCGAAGGCGAACCCTTTCAGCGCCAGAAAGGGCGCATCGTCGAGCGCTTTTCCGTACGCGAAAAAGAATTGATGGATGATTTCACCCGCCGCATCGCCCGCGACCAGTTCGCCCTCGGGCACATGCAGGTGGGCGCCGTCGCGTTGCCGGAGATTTTCCCCGTTCTCGAAGGCCAGATGGTGCCCATCGAGGATATTTCCAAGATGGTGCACGAGGGAAAACTGGAAACCGGCGTTGCCGAAGAAATTGAGCGCAAGTACGAGCAGTTCCGCCAGGAATTTACGGTCGTCTATCGCAAGACTCTAACCCTTTCGCGCGAACTGGCCAGCGAGCTGAGTTACCTGGAGCAGGAAGCCGCTTCCGTGCTTGTCGATGGTGTGATCGAAGAGCTGAAGGAAAAATATCCCGGATCTGGCATGACGGAATACCTCGAGGAGGTACGCCACCACATCCTCGACAATCTCGGCCCCTTTAAGGAGCGCGAAGGGGAAGAAGAACCAACCCCGGAGTCTCCCGAAATTCAGCAGCAGAAATCGCCGGGGCCCGAACGCGATCCATTTCGCGTTTATGGCGTTAACGTCATTCTGGCGCACAACTCTGAGGACAATTCACCGGTCATCTTTGAGACGACGCCGAGCTTCGCCAATCTCTTTGGCACCATTCAGCGTGCCTACGACGCGCGCGGCGGCTGGTCCAGCGATTTTATGGATCTTCGCGGCGGCTCGCTGCTTCGCGCCGACGGCGGCTTCCTCATCATGTACGCTATCGAAGCGCTTTCCGAACAGGGTGTCTGGCGCGCACTGAAACGCACGCTCAATCACAATCGCCTGGAAATTCAGCCGCTTGAAGTTTTCTATCCGTTCACTGCCACGGCGCTGAAGCCAGAGCCGGTCGAAATCAACGTGAAAGTCATCCTGATTGGCGATCGCGATCTGTACGAAGTTTTGTACGAATACGAAGAGGACTTTCAGAAAATCTTTAAGGTCCGCGTGGAATTCGATGAAGAAATGCCGATGACCGACGGCGTGATCGAGGAATACGCCGGCCGCCTTCGCGCCCTCAGCGAAAAAGAAAATCTTTTCCCGTTCGATCGCGGGGCTTTCGCCGCCATTCTCGAATACGGTGTTCGACGAGCTGGCCGCCGCAATAAAGTCACCGCCCGCTTCGTGGATATCGCCGACCTAGCTCGCGAAGCGCACTATGCCTCCGCGGCCGCCGGTGAAAACGTGGTTCGGGCAGCCCACGTGCGGTCCGCCATCGCGTCCAAGATGGAGCGCCACAACCTTGTGGAAACCCGGATCCGCGAAATGATTGAGGAAAAAACTTTGCTGGTGGATGTTTCCGGCGAATGTGTGGGCCAGGTCAACGGCTTGAGCGTTTTGGAAATCGGCGGATATTCCTTCGGAAAGCCTGTCCGGATCACCGCCAGCGCCGCCCTGGGGAAAGCCGGCCTGATTAATATTGAGCGGGAATCAAATTTAAGCGGCAGGTTCCACGATAAGGGCGTGCACATTATCGCGGGCTATCTACGCAGTTGCTTCGCCAAAGACAAGCCGCTTTCCCTGGCCGCGAGTATCTGCTTCGAACAGTCCTACTCCGGTGTCGACGGCGACAGTGCAAGCTCCACCGAGGTCTATGCACTGCTTTCCGCGCTCTCCGAGTTTCCGCTTCGCCAGGACATCGCGGTCACCGGCTCGCTCAATCAAAAAGGCGACATCCAGGCGATTGGCGGCGTGAACGAGAAAATTGAGGGCTTCTTCGACGTCTGCCGCATCCTCGGTTTGACCGGATCGCAAGGCGTCCTCATCCCTGCATCAAACGTGGAAGACTTGATGCTCCGCGAAGATGTGCTCGACGCCGTCAGCAGCGGAAAATTTCACATTTGGCCTGTGGCGCGCATCGAGGAGGGAATTGAACTCCTCACCGGCCAAGCCGCTGGCCACCGCAACGGCGATGGGTCGTTCGAAGACAAAACCGTTTTTGGCAAAGTCGACCGCCGCCTGATCGAAATGGCCCGCATGATGAAAGAATTCGACTAGGGGCGCTTCTCCCGCTTATTCCTTCGGCGCCTGGTATCCCTGCCGGTGATCCACGCGATACGCGGGCTGTGAGGATTTTCCCCCTGGGCCCGATCTGTCCACTTTCACGTCAATCGAATGAACCGCGCCGTCCGTCGCCGGCAGCGCAAACGCAAGGCTGTATTCGTGACGCACAATCTCCGCTACCTCTTTGTATGTTTCCTGAAAAGCTTTGCCATTCATCGGAAAGTACGCGCGCCCGCCGGTAAGCTCCGCAATCGCCTTCAATCGCCGGTCCGCCGCCGCAAACTCGTCCTGCGTCTGCTGAATCTTCACTTTGGCGCCCTGCTTGCCGTTGCGCAGCGGCCCGCTTGTGGAAACACACAGGACACGCACGTCGCCCAGCCGTAATCGCGTTTGCAGCGCCGCAGACGCGGACGACGGCGATGTATCCACTCCAGTCGAAATCAGAACAATCGTTTTCTTTCCCGGAATGCGTTCCAGCCAATCCAGCACGCTGCCAAGGCTGCTCGAAAGATTAAGGTCCGCGAATCCCAAATTAAACCGGATGCTGCTGAGCGCGGCCTGCGCCGATACCTTGTCGGTCGTGAAATCCATAATTCCAAGCGGGGCGTCCGTATATCGCGCTACCGCCACGCGATCCCCCTCGGAGAGTCCCTTCATCATCGCGTCGGCAGCAAAGAGGTTGGCGTCTTGCAAAAAATAGGCGGCCGGGCCAGCTTCCACGAGCAGCAGCACCTGCCCGGGCTCTTCGATCGGGGCGAACTCCGTGATGGACTGTTCCGTGCCGTTGTCGAACACATGGAAAGCATCCCTGTGCAGGCCTTCGACAAATTTCCCCTTATCGTCAGTCACCACCACGCCGACGTTCACTCTGGCGACCTTAACCTGGATCGCCTGGCCGGGAGCTACCTGCGTTTCCTGGGCATTTCCGCTGGCGCAAAGCAGAAATAAAAGAGTCGCAGAAAGCAACCACGCCGGGCCGCTGCGAACGCTTAGCATAAGAAATTCAGTCCAGCCATTCGCTGAAGTGCGCACCACCGGCATCCTTCCACGAAGCTCCCGTCACGGAATGCAGATGGCGTGGAAATACTCCCGGATTCAAAGTGTCCCCGGCTGGGGAAAGTTCATCAGGGTTTTGCAGGCGCAGCCGCGGGAGCAGCCGCGCTGCTGGCATCTTTCGGCGTCGAAAGGTATCCGGTGAGCTGGTTCTTGCCGACATCAAACACCACGATTTCATAAGGGGTGGTGCGCGCGCTCCCTTTGACATAAAACTGCACGGGCTCGCCGGCGGTCTTGTCCTTCTTTTCGATTGCCTTGTCGTCAACCAGCACGGTTACGGTGTACTTGGATTTCTTCGGGTCCGTCTTGCTCAGTGACATCTGAACGGGACCCACGCGCTGCGGTGTCTTGGCTTTTTGCAGCGTAAATTCGTAGTAGTTCCGGTCTCCCCGCCGCTTCAGCTCCTCCAGGTCATCATGGTTGTGGGCTATCAAGCCGCTCATCACGCCCATGTCGCCGGCGGCGCGATCCAGCTTTGATTTGGTCGCTTCCAGGTCCGTGCGGGTCGCCTCAATGTCTTTTTTCGCGCCGGTAACGTCCGTGGCCACCGCCCCGATTTGCGCTGCGCTTTCCTTCTGCGCTTGCTCGATCTCTTGACTCAGTTTGGCATCGGATGCCGTCTGCTGCTTGCGAATTGCTTCCGCCCGGCTCCGGGCTTCGGCGAGTTCCGCCTGCGTCATGCCAATCTTCTGTGACGTGACGTCCATCCGCCCTTTCAAGTCTGCCAGCCGCGTGTTGGCTGCATCGAGCTGCGCGGTCAGGATTTTGTTCTGGTCCTGGGCTTTGGTTACTTCCTGTTGCAAGCGCGTCTGTGCCGAATAACCTGCGTAGGCCATTGCCCCTACTCCAGCAATCACCACTGCGAACAGGATGGTGATCCACCTTGGTGTTCCGCCGCCGCCCTCGTAGTGATAGGTCTCCTGCGGGCTTGGAACATTTGGAGAAATGCTCATTCTTCCTCCTCGGAAAATTTCAAATCGCGCGGGATTCGCTCGTTGGGATTATCTAACGAGACCCCGCCTAAGTCTAATGCGCTTCACCTGGAGTTGACCACTTTTTTACCGCTCGACTCGCCCCGGCGCTCTGGCCACCGCGCGAAAATGGAAGTGTTCAGCCCGCCGCGTGGCGTGAATTCACCCTTCACAACGCACCACTCTGGCTTGGTGGCCTCCACGATTTCATGCAGCATCTTATTGACCGCATTTTCGTAAAAAATGCCGAGATTACGGTAGGCCAAGAGATACATCTTCAGAGACTTCAATTCAATACAAGCCTTACGCGGCTTGTATTGAATGGTGATGATTCCGTAGTCTGGAAGCCCGGTCTTCGGGCACACGGAAGAGTATTCGGGAAACCGCGTCGTAATCACATATCCCGGGTATTGATTCGGCCAGGTTTCCAGTTGCGGCAACTTTGCGGCAATCCCGGCCTGGGCGTGTTCATCGGTATAATTCGCCATAGCATCCTCTGAAACTATTGTACCCGGGAAGTTGGTGACTCCGGCCCTTGCCTCCCTTGTGCATCTGTCCTATCCTGTGGGCAACTTGGAGGGGAAGTTACCTACCTAGATGAACTGTCCCATCTGCAAGCAGGGTGTTGCGCGCCGATCGCGCCGCCAATCGACTGCTGATTACAT
>WNFT01006178.1_pt1 | contig 10538 bp, 9 predicted proteins | sample 5400191 | NCBI WGS metagenome assembly WNFT01 (sample SAMN13153359, study PRJNA577476) | soil metagenome | isolation source: 80 cm saprolite under Madrone tree | place: USA:California | collected 2016-06-14 | reverse complement strand
GGAATTGAATTCGATGGCTTTGGCGATGGCGTGGCCGTGCGCTGGCCCCAGCAGCAGCGTGCGAAGAATCAACAAGTCCAGGGTCCCTTGCAGCAGCTCGATGCGCTCTTTCTCTTCTTTGGTAGTCATTCTAGGTGAGCGTAGTTCGCTTTCAGTAGAATGTCAAGGTGAGCCAACTCCAGAGATGTCCCACTCAGGCTACATGACTGATGCCAGAGCAGAACCAACCTCATCCCGGCTCACGGATATTTGACTCGCAAATAAAATCGTGCGGTACAATACCCCCACGAGTTGTGCATTTACCAGGTTCCTTCACCGGCCTTGGGAAATCAGTTCCATATCATTACGCTGCCCCGCAACAATGGCTGGCGGGATTGCGGAAAGTGTTTCGGCGGGTAACTCGTTCGTGGACCAGCAGGATTTTAGCGCATCGCCCGCGCGGTCTTCGCGCAAGCCGGAGCGCCTGCTTCTTCTCTTCTGGATTCTCTCACTTCCCTTGCTCAATCCCATCGTGCACGGGGACGGCGTCGGATACTACGCTTACGCTCGCGCGCCTCTCATCCAGCACAATCTGCGATTCGAAGAGGACTGGCGGCACGCCAATCAAAATTTTTCTCAGTCGCGAACCCTCCCCAGCGGTCAGCTTAATCTCAACGAGTACACGGAGACCGGGTACGTCAGCAACCTTTTCACCATCGGGCCGGCCATCCTTTGGACTCCATTTCTGCTGGCAGCGCACACCTTCGTACTTGTCGCCAACGCTCTTGGCGCGCATATCGCTGCCAATGGTTTTTCCACTCCTTATCTCCTGGCCATGGCCCTTGGCACCGCAACCTATGGTTTCCTTGGCCTGCTTTTTTCCTATTTTCTTGCCAGAAAGTACATCGAAGAGCGCTGGGCCTTTCTCTCCACTGTTGCCATCTGGGGCGCCAGTTCGCTTCCCGTTTATATGTATTTCAATCCGGCCTGGTCCCACGCGCATTCTGCATTTACCGTTGCTCTCTTTCTCTGGTATTGGGAGCGCACGCGCGATTGCCGCACCGTTCTTCAATGGATTCTTCTCGGGCTTCTTGCCGGCTTGATGGTCGATGTTTATTTCCCCAACGGTGTCTTTCTTCTGCTCCCTTTGATCGAGTCCATGCTCGCCTATTGGAGCTCCTGGAAAGAGAAAAATTTTCGCAAAGCGGGCCAGCTTTTTACCGCGAATGCGTCATTCTTGATTGTTGCGATTCTGGTGTTTATCCCTACGCTGATCACGCGCTGGATTATTTTTGGCGGAATGTTTCGCTTCGGTACCTACAGCGAGCTGCCGTGGGACTGGACCGCGCCCTATTGGCGCTCCATCCTCTTCTCCGCCGAGCATGGACTTTTCACATGGACTCCGATTCTTGCGCTGTCCGTCGCAGGCCTTTTTCTCGCGCCGCACGCGGCGAAATCCGTCACCTTATATCTCGCCGTTGCCGGTGCCGCCTATTACTACGTAATTTCCAGCTATCCCTACTGGCACGGTACGGCTTCCTTCGGGAACCGGTACTTTATCCCGCTCACGCCCATCTTCATTTTTGGTTTTGCGATGCTTTTGCAGCGAGTCGGCAGATTTTTTAATTCCACGGGCCGCGCCTTCGCTGTTTGCGCAGCACTCATTTTTGTCCTCGTTCTATGGAATGCCGGTTTCATTTTTCAGTGGGGCGCCCACCTGATTCCCGCGCGCGGCCCGGTTTCTTTTTCCGAAGTCGCCCGCAACCAATTCTTCGTCGTCCCCCGCCAGATCTCCACCGAACTTCGCGCCTACCTCTTTCGCCGTAAAGCCCTCATGCAGCAGATCGAGGATCGCGACATCCAGCAGCTCAAGAAAAATCCGCCCCATCCCTGAAGAGTCTCGTAGCGACGGGTTTAGCCCGCCATCTTTCCCCGCTTGGCTCTCCGCCTCGCCGCATCTCTGATACTCTTAGTGGGTTCAGCGAATTCTTTTCGGAGACGAATTTCAGACTGCATGGCTTCCGTCACGCAATCGAGCGCCGCTCTTCCGCTGCATTCAGGCTTCTCCGCCACCATTCGCATCGAGCCTCCCAGCGGCCTGTTCGAGCTTCGTCTCCATGAAGTCTGGGCCTACCGCGAGCTGCTCTATTTTTTCGTCTGGCGCGACGTCAAGATCCGCTACAAACAAACGGCCATCGGCGTCCTCTGGGTCGTTCTGCAACCCGTGCTCACCATGCTGGCCTTCACATTATTTTTTGGCCGCCTCGCGAAGCTTCCGTCGGAGGGCCTGCCTTATCCGGTTTTTTATTTTGCCGCGCTCGTTCCCTGGACCTATTTTTCCTACGCGTTGCAGATGACCACCAACGTCGTCGTGGACAACCAGCGGCTCGTCACCAAAGTTTATTTTCCGCGCCTCATTCTTCCCATTTCTGCGGCGCTTTCTGGCCTGGTGGACTTCGCGATCGGCTTCGTGGTGCTGGCCATTTTCACTTTGGCTTACGGAATCCGCCCCACGCTTGCCGCGCTGTGGCTGCCTGCGCTGCTGGCGCTGGCCTTTTTCACGGCGCTGGGCGTGGGCCTGTGGCTATCGGCGCTCAATGCGCTGTACCGCGATGTGCGATACGTGATTCCGTTTCTGATCCAGTTCTGGATGTTTGCTTCTCCGGTGGCGTATCCTTCCTCGCTCGTTCCGGTGCGCTGGCGGTGGCTGTACGGACTCAACCCCATGGCGGGTGTGATTGACGGTTTTCGCTGGGCCATCACCGGCCGCGGCCAGGCGCCTAGTTTGCTGCTGCTCGCTTCCGCTTTCGCCGTAGCGCTGGTTGTTCTCGGCGGACTGTTTTTTTTCAATCGCATGGAGACCTCCGTTGCGGATCGTGTTTGAAGCGGATCCCAAAATGGGAAGTGTTGGGTATACACCCCGTGGCAAGCAAAGGACCTACGCGATTCTTCCCTCCCCAAATGGCGGCGCACTTAGGTGTCGCACCTTCCGTTTTGAAGGACGGCGAATTTTCTTCCCCCGATGTGGCGCGACCATGACCAGCGTGGTAATTCACGGGGAAGGTCTGGCGCAGCGGTACAGACGGGGGTTGCAGATGGACGACGAACTGCGGCATGGGCTGGAAGATTTCGTCCGGTCGCCGATCGGCTCGCTACCGAGGAATAAGGAAGAGACGTTCTGGGCGCTGAAAGATGTGTGGCTGGAGGCGTGCGAAGGCGAGGTGCTGGGGCTGATCGGGCGGAACGAACCGGGAACGCATAAAACCGGGTGACTATGAAATCATCCCACCTGTGGCGGGGGCTGACCTGGTGCGTGATGGCGGTTGCATTTGGCCTGGCGATCTACCGCGCTCAGACGCAAACCATTGCCCACGATGAGGCCTTGGAATATGAGTGGTTTCTCGACGGCGGTATCGGACACGTCCTTAGCTACAACCCGGCCAATCATGTCCTTTTTACACTACTCGCCAAGCCCATCGTCTGGTCCCTGGGAAACGGCGAACTCGTTCTGCGTTCTCCGAGTCTTTTCGGAACAATCATTTACCTGCTCGCAAGCTACCTGCTGTGCGCAAAACTTTTTGGCCAAGGTGTGCTGCTCTTCCTTTCCGTTGCCTTGGTCTCCTTGAATCCGCAAATCCTAGATTTCATGCCTGCGGCCCGCGGATACATTCTCGGCCTGGCGGGTCTGGCAGCCGCCATGTACTTCATGGCACGTCTGGCGGAGCGCGGCGAGTTTGACCCTGCCGACCCGGAATGGAAATGGGGCTGCTTTCTCGCTTCGATTTCGCTTGCGCTTTCGGTGGCCGCCAGCTTCACGAATGTAGTTCCCGCGACGTGCCTGGCGCTCACGTTTTCCGGCGTAGCAATGGGTAACCTGCGTTCCCTAGTGAGAATCGCCGACCGGCGGCTCCAGCAATTTGCCAAGTACTTTTTCGTTCCAGGGGCGGTTGCTGGATTCAGCATCTTGTGGCCGTTCGTCATTCAGTTTCGGCTGGCCCCCACCAAGATACACCTGGACAAAGCCTCAGATGCGCTTCGCGACGTATTCAACGCGTCATTTCTCTACAAATGGACCGACGATGTGCTCAACAGCCTGGGAGCAGAGCCTTCCGGGCCTGGGAGTTGGCAGGACCGGGCGACGAGTCTCGGGGCATATGTGTTCTTGCCCGCGCTCTTTCTCTTCGTAATGGCTGGATTTTTCCTTGCCTGGCGCGCGCAGCCCGCGTCGGCAAGCAAGCAAGACGCGCAGTACCGAATTTTTGCAGGCGCGGCCATCGCCAGCGTCTTTTTGGTGATCTTGCTGCACCTGGCAGTGCGCGTCGACTATCCCAACAGCCGCTACTGCCTGTTCGTGATTCCGCTCTTCACGGTGGGCGCCTTGCTCGCGGCCCGCGAAATTCACTTTCGCTTTCCCTCGCCCATTTGGAAGGCGCTGGGCTTGCTTCTCGCGGCCATTGCGGTCACGGACTACGCCCTGTCGTTGCAAACAAAATCATTCCGTTACAATGCCTACGACGTGATTTCACGCGACCTGTATGAGGCGATTGCGAACGACGCGGGCTCGCGCCATCTCACGAATGTGCGTGTTGGCGGGACCTGGTGGTACGAGCCGGAGATCAACTATTACTGCCGCCGCTACAAAGCCGGTTGGATGCTGGAATACGACATCCAGGACCGTTCGTACTGGTGGCAGACTCCCAATTCCTTGGCGCCAGCCGATTACGATTACTTCGTTTTTACTCCGGCAGGCGATCCCGGCCTTGGCGGCTCCCGGGTGAGAACCATCTATCAGGATGACCTTCGGCACGTTACCATCATAGGGATTTCCCACTGAAGTGGGTAGGATTACTCGATGAGGAAAATCGAGCTCGATCTGAGCGGGCGCGTACCAGAGCTCGATGGCATCCGTGGCATTGCCATAGGCATGGTTTTAGTCGGGCACTTTTTTATGATCGTGAGCCGGCCTGGTTCCCTGCTCGCGTATGCGCTCGTTCCGCTACGGTTGATGTGGAGCGGCGTCGATCTCTTCTTCGTCCTTTCCGGATTTCTGATCGGCGGGATTCTGTTGGACGCGCGCGACTCTTCAAACTATTTCCGTGTTTTCTACACGCGACGATTTTTTCGGATTGTACCCATCTACGCAGTTCTTCTGTTCACCGTCGGCTTGGCGATGTACCTATCGAGCGCCGGGGCGAACGGCAAATATGAGGAAATATTTGCGGGGGCGGCTGCCGTGGTGGTACTTCGCTACGTTTCTGCAAAATATTGGTATGTCACTACACAATGTGTGGGGCACGTTTCCGCTTGGGGTGACGTGGTCACTGGCGGTGGAGGAGCAGTTTTACCTAACGCTGCCGTTGTTGATTCGTTTCCTGGACCGACGCGCGCTTATCGGTTTCATGGTGTTTGCCATCACCAGCTCGCCACTACTCCGTACTTTCTTCATTCATCGGGATCCCGGAAAGTTCGTACCTTTTCCACGAGTTCTTCCTTGGCCTGTTTTTTGGACGGACTCCGTTCCTTCACTCCTGGCACGATGTGGGGCTTTCGGTCATCGTCCTGTTTGTTACGATCACTTTTTGTCGATGGTCGTGGGTTTATTTTGAGAAACCGCTGGTAAAGATAGGCCATCGCACGAGCTATGAATTCAGCAGCGCTGGGATTGCCCCGACAGCGGCTCCGGCGGAAGGAAGCTACAAGAACTAGATGAGCACAACAGTCATACATGGCGAAGGACTTGGCAAGCGGTACCGGCGCGGGTTGCCGGTGGACGATGGGCTGCGGCATGCGCTGGAAGATTTTGTGAGGTCGCCCATCGCTTCGCTGCGCAGAAAAAAGCAAGAGACGTTCTGGGCGTTGAAAGATGTGTCGCTGGAAGTGCGCGAAGGCGAAGTGCTCGGGCTAATCGGGCGTAATGGGGCGGGGAAGACGACGTTGCTGAAGATTCTGTCGCGAATCACGAGGCCCACGGAAGGCTGGGCGGAGATTCATGGGCGCGTCGGTTCGCTGCTGGAAGTGGGTACGGGTTTTCATCCCGAACTCACCGGGCGCGAAAACACGTTCCTTTCGGGCGCCATCCTGGGTATGAGCAAAGCGGAGATCGAGCGCAAGTTCGACGAAATCGTAGGGTTCGCGGAGCTGGAAAAATTTATCGACACGCCCGTTAAGCACTTCTCCTCCGGCATGTATGTGCGGCTGGCGTTTGCCGTGGCGGCGCACCTGGAGCCGGAGATTCTGCTGGTGGATGAAGTCCTCGCCGTTGGCGACATCAATTTTCAAAAGAAATGCATGGGGAAAATGGGCGACGTGGCGCGGGCGGGTCGCACGGTCGTCCTGGTTTCACATCAACTCAATCAGATTCGGCGCCTGTGCCATCGCGTCGTATGGATCGATGATGGCTCCGTCCGCCAGGACGGGCCGACGCATGAAGTGGTTTCCGCGTACGAATCAGCAATGACGCGTGGGGATCGCAACGGCGGGCAAACGGCGCGCGGGGCAGGCAGCAAAGCTCGCTTTGTCGGGTGGGAAATCGCAGGTTCGTCCGAGCGCAACGTTTTGGCGACGTTTGGTCCGGTGACGGTCAAGTTTTTTGTGGAGGTCCATACTGTTATTACGGAGGGCACGCATGGAGTAGCTCTCTACAACGCGGACCGCCAGCTGGTATGGGGTTCCGCTGCGTATAACATGCAGTTAGCGGAGGGGAGACAGTCGTTATGCCATAGTCTGCCATCACTCCCTTTGCGGCCGGGATCTTACTCGTGGCTGGTCAGCCTCTATGATTCGGAGGACTTAATTGATGCATGGGACTGCAACCCGGAAATGCTTATCGCGACGGAACCTGTGACACATCCGCGAGACGAATGGTCTGGATTCCTAAACGTTCCTGGAAAGTTCTCGATTTGCCCGGAAGATGACAAGTCTGCCTAGCTCAACATGTCAATAGAATGAGAAGATGCCGGGCGTGGATTCTAATCCCTTGACGTGGACTGGCCGGGCCCTACGCAGGGCGGGCACCGAACTTCTGCGGGTTGTGTCACCGGAAGGGATTTGGATCGACGTGGGCGCGCATCGCGGCGAAACCACGCTGCATCATGCGCTTCGTAATCCGAACCTGAAGATTTTCGCGTTCGAGCCGAATCTGCGGGCCGCAGTCAGTTTGATGGGACAAGCTTGCAACTACATCGTGATTCCGATGGCTGTTGCTGAAGAGGATGGGCACGCGGAATTACACATCAACCGGTTCGAGGCTGCAAGCTCACTACTCCCGATGAGCGAGGAATCCCGCAAGAAGTGGAAAGGCGGCGAGACGCTGGCGGTAGAATCCACGGTCATTGTGCCAACCATTAGACTCGACACTTTTATGCGACTCGCCGACATCGAAAGAGTGGATTATTTGAAGATAGATGCCCAGGGAATGGACCTCGCGGTTCTTCGGTCGGCGGGCTCGAGGCTGAAGGACGTGGCAAAGATCACGGTTGAAGTTGATCTTTCCCCAAGTCCCCTGTACGTGGGGGCGGCTTCCAAATCGGAAGCCATTGACTTCTTGCGACAGGCAGGATTTGAGCTGCTCCAAGCTGAGAAACAAACTCACGGGCAAGAAGAGAATTTGACTTTTGTACGAGTGAAGTAGAGGGAATGAGAAGCGCTTCGCGGAAAATCCCAGGCCTGATCGACAAGTTTGTCTTCCGCATGAAGAGATTCGCATCGATGTCCGCACGGGAAAAATATCTTGCCATTGGCTTGCGAGTGAGGCGAATACTTCCTGGAGTGCCGCTGCCGATTCCCTTGCCGTTCGGTGGCTGGTTTCTGGCGCGGAACGACTACATGGGTGGGGCCGAGATGCACGGAGTTTTCGAACTCGCCGAGCGCGCCTTCGTGAGCCGTTTTCTGCGCGAGGGAATGACGGTGCTGGATGTTGGAGCGCATCACGGGCTATACACGCTTCTTGCTTCCAAACGGATCGGTCCGAGCGGACAAGTGTTCGCGTTCGAACCTTCACCGCGCGAACGGAAGGCACTGCGATGGAACGCGGGGCTGAATCGTTGCAAGAACGTCGTGATTGAAGGGCTAGCGCTGGGGGACGAGGAGGGCGAAGGCAGTCTGTACGTTGTGGATGGACATGAAACCGGCTGCAATAGCCTAAGGCCGCCAGCATTGACCGGCGCGATATCGCCCGTTTCAGTGCGCATCAGCTCATTAGACCAGTGGCTGGCGACGCGCAAAGTAAAGACTGTAGATTTCATCAAGCTGGATGTCGAGGGAGGAGAACTCTCCGTACTACGAGGGGCGCAAAGGCTTCTTGAATCCTCTCCGCGCCCCGTAATTTTGGTGGAAGTACAGGATATTCGCGCGCAATCGTGGGGCTACTGCGCGAGCGAAATCATCCGACACCTTTCTTCCAAGGGTTACACGTGGTTTTCGCTGACGGCCGACGGTGCGGTGGCGCAGCTGGACGTTCGGGCGGAAACATTCGACGGGAACTTTGTCGCATGTCCAATGGAAGCGGAGCCGCTCCTGCATCATTAACGCGTCCTATATAATGCTGCAATGTCTTTCGCCGATGTGGAAATCTCTCGCGTCAGGGATTATTGGAACGAGCGTCCCTGCAACATACGGCATTCGACAGCGCCGGTGGGGACGAAGGAATACTTCGACGAGGTCGAGGCGCGAAAATACTTTGTGGAATATCACATTCCCGGTTTTGCGGAGTTCGAACGGTGGCGCGGGAAGAAGGTGCTGGAAATCGGGTGCGGGATTGGCACGGATACGATCAACTTTGCGCGCACGGGGGCGCAGGTCACGACCGTAGACCTTTCGGAAAAGTCGATGGAGCTGGCCCGCAAGCGTGCGGCGGTGTTCGGACTGGAGGATCGCATCCGTTTCTGCGCGGGCAATGCGGAACAGCTCAGCGCTTTCGTGCCGCCGGAGCCCTACGATTTGATTTACTCCTTTGGCGTAATCCACCACACGCCGAATCCGGAGGCGGTGTTGGAGCAGCTTCGGCAGTACGCGAGCCCGGGAACAACGGTGAAGATCATGGTCTATCACCGGCGGTCGTGGAAAGTGGCGTGGATACTGGCTACGGAGGGCAAGGGCCAGTTCTGGAAATTGCAGGACGTGGTGGCGAAAAACTCCGAGGCGCAAACGGGATGCCCGGTGACGTACACGTACACGCGGCGGGAAGGGCGGCAACTTTTGGAACGACACGGCTTCCGCGTGACGGACGCGCGGGCCGAGCACATCTTTCCTTACTGCATCGCGGACTACGTGAAGTATCGGTACGTCAAAGAGTGGTATTTCCGCTGGATGCCGCGGCCGCTTTTTCGATGGCTGGAGCGGCGGTTTGGGTGGCACTTGCTGCTCACCGCGCAGTCCGTCTGATGACTCCGGCAGGATTCCGCGCTAATCTATCTACCCCAGGCTCTTAAGGCGAAGTCATGAAGTTCATTCTCTCGAAATCTACACGTTTTGTATGCCCTAGATGTGGGAGTTCGGACGTCTCGAGATCCCAAAGGAAAGGCCTGTTCGAGTCTGCGCTCAGCTCCGTTTTCCACATCAGACCGTACCGCTGCCTAAGATGTGATTATCGGCACTTCCGGCTCCGGCCCGCTTCCGGACACATGCACGACCACCCACTGCCCAGCGCCCCCAAATAGCCGCTGATACGTTGACTACCAGTAGGTCTGAAGTTCGGCGGCGCGGCCCTCCGAAGTGAAACCCCAGCGCAGGGAGGATGGGTCGCGGAGGCGAAGCGATTCGTCAAAATAGGGAGTGCAAGGCAACGGAGCGTCCCAGCACTGGCTTCCTTGGGCGGGAACATAAACAGCAAGGCCTGACAAGGTGTGGCTGAGGGCAAGTGCGGGCTTCGGGAGAGGCGGCGGTTGTTGAACGCCGCGAAGAGTTTGGAACGGCTCCCTCCAGCCAAGAGAGATCAGACACCAGATTGAGGACAAGAACAGCACTGCTAAAACGGGGCGGGAGTGCGAGCGCTGGCTCTGGAAATCCCAGGATACGATTCCCCAGGCGCCCAGAGTCGCGGCGGCGGTCCAGATGGCGAATTGAGCGAAGCGCGGGTCCGGAGAAGCTACGAACCAAAAAAGAAGGCCGGCGAGAGAAGGGAGCAGGAGCGAAAGCCAGGGACACGTGGGACGGGGCCTGGTCCCGCCGCGGAAGCGATTAATCAGTCCGATAGTGAGGCCGGCAAAGGCGATTGCTAGCGGGACCTGAAAGGCGGGGCGGTTGCGAAGCGTGTGATTCAGCCACGGACCGACCCAGCGAAGACCGCGCGTATCAAGATAATGAGCGTCAGTGCCGCGACCCCAGGATTGGACGCCGAGAGCGTACCACTGAGCGACGGAGAAAGGCACTTTCCATGGAACCGGGAAAGCGAAGGGGGTGGCCGGAAAGAGCGGATAGCCGCTCAGGATAATCGAGCGAGCAAACCAAAGAAACAGGAGCACGGTGGAGAACAGCAACGTGGTCGCGAGGTGAAGGCGGCGATTGCGGGGCGGGACAGTGGTTTGCCAAATCCTGTGGACGACGAGGCACCAAGCGAGAAA
>WNFT01006176.1_pt1 | contig 10539 bp, 11 predicted proteins | sample 5400191 | NCBI WGS metagenome assembly WNFT01 (sample SAMN13153359, study PRJNA577476) | soil metagenome | isolation source: 80 cm saprolite under Madrone tree | place: USA:California | collected 2016-06-14 | reverse complement strand
GCCGGTGAACAGCGCGCCGCACATGAGCGCGAACACGATCACCGGCTTGCGCGCGGTGGGGCCGAGCCGGTCGACGAGCACGTCGACGCCGACGTGGATGCCGGTGCGCACCCCGAGCGCGGCGCCGAACTTCGCCATCCAGACGAACATGTAGGTGGCGAGCTCCTGCGCCCAGGAGAGATTGATCCCGGTGAGGAAGGTATAAACCCAATCGGCCGCGACGCTGAGCCAGGGCAGGCCGTGGACCGTCGCCCAGGCGGCGAGCGCCGCCGAGTTGCTCGCCCCGTACCGATGCACGACGGCCACGAACGTAATGCAGGTGGCGGCCGCCATCAGGGTGGCGATGAGCCACTCCTCCAGCCGGTCGAGGGCGCGGTTGAGCATGGTTTCCCCTCGGACGCCGAACCTTCACCTCTCCCGGGGGAGAGTTCGGCGCGCAGCCCAGTCCGACAATTCGAGAGCGCCGGGCTTCGATCGGCGCGCCGGAGCGATGACTCTCGGATATCCTGCGGCTCGTTTCCCTACCCCACCCCTCCCGCCGAAGACCGACGGGGAGAGGGAGCCGGCCCGCGTTTGCCGCACGGCCGCGAACAACCGATGCGGTGCCGGGGCAATATGTATGCTGCCCCAGCCCTGCTCAGGAGGCCGGCGTGAAGCCTGTCGTCTTGTAGATCCTCTCGATGAAGTCCTTGCCGAAGCGGCTCTCCATTTCCTTGTGCACCGGCATCAGCTTGGCGATCCAGGCCTTCTTCTCCGCGTCGGTGAGCACATGCACTTGGATCTTGCCGGTGGCTTCGATCTTCTGCAATGCATCGGCGTTGTCCTTCGCCGCGGTCTCGTTGAAGAAGTCGGTCGTCTCGGTCACCGCCTGCGCCAGCGGCTTGCGCACCTCCTCGGGCAGGCCATCCCAGAACTTCTTGTTGGTGATCATCGCGTAGGTCAGCCGCCCATGATAGGAGACGGTGAGGTGCTTTTGCACCTCGTAGAACTTCTGCGTCAGGATATTGGAGGGCACGTTGTCCTCGCCATCGACGACGCCGGTCTGCAGGGCCTGGTAGAGTTCGGAAAACGCCATGATCTGCGGGATGGCGCCGAGCGCGCGCGCGGCGGCGTCGAGCACCTTCGATCCCTGGATCCGCATTTTCAGACCTCTGAAATCCTCGGGTCTGATGAGCGGTTTGTTGCAGGTATAGACGTAGGCGCCGTTGTCCCAATAGGCGAGGGGGCCGATACCCTTGGCTTCGAGCCTCTTGTTGAGGTCGGCCATCATCGGGCTGGCGAACATCTGGCGCTCGCGCGCATCGTCGCTGAGCAGGAACGGCAGATCGAAGACGTCGAACTCCTTCACGCCGAGCGGGCCGAATTTGGAGGTCGAGGGCGCGAGGATTTGCACCGAGCCGAGCTGCAGGGCCTCGAGTTCCTCTTTATCCTTGTAAAGCGACGAGTTGGGGTAGACCTCGACCTTGACTTTGCCGTTCGTGTATTTCTCCGCGAGATCCCTGAATTTCAGCGCGGCCTTGCCCTTGGGGGCGTCAGGCGAAACGACGTGGCTGAATTTGATGATGATCGGCGCCGGTTGGGCGACGGCGGGCATGCCGGCAGGTAAGACGACGAGCAGCGCGAATAGTAGCAAGCGGGAAAAAAGGCGCATTGGCATGTCTCGCTCCCTGGTCCTCGAGCCGCGCCCCGTCACGTCGAGGCGCGCTCGGGCAGCCCGGACGGGTTGGCGTGAAACTGTCCTGACGGACTCGTTTCCTTATAGTCAGGGCGCGGCGGCTGTTTCAACCAAAATCCGCCGCAGGTGCAACTATGGCGTGCGGGGGGTCGTCGGCATCGCGCGGCGTGACCGGGAAGCCGCGAGGATCGGCCGGCGCCGTATTGCGGGCAAGCGACGCGCCAGCCGACGGACTGCCTGCATGCCAGCCCGTCGATTCGAGGCCTTGCGCGAGGGTAACGGAGAAAGCCACACTGACGGGCGCGGCCGCTTCAGCTTCAGGCACGGCAGGCCATTCAATGGAATTCGCTCGAGCCGAGTTTCCGGAGAGCGGGTCGCCTAAAGACCACATTGCCAATCTTTTTCGGAACAACCCACCATGCAACAGACATTCGACCGCGCCGCGGAAGACCTCGGGAACTCGATCCATCTCGAGCACGTCAACGTCCAGATCCCCGACCAGCGTCTCGCCACGTTGTTCTACGCCGCAGGTCTGGGGCTGACGCGCGACCCCACCATGATGGCGGGTGACGGCAACATGTGGATCAATGTCGGACGCAGCCAGTTCCACCTGCCGACAGGCAATCCGCAGGTCTTGCGCGGCCATACCGGCATCGTGATCGCCGGCCGCGCGGCGCTGCTCGACCGGCTCGCCGCCGTGCGCGAGCGGCTGGCGGGAACGCGCTTCGGTTTTTTCGAGCACAACGACCATGTCGAGGCGACATGCCCCTGGGGCAATCGCGTGCGCTGCTATGAGCCGGATGCCGCGCGCTTCGGGCCGATCAATCTCGGCATTCCCTATGTCGAGTTCGATGTGCCGGTCGGTACGGCGGGCGCAATCGCCGACTTCTATCGCCGGATGGTCGACGTGCCGGCCCAAGTCGAGCGCGACGGAACCAACCGCGACGGCGCGGTTGCGCGCGTCATGGTCGGCCGCGACCAGCATCTCTTATTCCGCGAGACCGAACGCACGCTGCCGGAGTTTGATCATCACCACGTGCAGATTTACGTCGTGAACTTCTCGGGCCCCTACCGCCGGCTGCGCGAGCGAAATCTCATCAGCCAGGAGGACAACCAGTACCAGTATCGATTCCGCGACATCGTCGATCTCGACAGCGGACGCCACCTGTTCACGGTCGAGCACGAGGTGCGCAGCGTCACCCATCCGATGTATCTGCGGCCGCTGGTCAACCGCAACCCGATGCTGACGAACCGGAACTATGCGCCCGGCTACGACGAGTTGCCGTGGGCCATGGACCCGGAAAACATATTCTCGTTCTGAGCCTTACTGGTTTTGACCCCGAACGGACTCGACACCATCGCGAGGAGCAAGCGTACCCATGATCTACGAGCTGAGAACCTACACCCTCAAGCAACGCACGCTGCCCGACGTCGTGAAGGCCGCGAGCACGGTGTCGCTGGACATCCGCAAGGACAACTTTGGCAAGCTCGAAGGCTACTGGCAGACGGAGATCGGGCCACTCAACCAGGTGTTGCACCTGTGGAGCTTTCAAGACCTGAACCAGCGGGCGCAGCTGCGCGCCGAGCTCAACAAGAACCCGCGCTGGGCAGCGGAGTACATCCCGCTGATCCGTCCAAATCTGATCCGCCAGGAAATCCGCCTGCTGAATGGGGTGAGAGGGCCGACGGCTCCAGCGCGCGCGCCGAACATTTACGAGTTCCGCAACTATCGCACCACGCCCGGCGCCGTGCCGCAGTGGCTGCAGCTCTTCACCAAGGCGCTGGAGGTGCGCGAGAAGTATTCCAAGATCGTGGGGCTGTGGGCGACCGAGGCGCCGCAGGTCAACGAGGTGTGCCACATTTGGGCCTATCCCGACCTCAACGCGCGTGCAGCCGTGAGGGCCGAGATGGTAAAGGATCCAGGCTGGCAGGAGTTCCTAAAAAGCAGCACCGGTCTGCTCGAGGAGATGCACACGACCGTGATGCTGCCGGCGCCGCATTCGCCGCTCAAGTAGAAAAGTCCGGATCACACATGATGGTCACAATAGATGCTCAGGTGCACGCCTATGAACGCGACCACCCGGGCCGACCCTGGTCGGCCGTTCTCCACGGCCCGCCGGAGGTCACGGGTGACGACATGGTGGCTGCCATGGACGCCGTCGGCGTCGACGGGGCGCTCCTGGTTTCGCCGTTCACCATGTACCGCTACGACGCCAGCTACGCCATCGACGTTCACGCCGCTCATCCCGGCCGGTTCCGATTGATCAAGCCGGTCGATCCGACCGATCCCGCGGTAGCCGATACGATCGCCGACTGGGCGGCCACCGATGGTAGCGTCGCCATCCGGATCATGATGACTCGCGGGGTGTCAACCGACGCCGCCGACCCCGGCATCAACCGGGTTCTGGCCGCCGCCGCTCGACACTCCCTGCCGGTCAACCTCCTGTGTTGGGGGCGCCTGGAGCAGGCCGGACTGCTGGCGGCCCGAAACCCCCAAACGATGCTGGTGATCGACCACCTCGGGCTGCAACAGCCGTTCGAGCGGCCAGTCCCTGCGGAGCCCTTTGCCGATCTTCCAAAGCTGCTGAAGCTGGCGGCCCACGACAACATCGTGGTCAAGATCACCGGGGCCTGCACGCTGTCGCACGAGCCTTTCCCCTACAACGACTTGTGGGATCCGCTCGGTCGCATCTTCGACGCCTTTGGCTTCGATCGCTGCATGTGGGGTACCGACTGGACCCGGGCGGTCGCGTTGTTGACGTACGAGCAGGGGGTCGAGTCGTTTCGCGTCACCAACCGCCTGTCCGACAGCGACCGGGCTATTCTGATGGGTGAGACTTTACAGCGGGTCTATGATTGGTCGCCGTCGAAAGATTGATCGTCCACTTTTGCTAGAGGCTGTCCTTGCGACAGCAGTCGAAAAAGCGCATGCTCGATTCCGACCGTTCGATCGGGAACGCTCGGCACGGGATCGCGGTCTTTGCGCGACTTTTTCATCGGCGTCCGATTTGCGACCGCTTCAACGAAACGAAGGGGGCGAGCATGTTCAAAGTGACGGCTCTTGTCATTGCAATCGTCGTGCTCGGATTCGATCTCGCCAGGGCGCAAGATATCCCGGGCATCGAGGACTGCAGCAAGACGAGCGGGTTGGACAAGAGGACGGGTTGCTTTCAGAGCAACATCGATTTTTTGATCAAAGTCATTGCGAAGAACGCCGGCGACGCGCGGCAAAGGCTGAGCGCGGCGACAAACGAGATCGCTGCCCTGCAGAAGGAGGTTGCCGACCTTCGGATCCGCGTCGACCAGATCCAAAACGCTACCCAGAAAGCGGATTCGAAGTAGCGACCGGGTATCGACCGATCAGCTCGCGGCGGTTGCGCGCAGCCAGCGTTCGACCCGCTCCAGCACGGCTTCGTAAACGTCGTCTTGCGCAATGCCTGCTCGCTTGCGAACCTTGAATGAGTGGTCCCCGTCTTCCACGACGTAAAGATCGGCGGGAGCAGCGAGCTTGTCGAGGATCGGCCGCAGCTCGCCAGGCGTGCCGAACGCATCGCGTGAACCTTGCACGAACAGCATCGGAGCCGTGATGGCGGGCAGGTGCTTCGCGCGAAGCCGATCGGGTCTTCCGGGCGGATGCAGCGGATAACCGAGAAAAACCAACCCTGCCACATCGCAGGCACCGGAAGCCGCAACCTGCGAAGCGATTCGCCCGCCCATCGACTTGCCGCCGATCGCCAGCTTGTCGCGGTCGATCATCGGATGCTTGCGAATGCTCTCGATCACTACCCGGTAACAAGCTTCCAGTTGGTCGTTCGGGTCGGGAAGGCGGCGATGGCGTTCGACGTAGAAAAAGTTGAATGTAACGGCGTCGATTCCGCGCGCCGCCAGGCGGGTCGCGAAATTCACCATGAAAGCGCTGGTCTGACCGGCGCCGGCTCCGTGCCCGAGAATCAGCGCGATACCCGCTTTTTCCCGCGCTGGATAGACGATCGCGGTCACGCTCTGGTGCGGGGCGATCTCGACTCGAACCTGGTCGGGCATGCGTTGCGCCATCTCTCGGGAGTGCGTCGAACTTATAGTAAAGCCCACGGCATTGCGATCGATGCCGGAATCGGGCGTCGTCACCCCCACAGCCGCCACACAGGAAGTGCTCGCCGGCGACTGAGCGTTGACCGTCCTCTCTGCCTCCATATTTGTCGGGGCGGCTTACGGGATCTACTGACCCGCAAGATTTCTCGCTTCGCGCACCGCTTCGTGCACTGGGATTCCTGGCCCTTGGCATCCAGGCTGCGTGCGCGGTCGAGCGCGGCGCTGGCGCCGGAGAGATCGGGGCCGCCGTGTGGTCGGGCGCCCTGCGCCTGTTCGGCGGCGGTCGGCTGACCCTGCGTTTGGCGATGCACATCCTGCGGGGACCCTGCCGATCGGCCAACAGTTTGGTTCATTCGGCTGGTGGGCGGGTGTTCCCCTGTGACCCAGTCGTTCCGTTCCGCATGGTGCCCTCACCGCGGCGAAGGCCTCGCGTCTCGCCACTCGATCTCCGCCTGACGAGGCTAAGCGGCCCCAGCCCTGAAGATGGTCTCCGGCAGTCGAAACCTTTGGCTAGCTTGGGCGTTTCAACTATATCGAACCTATGTCGTGGAGGGAGCATGGATCACGTTTCGAGAACAAATCGGATCAAGCATCCTGCAACACATTACAAAACGCCAGATGACGTTGTGGAAGACGACGCCCATGCCGATCTCGGCGCCTGCCGCCGACAGCATGAGCGCCGCAGCGACCGCGTAGCCGAGGAACAAGTACCAGCGCGAGCCGGTATCGATCAGCACGCCGAACAGCCACGGCGCGACGATGCCGCCGATCGCGGTGCCGGCCGCATAGACCACCGCGATCGCGAGGGCGCGCGTTTCGAGAGGAAAAATCTCGCTCGCCGTGAGATAAGCCGAGCTCGCCGCCGCCGAAGCGAAGAAAAAGATCACGACCCACGCGATGGTCTGCGTCGTGCTGGTGAGCACGCCGATGTACCACGGCGTCTCGCGGATCACGTCGATCGCGCCCCCGGCAATATTCGCAACGCGTCGAGATGGCCGCTGATGCTCGCCGGGTCGGCGAACAGGCCGTAGATCGATACCAGCGTCGCGACTTGCGAAGCAAAACTTGGTTCATGCGCGATAGCGCGCTATTAGATGCTCTATGTATTGCTGGTATTTTTGCAGATCCAGTGAAGACAGCAGCATCGGCTGAAAGCCCATCACGGATTATATATTTATTGTGCATTAACACACGGTAACCCGTAATAGGCCTGATTTCCGCTATGTCCGTGAATGACGACACGAAAGTTTCTGTTCCGGGAGATTTTTTATCCGCTTCGATGTTGACCGGAACGGTGGGGCGCGCTTGCTCGTTTCCAGCATTCGTAACTGCATCATATGCAATTCTGATGGCGACACCTCGCTTGGCGGCGGCACGCAGGGCTCCTGAAACAATCCTCGCCGCTTCGTCTCGAAGTCGGAAATCGTAGATCGCCACGTCTATCGTTGAGCGGGCTTCGCCAATGAAATCTGCGATCTGGCTTGCCACAGCGTCGATCTGTGCCGCACGATCTGGAGTGGTCAAGTGGGGGTCAGCCCCGACTTGCTGGAGATACGTCACCGCGATGTCCCCGTCAGCGATGGAAACGGTCTCTAGAGCCACCATCTTCGGATCTCCAGTTATGGCTCGCCTCGCGTTGTCACGGCGCGCGATACAGAGACGGGCGTGGTTCGGATTCCGCGCATTATGAGCACATTCCAGGCAGATTCGGCATCGTCGGCATAATCGAAGAGGTCCAGATCGGAGCGATCGACCATTCGCTGCTCGACCAGCGCGCGGAAATTGATGACGCTGGTCCAGTACGATTGATCCACGAGAACGATCGGAATGGCTGGCATTTTGCTCGTCTGAATGAGGGTCAATATTTCGAACAGCTCGTCAATGGTACCGAATCCGCCGGGGAACACCACAAGCGCCTTGGCGCGCATAGCGAAATGCATCTTTCGGACAGCAAAATAGTGAAACTGGAAGGTAAGATCGGGTGTCGTATAGGCGTTCGGTTCTTGCTCGTGCGACAGGGCAATGTTGAACCCGATTGAAGGTGCACCTGCCTCCAAAGCCCCGCGGTTCGCCGCTTCCATGATGCCGGGTCCGCCGCCGGTTGCGATGACGTTGTCCCGGACGCCGTCGGCCGTGCTCGACGCACCGCCTCTCTCGGAGGCAATGCGCCCGAAACGACGTGCCTCTTCATACCACCGCGCCGATCGTGGGCCGGGGCGTGGAGCCGCGCCGGGCGGTAGTGTTGCCGTGGTTGCTGACTCGTCGCTTCCGCCGTGAAGCACTCGGGCACTTCCGAATACGACTATCGTCGATCGAACGGACCACGCTCGCAGCCGCTCCTCCGCCTTTTCATATTCCAGGAAAAAGCGAATTCCACGCAGGGAGTCACTGAGCAAAAACTCCTGATCGAGCACGGCCAGCCGATAGGCGGCGGCTTTTTTCTGGGCGGTGTTGTCAATTTGTTCCATGTGCCATCCCCATACGAAACTAGCAACTTACAAGGAAACTTCTGAGCGCGCACGGCGATTTGTTCAAGCTTGGGGTCGGGTTCCGATACGTGACGTCACGTCAAACGCAGAATCACGAGGCTGCGACCTACCGGAGCATTCCGGGACATCCGCGCTGGCAATTGGTGCCGATCGAGATGGCGTGGGAAGGCAAATCGGTCGGCGATATCTGCCGGCAGTTGAAGGATCCTGACCGCAATGGCGGGCGCGACCTCGCGCTGCTGCAAGCGCATGTGGCGAAGGACGATCTCATCGCCTGGGGCTGGAACCCGGGAGCTGGCCGCGACCCCCCGCCCGGCACTCAGGATCTGGCCGGCCAGCTGATTCAAGCTTGGATCGATACCGGCGCGCAGTGTCCCTGAGCTGACGCCGTTGCATCCGGCGAGTTCAAGTATCCGTTTTCCGAGATCCGATCACCCGACCTCATGCGGCGAATTTGGCAAGCCGCGTCACCTCGCGCCGGACAAGCTCGCGATAGAGGCCGTCGCCGCGCACCAGCCGATCCGGGGGGCCGTCCTGGGCGACCCGCCCGTTCTGTAGCACCATAATCCGGTCGAAGTTGCGCAAGGTCGAGAGGCGATGAGCGATGGCAATCACTGTTCGCCCGTGCATCAGGCGGTCGAGCGCCTCGCGGATCTGCTCCTCGGAGTCGCTGTCGAGCGCGGACGTCGATAACGCGATCTGCCGTTCGGCGCCAGCCCCCGTCCCCAACCCTCCGCAGGGCTTCCAGCCTGAATGACTCCTCGGATCGAAAGCGGCGAGATAGTCTATTCCATCATGGTTGCCGCCACAGCGTTTCGCGACGGACTTGCCGCCATTGCGCCCTGGCGCCCGGGCGCCGGAGAGCGGGTGGCGCCCTACATGTTCCTGCTCCCCGCCTTTGCTCTCGTTTCCGCGGTGTCCTTTTTGCCGCTCGGCTTCGCCGTGGTGCAGAGCTTCTTTCGCTCGGACTACCTCGAGCTTGGCCGCTTCATCGGCATCTCCAACTACGGCGATTACCTCTATGGGCGCGGCGGGCCGGGTTTTGTCTGGAATTCGCTCGTCTATTGCGGCGCAACGGTCGCGATCGCGCTTCCGCTCGGGTTCCTTCTGGCGCTCGTCTTGAACGAAAACCTGCCGCTGCGGGGCACGCTGCGCACCCTCCTCATCCTGCCGTGGCTCGTCTCGAACCTCATTGGCGCGCTGCTCTGGGGGTGGCTGGGCAACCCGCAATACAGCCCCGTCATCCATGCGCTGCGGCAGGTCGGTCTGTCGGCGCCCGACATGGTGACCAACAAGCACGCCGCGATGACCGCAGTCGTACTGTGCAACGCGTGGGCCTCCTACCCGCTGGTTATGGTCTTCGTTCTCGCGGCGCTGCAGACCGTTCCCAAGGAGCTGCTCGAATCGGCGCAGATCGACGGCGCTTCCGGCCTTCAACGCTTCCGTCACGTCACGTTTCCGATCGTGAGCAATACGACGATGGTAGCGCTGGTGCTCACCACGCTGCACGCCTTCAAGAACGTCGAGATCATCCTGTTGATGACGGGCGGCGGTCCCGTCGGCGCGACCGAAACCATGGCGATCCGGGTCTTTCAGGAAGGCTTCCAGTTCTTCCGCATGGGCGTTGCATCATCCGGCGCGGTCGTCGTTTTTCTCGTGAACGTGCTGTTCACGCTGGCTTTCATCCGCGTGCTGCGGGGCGAGAGCAGCACATGAGCGCGGCGGCAACGGCCGGCTTGCGCGGGCGCCAACGGGCGCTGGGATCCCCGTCGCCGGCGTTTCGTGCGCTGCAGTACGGATTTCTCGCGCTCGCGCTCGTTTTCGCGCTTGGGCCGATCGGCTGGGGGCTGTCGACCTCGTTCAAGACGCCGGCCGAGATCAACGCTCTGCCGCCGACCTGGATCCCGCACGATGTGACGATCGCGAACTACGTCGAGAGCGTGCTGAGCGAGCGTTTTCTGCGACACGTCTTCAATACGGTGCTGGTGGTTTTGGCCTGCCTAGCGCTCGCCCTGGGTCTTTCCGCGCATGCCGCTTATGCGGCCGCGCGCTTCGCGTTTCGTGGCAAGGGCCTCATCCTGATGCTGATGTGGGCGACCATCATGATTCCGGGCGTCGCCGTGATCGTGCCGCTCTATCTCGTGGCGATCTGGACGTCGCTCTACGACACGCTGTGGGCGCTCGTCCTCGTCTACAGCGCCTGGCTCGTGCCCACGCTGGTCTGGCTGCTGCGCGGTTTCGTCGCCGCAATTCCCGTGGAGCTCGAAGAAGCGGCGCGGATCGACG
>WNFT01008503.1_pt1 | contig 10540 bp, 11 predicted proteins | sample 5400191 | NCBI WGS metagenome assembly WNFT01 (sample SAMN13153359, study PRJNA577476) | soil metagenome | isolation source: 80 cm saprolite under Madrone tree | place: USA:California | collected 2016-06-14 | reverse complement strand
TGAAGGATGCCATCGACAGGTACAAGGATGCGGCGGACCGCAACCAGATCCGCGTGGAAATCGGCAGCGAAGGCTACCCGCCGGACCTCGAGACGCTGGTGAAGGGCGTACAGCTTGGCGCCAGCAGTGACCGGAAGATCCGCTTCCTGCGAAAGATTCCCGTGGATCCTATGACCGGGCGGGCGGAATGGGGCCTCCGTGCCGTTCAGGATGACCCCGATTCGACGAGCTGGGGCGGGAAGAATGTTTTTGACGTTTATTCGAAATCAACCGGCACGGCGCTGGATGGGACGAAATATTCGGATTGGTAGTTGGAACTGGGATTCGCCATGAAAATACTGTCGCAGAGTTGGAATGAGAGACACTTGCTGAAGAAACGCAGCGGCCGACAGCTTGCGGCGGGATTCACGCTCATCGAGTTGATGATCGTGATTTCGATCATCATGATCTTGGTGGGCATCGCGTCAGTGCAATACCAAAGATCGGTGCAGCGCGCGCGGGAAGCGACGCTGAAACAGGATCTTCAGGCCATGCGTCAGTCCATCGACAACTACACGCTCGACAAGCAGGCCGCGCCGCAATCTCTCGACGATTTGGCCCAGGCTGGCTACCTCCGGACGGTTCCCAAGGATCCGATAACCGGCGCAACAGACTGGGACTTGCAATTTGACAGCGTGGTGCTGAGTCCGGAGCAGTCCGGCACGGGACTTGTTGACATCCATTCCCATTCCGGCGCGACTTCGCCGTTTGAAGGAACGCCGTACAATCAGTGGTAGTTCTCGTCCATCGAATCTGAAAAAAGCAATCTACAACTTTGCGCGGCTTGCGCCGGTTTGACGGAACCGGGCCTGTCCGATATAGTAATTGTGCGGGGTGGAGCAGCCTGGTAGCTCGTCGGGCTCATAACGCGCCAAATGCCAACCGGCTCTGCCGGATTCAAACGACTTAGCCCTTCTTCTCAACCGGAAAAGCCACTCAAAACGGGATATTCTGGGCACTTAACGGGCACTTGGTATACGCCGAAGTCGCCCTCTATTGCGGTTCTCGCGCCTGTAGCGCCGCTGCATGCGAATTGCGGCCTCTTTCTGTTTAGGCGGGCGCAAGCAGGGCTCAAGGACTCCAACGCACTTGATTCCGTTCCGATGGCATTCGGTTAACAGCCGTTCGAGTTAAACAATCTAAGTGCCGCATCTAGTCGCTTGCCAAAGAATTTAGAACCATTCTTGCCTGTTAGCTGCACCCAATCATGCACCCAACGCATTGTTTTCCTAAGATTCCAAGCGCCGTCCTCCAGACAGGGTGCCTCTCCGCGGTGGATCTTTGCGGTGCATTTAGTCAGCGCCAACTTGCGCATGTGTCGTCGGCTGAGACTTGCTTTGTAGCACGCGCCATTGCGCCGGTGAAGTTCCTTCCCAGTGGTGGAAAGCTCGGAAGAAGGAATTGGCGTCTTCGTAGCCCAAGAGATAGGCAGTTTCATTCAGCTCCCGGGACGAGTGGAGAAGGTAATGCCGAGCCAACTCACGACGCGCTTCTTCCAGCAAACGCTGAAACGTAATCCCCTGTTCGGTGAGCCTCCGCTGCAACGTCCGAGTGCTCAAGTGTAGCTCTCTTGCGAGATCCTGTATCCCTGGGCGCTGACCCGCGAGTAGCCGCTTCAAAATGCCTTTTGCTTGTTCGCTGAGAGTTTTCTGCGCGAGCTGTTGCGTCAACTCCGCCTCAAGCTGTGGCGCGACAATCGCGAGCAAATCAGCGTTGTGAGTTACAAAGGGCAGCTCTATGTCCGCCTTGCTGAATACCAAGGCATTCTGGTTGGCCTTGAACTTTACGGGGCAGCGGAAATGAGTCTCATAGATGTCTCGGTGCGCCGGGGCTCGCGAAAGCTCGACTCGCTTGGGGTTGACCGGGCGACGAGTACCTCGCCGTCCGATGCTGACAATCCATGCGAAACAGACGTCCACCAGTAACGGCGGCTCTTTCTCATGTGCGAGAAGCCAAACGAACTGCACTGCGCATTCATTTCCCCGTTCGACCAGACGGATTTCCTCTGGACAGGTCAGTTGCTTGTAGCGCGCTAGTCGCTGTACCGCATCCCGAAACGACCGGGCAGAGAGCGCGGCGATTTTAATCGGGTCGTAATGCTCGATGCGCTCCTCCGTCCCCAGCTTCAGGCCAAAGCCCGGATCGTTGCTGGCTTCCGCAATCCCGCGGTAAAGAGCGAAGAACTCCTCGGTACTCACCAGAATCTTCTCCTGGTTGAACAACCCCATCGGCAGACCAGCCTGCCGCAACACCGTCTCCGGCGGAAGGCCAAGCTCTCCGAGCTTTCGTGGCAGCGTGGTCGAGACTCGAAATTGGTTTGTCATCGCTCACCCAACAGCATAACCTACCTCATTCTGCCCTTAATCGCGGATGGTATTGCTCGTCGCTAACCTTTTCCATCCAGTCTACGACCTTGCCCTCCCTCTTCTCCTGAATGGCGACGTGGGTCATGGCCGTGGTCAGCGTCGCACCGTGCCAGTGCCTTTCTCCGGGCGAGAACCAGACCACATCACCCGGCCGAATCTCCTCGATAGGGCCACCGTCGCGCTGAGCCCAGCCGCAACCAGTCATTACGATTAGCGTTTGCCCGAGAGGATGGGTATGCCAGGCAGTCCGCGCTCCCGGCTCAAAAGTAACGCTCGCACCTGAGACAAGCGCCGGATCGGGTGCCTGGAAAAGCGGATCGATGCGTGCCGTGCCAGTGAACCACTCTGACGGTCCCTTCGCGGAAGATTGCGAACCAACTCGTTTGATTTCCATTTTCTCTCCTAATAACTGCTCATATTGAGGACGAAGTTAGAGATCGCTCTCGTCGTATCCGGGCTTCTTGTAGAGCTTGTCCCAGTTGTTTTTGACATCGGGTTTGTACACCTTTTCCACCCATTCCTGAGAATTCACTTCCTCCATCGCGACCGAAACCGACTCTTCCCCGTAATGCAGAATTTCCATGACGTCTTTCGTAATCGCTTCCGCAAGACGGGTCTTCTGCTGTTCGGATTTGCCGGACCACAACTTCACGATCACATGAGGCATGGTTCTCTCCTTATGTTCATGCTTTGGTTGCGCGCGGCGTCACCTTGACTGTCGCGGAGCGCGCGCTTGCTCCGATCATCGGGCTGAGATACGGACTGCCCTTGTATTTCGTCCGATAGGCGTCGTCGATTCGGTCGTTGATCTTCCCGTCGACCGGCTCAAAGGTGACTTCCCTCGTTACGCGGGCAGCCGTTATCCGCCCCGCCCTCTGCTGCACGGCGGCCTGGTGCCAGCGTGATTTCTTTCCGTTGTACGCGCGTACATACAGCGCGTCATCAACCACGACCGACCAAATCCACGTCGGCGTGCCGTAGGTCTTCCCGTTCTCGCGGAACGGTGAGATATGCAGGTCATCGGCTTCGGCAATCTTGCGAAGTTCGTCTTTCGGCCACGTACTCATCGTGGATCTCCTTGAAAGCTCATTTCTTGACATCGCATCAGGCGGCACAGAGCACCTTTATGGTCGCAGAAGCGTCTTGATCGCGCGGCGCTCGTCCATTGCGCGATAGGCTTGCGCTACCTGGTCGAGAGGCAGGGTCATATCGAAGACTTTGCCGGGGTTGATCTTCCTGTCCCAAACCAACTTGATCAGATCGGGCAAGTACCGTCGCACGGGAGCAGGACCACCATGGAGGTGGACGTGGGCGAAGAACAACTGCTCGCCGTTAAGCTCGACCCCGTGCGGGACACCGACGTAGCCCACGAATCCACCACGGCGAGTGGACTGGATCGCCTGCATCATTGACTGCTGTGTACCGACACACTCCAGCACCGAGTCCGCACCGATTCCATTGGTCAATTGCTTGATTCGCTCCACGCCTTCATCACCGCGTTCGGTCACGATGTCCGTCGCGCCGAATTCGCGAGCGAGCTTCTGCCGCGACTCGTGGCGGCTCATTGCAATGATACGCTCAGCGCCCATCTGCTTCGCGGAGAGCACCCCGAGCAAGCCGACCGCGCCGTCGCCGATGACCACTACCGTCTTGCCCCGCGTCACGTTCGCCGCATCGGCAGCAAACCATCCTGTGCCCATCACATCCGAGAGCGCCAAGAGACTCGGCACCATGTCATTCGAGGGAACATCCGGGGTGGCGACCAAGGTACCATCGGCAAGCGGCACGCCCAGTAGCGGCGCTTGCGCCGTGGTGACAAACTCGCGGTGCTGGCAGGACGTCTGGTAACCGAACCGGCAGTTTGGACAGGTGTTATCGGAGGCAAAGAACGATCCAATAACAAACTGGCCAGGCTTGATTGATCTGACAGCGCTGCCGACCTCCTCGACGATGCCGCAGTACTCGTGCCCCATCGGCATCGGCTCGGCAACCGGTTGGATGCCACGGTATGGCCACAAGTCCGACCCGCACACGCACGTTGCTGAGATCTTGATAATGGCATCGGTCGGCTTGATAATCTTCGGCGTTTCACGCTCCTCGAAACGCAGGTCTCTCGATCCGTAAAGAACTGCTCCTCGCATGGTTTCCCTCCTCTAGCTCAACGCATGATGAAGCCGCCGTCCACCGAGATGGACTGGCCAGTCACATAGCTTGCAGCATCACTGCAAAGCCACAGAACAGCATCCGCAATCTCCTCGGGGCGGCCAACCCGTCCCATAGGCACACTCTTCTCCATCGCCTTGAGAGCGTTACCTTGACCCGCCGCGACCATCTGGTCGGCCATCGGTGTCCAAATGAGGCCCGGACATACGGCATTGATGCGAATGCTCCTTCCCGCATATTCGAGAGCCGCGCTCTTGGTAAAGCCGATTACTCCGTGCTTGGCGGCGTGGTAGATCCCACGCTCGGCGCCTCCCACAAGTCCCCCAAGCGAAGAGCAATTGACGATGGTGCCGCTTCCTTGCTTGCGCATTTGTTGCAGCTCAGACTTCATGCAACTCCATACACCGCGCAGATTGACCGCCATCACCCGGTCGTAATCGTCTCGGGTAGAATCAGCAGTCTCTGCGAGGACATTTTGGACGCCGGCATTGTTGTAGGCCGCATCGAGCCGCCCGAAAGTGGCAAGAGTTTGGGCAACCATTGCCTCCACCTGGCCGTCATCCGAGACGTCGCAGACGACGGCGAGTGCTTTGTGACCTTGAGCAACGAGTTCGTCGGCTGCAGCCCGCGCGGACTTCTCATTCCAATCCGCTAGCACCACAGCAGCACCTGATTCCGCAAAAGCTTTCGCTGTTGCAAGGCCCAGTCCAGAGCCAGCGCCTGTGACGAGTGCCACTTTGTTTTCAAAAGATATGTTCATGGTCAGATTCTCCTTCTTTCGACTTGCCTACCTACGCTACTTATTCAAATGCTGGCCGCTTACAGGCCGGTCATTTTCTCCAGGCGTTCTGGATAGCGAGCGCCTTCGAACGTGATTTTCGACACCGCGGCATCGATATCCTTTAAGTCTTCGGGCGTCAGTTGGATCGAAACCGCCCCGATGTTCTCTTCCAAACGGTTTAGTTTCGTCGTGCCAGGAATTGGAACGATCCAGGGCTCTTGCGCGAGGAGCCACGCGAGTGCAACCTGAGCAGGAGTCGCGTTCTTGCGCTTCGCAATCCTGCCGAGCAGGTCGATCAGCGCCTGGTTGACCTTGATAGCCTCAGGGGCAAAGCGAGGCAGCGTGCTGCGGAAGTCGGAACTGTCGAATTTTGAGTTTTCGTCGATCTTGCCTGTCAGGAAGCCCTTTCCAAGCGGGCTGTAAGGCACGAAGCCGATTCCGAGTTCCTTGAGCGTGGGTATCACTTCCTGCTCCGGCTTTCTCCACCACAGCGAGTATTCGCTCTGCAGCGCGGTGAGCGGCTGGACTGCGTGTGCGCGGCGAATCGTCTTTACGCCTGCCTCGGAAAGTCCGAAGTGCTTGACCTTACCGGCTTGAATCAATTCCTTCACCGTGCCAGCGACATCCTCTATCGGCACGTTCGGATCAACACGGTGCTGATAAAGCAGATCGATGCTCTCGACCTTGAGCCGTTTGAGCGAGCCTTCCACGGCCTGCTTGATGTGTTCGGGCCGACTATTCAGACCTGCCGCTCCCGGGCGATTGTCGCTCCCACTCAGATCGAACCCGAACTTCGTGGCGATCACCACTTTGCTGTGGAAAGGCGCAAGCGCCTCGCCCACGAGTTCTTCGTTGATGAATGGACCATAGACCTCGGCGGTGTCGAAGAACGTGATCCCACGGTCGACAGCCGCGTGAAGAAGATCGATCATCTCCTTCTTGTCCTTGGGCGGGCCGTATGAAAAGCTCATTCCCATGCAGCCGAGCCCGATGGCCGAAACTTCCAGATTGCTTTTTCCCAGTTTGCGCTTCTGCATTGTTTCTCCTTCGACTCTCTTTTGGTGTTCATCTCGTCCGCGCGCGGCCTTTCGAGTGGCTTCGTTCATTTCCTGAACCTCCTTCGCGTTCACCAGTTTAGATGTCCCACCACCGGAGGCGCACTAGCCGAGCACGCCAATCTACTTGCAAAACGCGCCACGCACTCCCGCTTGAAATTCACCCGAACGCGGACTCCGCAAGCGGGCGCGTCTTTGGCAATTTCTCGCGAGGATGGACTTCACCGATTGACGCTGGTTGGCAACGCGTCCGTGCTGCTACGGTATTTCAGGTGTTGTGTGACCGCATCCGGAGCGTCATACAAGGAATTCGCGCGGCAAGGTGTCAAAAATTTTGGGCACTAAACGCGCACCTGAAAAGTGCAGAAGAGCGCCAAGTCGCGTGGTGTTAACGCGCCGCGCGGAGCGGCCTAGTAGATCGTCGGGCAAGGATACGACAGCCCTGCAAGCGCGCATTTGCAGAGAAATCTAAGTTGTGTGTTATGATGCTTCTGCGGGGTGGAGCAGCCTGGTAGCTCGTCGGGCTCATAACCCGAAGGTCGTTGGTTCAAATCCAACCCCCGCAACCAGCTTTCTCCTTAGTTCACAAGGGGTTGCGTAACAGGCGCAACCCCTTCTTTTTTGAATTTGAGTGCATTTGAGTGCACAATCGCGCCCGGTTGCACTTTTTCTTCGCCGTTGGCCGTGCCGTGCAGAATTTCACCCAACTGCGCTGCAAAACGAACGTCATCCTCGCTCACCACATGAGTGTATACGTCCAGGGTAAGCGTGGGATCGCTGTGCCCGAGTCGCTGTTGACGCACTTTCAGCGGCACTCCCAAGCGGTCCATGAGAGTGCTGTTGGCGTGCCTGAAAGCGTGCAATCCCCCGCCTTCGATTCCGTGAGACTTTAACAGTGGGCGAAGCTTGCGCTTCACCAGCAAATTCGCGTCCCACGGTGTACCGTTGCGCGTGGCGAAAACCAATCTCCGCTCGTTCGGTGACCACCGCCTTAGAAACTCAGCGATGTGCACGACAAGTTGAGGCGAAAGCGCGAAAGTCCGAATCGCGTTTCGAGTCTTCGGAGATTGAAGCTTTCCCCGCCACACGCTCTGCCGGATACAAACTAAGCCACGCTGCAAATCGAAGTCATCTGTCCGAAGTCCGCACAGCTCGCCCGCTCGCATTCCTGTTTCCGCCGCGAGCCAGTAGAACGTGTGATACGGATCGGGTGCGGCTGTGAGAATGCGCTGGACTTCTTCGACGGAAAAGAATCTCTGCGCCGTGCGATGACGCTTCGGAAGCACCACACCTGAAACCGCGTCGTGTCCGACGTAGCCCCAGGCGCGCGCTGACTTCCATAGCATCTGAATTGTGGCGTATAGATTCCTCACCGTCTTGGCACTGGCCTTCACGGAAGAGAGAAACCGTTGCACTTCTTCCGGTCCTATCTCCCGAAGTTTCCAGTGTCCGAAAAACGGAACGAAATGCTTGCGGATTTGACTTCGAATTGTAGATTGGGTTGAGGGTTTATGCTGGGAAAGTACCGTGCTCTCCCAGCGTGAAGAAAACTCTTCAAATGTAGAAGTAGGCCGTGCCCGATAACGCGGATCGTTGACTGTGCCAAGCCTTGTTTGAAGCTCACGCGCAGCGAGCCTTCGAGTGGGAAAATCAATCAGAGTCCCGATAACCTCCGCTCGATTTACCCTTCTTATCCGGCCTGCCTCAATCACGTCTTCCCGCCATCTCGCAACCCACTTTTTTTCATTCTTACCGCATAGCTTGAGACTTCCAGTTTGATACCGTCTGCGAGCCAATTTCTTACCTTCCCGCTCGCTGAACGGTTGCCCTTCAGTGGCGAGAGTATCAGAAGAATCTTGCGAATTGGAAGCGGGCTCAACTGGCCTCACAATCGTGAGACGAAATCCACCCGCCTGACCAGTGAAAATGTCATAGCGTCCTGGCGGAATTGAGGAGAGAGTCTTGCTCATTTCACTTCATCCGAATTTCAACTCCCAAGAAAACCTTCGTCACTTAAACGTATTAAGAACCTCCACGACATCAGGTCGCAGACGCTAATTCTCCAAACTCGTCTAGAACAACCAAAAATTCGCGCTCCGTGACAGTACATACAACTCGAAAAGGTTCAGTTGCGGCTTCCAACCCGACAGAGCCGATGTGCTTACAATCAGGGCACCGCCATTGAACGTGGATGTGCCCTCGGCATTCTACGAAACGCGCGAAGATCACATCGTCAATTTTCACGAGAGGTCTGCCAAAAATGACCCTCATGGCGGTCTCCCCCCAATCAATGCTCGTTTGCGCCCAATCTCGCGGCGCACCTCTTCCACATCACGCAATCCGTTTTTGGTAAGCTCAGACACCGAACAGTACATCCCCGACCGCACAAGCGGAGAATTGCAAAACGGACAGAGGCATTCTTCGCCTTCCACTTTTTTTTCCGACTCCAAAGCGTTGTAGAAAGCACCGAGAGTATGAACGCGCCGTACTCCATTGAAAGCATGTTCCAACTCGGCGAGACGCTTGGGATCATTCGATGGCGGCTTAGTGACGTACTTCAAGTGATGCCAAAGAGCAGCGCGGAAACCACCGCGCGCACTTTGAATCCAGACAACCGGACACCCGGTTTCCGCAAGCCATGCTTCCGAAATTTTCCGCTGTTCGAGATATGGCCCGTAGTAGATGGCGTGACTCGACACGATCAAAACCGAACTCGTTAACCCACAGAAAGCCCCATCCCTTGACAGCGCCGAGCAATTTCTTCATCACACGGCGGACGCTTTTATTCATCGAACGGATGGATTCAGCATCCGGTAACTGGCAGGTGCTCTTCACCGTAAAATCTAGCAACGCCAAAACCCATCCGCGCTTCGGCTGCACGATTTTTTCGAGACCGACATGACGCTCAAAAAGTCTGGCCGCGACTGACGGACCACAAGAACGGCAGAAACGTAGCTCGCAGCGCAAAGACCGATAGAACGCATGACCATTGCGGCATTCAGCGCGCACACCGAAACGCCCACAACATCCGAGACGGTTCGCCTTAGACTCCAGCCCTAAATCCCAAAGATGCTTTGCTTGCTCCTGATTCGGACCTCCACCATCGCCGAAGTGCGTTACTTTACCTGCGTCATCCAAGCCAGGCTTAGGCAGTCCGCGTAACCTACGGTCGTGTCGCCAATAGTTCTCAGAGATAGGAGTGGGATCATCGCCCCCACGCCAAAACCCAACACTGTCAAATGGAGCATCGCTCAGAGCCGGCGAGCTATCATGTTGAGGCTGCACCCACAGAGGAATGACCGCACGAGGTACAGAGGGTGGCGTGAGAACAAGGCAATCGGTTTGTGCGCTCGTTTCCAAAATCAGTCACCTCCTATCAAGATTCAACATACCCGCGCCGGAGCGCGGCTCCCTGTGTGTCCCCCACTCGCTGCGTTCGCGGACTCTAGGCACTCACTTATTCGTGATTGACAAGTGAAGTACGCTCCGCTTCGCTTCGCGGCCCATCCCCCCCCGCCCCTTCCCGCAGAAACCCCATCTGCGGGAAGGGGAGCGCATTTACTCCCCGCCAACTGCAAGCGGCACTCCGAACCGTGGAGATCGTGCCAACTCATCGGGGGAGCCTCGACAGAAACAGGCCGGGGAGCCGCGTCAGTCGTATGGGTCGCAGGTCGTGTGCCCACGTCGCCTGCGCTTTGTGCCGCCGCAAACTCCCAGACCATCTCTTTCCAAAAGCGGATTTTTGTGTGCGCAGAAAAAAGGAAGGAACTATCGCTCGAATGAAAGGCCAAGCTCGCAGACAACCGAATCGCTGCCCGTAAGTGTGCGCACACGCTTGAGCAAGCACGTTACGCAGAACCGGCCAAGGCGAAGCGATTTCTGCCAGCGTTTCTGGCCGCTGGCCCGGCTCCAACCGTTCCGCGTCAAATGCAGCCTGACGTAGATCGGCTCGCGGCACTCGCCTTTGCAATCCGCGCACTGATACAAATGTTTTTGCAGAAATAGGTCGGTCCTCGCTTGACGCGGGTTCCTGATTTTGGCTCTCCTGTTCGAGCGACAAAGAAATGCGGCAACCTTCTTGCTTCGCACGCTTCGCCAGCGCCGCAATCAGATCGGACTCTTCACGGCGCATAGGT
>WNFT01006913.1_pt1 | contig 10541 bp, 10 predicted proteins | sample 5400191 | NCBI WGS metagenome assembly WNFT01 (sample SAMN13153359, study PRJNA577476) | soil metagenome | isolation source: 80 cm saprolite under Madrone tree | place: USA:California | collected 2016-06-14 | reverse complement strand
CAGGTGAAGAGGGTAAGAATTACTTTCTTCAGCTTCGTCTTCTCCAAGTTCTTCACCCTGTGGCGCGCGCAATTTCTTTGAAGTGTGGGAGATAGAGACGCAGTGAAAGCGAAAGTCACCGTGGAAAAAACACCAAAATCGGCGGGAGCGACCCCCACTTTTTCGGCTTTCAGCCGCCCAAAAAGTTCGTGGGGTCGCTCCCGCCCACATGTTCGCGAGAAGCGAGCCGTTCGGCGAAGGAGGCCAGCCATGCTGCTAACAATCCAGCAGGGCTACGAGCTTCTCGCGAATTACGGATGCTTCGCTCGCGAGATTTGCGACAAATGCGGCGCCGTGCTCGGGGCCGTTCGATTCACGCGGAAAGAGGAATCGGGCGTATGGTGCAGCCGCAAATGCCGCGGCGACGGAGAACGGCACGCGGTCCGCAAAGGTGGAAGGCCGCGCGAGTATGAAAGCGGCGCGCAAAGGCAGAGGGCTTATAGAGAGAGGCTTGGGTGTTACGAAACGCCCTCGAAAATTGTCAGAAACAAAGGACTTGTAGACACGAAAAACGGCTCTCTCGCACTCCCCCTCACCCGGCCCACTTCGGCTCAAGAAACGGCCTGTGGTGAAAGTGGGGGCGCAAGAGTTTAGGCGATGGCGACCGCGATCCAATTCGCCAGCTCCCACTGCGGGGAATTATTTTCCTTTTCTACCCACTTTTTACACTTCGTCGGCAGGAAAAATGGCCGTGCTACCAAAGCATTTTCAGCGTTCTTCTCAGCGCAGAAGGGTGAACGGTACTTCACCTATGCGGTTCACCGTGTACTTCACCCCCGCGTTCACCCGCTCGATCCACTAACTAACTTGCAAACTAAACACTTGACGATGCTGCGTTGTGCATTTTGGTCGTGGCGTGGGCGTGGGCGTGGGGTGGGCTGGAACGACCCCGCCTTTTGCCGCACGGTGCGCCCAAAAGGGTTCTCCGGGGTCGTTCCAGCCCACAGTCGCGGTCGAAAGGTAAGCGCGATGCAGATGTCTGCAATCTCGATTCCTTAAATGCCGACCTCGCCCAAACTCGCCCCTTGGTCCACTGTGATAGACTCCGCGTTGGTTGCAGCGCCGCGCCGGAGAGGACCATCTTTGGCGAGGCGGACCTATCAAGCAGGAAACGTGTTCCAAAAGGGAAGAAGCAAATCGGAGAGGTGGGACGAACGGGCACCCGCCTACGGACGTTTCTGGAAAGACGTTCCAGGCACGAATCCGCGCCGTGTTGTGATTTCCCTCGGCATCTGCCGCACACGCTCTATTGCGGAGCGCAAATGCATGGAGGAAATCGAAAAACTCGGCCTCAACTCCGCTCAGCACTTCATTGAATCAACCAGCACGATCACTTTCAAACAGCAGGCGGAACTCTGGCTGAAGTCTCTCGCCAATCGCAAACGTGATCCCGTCGAACAGACCACGATCGACAACCGCCGATATGCCCTGGACAAATGGCTGTACCCGTCCCTAGGGGAGATGTACCTCGCTGACGTGAACAACCTCGCGCTGAAAACCCTCGTGGACAGGATGGCCGCCTTGCTATCCGCGGCCTCGATCCGCGACTACTCCAACATCGTGAAAGCCGTGGTCGCCTCTGCCCTTGATGAAAATGGGGAAGAGAGGTTTCCTCGCAAGTGGAACGAGGAATTTATCGACGCGCCGCTAGTGAAACATCAACGGCAACCCTCAACGACGTGTGCGGGAATGTCCGACATTCTGCTCTTTGCGCGTGGCCAATACCAAGCGCTCTATGCGGTTCTTGCGGGATGCGGTCCGCTTCGAGCCGGCGAAGCCTTAGGTCTCGAAATCGACAAACACATCTCCGAAGACTTCCGCACGCTTTATATCGTGCAAAAGGCGAAACGCGGGGAGATTCAGCCATACCTGAAAACGAAGAACGGGACGCGGGAAGTGGATCTGTGCCGACAGCTTGCCGTCATGCTTTGTGAGTACGTGGGCGAACGGCGAACCGGGCTCCTGTTCCACTCTTCGACTGGCGCACAGCTTTTGCAATCGAACGCGCTCAGCGACAGCCTGCATCCGATTCTCGACTACATGGCGCATGAGCGCGGAGGTTTCAACATCTTCCGGCGTTTCCGGCTCACGCATCTTGAAAAGTCTGATTGTCCTGAGCCGTTGAAACACTTTTGGTCGGGACACGCACCTAAGCACGTGAGTGAGCGTTACGTGAAACTGACCCAGGACCGCGATTTCCGTTTGATGTGGGCGGAGAGAATCGGGCTTGGTTTTGAGTTGCCAGGGGCCAAAGTTGGGCAACTTGGGCAACTCTTGCAATTTAGAAAGGCTGTCTAAGTTGTTGAAAAGTTTGGTGGACGAGAGGGGATTCGAACCCCCGGCCTCCTCGTTGCGAACGAGGCGCTCTCCCAGCTGAGCTACTCGCCCACGAGCAGCAAAGAAATTTTAGCAAACGTGGAGAGGGAAGCCAAACGAGATTGCGATCTTCTGTTTTTCAGTACGGTGTAAGTATCGCACTGGCGCTGATGTACGAAATCTGACGTTCAACGACAACGCTTCCGCGCTAGGGTTGGACGGGGGTGATGCCTACGCGCTGGGCTACGATCTTGCGGGCGGTCTCGTACAGGGCGCGGGCTTCGGGGATGGCTTCCACCGCTTTTTGGACTTGCGGGTCGGCCTCGAGTTGGACCTTGGTGCCTTCCTGCTGGCCGAAGGTGGAGAGGAAGACTTCCTGCTTGATTTTGCGCTTGATCCAGTCGAGATTTTCGCTGATCTCCGGCTCGGTGTAGCGGACATCGTGCTTGCTCATGTAGGTGCGCAGGTCGCGCAGCACAGTGTCGTCCACTTCAAAGCTCTTGGTGACGGTCGGCCGAGTACCGAGGTAATAACGGGTGAAGCCGCCTACGCCGGCTTCGTAGGGGAAGAAGACGTCGGCGCGCAGCAAGGTTTCCTCGAACTTGGTGAGCTTGGGCGCAGGGACCTCAATGTCCGGCGTGATGCCGCCGCCGCCGGTTACTTGGCGGCCACTGTCGGTGAGCTTGACCTCCGTCGGATGCTCGGGAACTTTGCGCTCGTAGTGATACTCGTAAAGCGAGATGGATTTGTAATCGCGCTGAATGAGGCGGCCGCTGGGCGTGTAGTAACGCGCGGTGGTGAGCGCGAGGCCAGTGTTTTCACTGAGCGGCGTCACGGTTTGCACCAGACCCTTGCCGAAGGTGGTTTCGCCGACGATGAGGCCGCGATCATGGTCTTGCACGGCGCCTGAAACGATTTCGGTGGCGGAGGCGGAATTGCCGTTGACAAGAATCACGAGTGGGACGTTGTCGCCCTGATTCCCGCGAATGGCGTAATAGCGGCGCTCGGTGGAGGCGCGGCCGTGGTGCGAGACGATGAGCTGATTTTTATCGAGGAACATGTCGCCGACGGCCACGGCTTCGTTGAGCAGGCCGCCAGGATTGCCGCGCATGTCGAGAATCAGGCCGTCGAGCGAGGGCGCGTTCAGTTGCTTGAGTGCATCAGCGATTTCGCGGTCGGTGGTTTCATTGAAGCCGGAGAGGCGAACGTAGCCGATCCCCGGTCTCAGCAGGAAGGCGATGTCCACGGAATGGCGGGGGATTTCGTCGCGGGTGACGGTGAAAACCAGCGGCTCCGTATATCCTTCGCGCGAAATGGTGATTTTGACGACGGTGCCCTTGGCGCCCTTGAGCATGTCAGCGACATCACTGGTGGTGAGACCATCGGTGGACTTGTCGTCGACCTTCATGATGACGTCCCCAGGGCGAATGCCGGCGTTGTAAGCGGGTGCGCCGACGTAAGGAGCCATGACCACGGTGTGGTTCTCACGCGGGGCAACGACCATGCCAACGCCGTAATACTTGCCGCGCTGATCTTCGCGGAGGAGAGCGAACTGGCGAGCGTCAAAGAAATTGGAGTGCGGGTCGAGCATGCGAAGCATGCCGGGAATGGCGCCTTGGTAGACGACCTTGTCGACGTCGACGGGCTCGGCGTAATTGGCCTGCACGACGTCCAAAACACGAGTGAAGTCGCGGACGGAAGTCTGGTAATCGTCCGTGGAGGCCGTGGTGGCCCGAACATTAGGCCCGTAAATGCCGCCCAGGACTGCAGATACAAGGAGTACTGCAACTACAAGGAAAACCCCGCGACGCTCTGGTTTCATCCTACCCTCGCGCGATTGGCTGACTCAAGAAGTATAGCACAGCGCGTACCGGCGTTTGACACTTCCGAACACGCTTCTCTATGATGCCAACGGAGCTCTTTTCGGTCGATCAGAATCATGCTTAGCGTCCCACACATGATAGTGGTGTTCGTGATTGTGCTGGTCGTATTTGGCCCGCAGAAGCTGCCGGAACTGGCGCGCGGGCTGGGCAAACTGATGGCTGAGTTTCGCAAGGCTTCCACGGATTTCAAGTCCGCCTTTGAAGAGGAGATGCGCGACCTGGAGCGGCAGGCGCGGGAAACTGAGCGGCGCAAGGCTGAGGCGGCGTCGGCTGCTGCGGCTGCACCGACGCAACCGGCAACGCTGGCTACGCCCTCAGGTGCTGAGACGCAGGCGGCTGGCGCGGAGTTAGCAGCGGCGGGTGCGACGGAAGCGGGGATTGCGGAAACGGGCGCAGGCGAAGGGCCGGTGGTGGCTCCTGTAGCGGAGGGGAACGTCGCGCGCGATACGGACGCGGAGACGCCAAGCGCGCCGCCTGGCGGCGAGGGTGCGGAGACTGCGACGCAGGAGCTGCAGGCGAAGTCGCAAAAAGCGGATAACTGAGAGCGAACGACTAATCCTGAAAATCTCAAAATGGCGACGAGCGAGCACCCCGAAGACGCAGCCCAGACCGGCGGGCAGATGACGTTTTTTGAGCACTTGGTGGAGCTGCGCAAGCGGATCATCAATTCGCTGATTGCGATTGCGATCGGCGCGTTTGTGGGCGTGTACGTCGCGAAATACGTCATCAATTACGTCACGCACCCGATGCTGAAGGCGCTTTCCGATGCGCACCTGGAGCCGAAGCTGATTTACACGCATCCGGCGGGATTTTTCAATTTGATCATCACGCTGGGGATTTACATCGGCATTGTGCTGGCGTCGCCGGTGGTGCTGTACCAGATTTGGCTCTTTGTGGCGCCCGCGCTTTACAAGCACGAGCGCAGCGCCATTACCGGTTTTCTGCTTTCCACCGTGTTTTTGTTCCTGGCCGGGATTGCGTTCGGATATTTTGTGACGCTGCCGTACATTTTGAAATTTTTGGTGAGCTTCCAGGGGCCGGTGGTGCCGATGATCAGCATCAATGAATATTTTGATCTGACGCTGCTGGTGCTGCTGGGGCTGGGGATGGTGTTTGAGCTGCCGATACTGGTTTTCTTTTTGTCGCTATTCGGCATTGTGACGCCGAAATTTCTGTGGAAGAACATTCGCTACGCGATTCTGATTATCGCGGTCGTGGCAGCAGTGATCACGCCGACGCCGGATGCGATGACCATGCTGATTTTCATGGCGCCGATGATCGGGCTGTATTTTGTGGGTATTGCGGTGTCGGCCATGGTGGTACGAAAGAAGGAGCGGCAACTGGCCGCGGCGGCGGAGGCGCGCTGAATGGGTCTCCGTGCAAAGTTGCAGACGCTGGTGTTGTGTGCGGCAGTTGTGGCCGGATGCAAAGCGAAGGCTGACGGCGGCGCTGCGTCGGTGGGCACGACGGCGCCTACGTCTCAGCAGGTTGGGGCTCAGCGGGCCGGGGATGAGGCTCCTCCTGCGCAGCAGACTGGTGGGTTCGACGGCAAGCGGGCGTTTGCGCTTGTTGCGAAGCAGGTTGGATTTGGGCCGCGGCCTTCGGGTTCGGCGGCGATTGGGCAACTGCAAGAGTACATCCAGTCGGAATTGACGAGCTACGGCTGCAAGGTAGACGTGGATTTGTTTTCGGCGGATACGCCCGCGGGGCGGCTGCCGATGAAGAATATTGTAGCGAAGATTCCTGGCGACAAGCCCGGGATCATTATGCTGGCTACGCATTACGACACGGCGCTGTTGCCGAATTTTGTCGGGGCGGATGACGGCGGCTCCTCGACTGGAGTCATGCTGGAATTGGCCCGCCTGCTTTGCAGCAAGCATGGCGCTTATCAGGTGTGGATAACGTTTTTCGACGGCGAGGAGGCCATGAAGCATTGGAGTGACACGGATAGCCGTTACGGGAGCCGGCAAATGGCCGCCAAACTCGCCATGAGCGGCGACCTCCCGAAGATCAAGGCGTTTCTCCTTGCAGACATTGTCGGAACGCACACGCCGCACTTCAAACGTGAAGCGGATTCGACGAAATGGCTTGTCGATCTCGTTTGGGATGTGGCGAAGAAGCTGGGCTATGGCAACATTTTCCTCGATCAGTCGTTGGAAGTAGCAGACGATCACGATCCTTTCCTAAAGCGCAAAGTCCCCGCCGTGGATGTAATCGACCTGGAGAACTACCCCGGGGGCAATCTGTATTACTGGCATACTCCCGAAGACACCCTCGACAAAGTCAGCGCCAAGAGCCTGGCCATTACCGGCCATGTTTTTCTCGAAAGCGTCAAGCAACTTCAAACTAAGTAAAGTTGAGTCTGCCAAGGCGCACAGCCAGAAATGGCCGTGCCACTCAGGCCTCGAAGCGAATTTCTTTGCCTTTTTGCGTAACGGAATGTTTGGCGAAATCGTCGTCGTCGCGGTAGGGGAAGTCAGAGCGGTAGTGGCTGCCGCGGCTTTCGTGTCGTGCTAGCGCGGATTTCGCCATAACCAAAGCTAGAGCGTGCATGTTGCGGAGCTCGTATTCGGGGCGGTCGCGCTTCTCAGCTTTCGGGAGTTCGAGGGACTGCAGTTGCTCGATGGCAGTGGTCAACTCTTTCCCGCTACGAAGAATTCCTGCCAGGCGCCACATGATGTCGCGGATCTTTGTCAGCCCCGCGGCTGGCGGATGCTTCACGTTGCTGTGCGGTTTCGCTTCCGCGGGCTCACCGGGATTCGGTGCGACGCTTCCAGGAAGCCCGCCCGCGTGCTTTTTCTTAACCGGGGCGTCTTTCATCATCGCCTGGCCGCTTCGCGCGCCGAATACCAAGCCTTCGAGGAGAGAATTGCTGGCCAGCCGATTGGCGCCGTGTACGCCGGTTGCCGCGGTTTCTCCCGCGGCATAAAGGCCGGGCAGGGAAGTGCGGCCCCAGAGATCGGTTTTCACGCCGCCCATCATATAGTGCGCGGCGGGGCAGACCGGCGCGACGTCGCGCGCGAGATCGACACCGTAACTCATACAGGTGGCATAGATGCGGGGGAAGCGTTTCTCGACGAAGCCTTCGGGCTTGGCGGTCATGTCGAGGTAGACATGCCCGCTGTTGGTGCGGTGCATTTCGCTGACGATGGCGCGGGCAACGATGTCGTGGGGTGCGAGTTCCTGTGCTTCGTTGTGACGCTTCATGAAGCGCTCGAGGTTGATGTTGCACAGAATGGCGCCTTCACCGCGGAGGGCCTCGGAGAGAAGGAAGCGTGGCGCGCCCTTCACGGCCAGCGCGGTGGGATGAAATTGCAGGAATTCCATGTCAGAGAGCGCGGCGCCGGCAGCGTACGCGATGGCCATGCCGTCGCCGGTGGCGACGTCGGGATTCGTCGTTTCGCGATAAATCTGGCCGAGGCCGCCGGTGGCGAGCAGCACGGCTTCGGCGCGCACCTCGTGAAGCGAGCCATCGAGTTCGTCGATGAAGCCCAGGCCGACGACGCGGCCGGATTCGACGATGAGCTCGCTGGTGAACGCGTGCGGGCGCAGATGAAGGTGGGTAATGGAGTGCGCGCGGGCGAGGAGGGCGCGGCTGATTTCGCGGCCAGTCGAGTCTCCATGGGCGTGCAAGACGCGGGCGCGGCTATGGACGGCTTCGCGAGTGAACGCGAGTTTGGTGCCGGCGCGATCGAATTCGGTGCCCCACTCGATTAGCTCGGTGATGTACTTGGGGCCTTCTTCCACCAGCAGCGCAACAGCATCAGCGCGACAGAGGCCGTCGCCGGCTTTTATGGTGTCCTGTTCGTGGAGGCAGATCTCGTCTTCGTCGCTGAGGGCTACGGCGATGCCGCCTTGGGCCCAAGCGGTGGCGGAATCGCTAAGATCGGACTTGGCGAGGACCAAAACGCTGCCAGACTGGCTGAGTTCGATGGCCGCGCGGAGACCTGCGACACCCGATCCAACGACAACGTAATCGGCACGATGAGTTCTGCGGGGAGCGGTCATGACGAGCGCCAGTGCCGGGCGAACCCATGGTAGCACGAAGAAATTGCTCGAATTACGTTTGCGATGGCCGAGAGAAGGCTGGCCGCTACATTCCGGTTTCGCTGGCGTGTTACATTGCCAACTGTTGAATTCATGAGAACCAAACGCATTGTGGTCCAGTCTTCGGCTGGATCCTACTCGGTGGTGTGTGGTGCGGGAGTGTTGCGCCAGGCGGCGAGCGAGATCGCAAAGTTAGGAAAATTTTCGAGCATACACATCGTATCGTCTGCGAAGGTGTGGCGGGCGATTGGCAAGGATGTGCAGCGCGGAGTTGGCGTAAAGAATCGCGGCGCGGTTCATCTTATAAATGACCGTGAAGCGGCAAAGAATTTGCGCACGGTCGAATTGCTCACGCGCGACCTGGTGAAAGGCGGCGCGGACCGCAAATCTTTGCTGATTGCGGTGGGCGGGGGAGTGGTGGGAGACATCGCGGGCTTTGTTGCGGCGTCGTATCTGCGCGGCGTCGCGCTCGTGCATGTGCCAACGACGCTGGTGGCGCAAGTGGACAGTTCTATTGGAGGGAAGACCGGAGTGAATTTGCCGGAGGGGAAAAACCTGGTGGGGGCCTTCTATCCACCGCGGCTGGTCCTTTCCGATCCTGAGGTGCTGCGTACTTTGCCGGAGCGGGAATTTCGCGGCGGGCTTGCCGAAATTATCAAGCATGCGGTCATTGCGGATGCGGAGATGTTTGCGTACCTCGAGAAAAACATGGAAAAGGCGGAGCGCCGCGATCGCGCGGCGCTCGATTATCTGATTCCGCGCAATGTCGCGATCAAGGCGCGGATTGTCACGCGCGACGAGCGCGAATCAGGGTTGCGCGAAATTCTTAATTTCGGCCACACGTTTGCACACGCGCTGGAAAGCGTCACGCACTACAATCGCTACCAGCACGGGGAAGCCGTCGCGTGGGGCATGATGGCGGCGGCGCTCCTGGGACACGAGACGGGTGTCACTCCGGCTGACGCTGTTTCGCGGATTGTCTCATTGGTGCGGCGAATGGGTCCGCTGCCGGCGTGGCCGCGCGTGCCGGCGCGCGCGTTGCTTGAAGCGATGCGCTCGGACAAGAAGACGCGCGATGCGAAGCTGCGATTTGTTCTGACGCCGCGCATTGGCAAGGCGGCGTCGTACGATGGCGTGCCGCTGGCGGTTGTCGAGCGCGTGGTGCGCTTTGCTCCTCATTTTTTCTGCGATTCCGGCCACGTCCATGGCTGAAGCTGCCGCCGGAAAAGGAACTCGCCCGGAAGGCGCGCAAAGCGAAGCGGACGCTTCCCGCAAAGTGCGCGAGATGTTCACGGAAATCGCGCCGCGCTACGACTTCCTGAATCATCTTTTGTCGTTCGAACAGGATCGTGTGTGGCGCGCGCGGACCGCGCGGCGTCTGCGGCCAATTTTGCTGCGGCGCGATGCGCGCGTGCTCGATCTGTGCTGCGGCACCGGCGATCTTGCTTTTGCGCTGGCGCGGAGCGGGGCTTCCCTTTGCAGATAGTTCGTTTGATTTGGTCACGACTGCTTTTGGTTTTCGCAATTTGGCCAACTACGAAAGCGGGCTTCGAGAAATCCAGCGCGTACTAAGGCCGGGAGGCACTTTGGCGATCTTGGAATTCACAGAGCCGCCGCCAGGGCTGGCGGGCGACCTCTATCGCTGGTACTGCCGCACGGTCCTGCCGAAGATTGGGGGAATGCTGTCCGGGAACAGGAATGCGTACAAATACTTGCCGGCCTCGGTGGCGCGCTTCTTTCACCCTGGCGAGCTCGCTTCCTTTATGTGCAAGGCTGGATTCGCGTCTGTGGACTATCAGCTTTGGACGCTGGGCTCCGTTGCGCTCCATACCGGGATTAGGACTTAGCGCCGCGCCAATCTCATTCTTCCAAGCCGGCTGAACGAATCTTGGCCAACAGCGTCTTGGGTGAAACTCCCAGCCGTTCGGCGGCGCGCGTTTTGTTCCATTGGCAGTCGCGCAGCGTGCTCTCCAGCAGGACGCGCTCGACATGACCGGCCGCGCGCTGCGTCACTTCCTCAAGCGAGCCTTCCCAGCTGAATTTCTCGGGAAGCATCCCGTCCGGCACGCTCTCGAGATCAGGCCTGGGCGAAGGGAGCTGCAAGCCGTTAGCGCGGATCGCCAGCCCGTCGGCAAGAATGACGGCGCGCTCCAGTGTGTTTTGCAGTTCGCGGACGTTTCCTGGCCAGCGATACTCGAGGAGTCTCTGTTTCGCATCGGAGGAAAGCTCCAGGCCGGGCTTGGCAAATTCACGGCT
>WNFT01006173.1_pt1 | contig 10541 bp, 10 predicted proteins | sample 5400191 | NCBI WGS metagenome assembly WNFT01 (sample SAMN13153359, study PRJNA577476) | soil metagenome | isolation source: 80 cm saprolite under Madrone tree | place: USA:California | collected 2016-06-14 | reverse complement strand
GTATCAGCACGGGGCATTGGATGGTCAGCCGGGAGTTCACGGCCGCGATGATGTACGGAATGGGCGACGCGGCGCGTAACGGGGACGCCTGGCGCGCGCTCGGTTACTCGAAGAGTGTTTCGCCGCTTGCACCGCTCTTCGCAAATCCGAAGCTCTATCTGGAGAAGGTCTCAGGTGAGCTCGTGATGTCGTTTTACTACTTCGCGCAGGCGCTGGGCCCTGTCCTCTCCGTGATGCTCATCCTCGGGTTATGGCGTCGCGGCCGGCGGGTGTTCTCGAATTTCGGCGAGGCGATGCTCGCGTTGATTACGCTGTTCTACGTTTTTGGTTTCGCATTTTCATACGGGGGCGTCCGCTTCATGGTCCACCTGATTCCGTATACCTTCGGATGGGTGGTGATCGGGATCGAGGCCGCTTCAGACGCGTTTCGGCGTGCAGGTACGGCCGCCGGATGGCGGCTACCGCAGGGTGTGCTCGCCGGTGCGATCGCGCTCGCGCTGATTCCGCAGACGCTATGGCCTATCGGTTACGACATGCGCGGCGTCCGCTACGCGGGGGAGGAGATCGCCCGGCGGAGCGACCATCAGCCGCGAGATGTCGTGGCTCGCGACGGCAGGGTTGCATACTATGCCGGCGCGCGGTTTATCCTGATGCCGAACCAGCCGGGGCCGGACTTCTGCCGATGGCTTACGACGCACGACGATGCCGGCTATCTCATGATTGGTGAGCATGACGAACTGCGGTTCAAGGTCGCGGGCGGCGCGGCATGCCTCAAGTTTCTCAAGCGGTATCCGCGTTACGGCTCCAGCTATTACGATCTGTTCGAAATTCAGCATGCTAACTGAGCAAACCGCTATGCTGCGAAGTAAGTGCCGCGTCGTGGCGAGCCGATGAAACAGGAAGCGATCCACCCAGTCCCACAACTGAGACCGGCGGCGATTTCTGTGCGTCAGCCCGCTCACGCACCCGTTGAAATATCAGTCGTGGCGCCGGTTCATAACGAGGCGCCCGGGCTCGCCGAGTTTTTCGCACGTCTCATCCCGGTGCTCGACGGCCTCGGCACGAGCTACGAAATTATCTGCGTAAACGACGGCAGCAGCGACGATAGCCTCGAACGCTTGCTCGAACTTCGCGAGCGCGTGCCCGCGCTCAAGGTCCTGAGCCTCTCGCGCAACTTCGGCAAGGACGTCGCGGTCAGCGCGGGATTCGATTACGCGCGCGGCGCCGCGGTCGTCCCGATCGACGCTGACCTCCAGGATTCGCCGGAGCTGATCGGGCGGATGGTGGCAAAGTGGCGCGAGGGCTACGACGTCGTCTACGCCACACGCGGCCGCCGCGCGGGTGAGAGCTGGTTCAGGCGCATAACAGCCCGCTACTTTTATCGCGTCCTCGACCGCATTACTGATATCCCGATTCCGCACGACACCGGCGACTTCCGCCTGCTCGACCGCCGCGTCGTCGACGTGCTGGTGCGTCTGCCCGAGCGCACGCGCTTCATGAAGGGGCTGTTCGCATGGGTTGGCTTCAAGCAAACGGCGCTAATGTTCGATCGCGAACCGCGTCACGCCGGGACAAGCAAATGGAGCTACTGGCGGCTGTGGAATTTTGCGCTCGATGCCATCACGTCGTTCAGCTCGCTTCCGCTCAGGGTCTGGAGCTATGCCGGCTTCGTGATCGCGCTCTTTTCGTTTCTGTACGCGGTTTTTCTCGCCGGTCTGAAAATAATTCGCGGCGTTGACGTCCCTGGCTATATATCGCTGATGGTGGTGGTGCTGTTCTTCGGCGGCGTGCAACTTATCACGCTCGGCATCATCGGCGAGTACATGGCGCGCATGTACAACGAAGTGAAGGGCCGTCCGCTCTACCTCGTGCGCGACGCCTGGGGCTTCGACGACCAGTAGCGCGCGATGGACCCGCAACTCTATCCGCGGATGGCGGCGGTCGAAGACACGCACTGGTGGTTCGTCTCGCGCCGCGCGATTTGCGAGCGCATGATCGAGCGGCTCAACTTGCCGCGCGGCGCCGCGATTCTCGAGCCCGGCTGCGGCACGGGCGGAAATTTCGCGATGCTGGCGCGTCGCGGCAAGCTCTACGCGATGGATTCCGACGAAACGGCGCTACGCTTCGCGGCCTCACGCGGGACGGCAGAACTCGCTCGCGGCCATCTCCCGGATCAGATCCCGTTCGATGATGTTCTATTCGACCTCGTCGTGATGACTGACGTGCTCGAGCATCTCGACGACGAAGCCGGGTCGCTGCGAGCCGTTCGCGCGAGGCTCAAGCCGGGCGGATGGCTCCTGCTCACGGTGCCCGCCATGCAATGGCTCTGGAGCGAGCACGACGTTACCCATCACCATCGCCGGCGCTATCGCGCGTCGGAATTGCGCGCACGCGTGACGGACGGGGGCTTCACCGTCGATTACATGAGTTACTTCAACTTCATTCTATTTCCGGTGATTGCGGGGGTTCGGATGCTCCAGCGCATTGCGTCGTCGAACAATGGGCGCGACGGGCAGCACGACCTCAAGCTGCCCTCGCCCGTCGTGAACGCGGTTCTGGCGCGCGTGTTCTCAAGCGAGCGTTATGTGATTCCCGCCGTGCGGATGCCCGTGGGCGTATCTCTGTTGCTGCTCGCTCGTGCCTGACAGCAACACCCGCAGGCTCTGGCTCGAAGCGACGGCGATTTTTGCCGCGGCGATGGCATTTTTGTTTGCGCTTGCGCCCACCGCACCGTTCACCAAGGAACTGGGCGTGTGCGAATCGGGCGCGATCCGCGATGTGCTCGCGGGCAACGTGATTCTGCCGCACTTCGTGCCGGGTCCGATCGTCCACGTCCCGCCGCTTTACTGGTGGACGGCCGCGCTTTGCGTTCGCTGGCTCGGATGGGACGAGCTGGCGCTGAGATTGCCGTCGCTCGTGCCGGCGGCGCTCACCTGCGCGATCGTGTTCGCGTGGGTTGCCGCGACGATCGGCCGCCGCGCCGCGCTCTGGGCCGCATCCTCACTTCTCTTCTGTCATTTTTTTGTCGATGCGGCGCGGCAGCCGCGGATGGATTCCATGCTGGCGCTGTTCGTGACAGCCGCCGCCGTATGTCTCGAACGTGCTATTCGAAAAGGCCCGGCCGGCGTTTCAGCAATATCGGCCGGTGCCGCGGCAAGATCAGCTGAGACAGCAACTTCAGATGATAAAGACGCGATCTCGCCCTCCATCACAAGCCATGATTCCGCATCCCCTGCTCTCTTCCTCGCGACCGCCGCACTCGCGATGGGTTTGGGCATTCTCAGTAAGGGCGTGCTCGGAATTCTTCTGCCCGGCCTCGCACTAGGGGTTTACTTTCTCGTCCGCCGCCGTTTCTGGGAACTCTTCCGCCCAGGTCTGATCGCATGTTTCGCCGTCGGATTCGTGATCGGGGCCGCATGGTACGTCGCGGGATATGAAGTCGGCGGAAAGCATTTCCTCGGCTGGCAATTCGGGATGAACCTGTGGAAGCGTTTCATCCCCGCCGAAGAAGGCGGCGGCGGCTACTGTGTCCATCCGTTCTACTACTTTGTGCCTCAGACGCTGATCGGCTTTCTCCCTTGGAGTCTTTACCTGCCGGCCGTCGGGGTTTGGATATGGCCTCGCCGGCGGGAGCGATTGCCGGAGCCGGTCGTTTATGCGATCTGCTGGTTCGCGTCGAGCTTCGTCTTTTTCTCCGCCTCCCAAGGCAAATGCTTGGTCTACATTCTGCCGGCGTTTCCGCCGCTCGCTGTCCTGGCCGGGTGCGCAATTGAGCAGGCTCAACAGTCGAGGCTGGAGCGCCGCGCGTTAGTGACAACCTTCAGCGTAGGCAGCGCCGCGGCCGCGATCGGCGTGCTGGTACTCGCGATATCCGCCGCGGCGATTATGGTCTCCGGCGTGCCGTCGCAATTGCCGATTCGATTGCATCCGACCGACCAGCGCTTTCTCGACATTTTCGCGACGATGGCGGCGCGACGCGCGGCGCCTCTGATGCTGTGGTTTGCGGTCTCTGCGATTGCGGCTCTCGCGACCTTGTTCGCGATCCGGCATCCAAACGTTCGCGTGCAGGCAGCGGGCGTACTCGTTGCCGGCGCGGCGGGCGTGCTGTTCTGGTTCGGCACGATGAATCCGGCGCTGGCGGAACACGAGACGCTCAAGGGATTTGCGGTGGAGGTGGCTAAGATCGTCCCCGCCGGCGGTCGTATTGGCCACTTCGGCGTGGGCGATTGCGAGCTGAACTTCTACACGCCCCAGCTTATCGAGCGGACGTTTCATTTCAGTTGTGACACCAATTCCTCGACGCCCCGCTATTTCATTGCCCGCGAGGGTGACTTCGGCGCGATGGATGCGGCGCAGCGCTCGTGTCTCGAACCGATCGCTCGCTCGGCGCCCGTGGACAGCAAGGGCGCGCGATTGCTGCTTAAAGAAAAGCCGGTGGCGCAGTGAGCGTCCGGCTTTGAGCCGCTGGCTCAGGATTTTTGTTGCACTTGAAATTCGGACAGGAGCTTCAGCGCGTCGACACGCTGCGCGGGCGGCATCTCCTTGACTTTCGACGTATAGGAAATTCGGAACATATTCGCCTGGCCATAGATCACGCGGACGATCTCGTCCTGATCGCCGACTCCCGGACAGCTTGCGACCTTGGACTCGTACACGATTTCGGATTCCGCCTGACTCAGGATTTGCCAGCCCGCGCCGGAGCATTTTTTCTCCATGATGCCCTTCTGCCGGTTCATGAAATCCATGATCGACTCGTCCGGACGCACCGTGTTCAAATAAGTCACGAGACTGTCCCAGGTTGTCCCGGTTTGTCCCTTCTTCACGTAATCCTGCACGAGGTAGTGGTTATCGTCCCGTTTCTGATCGATAAGCACCCAGTCGTTCGGACCGGCGTCGGCCTGCGCGGTGTCGCCCGACAGGAACCTCGGCGTGGAGGGACCGCGACAATCTGCGGAGACGCCAACCCTTCGTTCACTTGTGCGCTGGGCGCGGCGGGACCGCACCCGATGACCAATGCGGCCAGCAGGCAAAGCGATAGCGTGAACTGGGTTTTCATCTTGTCATCTCCCCCGACGCGACGCGGTTACGCCTCCGCGACGTAGTATTGCGTCCACAGCATCGAATCAAGCGCACGGCCGCGCAACTTCGCTTCGAGCCATCGTTCGAGGCGAAGTCCGCTCTGCCCGCCAAACTCCGCGACCAGTGGGATATACATGCCCGACTTGAACCGCTCGCGAATCATGAATCCGGCGCGCTCGATCTGCCCCGTCGCCTCCCGCTCGGTCATCAGATTGACGTGACCCGTTTCGAAGATTGCCTCGCCGTAAACCTTGCGTACCAGATCGATTACCCCCGGGATGAAGGCGACCTTGCAGCTAAGTTCAAGCAGGCTGTAACGCTGCGGCGTCGAAAGGATCAGGATGCCGCCGGGTTTGAGCAACCGATGGATCCGCGCCAGGGCCGTCGCAGAGTTGGGTATGTGCTCGATCACCTCGCTGCACAGCACCATGGTGAAGCTTTGCTCGCGCAGGTGCGAGTTCGTGATGTCGTCGATGACGAGGCGCAGGTTCGGGTACCTCGCCGCGAGGCTTCGCGCATGGTTACGATGCGCATCGTCGAGGTCGGTTGCCACCACTTCGCCGTAAAGTTCCGCGAGCATGGACAAGTAGACGCCCGCGCCGAAGCCGACCTCGAGCGCACTACCCGGACGTTGCCGCGCGCAGGCGCGGAGTTTGCCGCAAATCCAGTCGCGGCGTGTGCAATGGAGCCATCGCCTTGTAGGATTTTTAGAGTTGTAGAGCGTCTCCAGTAGTGGCAGCAGTTCCGATTCAGCGCGCATAAGCGAACCTTGTTGCGAGGCCGGCTATGGCGCTTCGCTTCCCCCCAGCCGCGATGGGCCCTCCGGCAGCAATAGGCTGTCAACACCTTGTGCCGAAGCATCGCGATCGACGCAAGCGCTTCCGAGCGGCCGCGGAAGCTGACGCGAGGCCCTCCGCCTTGGACATGGCCGCCGAGCCATCTAACCTAACCCATCGAGGGTAGTGCCCGATTATACGGGACTATGCGGGACCACGGTGCTAAGGCGCCTCGGCTGCATGACAACGTACGAGAGAATCGCCAGCGGGCGCGACCGCTACGGAATCGGTGCGCTGCTTTTATACGCGGCGCTGTCACTCGCCTTGTTTGGCCGCCCGCTCCTCGGACAATTCTCGGCCGTACATCTCGGAGTCAGTCACGACGCGCTTCAGTTCTGCTGGTTTCTCGCATGGTGGCGTTATGCGATCACCCATCACTTGAACCCGTTCCAATGCCGCGTCGTGTGGGCGCCCGAGGGCGTCAACCTCGCATGGTCGGCAACGGTTCCGCTCGCGAGTTGGATCACCTCGCCGATAATCGCGGCGTATGGACCCGTCGCGGCCTTCAACGCCGTCGTGCTCGCCTGTCCCGCACTTGCGGCGTTCAGCACGTTTCTGCTTTGCAGATATTTCGGAGCGCGTTATGCGCCCGCATTGGTGGGCGGCTACATTTTCGGCTTCTCACCATACGTTCTCGCCCACATGTACGCGGGCCATCTCAACCTTCTTCCGATATTTCCCGTCCCGCTGGTAGCGCTTCTCTTTGCACTTCGCCTGGATGACGTGATTGGAGAACCGGCATTTGTCGCCGCAGTTGCGCTGGTGATCGTCGTTCAGTTTCTGTTCGCGGTCGAACTGGTAGCGACGATGTTTTTTTTCGGCGTGATTATGCTGGCGCTCGCGTGGCAATTCGGCTCGGCCGAGCTGCGCGATCGCATCACGAGTCTAATATGGCCGGCGCTGTACGCATCGATCGCGGCCGCGATCCTGCTGTCGCCCTATCTGTATTACATGCTCATCGGCGGCATTCCGCGCGTCGCTTTGAATTCGCCGACAACCTATTCGGCTTGCGTCCTGAACTTCTTTCTCCCCACGCCCACTGTCGAGATCGGACTCTTGATGCCGTTGCGGCCCATCTCGTCGTCGTTCCCGGGAAATTTCGGCGAGGCTAGCGCCTACCTGAGCCCGCCTCTCATTGCGATTATCGCGATCTGGAGCCGTTCGCATTGGCGCGAGCCGATGGGGCGGGCGTTGATCGCGATTTTGGGGGTGATTTTCATCTGCGCACTCGGACCGAGGCTCCATATAGACGGCGATACGTTGTTCGGGATGCCGTGGAAGCTCTTTACGCATGTTCCACTTCTCAAGAACGTGTTGCCGGGGCGATTCACGATGTTCGCGTTTCTGGCCGCCGCGCTTATCGCGTCGATTTGGCTGAGCGCGGCCGAGTTCGCTCCATTGCTGAGATGGGCGCTCGGTGTGCTGGCCGTCGCGCTTTCGTTTCCGAACATTTCCGGTGGCTTCTGGAGCCGGCCGGTCGACATCCCCGTTTTTTTCAGCACCGGTGTTTACCGCAATTATCTCGCCAAGGATGAGACCGTGATTGTCTTGCCGTACGATTCGATGTTCTGGCAGGCGCAGGCCGAAATGTATTTCCGCATGGCGGGTGGATACACCGGACCTGCGATGCCGCGCGAATTCATCGGATGGCCGATCGTCAACGCGTTCATGACGCGGAGCTACATTCCACACGCGGACGTGCAGCTTCGGGCGTTCATGACGGTGCACGGCGCGGCTGCCGTAATCGTCGACGATCGGCACAACCAGTTTTGGGCGCCGATGCTCCTGAAAGTAGACCCGTCACCACGTGGGGCTGGCGGCGTTTCGATCTACCGCGCCAGTCCAGCGTCGCTCGCCCCGTATCGAGACAAGACGGCGCTCGAGATGGAACGCCTCGACGCCGAAGCGCGATTCGACACGCTCGTTGCGGCGGCGCGAAAATACCTTGCCGATGGCCGGGATCCGGCGTCGCTAACTCCGCTCGCGGTGCAGAAACTCGGCCTGCTACCTCCCAACTGGGTCAACGATCCTGATGTCGCGACGAACAACGGGCTGTGGCTCGGTCCGCGCGACGGCGGCTTGATCGGTGTCGGCGTCGTCGGTTCGTACGATGCGCTGAAGCCGCTCATCGCGAAGTACCGAGACGACGTGGTACAGATCTATTTTCCTTATCCGCGCGCGCTTGAGGGCAATCCGAAGGGCAATACTTTCATGCGGATGCTGGTAATGGTCTTCAATCGCGAAGGTCTTGCGCGTGCCGCCGCGAGTGTGGAGAACGCCGACGCGCCGAAATGAAATGGGGCATTGAGAAGTTGCGTCAGCGGTTAGAGAATCCCAGTGCCGAAGACATGCGGGCATTCGATAAAGCGCTTCAAGGGGCAGTGCAAACCGGGACAAACGAGCCGAGCCCTCTTCTTAATGAGGGGTTGCTATAAGACTGCTCGCCCATTTGATTTGGATGGGATAGCTACCACGTTCGGTCCAAACGGTCTTTCCCTTTTCGCGGACGTAACACTTGATATGATGCTTCCCTACGCGGCCAACGGGCATCCCGTTGACTTGGGTCGTAATGCGATGCTTGTCTGTCTTGAGTTCGAAAGCGGCAATCGGCGATTGAAACAAAATGTCGTTAGAACTGGAAACAAAAGCTGTATACTGCTCAAACGTCTTGTTTTGGTCGCCTGGTTCCTGCTCAAAGACCGCCACTATTGACCACTGCATCGGTATGCCCGCATTGGGCAAGGGCGTTACGCCCGCTGGAACCTGAACGGTGACTTCCTCGACGAGTCTCATCAAGGAAACCGTATTATCCAGATCGGTAATAGCCTTTTCACACGCTGCCAATAGTAAGAGTGTGGCCATTGCGTATGTATTAAACAGTGGCGGCAGCACGCCGTGCTATCTTCAGGTTGTGCGAGAAGTCGAGGGGTTCAATGTCAAACTCAACGGTTGTCTCACTTTTTTCGGCACCTAGGTGAATCGCTAAGCCGCTCTCCAGGAGTTGCGTCATAGCATTCCAGCCGGGGGGATGCTGTCGCGCTCGGCTAAACCAACGGGCGCCAGTAGAAATCCATCGCATCCGCAAGTCTTCGTGAGTTGTTGCATAATCGTGGTAGCCAAAATGAGTGCCGCAGCATAGACAAATCGTATCGTCCTGTGGCGGTCGAGATAATTCCTTATATCCACATACTGGACATTTATAAGTCATTTTGCGCATTGCCCCCTAAAGTACACTAAGTTACTTTCTTGCCGGTGCCAGTAGGTATCTGGCTTATAGTAGGCCTTCAGATAAGCATCGCGGTTGCAGACGGCAAACTCATCAGTGCGGGTATCAAAGCGGATCACGTCGCCGTTGTGCCGAGTGCACTCTAACATTGTATCCCACGGTTCTCTCGTAAGAAATTCGATAGCTGCTGCCTCATAAGCGTCTGCTGAGCCGAACTCCGGCTCGAACTCGTGATTATGGTCCCAGAAGTGATTGTCCTTCTCTTCTGGGTCCATAAAGCCATAAACCACGGTCGGCATTCCTGCCCCTGATCGGCGGTTTTCGGATTTAGCAGCACAACGCGACGCTTGTCCAACGAAGGCCGTCACACATCAGAGGCGATAAGCCAGACGACACCATACGATCGCGTTTAGGGATGCAAAAAGGATGGCGCGGACCGCCCCAATCATCGGGCTCAAGCAGCATTAGTGCACCGTGCGTCGATCTATAAGGGGTGAACAATCTTCACCCACCGACCTGTCACGCCTTCGCTATCCTATCGCCTTGTGGGTGCATTGCAGCATAACTGCCTTCCAGCGTTGGAAGTGCGGGTTCGAGGCGCTGTTGGTCCGTTAGCGCGCCGAGAAACGGGTCCTGCCTTAGACGCGTCATCCGGCGGGGCATCGTCTTGATGTTGTATTTGAGCGGATCGAGCGTGGGACGCACTTCGTCCCATCGAAGCGGCGCCGAGACCGGAGCGCCCGGCACGGGACGCGCGGCAAATGGCGCCGCGATCGTCTTGCCCTGGCCGAGTTGCAGATAGTCAATATAGGCGCGTCCCTTGCGCGTCGAAATGTCGCGGTTGAGCGTCGCGGCCTCGGGAGCTCGCTGCACGACCACACGCGCAACCATTTCTCCGAACATCCGTGCCTGCTCGTAGGTGTATGCGGGTACGAGGCCAACCACGACGTGAATTCCCATCTGCCCCGACGTTTTCACGTACGGGCGCATCCCGATTTCGCGTAAAACTTTGGAGACTTCGAGCGTGACGATCACGGCCTGGCGTGTGGTCGAATTTTTCGGGTCGATATCGAATAGCAGCCAGTCGGGATGTTCGAGATGCGGCAGGCGCGACGACCATATGTGAATCGGGATCGCGCCGAGATTCGCCATGTACCCGAGCGCCTCGGGACTATCAAGAATGAAATACGAAATGTCGCGCCGCGAATCCTCGGAGTAAATTTTCTCCGTCCGGATCCATGACGGCGCGAACGCGGGCGCGTCCTTCTGAAAGAAACTCTTGCCGTCGATCCCGTCCGGATAGCGCGTCAGTACAACCGGACGGTCCTTGAGATACGGAAGCATCCAGGGGGCGATTTCCTCATAGTAATGAATGAGGTCGCCCTTGGTGTAGCCCTCCG